>Ga0123337_10004071_pt1 | contig 15060 bp, 12 predicted proteins | sample frozenSSSSmetaG_FD_89792 | JGI IMG/M metagenome (GOLD analysis project Ga0123337, IMG submission 89792) | Glacier valley bacterial and archeal communities from Borup Fiord, Nunavut, Canada, to study Microbial Dark Matter (Phase II) -... | ecosystem: Environmental > Aquatic > Freshwater > Ice >... | reverse complement strand
GCTGCATCAGTTCATCACCGATCGCGCCAAAGCCGCCGCCCCGGACAATGGAAACTAGAAATCAGCTTCAATTTACGTAGATTGAAGCTGTTACCTATTTTGCGATCACATTAAGACTCTGTATCGTCATCTTCCTGTAGCCACTTTTCAGTTTCTTGTTGACGTTTTGCTTCTGCCGCTAAATAAGGCACATAGTACAGATACTCTAGAATCACTTTGCAAAGACTTTCCAATAAAGGCGTTTGCCACTCAGTCAATTGTCCAAGTTCGGCATGAACACCTCGATCACCAAGGTCACGTATATTATGTGCTATCTCAACTAAACTAATAGGAATTTCTCCGCGTTTTCCTAAATCTTCAATTTTCTTATATAGACCTCTCCCATTTGCTTTCCGATCTGTGCAAACTTCCTCAATTACCTTTCTTAATAATGCACCATAAGCATTGGGGCTAGAAACTTTTACGCTCATTGCATCCCTATAAGCCGCTTCAACGTTTTTAGGTAATCCTTGTGGAATTTGAGGATACAAGATTAACACTTCTCTTTCATCTGGTTCCATAAGTTCTGAGTGATCGAGTATACTTTCTAGCGAAACCTGCTCACATTTAGGACACAACATAAGTATGTATGTTTTATTTGCCCAAGTGACGCCCTCTGGGGGAATTATTGTTTGAACATATTCATTCAAGACATCCATTTTGGCATTTTGGTTACATTGCGGACATTTCATTCTCAGAGTAGACATAATGGCTCCTTAGCAGGTGATCTTAAATAGTTTATCACGAAGTGTTGACAAAATTCCAGCTAAGCATAAGCAAATAATCAGGCTGAAATAAACAGGCATCGCATAGTTTTCAACGCCACACTTCATTCACTTATACTTAGCATATAACCAATTAGAAATCGCTGTTTGCCAGATAATCGGGCGAACGCTGTTTGAGGATCACGCGCCCCAAGCGTTCGTCGCGCTGCTCAATCATCGGGCGAATGACGATGCCTTCTCGCAAGGCCGCCGTGTTCAACAGCGATTTGCCGTTAGAGGCGTCGGTCACTGAACGATCGGCCAACCATGTGCGCAGCGGATCACCGGACGTGAGCACCGGCGCATGTGGCAGCTCAAAATCATGGATAAGCCGCAAATACAGATCGCCGTTGACGGGCTGCCCATCGGCTTCGATCTCGAACACGTACAACTGCAATTTCGGCAGCTTGTAATAATTGCCCTGAATGCCCGGCCCAACAATTTCCCCGCGTACTGTGGCAACTTCGATCGGGTGATCGAGCGACTGTTCGATTGCCGCTTTGAGGTTTGGCAGCTTTGCCAGCAGCCCGGATTGTTCGGCTACTTTGTACCAACCATGCTCCGCGCTGACGCTGTAGCGCCGCCGACATACAACGATTTCGCTATCAGCATAAAGTGATGCCGAAAAGTGGCTGCCTTCTAACTTTTCGCTGATCATGACGGGTTGATCCATCAGGTAATGATCCGCTTCACCGACAAAACGTTCCGCGCCTTCAATATCGTACACGCTGACCAGCGGCGGCATTCGCCCTAATTCACCTTCCGAACCGATCAACAGCGGCGGCTCATACTTGGTGACGCCGAGCAGTTCGGTCACGTCCTGACCTTCAACATAGGCTGCGCCGTCGTTCCAATCGGGCAGCACCACTTGTGGCGAAGCGACTACGCCCTGACTGATCACGCCGCGCAGTTTAATCGTCTTGACGCGATTCTTATCCGATCCCGCCAGCTTCCCGGCCAGATTAAGGGCGGTCACAACGGGCGGTGGCAGCACGCTGTCGATCGGAAAATAGACGACCAGATCGCCAACTTTGTAATCACCTTTGCCGATCACGAACTGGTAAGTCATGGACGCCAGTTGCGCCAATTCCAACCGATCGGCGTTCGGATGTTCCCAGATTTTAGCGAGCCGTTCAATGGTTACTGAAAATATACTCATAATGAACCCCTATGAACCGTATACACAGCTTCAGACCTTCTAAAACTGCTCAGGATTCTAAAGCAAAAAATGCTTTTTGTGAAGGTTCAAATCAATAGGGAATCAACAACCCCTGACTCATAGATACGCAGCTAGCGCAAGCATTGATACAATATTTGCTTCCAGCGCGGCACATCGATCGACCAGATCACGGTCATATTGTCGGGTTGCTTCAAGACGCTCATTTCGTCCACCAGCGTGTGACCGCGCATGAGTTCGCTGCTGATCTCAACGTCCACAAAGTAGCGCCCTTTGCGCGTGACTACGCCGTCCGGGTCGAGCGCCACTGCCATTGCCACCGGATCGGCCAGGGTAACGCCCGTCGCTTTTTGAATGTTGATGCTGGCCTCAAGCGCTGTCTTGTTGCAATCGATCGCAAAGCGCGCCAGTTCAGTATCGAAAGCGCGGATTGATGCCATTTCAGCAGGCTCGATGGACGCCTCGAAACGGCTCAATTCCCAACCGACCATCTCCATCGGCATCCCGCTCTGAAACACAATTTTCGCCGCTTCCGGGTCAACCCAGATGTTGTACTCAGCGGCGGGCGTCACATTGCCGACGACGTTGGCCGCGCCGCCCATGATCACCACGCGCTGTACAAGCTGCGCGATCTCCGGCGCTTTCAGCAGTGCCGCCGCAATATTGGTCAGAGGTGCCAGCGTGACCAGCGTAATCTCGCCAGAATTGGCTTTGATCGTGTCGATGATCACATCTACGGCGTGCGCGCTTTCCGGCTTGCGGATCGGATCGGGATAGAACATGTTGCCCATGCCGTCTTCGCCATGAAACCAGGTCGCGTAGGCGTGGGGGCGGATCATCGGTTTAGCACAACCAATGTAAACAGGTGTGGTTGCGCCGCACAGTTGGATCGTGTACAACGCATTCTTAGCGCCTTGCTCAACCGGCACATTGCCGTTTACAAGGGTCACTGCCTCGACTTGCACGTCCGGCCAGCGAAGCGCCATGAGAATCGCCACCGCATCATCAGACGCGGTATCCGTATCGATTATAAACTTGCGCATGAATCAGGAGTCCTTACTGTAAAAAATGACTCTGGGGGCGTTATGTCAAGTATGTCAATGAATGCGTCAAGTATAGCGCGTCAGGTGTGATCCGCTGTGGAGGAATTAATCGCTGCCTGTAAGCGATAAACATGCTGTGCGCCGCTGATCCCTTTGATGTTCACATCGGGCAGCACCGTTACCGGCACATCATCGGGAATTTGTGCTTCATCGTATACTTCAGGCGAAATGATGATCTCGCCATCTTTTGCCAGACCTACGTAACGACTTGCCAGATTCACCACATTGCCAATCACTGTGTAGCGCTGCAAGCTGCCCGCGCCCAGGTTGCCGATCATCACGTCGCCCTGATGAATGCCGATACCCAGACCGATCGCCAGACCTGTTTTGAGCCACGCGCGCTGCAAATGCTGGAACATCCGCTGCATTTCGATCGCCGCCTGCACTGCCAGATAGCTCGACATCGGCAGCGGAAATGGCATGTTAAAGACCGCCATGAGTTCATCGCCCACCACATCGAAAACAATGCCGCCGTGCTCCTCGACCACCTGCATCATCGCTTCATAGTATTCGTCCAGCATCTTGATCACATGGGCGGTCTGCGCGTTAGCCGTCAAACGTGTGAAGCCGCGCAAATCAGCGAACATGACGACCGCGTGTCCCTGTTCGTGGCGCTCCAGCAGGGTCGGATCGAGCGCAGCTTGTTTGCGAAGCGCGCGCGTCACGTAGCGTGATAATAAGTTTTCGGCACTGGCGGCCACCGCGCCCATTTGAAGCGCCACCCGAATACGGGCGATAAGCTCTGGCGGATAGAACGGTTTAGCGATGAAGTCGTTAGCACCCGCTTCAAAGCCACGCACGCGCATCTCCGGCGCAGTTCCTGACGCGCTCAGAAAGATGATCGGCAGCTCACTGGTAGTCTGACGCTTGCGCAGCCGTCGGCATACTTCAAAGCCGTCCGTTTCGCCTAATTGCGCTTCTAACAGCACCAGATCGGCATGATGGGTAGTCAGCCAATCCAGCGCGTGTTCGCCATCATTCTGAAAGACGATCACGAAGCCCGGCGCGCTGACATAATTTGCCAACTGCTGCTGCATGTCCAGATCGCCATCGACACATAAGATCAGCCCGCTGACGGTTGGGTTGGGAGTGGCAAGATCACTCAAGCGCATAGTACGGCCTTTGTGTTCAGGATACTTGTGGGGTGCTGACCGCGTTATGAATGGCCGCAGAAAGTTCTTTCACCGATGTATTTTTATTGAGGTAGCCGCTGGCACCTGCTTCCAACGCCTGACGGATCAAATCGCTATCGGTCATGCTGGTGAGCGATAGCACCCGAATATGCGGATGTGCCTGATGAATCTGACGGGTCGCTTCTATACCGTCCAGATTGGGCATGACCATATCCATCAAAATGACATCGGGCTTTAACTGCGCAGCCAGCAGCACCGCTTCTTCACCATCGGTGGCTTGCCCGACAAATTCCATATCCTTAAAAGCGCGCAAATAAGCGATCAGGCCGCGCCGTACCACTTCGTGATCATCAACAACCATCACACGGATCGGATCGGTCATAAAAAATTAGTCCTTCCTTAAAGGATAAAATTCGGAGATATGATTTGCGATACGCTGAGCCTGTATCATATCGCGTATTGTGTTTGCATTTTATACGCACTGCCGCCGCCCCCACGCTGACTCACCGACGATGTTTGTGCGGCTCAACGGCTCACCGAACGGGGCCGCGCTGCTCGTCGCACGCCGCCCGTATAAGTGGGCACACGCCACGCCGGAACGGTACAACGCGCCTTGTTTTCGATGCGGCTGGCGAGGCGTCCGTCCATTTTATCCATTTCCTGATAGGTCGTGATGACTGTTGGAAGATTATAATCAAACCGATACATCAGGATGTCGTACAGCTTTTCGCGTGCCCATGACGAGGTATGCGTATCGATGAACAGATTGTCCAGCACGGCGAAGGGCGCGGTCTTGATCTCCTGTAAGCGCCGATCGTAGCTGATGGGCGATGAGGGCATAAACGCTGCCCGCAAATAATCGGTCAGTTCCGCGCAAACGACGAATGCCAGCTTATCGCCTTGTGCTTTACGGGTGTGCGCAATGGCGGCGGCCAGGTGCGTTTTGCCAGTGCCCGGCCTGCCCGCCAGGATGAGCCAACCCATCGGATGTTCGGCGTAAGCGCGCGCCAGTTCGATTGAGTTTTCAAACCGAACTTGATCTTCTTCAGGAAAATTTTCGCCACGGCGCAGATCGAACGTGTCAAACGTCATGCTTACGTAGCGATCGAGGTTCGTCAGATTGAGTTCGTTTTGCGACGCCGCCGATCGGTGATCGGGCACATCGAGCGAGACTGATTCGGTCAGCTCGTGATCGTTCAGGCGGCTGCGGATACGCTCGTCCATCGCTTCAACGTCTATATTGGTGGTGATGACCGTAGGCAGCCGTCGAGTGTGGCGATGATTGAACAACTGGTACAACTTTTCGCGCGCCCACGGCGTTGGGCTTTCCGCGCCGAGATCGTCAAGCACCAGCAGCGGCGCGTTGCGTACCTGATCGAACAAGGTATCATAGGCAACCGTGGCATTCGGCGCATAGGTCATGCGCAGGTGATCCAGCAAATCGGGCGCAGTGATCATCATGGCTTGTTCAGCGTGCACGGTCATTCGATAGTTGGCGATTGCGGCGGCTAAGTGCGATTTACCCGATCCATACGGACCGATCAGAAGCAGCCAACCGCGCGGTGTATCGGCATAACGCATTGCCAACTCGTAAGCATTGCTGAGCGCGGTTTGCTGATCAGCCGTCAGGCCGGGGCGCACCGTGCCGAACGCCTCAAATGTTTTATCGGCAAATGTATCCAGCATACTCAGCGAGCGCACTTTTTTCTCGTGCAAGCTGCGCCGCTTGTCCGCCTGACAGTCACACGCGAACGCCTTACCAAAATCGGGATGATTCACCGGCACATCATGCGTGACCGATCCCAACCCGCCACAGATCGGACAGACTGGCGACGTATCGAATGGGGCGGTCGGCTCAGTCGTTATCCCAGAGCTGCTCGTAACTGGAGTACGGCGAGCTTCGATCTCCCTTAGAATCTTGTCGAATGAGTCCATTTTTCTTGCCCTCGATCATCATGCGCTTAAGAACCGCCTCAACATATGTCAAGCTGCGGGCATTTTTCGCGACGGCTATTTCGATCGCCTCGATGATCCATTCCATCGGGTATTCCTGCGCATCAGCTTTCAGCTTATCAGCAACAATCGGCGTCAGTGCTCCGATATTTTGCTCGTAGATCGCAAAAAGCGTGGGACGCACGTTGATCAGCGCAATGGGTTGATCGGCTGCAATGCCGGGCGTCCAATTACCTTGCTCCAGCGCGCTGACAGCAGCTCGTCCGTTTTCGCCATTCATAAAGTACAAGTGATCGTCACCTGATGCGCGTGTCAGCACAATGTGCAGCAAAGTACCGCGCGCGGTCGCTCGTTCGAGTCCGTCGATCAATTTACGGGTGGCAGCTTCCGGCGAGTCGCCTAAGCCGCGCAGCAAGAGTTCATCCTCCAGCATATCCTGGCGGCGTATGTAGCGATATTCGCCTTCACGCTGTGAGAGCGCCCAAAAGCAATAGGTAGTCACTTTCAACTCGGCCAGATCATCGATAATCGGCAGCAGTTCGCTAAAGAAAGCAGCCGGTATGCGCGTATGTGGCACGTCGGTCGTTGGAAATCCGGCAAAACCTTGCATTTGTCCTACCATATAAGCTTAACCCCTCTGGACTTGTGATCCGGTTACCGGTCGAGAACGAATAGAAATTATATTCTATTTTGCCCGATTTGGATTGTCTGCGATCCTGATCAATAACCTGCCACATTGACATTGACTTTTTGCAGGTTGCCGAACTGCGTGATCGATTTGTTGAAGTGCAGCGTTACGACGCCCGTTGATCCGCTGCGATGCTTGGAGATCAGCAAGTCCGCCTGATTAGGTCTTTCGCTGTTTTCGTTATAGAGTTCATCGCGGTAAATCAATATTACTATATCTGCGTCTTGTTCTATGCTGTTATGGACAATAATGTCATTTGCGACAAAATTGCTCAGTGCTGGCACAGTCAAATCATAGACATCACTCTCGCCATCAGGCTCGATAGATGCAACAGTATCCCAATAAATGTCACTCTCGGCCAGCCGCGCAATTTCAGGTGAGCGTACAACGCTTGCGAAACGTAAAGCACGCTCACGGCTGATGTTTTGTTTGTAGAGTCCCGTTCCACAATATGCGTTTCCAAGTTCGGCTTGCATCTGACGACCCGTTATTTTATGTTTTTGCATCGATGGAACGGCTAACGATCGCCAAACTAAACGTGGAATAACATCTGTATTGGTATTTGCCACATGCGTTTCAACATAAGCAATGACAGACTGAATGCTTTGTTGCTTATAGTCACCAACAGCACCGATAGTTTTCGCAAAATGCATCATCGCCAAATTCCCACGGACATAGACATGATATTGATCACGGCCTTTGTCCTTTTGTGGCACTTGCTGAATGGGTGCGCTAATGCCAAGTCGTAGCAAAAGCGATTGAACATCTGTTGCTAATCTTTTACTGCTGCTCGCATAGTAGATAGCTGGATAACCGCTTTTGGCGATGCGGATGCAACCGTCTGTTGCCCAAAGATGCCGTAAAAATAGAGCAACTGCTTCTTGTGGCTGTTCAAAAACTTTGCAAGGAACATGCTTTTCATGCGAGCGCAAACCGAAAACTTCAAGTTCATCAAGCCATTCACGAACAGGAGTTTTAACACCATGTGTCAAGTGTTGAGCAGATGTAATGTAGACTTGATACCAATCACGCTCTCTCTTAATATTAGGAACAACACGGGCGCCAAAAAACTGTGTTGATAGGCTTGAAACAAGCTCAGCCAAATCATATTCGCGTGTTGTATATTGAATGCTATGATTGGGCAAAGTGCATCCATCGCCAATTAAATGACCTAATAACCCCAATTCGGCATCACTCATCGTTTGTACGCTTGAGTTGTTGAGCTTGCGAGGGACTGCGACGTGCTCACCGATGGTTAGCTCGTCCAAACGCTTCCAACCTGTAAATGTCAAAAACTTGTGGTTAGCGGTCGCATGAATCGAGCGGTTAAGCTGCGTTGTCAATCGGAAAACCGGTTTGGTGCCAGTACAAAAAGCATTGCTAACCATCGCGGATTCAAGTTTCCACGACTCTGTATCTAAACTGGAAACGCGAAAATCGGATTTGCCAGCCAGATCGCGAATTGGCACATAACGTCCGCTCTCTGGCAAATAAATCAGCGTATCACCCGCCAGACAACCTGACTCGCGCAGATCTGACAACTGCGGACGCTTATCGGCGCGCTGCTCAACCTGTCGTGATAACTGAGCTGCTGCCACCAACGGCACATTCATTTCGCGCGCTAATTCTTTCAGCGAACGTGAGATGTAGCTGATCTCCTGTACGCGATTATCATTGTGCGCCTGCCCGGACGACATCAACTGCAAATAGTCGAGGATGATCAGATCAAGACCGTGTTCACGATACAAACGACGACATTTTGCGCGCATTTGCAGCGGCGTAATCGACGGCGTATCGTCCAGATAAATCCGCAAGTTGCCCAGGTTACCGACCGCTTGCGTGAACAAATTCCATTCGCGATCGTCAAGTTCGCCTGTGCGCAGCTTTTGCGAGTTGATGCCTGTTTCGGCGGATACGAAGCGCTGCACCAGCTGCTCGCCGGACATTTCGAGCGAGAAGATCGCCACCCGCGCACTGTTGCCGCGTCGTGCTGCGTTGAGCGCCATGCTCAGCAGCAAGCTCGTTTTGCCAACGCCCGGACGCGCCGCCACCACGATCAGATCGGAGCGCTGCAAACCGCCGAGCAGCTTGTCCAGATCGTCAAAGCCTGTTGGAATGCCGACAGGTTCGCCGCGATGCTCGTACTGCTGTTCGATCCGGCGGTAATAATCACTGATGGCGATTCGCATGGGCGTCAGTTCGCGGCGCAGGTTACGCTCAGTCACACCAAAGAGCGTAGACTCGGCACGATCGATCACTTCGTTGATGTCGGCATTCTCGTCCTGCGCGATCTGTGCGATGGTGCTGGCCGCGCCCAATAAACGGCGGCGGATCGATGCGCGCTCGACCATGTGCCCATACGTTTCGGCGTGAACGTGCGTGGGTGTGCTGTTGAGCAAATGCGTGATGAACGCTTCGCCGCCGATGCCCTCCAACTGATTACGGGCGCGCAGTTCTTCGATCAAGGTCAGATCGTCGATCGCTTCGCCACGTTCCTGAATGATCAGCATCGCGTCCCACACCATGCCGTGCTTCAGGATGAAGAAATCGTCGGTGCGCAAAAACGCTGCGATTTCCAACAGCGCATCCGGGTAGATCAGGATCGAGCCAAGCACCGCTTCTTCCGAGTACACACTATGCGGCGACAAGCGCTCTGGACTCATCGCTGCTGATCGAGTTTGTTCCTCTGGTTCGCGATCCGGCGCAGCAATGCGGAGATCAAGCGAGTCGTCCGCCTGATCGCTGCCGTTATCTTCGTAATAGTCAGTCATAAATTCTCGATGATAACTAAGCGAGCTGGACAATATGAGCATAAAAGCACAGGCACAAACGGGGCGATAATGCCCCGTTGTTTGAACGATTTAATTGATCGTAACTTACGCAGATCGGCCAGCCGATTATTCGCTGTCGTCTAAATCGTCGAGGTTGAGCGAGTCGATGTAATCCTTGAAAATGCTCAGGCGCTCGTCGGGGGTTTCGGAAGGCGTCGGCTCACCGTCTACTTCTTCGTCAGGCGTGGTGGCGGCCAATTCAAGGACGCTCTCGTCTACGAAAATCGGGACGCGAACGCGCACGGCAATCGCGATCGCGTCACTGGGGCGCGAGTCGATTTCAAGCTGGCGGCCATTCTGCCGAACGACGATGCGCGCATAAAAGGTATCGTTGCGCAGCGCATGAATCACGACGTGTACTGGCTCGCCGCCCATTTCGGTAATCACTGCTTTGAGCAGATCGTGCGTCAGCGGACGAGGTACTTCCTGCTCTTGCAAGGTAACGGTAATGGCATCCGCCTCAAAAGGGCCAATCCAAATCGGCAGATAGCGATCGGACTGCGTATCCTTGAGGATAATGACGCGGTGCTGCGACATCAAACTTACGCGAATGCTGTCAATTGTGACTTCCACCATCAGATGTAAACCTCACCCTTTACGACGCCACCCGCTTTTAGTGTGCGTGTTGATTTTAAGTTAAGCGCGTCTCGCTAGCATTTTCAATTATTTTTGAGTATACCAACTTTTATCTGATAAGCCAACGTTTTCGCGAAATCCAGGGCACATATAAAGTCCTCGTTGCGTTATAAATCTCCCCCATCCTAAATCCCTCCCCCACAAGGAGTGAGGGACTTGCATACGCTGAGGGTTGACTCCCCTTGCCCTTTTCATGGGGGAATGCTCCTTCCCCAAGGGTGGGGAAGGCCGGGATGGGGCAGGGGTTAGGGAGGATTGACTTTGTCGCTCATCTTCGCCTACTCAGTAACTATTTGCTCAGTTTGGTAGCAAGCTGCGCAATTTCACGCGTTGGGGCGATGCCGAGCTGTGAGGTAAGGCGGTGGCGCAGCTGCTCATACAGCGCGATTGCAGTTTTTTTGTCGTTTTGATCGCTGTACAGGCGCATGACTTGCAGATACAAATCCTCGCGCAAGGGCGACTCGCGAATAGCGCGCAGGTAATGCATCAGCGCCAATTGTCCATTACCGCCTTTTTGATATTCGCGCGCTACGCCGATCAATGCCTGTGCATAACCTTCGCGTAGTTCGCGGCGGCGCTCGACAATCCAAGCTGTCGTTTCATCGAACAGGAATGGATGGCGGTAAGTGTGAATGGCGCGCTGCCAGGCTTCCATGCTTGCCTGGCCTTGTCCGGCTTCTGCTTCACGCAGTGCCGTTTCAAAGATACGCACGTCATAATGCAAGCGGATAGTTTTGCTGATCGTGTAATGCCGATCTGTATAATCGGTCGCATCACAACCGACCGTCTCATTCATTTTTCGTTTCGTGACGTGAAATACGTTAGTCGCTTCGCGGATCGGCAAGTTCGGCCAGAACGCTTCAAAAATCGCCAGACGACTCACAGGGCCACGATCGAGCAAGAAGTAGAACAAACGGCGCGTCAGCGGGCCGTCCCAACGAGTCACAGTGCGCCCTTCAAACCATACTTCGCCGCGCCCCAAAGCGTATACTTCAAGTTGGCCGCTGGTGCTGTCCAACAAGTGAGCACCATCTTCCTCAGCGATCACCTTGACCGAACCTCCCTCAATGAGCTTGTTCCAATGCGACGCATTCAAAGCACGAGCGCTCAATACGACGTGGCAGGCCGCGGATAATCCACTTACTAATCCAGTGATCCAGTCCGTCGGATTATCTTGCAAACGGTCGGCCTGATCGATCACCAGCGTCTCGATCTTGGCTTTGCTCAACGCTTTGCCGAGCGCACGCCCGGACTCTTGTTCTGACAGATTGGCTTTCAGCGAACCCATCGTATATCCTTGCGCTTCAACATCCGCTAAAATGTGTGCAGTCAGTTCCGTATAGTGGCTATCCGCTTCGGTTAAAGTGTAATACGCACTTTGAGAATTGTTAATCAGTGATGCAACAATCTTATTGCGATTATTATTGCGAGGCGCAACGAGAGAAATTGGACTTGTAAGTTGGATCCCCGTATTCTCTTGAACTTGTAGCTGCGTTTTCATTGAGCAAATTCCTTTATAGAGTAGCTGTATCGGTTGATGCATAATGTGTCTATAGGCTATGAGCTAGTAGTATGCCGTGCACATATGATTTAGCTGATTATAATTAACTTTCACAGAGCGCAGCGCATCCCAAAGTGATCGTACAGGCTATACCTTCGTCACAAAAGTTAAGATATGGTATACACACTCCGTGCATCTGTGAAAAGTGTAAAGCTGTCTCAAGCCAGCAATGCTTAAAGCTCATACAGTAACCGTTTTGGCCATATATTGTTTGGTGGGTTGCACTGCGCTCAACGTGAAATAATCACCCCCGCAAAGATCAGATAGTCTGGCCTCAAATTATCTTGGCGGGCGGACAAGCCCTTGTACAGCCTCTTGCCCTGTGGTACGATCGGTCAGCTTTCGGAAATCGAGGACTCACAAACATGGCAATGTGCGAAAACTGCGGCAAGAGCGGCATGGTTGGCAACAGTGTCAGCCATTCCAAACGCCACACCAAGCGTCGTTATGCAGCGAATATCCAGCGTATTCATGTGCTGGAAGGGACGCGTAACGTACGTAAAGACCTGTGCGCGAAGTGCATCAAAGCGCTCAACAAAATCTAATCGGCAAAGCCAGCATCGCGCTGGCTTTTGCATTTTTTAGGTACAATCTGCGCTGCTAAACCTATATACTGGATTATCTCTATCGGACGTAAAGGATCAATGCCGCATATCCTATTTTTGATGTCCGATACCGGCGGCGGCCATCGTGCTGCCTCACGTGCAATCGAAGCCGCGCTGAACGTTCATCACAGCGGCCAATTCACCACTGAACTGGTAGACGTCTGGAAAGATTACACTCCTTACCCGCTCAACACGATGCCCGATGTATATACACCATGGATTAATACCAGCGCAGGCAGTTATTCGGCGCTTTTCTGGCTCAATGACAACGTGTTAGCACCGCTTCCAACCCCTAATCGGCTGTATGTTAAACAAATGTTCCCGGCCATGAAGCGACTGTTCACCGAACATCCGGCTGATGTTGTCGTTTGCGTCCATTCGGTATTCGTGCGGCCTGCTATTTATGCGCTGCGCCATATGCGAAGTACACAGCCGTTCGTCACGGTCATCACCGATTATGCCTGGCCGACCGTGATGTGGTACGACCCGCACGTCGATCGCTGTCTCGTGCCGACGCCACCCGCTTATGAGCGCGGCCTGACCCTGGGACTGGCACCGGAACAAATGCGGCTGACGGGAGCGCCCGTTCATCCCAACTTTACGAATATCGGACTGACGCGCGAAGAAGCGAAACGTCAGCTCGGTTGGGATACGACGCTGCCCACTGTGTTGATGGTGGGCGGTGGTGGTGGCATGGGGCCGTTAATCGAAACCGCCCGCGCGATCGATCGGCGGCGACTGCCCTGTCAGTTGATCATCGTGACTGGGCGCAATGAAGCGCTCAAAAAGCAGCTGGAGTCCAGAGAATGGCGACGTCCGACACGCGTTTACGGCTTTGTTGATAATATGCATATTCTGATGACAGCAGCAGATGTACTGGTCACCAAAGCAGGACCCGCAACGATCACGGAGGCGGCGCTCGTCGGATTACCGTTGGTACTGAGCGGTGCTATTCGCTTTCAGGAATCGCCCAATACCGAGTATGTCGTACAGCAAGGCGCAGGCGTCTATGCTCCCGGCTCGCGCTTGGTTGCCGACAGCCTGGCCGAGCTGCTCAGCGATGATGGAACGCGCTTGGATCAGCTCAGCACGGGCATTCGCAAACTAGCACGTCCTAACGCGATCTGGGAAATTGCCGACGAAATCTGGACGTTTCTGGCGTAAAATGGTCATCATGATCTTTGATGCCATAAACCACGTCATTCAAAGCCGCCGATACGCTCCTAAGATGCTGCCGATGTTGATCGCGCTGGTTGGGTTGATCGCCAGTGCGTTAGCCTGTTCCGCCGAGTCGATCGTCGGACCGCAGCAAGCCAACCTGACGCCGACCTTTGTACCATTCGCCACGGCAACGGCGGGCGGGCGCGTTTCGGTATGGCTGATCACGCCCACCGGTGCTGCGAATGCTCCTAGCCCGACAGCCGCGCCTTTTGGCAGTTTGATCGCCCCGGTAGCTTCAGCAACCGCAGCGTTTGCCACTTTACAGGCTGCCACCTTCGCAGCGGGGGCCACTTTCAGCGCGCCGCTCTTTCAACCGACTGAATGCCCGACTCCGGGTAATCCGCTGCCACCCTTGCGTCCGGCACAATTCAGCCAATATCCACAAACGATCGGCTTGTATTTATCGCAAGGTGGCGAAACGACCACGCTTGAGTCAACGCTGCGTGCATGGGGTGCGTTGATCGAAGGGCGTGGCGTCTTACAAACCAACGCCGATCTGACGGGTAACGGCGTCAACAATATCATCATCACGCTGATCGACCCGCAAGCCTACAGGCCGAACCAACCCGCTCCCGGCCAACTGCTCGTGTATGGCTGTGCGCAAAAAGGTTATCGGCTGTTATACAGCACTGCCTTCACGCCTGAAACGATGCTGCCAGAGTTGAAACGCGTCGGCAATATGAACGGCAACGCGCAGACTCAGCTTGTTTTCACGCAGCAGCTATGCGCAAATAACAACTGTACGCAAACCCTGCAAATCATGGCCTGGAACGCGGTTACTGGCGCTTTCGCACCGCTCAATAATGTGCCGATCGATACCACGAACGCCAGAATCAGCATCGCGGATATTGACGGTGACGGCATTCTGGAAGTGACGATCACCTTTACGCCGCCGGATGATGTGGCCGCCGGGCCGCCCCGCCGTTATAGCAATATTTGGGATTGGGACGGCGTCAGCTATGTATTGGCGCAAGTCCGGCAAGACGCGCCGATATATCGCATTCATGCGCTGTACGATGCAGACAGCGCTTTTGAGCAAGGCGATTTTCGGAATGTGCTCAAATTATACGATCGCGTACGCGACGATCAATATTTGCAGCCATGGCTCGATCCGAACGAGCTTACGACGCTGCGCGCCTATGCGCTCTATCGCAAGCTGTTAGCGTATGCTGCGCTTAAATCCGGCGGCAAAGCAGCTGAGATGTTGACTCAACTTCAGGCTGAAAATCCGGCGGGCAGCATTGGCGACGGCTGGAGTCAGGCAGCGGGCGCTTTCATGACCGCTTATAACAAGTCGCACGTGCTCAAAAAGGTATGCGCCGCCACGCTCGATTTTTTGAACACGCGCT
>Ga0123337_10004070_pt1 | contig 15062 bp, 14 predicted proteins | sample frozenSSSSmetaG_FD_89792 | JGI IMG/M metagenome (GOLD analysis project Ga0123337, IMG submission 89792) | Glacier valley bacterial and archeal communities from Borup Fiord, Nunavut, Canada, to study Microbial Dark Matter (Phase II) -... | ecosystem: Environmental > Aquatic > Freshwater > Ice >... | reverse complement strand
TGGCATTGAGTTCGCCAAAAATATCTAAGACTTCTTCGGTTGTGTGTGAATCAAGTGCGCCTGTGGGTTCATCAGCCAGGAGTACTACCGGACGATTAACGATCGCTCGCGCGATCGCTACTCGTTGTTGTTGTCCACCAGATAGTTGAGTTGGTTTGTTGTTGAGGCGATTTGCTAAACCGACTCGCGTCAATGCAACTGTGGCGCGATCGCTTCTTTCTTTTGGATTCACATCAGCATACACCATCGGCAGCATGACATTTTCTAATGCTGTTAGTTGCGGCAATAGGTGGAATTGTTGGAAGACAAACCCCAGCTTTTTATTACGGATGTGTGCTAACGAGCGATCGTCCATCTGGGCTACATCAAGATTATCTAAGTAATAATGTCCGCCTGTGGGACGATCTAGACAACCGATAATATTCATGGCTGTGGATTTACCAGAACCTGATGGCCCCATGATTGCACAATATTCGCCCTGTTCCACAATTAGGTTGACATCATTCAGCGCTCGGATTTCTGTTTCGCCACTACCATAAATCTTGAAAGTGTTTTCTAGTCGAATGATTATTGGTTTTGGTACAGGATTAGGAATTAGAGAATCGGGAATTAAAATAGTGTTTGCCATGAGGATTTAGTTATTAGTTATTAATTCTTTCTCCCTTGTCCTTTATTTATCCAGTTTATTATAAGAGTTTTAGAGAGTCTTTGCGTAAGTCCTATGAGTTTATGGGAAACACCTGTAGTCGGTGTGCCCAAATTTGCGTAGGCATAGCCCATCGTAGACATCGCACCACCATAGCAGTTTGTAGTGGGGACTTCAGTCCCCAAAACCAAGACTAAAGTCCTGACTACAAACATTTTTTATTCAGCTTGATTAACTGCACATGATATAGACCTCTTAAAGTCCCTAACACCCCACCCCCAACCCCTCCCCGCAGGCGGGGAGGGGAGAATTTGACGTAAGTCAAAGGCGGGGTGGGGTTCTTATTTTTGATTTATGCAAGAGGCCTTATGACTACCAAAAAGCAATGCTAGGCAGCAACAGGGGTAGCAAATCTAGCATATCGCTCTATGTAGAACTCCTTGCTATTAGCGATCGCCACCACAGAATCACGTTGTTTTAAAGCCTTTTTCCATTGACGTAGACGAGTAAATTGCTCTGGTATCGCCAAGCCTCGATAGTGCTTCAGTGCAGGCCAACGCTCAAACCAGGGGTAAAAGGTGAAATCAACCATGCTGTTGCGATCGCCATAATTTTAAGTTGCTATCATGAATTTTGTTCAGATCCCCCACTTCTTGAAGAAGTCGGGGATCTCGCAGCTTCTCAACACGGGCTAAACGCCCCGCTACCGCTAACATCACTTTTATGGTGCTGGATTCGGATATTGAGTATGAACTGAATCCAATTCAGCCAAGATATCTTTATCAAGAACTACATTGATGCTTTCTATATTCTCCTTGAGCTGTTCTAGTGTAGTAGCACCAATAATCGTACTAGCGACAAACCAACGACTCCGCACGAATGCGATCGCTAATTGTGCAGGACTTAGTTGATGGCGTTTGGCAATTTCTACATAAGCTGCTACTGCTTTGCTAACATTTGGTTTTAAATATCGCTGACCAAAGTTTTCAAACAAAGTAACTCTTGCTTTCTCTGGTTTACCGTTGAGGTATTTACCAGTTAAATAGCCAAATCCCAAAGGACTATAAGCTAGTAAAGGAACGTTTTCGTAATAAACTGCTTCTGCAAGAGCGCCATCAAAAACTCGATTGAGTAAATTGTAGGCATTTTGGATAGAAACAACTTTAGGTAATCCTAATTGTTTAGCTGCATGACTAAATTGTGCAATCCCCCAAGGAGTTTCATTACTTAAGCCGATATAGCGAATTTTTCCTGCATTAATCACATCAGCAAAAACTTCTAGTTGTTCAGTGATAGGAACTGTTTCGCCTACCTGATCTGGGTCGAAAACTGTTTGCCCAAAACGTGGCACATAACGATCCGGCCAATGGATTTGATATAAATCAATATAGTCTGTCTGCAATCTTTTCAGACTATCATTTACAGCTTGTTTGATATTATCTCGATCAATGGCTTTAGCTCCAGCACGTAGCCATTTAAAGCCGCGACCAGGCCCCGCAATTTTAGTAGCAACTATTAATTGATCTCGCTGCTGATGTTTTAACCATTCTCCAATATAAGTTTCGGTTAAGCCATAGGTTTCAGCACTGGTTGGTACTGGGTACATCTCAGCCGCATCAATGAAGTTAATTCCCTGTTTAATTGCATAATCTAGCTGCTGATGGGCTTCTTCAATAGTATTTTGCTGCCCATAAGTCATTGTGCCAAGGCAAATTTCGGAAACTTTTAGGTCACTATTACCTAGCTGATTGTACCGCATATTTCTGGATTATGTTTGTTATTAAATTAACAAGATATTTACGTACTTGATATTAGACAATAAATTACTCCTTGTTCAGTAAATTATTGTTGTTTGCAGAAAGAACGAGAATTATTTAGATAATACTACGGTATTTATATCAAATTTACGGAGTTAAATAAAGTTTACAAATTTATACTCAAAATACTTTGTCTAAATACTTGACTAAGGCTAGCGATCGCATAACCATAATGTTGGTTATCGATATAATTTTCTGTGTAGCCTAGTATTAGTCCACACACAACTAGGAGAACCTGAGCATGACAATCTTACAAGTAGTAGACCAAGAGTTTTCACAAGTTCCCGTCATTGATATTAGTGTGCTGGTTTCCCAAACTAGCCACTCTTCTGATGTAGTTGCAGACCAAATTAGACAAGCTCTCCATGATTACGGCTTCTTCTATATCGTTGGACATGGAGTTGATGAACAACTACAAAAGCAGTTAGAACATCTCAGCCAACAGTTTTTCGCGCAGGATGTAGAAACTAAACTGAAGATTCGTATGGCTCTTGGTGGTAGAGCATGGCGAGGATATTTCCCAGTTGGAAACGAGTTAACATCAGGTAGACCGGACTTAAAAGAAGGTATTTACTTCGGTGCAGAACTAGAAGAAGACCACTCACTTGTGGAAGCTGGTACACCAATGCACGGTCGCAATCTTTTTCCATCCAACATTCCCCAATTTAAAAAAACAGTGCTGGATTATATAGGCTCAATGACCAAACTCGGACACACTTTAATGGCTGGTATTGCTCTGAGTTTGGGATTAAAAGAATCATATTTTGCAGACCGTTATACAAAAGACCCATTGATATTATTTCGGATTTTCAATTACCCTCCTAATTCATCATCTCAATCTGAATGGGGTGTTGGCGAACATACAGATTACGGAGTATTAACTATACTCAAGCAAGATAACGTAGGCGGATTACAAATCAAATCAAAGTCTGGTTGGATAGATGCACCTCCTATACCTGGCTCGTTTGTGTGCAACATTGGCGATATGCTCGATCGCATGACACGAGGGCTGTATCGCTCAACACCCCACCGCGTTCAAAACCTATCAACAAATAATCGCCTGTCATTTCCATTCTTCTTTGATCCCAATTTCAATATTGAAGTCAAACCTATTGAACTAAACGACGTAGTAGTGAATGATGATCAAAGCGATCGCTGGGATAAAGCCAGTGTTCACAAATTTGATGGGACTTATGGCGATTATCTCTTGAATAAAGTCTCCAAAGTATTTCCAGAACTACGACAAAAAGTGCTTTAGAGAGTCCAAATTAACTTTGATAAGGACGCGGTAATTGGCGCAGTTTATGAGCCGTATCCAATTCACTATTGTTTTTTCTGCCATATCCCCAACCCAAGAGGCGACGACATTCACCCATGATGTCACTTTCAATTAAATCATCCTCATTGACTGCAACATCGGTATGAGATTCAGGTGCAACATAGAGCGCATCCGCAGGACAATATGCCTCACACATGAAACAAGTTTGACAGTCTTCCTTGCGAGCGATCGCAGGTGGTTGGTTAAGTACGGAGTCAAAGACATTGGTAGGACAAACTTGGACGCACAAATTACAATTGATACAGAGTTTATGGCTGACAAGCTCAATCATGATCATGCTCCTGTTACAACTTTGATACAGTAGGTGTGATTTGAGTGGTGATTACTGGTGGTTAGCGTAGACGCTTTGCGGTGAGGGGGTCGCAGTCTTGGCGGTTCCCGTCGATTGCGAACCCCCGAACCCGAAGGGCTTGTCGCCAGACATCGCATCCGTAATCCAATCACGGGGGGCGCAGATGCGATTTCTCAAATATGCGAAAGCGATCGCCCCTACAGCAGCGAATATAGGATCAACACTGCTATTTTTACCACCTGTCCGACCACCCGGTAAAGTTGCACCATTGCCATGAATGAGATAATCAGCTAGTTGTCGTAGGTGAAAATCAACAGCATCCTTAACTGTGGTAAAATAACCATCTGCGGCTAGTGCTTGGACTCCAAAGTTTTTGATAATATCTGCGATCGCAACTTCTCGATTATCACTCAATCTCTCAGCTGCTTCGGCTCGATATTGAATTTTCTCACTATCTGCCACATCCAGAGGTAAAGGATTTCCAATCGGTTCTACACCCCATCGGCGACGCAACAGTAAATTATTGGTAATATTATCCGACTTCACTCTGTGATAAGCAGGACGCTGATTAAGTGCATCAAACCAAGCATTAATCCGAGGAAAGCGAGGATTTCCTTTGAGGTGATATCCCCGATACACAGGTAAATTAGCCGCCAATCTATCTAAATGGGGACTATACAAAATGTCAACTAAGCTAAATGTACTCACAAAGTAAGCGCCGGGATATTTAGCCAAAGCTTGCTCAAGTTCATCTAACTTCGCCTCAAATGCTGCTTGTGAGTTTGCCAACTCATCAGCATCTACAGGTGCTTCTCTCAGGAATTTGTAAGCAATCTCTCTAAAACCGTTAGTCTCAGCTTCTTCAACCAACTGCCTAGCAACAGCGTTTTCCTCTGGATTTTCCGGCAATAATGCTGGATGTGGAAACTTTTTTTCTAAAGCCAAGAGAATATCTTTAGATTCATATACTAAGTTACCCTCAATTTTTGCTGCTGGGACAAGGGTTGTGGGAACTATGTCAGTGTACCATTTGGGTTTATTACTTAAATCAATAAACTCCGTTGCAAAGGGAATTTCCTTTTCTTCCAGAGCAAACCAAACTCGTTCGCAGAAAGGACACCAGGAATTAGTATCTCGATAAAGCAAGACTGGCGGTTCTGTGTTTGGGGGAAGTTTCTGTAAACTGCTGGGTATTGGTGCAGTCGAAGGAGATTGTCCTGTTCTCTTCACCCTACGCGCAGGGGTATTTTTTCTAGCAGTCTCTAAAACTTCTTCCCAAGTTGACACTGTGTTTTGAATAGACATTTTTCACCTCGCTTTACTAGGAATGCCGGAAAACACAAATAACTGTTGCTCTTTGGGTGCAGCCAAGTTTTGACCAAGGTAACGATGAAGTCCTACACCCATGTCTCCTGTAGCCGTGAGTTTGAAGTTCACTTCCTCAAATCCAGATGCACTTAATATTTTTCGCACATTGTCAGAGTAGGCAATACCGTTAGAGTCTCCACGAGTCCAGATGACAAAAGCACCTGGTTTACTCAGAAAACTCAGGTTATCTAGTAAGCGATTGAGTTCAGCCTCATCAGCCAGATTGCCAAAAACACCACACACAATCACAATATTTGCTGGTACTGCTCCTACATAGTTAGTGGAAAGAGTTGCATCACCATTGATAATCTCAATTTGCTTGGCTAAACCCAATGATTCTACAGTTGCCCGTCCACGTTCAACCAAGTTTGAATTTATTTCAACCAATCGTGCAGAAACATCTTTCGCACGGGGATGATTTTTTAAAGTTCCTAGTAAATCTCGCCCATCACCCGCGCAAACACTCACTATTCGGATAGCGCCATCTGGTGAGGCATTCAAGCTATAAGTAATATATTCTTGCACGATCTCTAGACGCTGCTGCAATTTTGGCTCAGTGTTGTAGAGGTCGTGCCATTCATACCAATCTTTTGGCATAAGGCGTGATTTCCATTTGATACACACTGTTTAGCCAGAAACTACGGTTTACTTATCAAGTAACTGTAGTTTATGGATGAAGGCATAGTATCACAGAAATTCATATAAAATCAAGTCTTATTAGGAAGGCTCCTAGCCTATTTCGTATGAGTGAAACTGTCTACATCGAAACTAGTGTAGCAATCCTAAATCATTTGTGAAAAATCACAGTTGTTGATATGGTGAAAGTTGGAAGTAATGATATGGTGCATGGCAGTACAGATCGAAGAGTTGATAGAGTTCATTCAGGCGAACCCAGACCCTAGAGAACTAAAACGGGCACTAGCTGTACAAATGATGATGCAAAACTATAAACATTCAACAATTGGAAATATTTTGGGAGTGTCTGTAGGTTTTGTAAATAAATGGAAATATATATATAGTTTTAGAACAGGGCGTCATCGGACTGAGGCTGAGATACAGAGGCTCAAAAAGTTATCTTAATTCTGCACAAAAAGAAATTGGATTAAAAATTGCTCAATAGAAACCCTATTAACTCAAAAAACTGGCTTGAATTCAAGCCAGTTTTTTGAAGCTATTGCAATTTACAGCAAAAGCTTAATGCCGAATATTAATGGAACACACTTGAGAAGATATTATTAAACTTTCTCATTAAAATGTCAAGATTCCACTACTTACCTCAGCAAAACTTGCCATTAGGTATTACCACTTCCCTTAAATTCTCAGCCTGTGCTGACAAACTCTTGTCACCAAAATGCTGATTCATCAGCGCGGGAATTTGTGCAGCTTGAATTCGGCTATGGCGGGTTTTATCTGGCATTACTAAGTTAGGCCCAGCTTTACAGTTTTTCATGCAACCAGTGCCCTTGATTGTAACTTGGTCTTCTAAACCGCGATCGCTTAAAGCCGCCTCCAACGCCTGACAAACTGCTTTACCACCGCGTTTCATGCAATCAGACTTTTGACATACCAAAATCGTGGCTTTAGTTTTAGCTGGTTTTACCTTGACATTATCAATATATGGGGGTTCTTCTACTGGAGTAGTCGTGTGAACTCTCTCCATCTCAGAACGCGCCGCCATCACACGTTCAGCTTTCAGTGTAACTTTGTCTTTTTTTATATCGTATTCTTTATAACCAACAACTTGCAGCCAAGTCCCTGGTGGTAACTGCAAATCAAAAGCAGCCCGTAAATGTTTAGCTAGTTTAATGTAAGACTCACCCTCATGAGTCGCCAACAGTAAGCCTTTAAGCTTATAGCCATCTTTAATAACAAACTCTATAAACCTGCCTTCAAGGCAAAATTCTGATGCTTCTGTAGTCTGGGATGCACTCATTTTTTTGACCTATTTTAACTAATACAAGCTATCAAGCGAGAGATTCTCAGCAGCAGCCACAGATTATAACTATTGGTAGCGACTATACCAGCAGCGCTCAAGAGTCCAAATCTGGTCTTGACGGGACGCTGTAAGTCGCCGGTTCACACTCCAAAGTTGAATAACTGCCATAGGAGATCCAATTTCAACTTTCAATGGCTGGTTAGCCGCACAACTACAGGGAATGTCTAACTCCTTTAGGCGATGATAGACTTGCCAGCGATCTGCCCAATTCACCTCTACAAGGTGCTTTATTTCTATTTCTGAACTTGATGATTTCAAGAGAATTGCCCTCAAAGTGCAACAAACTTGCAGTAACTATTAAGATTTAACTCCCTGCTTTTTGAAAGTCTTAGGAGTTTAGTCTCTGCACACTAGCATACCTTAAGTGCAAATAATTATCATTAATTTTGGAGAAAATAAAATTTTGGCAGCGATCGCCTAGTGAAATGAGAGCGGGATAACCCAGACAAGGCGACAAGGGAGAAATTATACCCTGTTTTCTCCTACTCCCTACTTCTATTGTCAATATACACACTTAAGTTTTTATATCAACAATAATGATAAATATATGCAACTTGATAAGCGTACCATCATCCAGCAAACAATAAAGTTGAGACTTTTAGTCAGCAAAAATACAAAATATTGTGATGGCGAATCGGCTTGATATTGATTATTAAAATGTTAATATGTAAAGAATAAGCAGTTAAAATCTATAACTGCTAAAAAGGGAGGAAAACAATGTCTGAAACGCAAACTTTGTTAAGGGATTTTGGTCATGTATATGACAATCCCGTATTACTGGATCACAGCGTAACTGCTCCAGTTACAGAAGGATTTAACGTTGTATTAGCTAGTTTCCAGGCACTATACTTACAGTACCAAAAGCATCATTTTGTAGTTGAAGGCTCAGAATTTTACTCTCTGCATGAGTTTTTTAACGAAAGCTACGACCAAGTACAAGACCACGTTCATGAAATTGGAGAACGCTTGGATGGACTAGGTGGTGTGCCAGTGGCCACCTTCAGCAAGCTAGCAGAACTAACTGTTTTTGAGCAAGAATCTGAAGGCGTATATTCTTCTCGCCAAATGGTAGAAAATGACCTAGCCGCAGAACAAGCCATTATTGGCGTAATTCGCCGCCAAGCTGCTCAGGCAGAGAGTTTAGGCGATCGGGGTACACGCTATCTTTACGAAAAGATTTTGTTAAAAACTGAGGAACGTGCTTATCATTTGTCTCACTTCCTCGCCAAAGACAGCTTAACCTTAGCGTTTGTTCAAGCTGCTCAAAGCTAAAGCTCTCATCATCTAGATTTGTCTACTTAGACTGAAACCAAAAGTTGGCAGCACTAAGCTGACGCGCATCTAAATTTGATAATTTAGCGCCTGAACTCTTTTGCTGTCCTAGATTGCTGTGTAAAACTAGATGACGAACAGCTTATCTCTTAAAATATTGTAAAAATGGCAGAGAATGGCATCCCTATTTCTCTGCCATTTTTAATTTAAGTAAAGATATGCACATAATATTTAACATTCAAAATATTTAGCAATTAGCTAGTTTAGATAGATTTTTATCTAATAAATTTATTTCTGCTGAATAATCAGGTAGATATATGCCAAAATAAATCACCATCTGTTGCAAGCTGTCATCAGCTTAAAGAATAAAGATTCGCAAAAACTTAATAAATTTAAGCATCACAATTAAATAAAATTAGAAATACAAAATAATTGTTGGGTATTGGGCACTTGTACTGAGCGTTCGCGTAGCGTCTCGTAGAGAAGTCGTTGGCGCAGCCTCTCGTAGAGAAATATTGGGCATTGGGCATTGGAAAAACACTTTCTTCATCCCCTTGTCCCCCCACTCCCGCCACTCCTCACCCCCCACCCCTCTTTATAATCAAACTTAGAAAACTTAATAATAATAAGTATGACAGGGGGTAAAGACCCTTAAAATAATCAGGATTTGTATTCTCGTACTCCAACACAACTACTATGCCACGCCGTGACGACCTTCGGAAGATTCTACTGTTAGGCTCTGGTCCAATTGTGATCGGACAAGCCTGTGAGTTTGACTACTCTGGCACTCAAGCCTGCAAAGCGCTGCGAGAAGAAGGCTATGAAGTGGTTTTGGTCAACTCCAACCCTGCAACGATTATGACCGACCCGGAAACGGCCGATCGCACTTACATTGAGCCGTTGACACCGGAATTGGTCGAAAAAGTCATCGAGAAAGAACGCCCTGATGCTCTACTACCAACGATGGGAGGACAAACCGCCCTCAACCTCGCCGTTGCTTTAGCCAAAAATGGGGTGTTGGAAAAGTACGGCGTTGAGTTAATCGGCGCTAAACTACCAGCGATCGAAAAAGCCGAAGATCGAAAACTTTTCGGTCAGGCAATGGCCAGGATAGGCATAGCTGTGTGTCCCAGCGACACAGCCGAATCTTTGGAAGAAGCCAAAGCTGTTGCCCGTCAAATTGGTACTTATCCCCTAATTATTCGTCCCGCTTTCACAATGGGCGGAAGTGGCGGCGGTATTGCCTACAACCAAGAAGAATTTGAAGAAATGGCACAGGTAGGTATAGATGCTAGCCCTGTTTCGCAAATTCTCATTGACCAATCTTTACTCGGCTGGAAAGAATATGAACTCGAAGTGATGCGTGACTTGGCAGATAATGTGGTGATTATCTGCTCCATCGAAAACCTTGACCCTATGGGCATCCACACCGGCGACTCGATTACCGTCGCTCCCGCGCAAACCCTCACTGATAAAGAATATCAAAGGCTGCGGGATATGGCAATTAAAATCATCCGCGAGATCGGTGTAGAAACTGGCGGTTCTAATATTCAATTTGCCGTCAATCCGGTTAATGGGGATGTGGTTGTAATTGAGATGAACCCCCGCGTTTCCCGCAGTTCGGCTTTATCTTCCAAAGCCACAGGTTTCCCGATCGCTAAAATTGCTGCAAAATTGGCTGTAGGCTACACCCTGGATGAAATTCAAAATGACATTACTAAGAAAACTCCGGCATCCTTTGAGCCGACAATTGACTATGTGGTGACAAAAATCCCCCGCTTTGCCTTTGAAAAGTTTCCCGGTTCCGAACCAGTGCTGACAACCCAAATGAAGTCAGTCGGGGAAGCAATGGCAATTGGACGGACGTTCAACGAATCCTTCCAAAAGGCGCTACGATCGCTCGAAACAGGACGCGCTGGTTGGGGTTGCGACAAAGCTGAGAAATTACCCAGTGGTGAACAAATTCGCGCCCAATTGCGGACACCTAACCCCGATCGCATTTTCGCCGTGCGCCATGCTTTGCAGCAAGGGATGACCATTGAGGAAATCTACGAACTTACCGGTATTGACCGATGGTTTCTAGATAAATTGCAACAACTGCTAGATGTCGAAAAATTCCTGAAGCGGACACCCTTACAGCAATTGACAAAAGAGCAACTTTATGAAGTGAAGCGGGACGGATATAGCGATCGCCAGATTGCCTATGCCACCAAAACCACCGAAGATGAAGTTCGCGCCTACCGCAAGTCACTAGGAATTATCCCAGTTTACAAAACTGTGGACACCTGCGCTGCTGAATTTGAAGCATTTACCCCCTACTACTATTCTACCTACGAAGAAGAAACAGAGGTCTTGCCAGCAAGCAAGCCAAAAGTGTTGATTTTGGGTGGTGGTCCCAACCGCATTGGACAGGGAATTGAGTTTGATTATTGTTGTTGTCACGCCGCCTATGCCTTGAAGGGAGCGGGGTATGAGACAATTATGGTCAATTCCAACCCAGAGACAGTTTCGACAGATTACGATACCAGCGATCGCCTTTACTTTGAGCCTTTAACAAAAGAAGATGTCCTTAACATCATCGAAACTGAAAATCCAGTCGGGGTGATCATCCAGTTTGGCGGACAAACACCGCTAAAGTTGGCTATTCCATTACAAGAATTTCTCAACAATGACACCTCTGGACTGCTGACTAAAATTTGGGGGACATCACCCGATTCCATCGACATGGCAGAAAACCGGGAGCGGTTTGAAAAGATTCTCCAACAGTTGAATATTGCTCAACCGCCTAATGGTATTGCTCGGACTTACGAAGATGCGCTGATTGTCGCCAAACGTATTGGGTATCCGGTGGTGGTGCGTCCCAGCTATGTGTTGGGGGGACGGGCGATGGAAATCGTTTATTCCGATACTGAGTTGGAACGCTACATGACGTTTGCGGTGTTAGTGGAACCAGAACATCCGATTTTGATTGATAAGTTTTTGGAAAATGCGATCGAAGTTGATGTAGATGCGATCGCTGATCATACAGGACGGGTGGTAATTGGTGGCATCATGGAACACATCGAACAAGCAGGAATTCACTCAGGAGATTCCGCTTGTTCCTTACCCTCTATTTCCCTATCACCAGCAGTTCTCAATCAAATTCGCACTTGGACGGTGCAGCTAGCGCAAGCGCTGTCAGTTGTAGGGTTGATGAATATTCAATTTGCCGTTGTCGGCGCAAGCAGTTATTCTCCCCAAGTTTACATTCTGGAAGCCAACCCCCGCGCCTCTCGCACAGTCCCATTTGTATCTAAAGCAACGGGCATACAGTTGGCGAAACTAGCATCCTTAATTATGTCAGGCAAAACCTTAGAGGAGTTACACTTCACTGAGGAAGTCATCCCCACGCATATTGCTGTAAAAGAAGCAGTATTACCCTTTAATAAATTCCCTGGAACTGATACAATATTGGGCCCAGAAATGCGATCCACTGGTGAGGTGATGGGGATTGACAGCGACTTTGGCCGGGCCTTTGCCAAAGCGGAATTGGGTGCTGGAGAGCGTTTACCGCTAACGGGAACCGTATTTGTATCAATGAGCGATCGCGATAAAGCTGCTGCCGGTGGTGTGGTGAAGGAATTTATCGATTTAGGCTTTAAAGTAATGGCTACCCTTGGTACACGGCGAGTTCTTCTGGAACACGGGTTAGATATCGAGTTGGTATTGAAACTCCATGAAGGTCGTCCCCACGTCCTAGATGCGATCAAAAACCAGAAAATCCAACTTATTATCAACACACCTTCAGGGGAAGAAGCCCAGACTGATTCTAGGTTAATCCGCCGCACAGCCTTAGCTTACAAAATTCCGATCATTACTACGATCGCGGGCGCGAAAGCTACCGTCGCCGCCATCCGTTCCTTACAAAATACAACTTTGGACGTAAAAACCATCCAAGATTACTGTGCGATCGTCAGGGAGTAGAGAGAGACGCGATTAATCGCGTCTGTACTAGGGAGTGGGGATAAGGGGGACAAAGAGAATAATCAATGCCCCATGCCCCATGCCCAATGCCCCATGCCCAATGCCCCATGCCCAAGAAAAGTTAAACAATTGTTATAAGAGAATGACTATAGTTCTCATTAAGGTATCTTGACAAATATGAGGAAGCTTACTTTGAGCCAGATAATTTCTTAAATTGACTTCTAGTCAGCCTTGAGAAAAAGGGCGACATTGCATGAACTGGAACAGCCAGGAAATTTAATGTCGCCATCTAGCCAAAACATTCTCATAAATGTTACAATTGTTAATAAGGTTCCAATAGAAAAATGTTTAAGAAGCTACCTTTTATCTAACTGTAGATACTTGTGAAAAGTAGGAAATAACTGTAACTTTTAGCAGTTAAGAAGCCTAAATTTGATTATTATGAGCAGCCGACGAGTTTATCGGGCGCGTAAATTGCAAACCAGAGCAGGGTTCCCAGTCTGACTGGGTAGCACCCTCACAAAGCATCTATCCGTTAATGACCCTACCGCCAAACCCATCATTACCAAAGAGTAGCGCCATGAAGACCGCTCAGACAGCCACAGACCTCGTGCGGACTTACCTGCGTGAGATTGGCCGTGTGCCACTCTTAACCCACGAGGAAGAGATTTTCTATGGTAAGCAAGTGCAACGTTCCTGCGCTTTGCATCAATCAAGAGAATGTCTTGCCACCCAGTTAGATCGTCAACCGACTCTAGAAGAGTGGGCTAAAGCGACAAAGCTAGAACCAGCAGACTTGAACGAAGCGATCGCTGATGGTGAAATTGCCAAGCGCAAGATGGTAGAAGCCAATTTGCGCCTAGTAGTGTCCGTTGCCAAAAAGTACATAAAGCGCAACGTCGATTTACTGGACTTGATCCAAGAAGGTAGTATTGGTATGCAACGCGGCGTAGAAAAGTTTGACCCCACCAAAGGGTATAGATTTTCTACCTATGCCTATTGGTGGATTCGGCAAGCGATCACTCGTGCTATAGCCGAAAAAGCTCGTACAATTCGGCTGCCGATCCACATAACCGAAAAATTAAATAAGATTAAAAAAGCACAGCGCCAATTGTCTCAAAAATTGGGACGCGCTCCGACAGCTGGTGAGCTAGCTGACGAATTAGAATTGACCCCCAAACAAGTACGAGAGTATCTAGAAAAGGCGCGTTTGCCCCTTTCCTTGGATTTGCGGCTGGGTGATAATTACGACACCGAACTCGGAGAAATGCTGGAAGATCCAGGAGCATCTCCAGAAGAGTTTGTCATGCAATCTTCTCTATCTTATGACTTAAATCGTCTGATGGGGGACTTGACACCACAACAGAGAGAAGTAATCACCCTCCGCTTTGGCTTAACTGATGGGCAAGCCCTGACTCTGGCTAGAATTGGTGAAATACTGAATATCAGTCGGGAACGAGTCCGGCAAATCGAGCGGGAAGCCTTAACCAAACTTCGCAAGTCTAAAGCCAGCATGGATGAATATTTGGCAAGTTAGGGGAAAGTTAGGAGTTAAGAGTGAGGAGTGATGAGTTTTTAATTAACTCTCACTTCTCAGTTTATTTGTTAATGATTGGGGTGAGAAAATACGCTGACTTTGGTACGGTTACACCTACTTCCACTCTTACGTTAGGTTGTTACATTAGTTGACAGGAAGACCAAATAGCTAGCTAAGTCAAGTCCAAAACAGGTATTTAATATTCAAATCATAAGCACGTCAGCCAGTAATGGTAGTTAAGGAGCTAAAAAATGAGTAACCCATCCAATCGTGTCTCAGAATTTTTTAATAGCGAATCAGAAACTAGCGATTTATTATGGCAGTACGTTAAATCCTTGAGTCCAGAGACAGTTACCCAGCTATCCAAACCGACGTCTGCCGAAGTTTTTCAGGTGATGGAACGGAATATTACAGGACTATTGGGTAATCTACCTTCAGAACACTTTGGTGTTACTGTAACCACAAATCGGGAAAATCTGGGTCGGCTTCTGGCTTCTGCGATGATTAGTGGTTATTTCTTGCGTAACGCTGAACAGAGAATGGATTTTGAAATCGCCCTACAAGGAACTGAAACCAACAATAGCCAAATTGACTAGACTAAATATTTAGGAAATTCTATATTCTTGGGCTGATAGCTAATCACACTCACGGGAATCCGAATTTAAAATAAGCTTTTGCGAAATATTTGCCCCTAATTCCCAATCATGCATCAGCTCAATCTGTTTAAAAAATCCCAAATAGTGACAAATTAAGGTTGAAATTTAAACGCATAGGGGCTTCGCTTTCCCGTAGAATAGCAACGCGGAGGTTGGCGCAGAGTAACGCGGAGTTT
>Ga0123337_10004069_pt1 | contig 15062 bp, 17 predicted proteins | sample frozenSSSSmetaG_FD_89792 | JGI IMG/M metagenome (GOLD analysis project Ga0123337, IMG submission 89792) | Glacier valley bacterial and archeal communities from Borup Fiord, Nunavut, Canada, to study Microbial Dark Matter (Phase II) -... | ecosystem: Environmental > Aquatic > Freshwater > Ice >... | reverse complement strand
TTTGCTTTTCTTGTTTTTGCTTTTTCTGCTTTTCTTTTTTTTTCAAATGTTGATAAAAAAAAAGAAACACACAAAATACTAAGCCAAGAGAGGGTTTGACTTAATATTAATGAAAGAATATTGGATTCTCACAAGATGAAAATTTACATATAAATTGTGAATACTATTCTTCAGTCAATTCTATAAATGTGATGTATGTTTTGAATAGCATAAAGAAGCCATCGAGCGAAGCCTTTAAATGTTATATTTTGGACATTTAATATGTTTGGAATATAATAATAAATAGTATTCAATATGATTATTTTCGATTTAGACTGACTCGATAACAATGGGCATTGATCCATACAAGATCCCGCAAATTTCGAACAATGCATTCTAGTTCTTTTAAAAATTTTTCATGTATTTATTATTGTTCGTATAATCAAGCGATGAATTTTTCAATTGAAACTGACTCAATAACAATGGGCATGGAGCTATGCAAGATACCGCAGATTTCGCTACATTGACCGTAGAAGGTTCCTTCCCGGTTAACAAGAAACGACACCTGGTTAAGTCTCCCGGGATATGCATCACACTTAACAGCAAGAGATGGCACGGAGTAAGAATGAATTACATCAGCAGCTGTCAGAATAAATCTAACATGAGTTAATTCTGGTACTATAACTCTATTATCTACTTCTAACATTCTTAAAGCACCATCTTCCAGATCTTCTTCAGGTATTAAGTAAGAGTCAAATTCGATTTTTTCGTTATCTCCATTTAAAAAATCACAATATTGATAGCTTCAATATCATTGGTGCAGGGTAAAAATTACCCTATCGACTGTACATTAAGCATCAACTAATAAGTTGACACCCACAAGTGACCCAGTCTGTTGCAATAGATAAAAAAGAAAAAAACTATCTACTGACAGTCTTGTACTATTATCTAGATATAATCAATAATAATATTTTAACTGTTTTCACTCGTGTCGCCTAAAGATAGTAACTATCCTTAAAGAATCCCGTCGGAAACTTAGAAGTAAATAGATTATTAAACCTCCCCACATATTTCAAACAAATATTTAGGGGAACATAAATTTATTTATCTCACGACTATCGTATATATGTGGGGGGGGGGGTTAGAAGAACTTTTACATTATATCCAAATACCAAAATAGAAAAATACACTCCGAATGTATATATTTTCTAAACTTATAATCCTAATTTATAATGCATAGATGGATGTAGAAAAGGTAAAATTAATTTTTTTAAAGTTGGAATAGATGAACCCTTTATATAAATAGAATGTTGGCCAATAGTCCCTATTTTTTGAATTGTACAATCAAGATCAAATTTATATTTGAGAACTTCGACTAGAAATTGTACTTCTTCTAATTTAAAACTATTAGATGCTACTCTAACGCCAGGTTTAGCTCAACCTCCGTCGTCCATTATTCATACTGCTAATGCCAAAGGAGTTATATATTTTTCTATATCCGAATGAATTACTTTTTTACCTTTGCTATAAAACAATTCATGTATTCAATTAAAACTTCTAAATGTAAAAGTATTAAACTCATATCCATAATGTTCTTGTGTTTGCTCCCCTTTTAATCTCCTAGTATACATTCTAGGTTCTAAATTAGAGCAATAGCCTCTACTATAAAAAAAGCTATATAACCAGTATAAGTAATCTTTATGGACTAGACTTTGTCTATAACAAAGTCTAGTACCTTCTACAGACCTCCTATTGGCATAGCAATCCCCTAATAATGAGCCCACTATTACAGATATCACATCTTCATGGTGAGGACCTATTCGAGAAGCAGCTTTTACTCTCGTATGAAACATAACATTAAGTTTATTAATATAATTTTTACTATGTGTGGATATAACATTCTTTCTTTGACCAATTAGTAGCAACGCTAAATAACAGGTGCCTTCTATTTTATTTAATAAATACGATTTGGGGCCACCATAAAAGAAACCCTCAGCAAGTATAGTCATAGCAGGATCATTCACTTCATCCATTAAATATAACAATTTAAAAGATGGGAATGCAATTAAGATTAACACTAATGCAGGTGTAATTGTCCATATTAATTCTATCAATGTCGGGTCGACTTTGCTTGTCGAGTTGGACTATATCTTTACCTCCAAGAGGTATTTCACGTATAGTCTCTGAGGAGCCTCATAAATCTAGAAAATGATTCTTTTTGGTTTCCTGCTGATAACTTTTTAATAACTTAGAATTGTCACATTATCCGAAGGGTTAAGTATCTAATATTTTTTTTTAGTTTTCCAGCGTATAGTGAAATTTTACTCGAAGTTTTTATAAATTTATTTAAAGATATCTACTACTATTTAGAAGAAAATTTATATTTGTCTTTATATATTGCCCCAGAATTCATATATTTCATAACAGTGCTCGCACTCATCTTTAAAAATATTCCAGCTTTTCTAGCTGAAACAAAACTACCTATTAATTTAAATCCTTCTGATGAATCTTTTTCATAGATATTAACAGGATTTCCCCGTTTTGTGCTCATTTTTAATTTAGTTTTATCAGAGTGTATTCTACCTAAAGCTTTTTGCCTCATTAAATCTTTAGTTTCTTCACTGTGAATTTTACCATACAGAGGATTATTTTCACCTGCTTTTTTTAAACTCATTAATTCTTTGGTGTTTTTTGTGTGTAAACTACCAAATAAAGCAGATTTCTCCCCAATATAAATTCCTTTTAAAGCTTTACTGATTTTGGCTTTAGTTTCTTCTGAATGCTTAAAACCTTGAGAACTACCTGCTATTTTTAATATATTATATTGTGGTTGTAATTTATCAAAGTAATATTGTTCTCTTACAAGTAAATCAGATTTATTACAATATTCTAATATAGTAAGAGAAAAATTAGAATAACCGTACTTAATTAATGCTCTACTTATAATAAAGCCTTTTTTACTTTTTATATAACTAATATTAAAGTAATTTTTAAATCTTTTTGAGATATCAGTAGATTGTCCTACATATATATCACCCGTTAATTTGTTAGTTAATTTTTATATTCCAGATTTGCCTATATTTTCTTTTAAAATCGTATTTTTCATGGAATAAATATCTTCATAAACTTTACTTGAAACATTGTCATTATTCTCATTAGGTAAAGTGGAATAAGTCCGTATACCGGTATATACTTTATAATTTAAGGGGATATATTTAAACTTAGTACACTTTCGAGTAGGCACATTTGTACCATGATTTAAATATTTATGGCTAATTGGTGATTTTTCAGAAGAATAATTTGTGATAACTGACGCAAGGATTCAACCTACACCAAATAATATGATGATTAGGTAGAACATTATGTTGTCATGTAATTCAATTAATCCTTCCATTTGAGGTGCAGCACTATCTTGGAAATATAAACCTCAGGGCCTAGGAGCATCACACTCCTGATATAGAATTTTTTCTCATATTTTTAACATTTTATTTTTTTTTTATTTATATTACTTAAGTCGAATTTTTATTGTTTTCACATTGTCTTTATCAATCTATGATTCAAAAACAATAGAACCGTTGGCAAAAAAAACAATACTTTTTAAGGTCTAAGATTAAGCCGAATATGGGCGAGCTTAATCTTGTTAGTAACACTATACTAAGCAAGTTAATAGGGAATAAATCGGGCTATTTCAGTCCCACTCTGTTTTTTTTTTTTTATATTCTGTGTTCCCCTAGGTGTGTTTTTCATCATTTTTTGTTTTTTTGAATTTATAATTAAAAAAACAAAAAACAAAGACAATGCGGAAGGGCTTGCTTTAGCATGGCTGGGTTGAAGCCCATTAAAAACAAAATAACCTATAAAGATCATAAAGTATTTTATGAATATAACGAGAACTTGACTAAATAATAATAAGTTGTTCAAAGAAGCAAATATCTTTAAACATAAACTATGAGGTTATATAATGATATTCCTAAAACTAATTCAAGGTAAAATATTAAGAAAAAGATTAAACCAAAGAAAAAAAACTAGAATGTTAGCCATCTTATACCCCTAGCCATTCAAACCACCTTGCCTGCCCCTTAACCTACAACGGCTGTTGTACCGTCACAATATGGGCGATACTTGTGTTTATCATGAAGAGCCTGGAGTATAGGACTCTGAGATTCTAACCTGGAACATTAGTAAATCAAAGAGGTTTTGATTTATTAATAGTACTATAATAGTACTTAAATTCCTCCGTAGTAACGTCTCAGATAGCTACATCGACACCAGATTTAAAAATATCTCTCAAAGTACTAGGTAACCGTTGGATAGCGTCAAGAGCCGTATGGTCATAGACAATAATATTGAACAGTATCTCTCCTTGTGTTTCTCACCAAATTTTTTATAAAACTAGCAGGATTTACAAGTTGACCACCGAATATATTGTATAACAGTAATTAATAAATCCACATACTGATGCCCCTCCGCTAACTCTGTCATAACAATACAAGAATTTAAAAAGGGTATTGAGAAATTTATGTGCAACAGGTATTTTAAATGAATTTAAATACTTATAATGACTACTTGATACTGAGTCATATTTTAAGATGTGTGCTTTTTCTTTTTCTTGTTTCCCCCTCTTTTTTTTTTTCATCATCATTGGAAATGATGAAAAAAACACAGGGGGAAACACACGGAGGGGAACCGGGGTTAATTAAATTGTTTTTTTGTTTTGAGCTTATTGTTAAGCTTTTTTCCTATTTCAAAAAGAAACCGGCAGTAAGTATCATTAAAAAGACTTCGAGCTCCGCTCGAAGCCGTATGTACCATTAGAGTAAGCACTTACAGCATAAGGAAATATTAAAACTATCTCAAGATCAAATATTAAGAAGAGTAAACCAAACAAGAAAAATGATATACTAAATTGTGATCTATTTTGCTTGTTTTTTTTTTTTGCTTAAGCAAAAAAAACACACAAGAAGGAGTGGAAACCACATTCAAACCTAGGGTAAATTTTTATATGTAAAAGCATACCTGTTTTGGTAGGGCTTATTCAACTTTAAGTACTTAGAAACCGTAGATTTTGCTATACCAAGGGATTTTGCTGCTTCACGGATAGATGTATGATGGCTGACGATATCCGTTTCCAAATCAATGATAACAATTTCAATACGTTTGGGTTGAGATAATTTCAAGGCAACTTTAGCTGCTTCACTAAGTTTTATACCCTATCTACTGTTTTTCAGCCATTTTTCCTAGACTCATCTTTGCTCTTGTTTCAGGACTAAGACTTATCCCAGTCCTTTTCAGAACACCTTTTAACTTAGATGCCTCACTTAAGGTTCGCCACTTACTTGCTATACTCATTTTTTTAGGGTTTCAATTGTGTGTTTACGACCCAACATAGGTGCTTTAGAATCCTTGGCTATATTATAATAAGGTTTCAGATAATCAATATAATAATTTTCTCTGGTTAAGGTTTCAGCTTTAACACAATATTCCAGCACATCTAATGAAAAGCTTGAGTGGCCGTACTTTAAAGGGGCACGGTTAATTAACATAGAATTTTCTTTCACTAAGCTATTTATATTGAAATACTTAAGCATTCTTTTACTTATATCAATCGAAGAACCTATGTATAGATTCCCTGTTATCAAGTTTCTAAAGCAATATACACCTTATTTATCCTTATTTTCACTCAATATTTCCTCTTTGTATGTAGCGCAATCGTTGTATACTCTAATAGGAATAAGGTCTTCAGGCCTAATGGAATACGCACGTTTTATTATCTTTGGTGAAAACTTTGCTTAATTATATATTGGTTGTTTTGGTATCTATTTATATAATAAAAAGTTGAAATGGAATCATATTTTAAGATGTGTGCTTTTTCTGATGGATTTACTACATTGCTAGTTTGTTTTGAGTTAATAGATAGAGCTTTTTTACCTATTTCAAAGAAGAAACCGGCAGTGAGAATGATAAGAAAGATGAGCACCAAAATTAAACCATAAGTACCATTAGCGTAACCGCTGACAGCATAAGGGAAGATCAGCACTATTTCAAGATCAAAAACCAAGAACAATAACCCAAATAAAAAAAAAGAAATGCTAAATTGTGAACGATTCTGGCCTAAAAACGAATGAAAGCCACATTCAAAACTGCTCATGTCATTCACTTTGTTCGTCCGTATAATGCGCAGTCAATCACCTACTAGTTGGTGGATAGGCCCTACACCAACAACTATCCTCTTTTGTTTCCCCTGCTTATTTTTTCATCACCGAAGGTGAAGAAAAATACGGTAAACACAAGGAGAAATTGCCGCAAGCTTCTTATTGCATTATACTGTGGTACGAAACCGGTCCTATTCACCTGATTCTCGCCAGGCTTGAGTGAATTGTCTACATATCTTTCGACATGCTTAAAGAATACACCTTAAACACAAATTTATTGTATCAACCACCGTCTACTCGTTGCACTTTTATATTTATAGGGAAAATAGTTTAGTTCCGCGATAGCCCATTTGTGTTTCCACCATGCATGCCCTTGTTACCTTCTGAGTGATTACTTCAGCCGCTGTCGCAATTTTCTGCGTGCAGTTTGGTAGACGTGCCTTTAGGGGGTCCCCGGAGTTTGGCGATTTAGGACAGGGCTACGGCCGTACGTAACCTAATCCTTTTCTTTATATGGTTTGTGTGGGGATAAAAGTAAATTCAATCCAATTAAGATAAACGCCAAGGTAGGAACCAATAAGAATAAAAAAATCATGCTAGTCATTAGTAATGTATAACAATTGTCAATTTATCAACATTACTTAATCTTTTTATTTTAGTTTCGGCCGCCTTCCTGGGGGGCTCCGCCCTGAAGCGCGACGTTTCTATTATAGTCTCGTATTTTTTATAAAATTGTATATCTCCATTCGTCTTATTTTTATTAGCATAATATTGAACTACAGTTATATCGTAAGTTAATTTATTCATGTTTATGGGTTAAGTATTATTAGAGCTAATATATTAGCATGTGTTAAAAAAATAGTAGGTTTATTAATAAACAATAAAATTACTATAGTTAAACTAGATATAGTTAAAGACAATGATGTAGATAATTTAATATCGCTGGTGATTTCGGTAGCAGTATTATCAGATTCTAATGATTTATTCTCTAATGATTCCTCATCATCCGTATTCAATATATTCATAAATTCTGGTTTGACAATGTATTTATCCTCATCAAAAAAAACTACTTTAATTATTTTTAAATAATATACAGCACTTATTACACTTGTAATGATCGCAACTAAAGCCATAAATACATAACCTTTATCTAAAGCAGCAGATAAAATTAATTGTTTAGCAAAAAACCCTAATAGAGGAGGTATACCAGCAAATGAGAATAAAGTGATAGCTAAACATAAACACAATATTTGATTTTTGAAGAAGAAACCAGAAAATTGAGATATTAATTGTATAGGTGAATTATCTTTTTCAATTAAATTATATTCTTGGCTACTATTATAATAGATTAATAAATAACCTAAACTAATTATTATAAAAAATATATTTAAGTTAGATAAAGAATATTGCATTAAATAAAATATAAACGCTTGAATAGATTCTGCACTGTTGATATTTAAAGCTAACAATATGAATCCTACATGAGAAATAGTACTGTAGGCTAATAATCTTTTTATTCTTGATTGCACTAATCCTACTACTGTACCAATTATAAGGGATAGTAATGAACTTATTAACAAGATATCAGTTCAAGTAAATTCAGATATATGACCATTGGCATAATGAACTATATCTAATATAAATATAAAGATTGAAATTTTTGAAATTATTGTTACAAATGTTGTAACTATTGTCGGTAAAGAGTCATATACATCCATGGTAGTCAAATTTATCATTGCAAATTTTACAAAACAATATTTCACCAGCATTAGTTCTATTTAATGTATCTAGCTTTATTCATACCAGATTCTATTTGAGTAATTTCTTGGTAGCCTTCTATGGTTAAATGGCTTTTAATACTCATTATATACCCTATTTTACATCAATCTTCAGAATCTAAAGATTTAACCCCTATAATAGGGTATTTAGTAAAAAAGGTATAATTTTGTCTGAAATATCTTTAAAACTTGTACACTTTAATTCTACACTCCCTAATGCAGTGTAAACATTACCACAACCAAGATAGTCTGCTAAAGTTTTCATTAATATTTCATCCCGTATATGTTGAGTTAATACAAAAGTTAAAGTTACACGACGACCTACCGCGTGAGTTGATTAATTTTTTAAGCTAACTCAAAAACATCCATCTAAAAATACAAAGAAAATTATTTTACTATAATTTATATAACATTGAATCATGAAAATAAGGACGAACAATTGATCGCAACAAAGGCATAGAACCCTCACGTATATAAATTCGGTTATATTCCCCGTGTTTTCGTAAAGTACAGTTTAATCTATACCGAATGATAAGAACATTCATCAATCGAACCACATCTGGTAAAGAATAACTGTCAGTACAAAGTACTATTCCATGTTTTTGTGCAGATCCATCACCCATTAAGGATTGAGCTAGAGCAATGGGTGTTAAAAGCTCATAAATATTTTCAGGAACAACTTTTGTGTTATTAAGGTAAAATAAATTTCTTAATTCAGTAATGCATGGCATTGAGCGAGTCTCAAATTGTAACGTTATTGTCTTTGTACCTAAACGATTTCTAACCCTTATTAAAGGATAAGAAGAACAGTAATGAGATAGAGAAAAGAAAACAAACCAAAAATATTCAGAATTGACGCTAGACTGAGAAAACCCCAATAAATCATTTTTACTTGTTTTACTTGAAAATTTTACCCATGCATCTGAAAGAATTAATCCCACCATAATGCTTTGGATATGTAAAGGTAAATTAACCATAGATAACTGAGAACGAGTAAAACGTTCTCCTACAGTTGAAGAAAGGTTAGTGCCCCATAGTACTAAGCTTGAAGATTTTTCGGGTACTTTCTGTTTTATACTGGTAGAGTAATATCTTTTATTTTCAATATGAGAGGGTGGAAGCCCTGTTGAAAGACCAGATGCAGCAGATATTCTTTGAGTCACGGTAGTCAAATTTATTATACAAATTTTGTAGCTAAAAGCAAATACTAAAGGAAACAATGTTTTACCTCCCTCCCTATTATTAAAGCTGTTTAATGTATATATCCTTATTTGTTCCAAGTTTGAAGATGCAAAACCAGCTACTCATTGAGAATCCGATATTACTGGGTTTTGTACTAAAGGTCTTTTTACTGGCACAGTTTCAGGAAAGCTTCTATTAAAGCAGGAGTTAATCCTCTATTCATAGTAGCTCGAATATTTATAATAGTCTGTATACCAATATCCGTTAAATGCTCTTTTCTACTGATCATTAGAACTACTTCTCTGAATAATAGATAATCTGCATGTTTTTTAGTAATTAAAGGGTATTTCTCAAAATGAGGTATTATTGACATTAAATTATGGTTTAAGTAGGTAACTGAAAAATCACAGCAATTATTTCGAATACTACCAATTACTCCTATATTGCCAAAAAATGTTTGAAGAGATTTTAAAATTTCTAAATCTCTATTATGAAGATTGATAGTAAAATTAGCTTCTACTCTTCAACCAGTGTTATTTCTAGAATCTCTTCTAACTATGACCATAAAAGAGCCTTCAGCATCCGAAAACCCCGTAACAAATCAAGGGTCCAAAAGTTGAGGTTTTATAGGAGAAGAATTAATAATGCTATTTGTGGTGTAAGATTGTTTATGTAAAATTTGTTTAGAAAGGACTTTGATTTGATAATTTCTTTCGAAACCCATTAGAGTACATCTTAATCCCAGAGGATTCCTCTTGGGATAACTACCGTCTACTCGTTGCTCTTTTACAAATCAATTACGATCTGACTTAGATCCGCGATAACCCATGTTCTGTTCAGATATCTTCTGACTTATTACCATGCCTCAGTGATTAATTCAGCCACACATATTGTTTCGAATATGGTTTGGTACCAAAAGCTTTAGGGTGTTCCCGGAATTTGATAGTTTACTACCCGTAAAATTTGATTTCCTAGATCAATTAACAGGTGATCAAAAATGAAAAGGCGCTGAAGATACTTTGAATAAAAATCCTACAGATAAAATTAATAATGCTAGATCAAATGATTCGCTAGGGTTTATTTGATTTATTATCCCTACAGTTTCTGTTATTAGTTCATTTGAAGCTAATAATTCCAAGTATCCAGTATTACTTAAACTATATAATATATAAATTCCATCTAAATATGTTGCACCTGTATTTCCATATAATAAACTAGTACCTAATAATATGAAACATGAAGATAGACCACCTAGTAAGAAATAAGTTAATCCAGCAGATGTTGCAAGTTCTGAATTTCTGTGTAATGTACATAATATATATAATCCATAGCTTTGTAGTTCTAAAGATAGAAACATCGAAGTTAAATCACTACTAAACATAAGGAATATTGCTCCGGTCAGGATGAATAATATTATCAACGCGGTAACTGGATTTATCTACAAATTATAAGTAATTTTAATATAAGATTAAATTTTTAAATTATAGCCCTTAATTATAAACTAGGTAGGGTTAACCTTTATCTCAAGATAATTATCTATTATACATTGCATCTTTAATAGCTTTTATTAATACAACTCCTTCTGAAGTTAAGTGCATTTTATTTTCTATTAAAAGAGATGCTTTTTTAAATCTTTCGAAATCTGATAGTTTTACCCCTCAAAGAGTATATTCAGTTAAAAATGGAATAAGTTTTTTATTAATATCTTCTGATTTAGTAATAATTCATTCAGCTGATTCACGAGTATTAGATTTTCTAACTGTACCACATGATAAATATCCAACAAATCTTTCTAGTAACTCTATATCTTTAATATGTTGACTTAGACTAAAAACTAAACTTATCGCATATCCGACTTTTCTATCCTCATTAGAGTAGATAGATATAAAGAAAGATCCTTCCGCAGTTATAAATCCCGACAACCAATGAGAATTTAAGTTAGGGGATACTTTAAATTCTGGGACATTGGCAGGAATAATATCTGGATATTCAGTTTTTATTATGTCCGGTAACCCTTTATTTAGAACAGCTCTTAGTGAGAAAATTTTTAAGAGACCGGGTAAGGAATTATGTTGTCCCTTTTCCATTAAAAGAACTATATTTCTAAACACTAAATAATCTTTTAGCTTAAGAGAAATTAAAGGATATTTGTCAAAATGAGGTAATATATATTTTATTATATCTTTAGTTGAACCTACAGTATAGTAAATTATACCTCTTTTACTGGTATAGATTTTACCTGTTTTAAAGAAAACTTGAATCTGAACTAAAAGATCTAAATCTTTTGGGACTAAGCCTATAGTAAATATAGGTTGAATTTTTCAACCTATTCCTGATTTTTTTTTAGCAATAGAGACAGTAAATGATGCATCTCCATCTACAAATCCTGTTACGAATCAAGGGTTTAAATTAAAACTATCTTCATTATTAATAGATAATTGATGTTGAAGATTTTTTGAAACCTTAGCTGTAGAATATAATTGTTTACTTATAATTTGATTAGAGGGGATTCCAGGTCAGGTAATTCTTTCGAACCCTCTTAGAGTATACCTTAACAGAGGATGATTTATTCATCCAATGTAACTACCGTCTACTCGTTGTTTTTTTACAAATATAGGTTTATTTATATTTGATTTAAATCCGCGATAACCCATTCCTTTTTCAAGCATATTTTGACTTGTTACCTTACCTGAGTAATTAGTTCAGCCACCATGGAAAATTTCAACCAGATTTGGTATCAAAAGCTTTAAGGAGTCCCCGGAGTTTGGCAGTTTTTCCCATAAAAACAACAATTTCCCAAATTGTTGGACAGGATATTCAATGATTTTAATTTGTTTACCTATAAGACCATATGGATCGTTATCTATTTTGAATTTTTTGTTTAGAGTCATTAGTTTATAATGACGTCTAGGATAAAATGAAGTTAATTGCAATATCAATATACCCAAGATACAAATAAATACAACAAAGCTTTGTGTTGTTGCTGTTAAATGGAATAATCCACCATATATTCCTATCCCCGTATCTATATGGTTTACATAAAGGGAGTTATATTGCAACAATGTTGCATAGAGTAATATTATGATAGTTATTCTGTTAAATGATAAGGCTTTATCCCGTCTAAAAGTTACAGCGTTGCTTAATAAGAGTATTATTGAAGAAATTATTATCATTACTGTAAGATATCAAGACTTGAACTTGAAACATCGACTTAGAAAATCGGAGTTTACCAATTAAACTATATCTTAATGCTTTCAAGTTTATCTAATAGACTTATTTTTATTACTCGTCTATATTTTTTTTTTTTTTGAATTTATAATTCAAACAAAAAAAATAAACTATAAAACAAGCTAAACTACCCTTTTCACTTTTTATTTATGTAATAAAAAGTACTGACTTATTTAGCAAAGAATACTTTTTTAAGGGTACGGCGGAATTGAACCACTATTTAAAGATTTGCAATCCAAAAACAGAACCATCTGTTCATACCCCACTTTTATTCAATACTGGTTTCAGCTAACATAGGTCAAGTTTTAGTTTTCTTTTTCTTGTTTTTTTTATCATCGTTTTTTTGAATTTTAGATTTTGGTGTTTTTTTTTATGCTTAGAATATAAATAATAAATAGGTTTGCTTAAAATATAAATAATAAATAGTTTTGCTTAATACATTTATATATGATAAGCTTATTTTTTTTTTTGAATAAATCAGCACCGGGCTTATTTTTTTTAACAAAAAAAAATTAGCTAAATAGATGGACTATGAACACTCAGTATTTATTTTTTTAATTGACCTAATATTGTACAAAATAACCACATATTCCACATATTTTACCTAGAATCACCAATGATTATACACCATTTTCTTTACATACAGGGCATGTAAAATATGGAACATGAGAATCTGAGATATCACCGCCATTACCAACGTAATGTGTACATTCAACCTGTAAACTTAAATCAGCTAAATCATTAGAAATGCTAAAAAGATCTAAGTAAACAACTGAAATAAAAAAACAGAGCAAATGATAAAGAAACATTTCGTGTGTTTCCCCGCTTATTTTTTTCATCACCGAAGGTGAAGAAAAATACGGGAAACAAAAGCAAATATAAATTATTTTGCTTTTAAAGCAATACTTTGTAATGGTAAACTAATGAAGGGGTGAGGTTTAGGTGGTGAACTTAATGTTCACTCTATTGAACTGTGAGCTCTCATTAATAAACCTTGTAAGTAATCAGTATAATGTTGTGGTTGAGCTCAAACATCTCTACCCGCAGCTTTACCGTGTACTAGTTGTCCATATAAGGAATCTAAGAAAATTACAGTGGCAATCACTGAAATTAAAGAACCTAAACTTGAAATTAAATTTCACCCTGCAAATGCATCAGGATAATCGCTTATTCTACGTGGCATTCCTTGTAGACCTAAGAAATGTTGAGGGAAGAATGTAACATTACATTCATTTGTGGACTATATCTTAACCAACATAAATCACAATATATATTGGCCTCTTTCGTGTAGCCTCTGGGGATCCTATTCGTCATTTAGTAGCTAAAAACCTAAAAGATGTTAGTTTCCTGCTGATTGTCTAGATACACTTAAGATTATCACTGTCTGGCTAGTACTTAAGCTTTTAAATAGTTTCCAGCATATGGAAAGATTGTCAGGGGCTAATGTTATTTATTTTGACGAGGAATAGATTGAATAATTCATCTTTCATTTTGTATAATAACTCAATTTTTAGTATCTATACTTTTTTTAATAAAAGTCCATCTAACTTTAAAATGTTGTTTAGCTCCATTAATAGATGGAAAAATTAATTCTTCACCCTTTTTGTTATAACAAAAAACAAGTTTACCACCAATACCGTATTGAGGAGAAAGTTTTCCTTTTAATCCTTTAGAAGAATGACTGTTGTTAAGGTAAAATTTTATACCTTCGCTAATAGCTTTTCTTTTTTCAGAACAACTAACCTTTCCAAAATTAGGGTGGTTTTCTTTTTTAAAAATCTCTTTTAACTTATTTATTGTTTCAATTTTATGACGAAAACCATAACAAGTTCCAGCTTTTTTTAATGTATTATATTTAGGATTATAATATTCTATTCACTTTTCTTCTAAATTTAAACAAATTTTCGAATCTGAATCACAAAATTCTAAAATTGCTAAATTAAAATTTTCTAATTTATATTTTCTAAATGCTCTAGTTAGCACTACTCTTGTAATTTTATCAGAATTTGCATGGTAAAAATGACTAGTCATTGTTTTAGTTAAATCAATACTACTACCTACATATAAATCTTTAGTAAGATTATTTATGAATAAATACACTCCAGATTTTTTTCTTAATTTTTCATAAATATTTTTCTTGTTTTCTTTAACGTTTTCAAAAAACAAAACAAAATTGTGGTTAGGTGAACCACCAGGTAATTGATGGTAAAATCTTTTTCCTGGGTTGTCAAAATAAAATTTTCCCTCATTGACCCCAATAAATAGCACCCAGAAATGTGCTTTTGATAAGTTAGTGTTATAAAATAATCCAATTATTTTAGGTATTCAAAAATATCATGCAGCAAATAGAGCGAATATTGCACCCATACTTAATACATAATGGAAATGAGCAACGACGTAATAAGTATCGTGGAATGCAATATCCAGTGAAGCGTTAGCTAAAATTACTCCACTTAATCCTCCAATAGTAAACATAAATACAAATCCTAATGCGAATAACATAGGAGTATTCATGTTTAATGATCCACCATAACATGTGGCTAACCAGCTGAAGATTTTAATTCCAGTTGGAACGGCAATAATTAAAGTTGCCGCTGTAAAATAAGCTCTTGTCAACAAATAGGTTATAAATTAATCACCCCTTTGGCTTGTTTCCCCTGCTTATTCTTGAATTTCGATTTTTGTTTTTTTTGAATTATAAATTAAAAAAAAAAAACAAAAAGCGAGAAAAGCAAGAATACGG
>Ga0123337_10004066_pt1 | contig 15066 bp, 5 predicted proteins | sample frozenSSSSmetaG_FD_89792 | JGI IMG/M metagenome (GOLD analysis project Ga0123337, IMG submission 89792) | Glacier valley bacterial and archeal communities from Borup Fiord, Nunavut, Canada, to study Microbial Dark Matter (Phase II) -... | ecosystem: Environmental > Aquatic > Freshwater > Ice >... | reverse complement strand
TCGCTGCCGAAGTCCTCCATCACCGGCTGCAAGGTGCGGACGACGAAGGGGAATCCGATGAAGGTGAGTGCGATGAAGACGCCTAACGGACTGTAGGCGGCCTGGATACCCCATTGCGCGAGCCAGCCGCCGAGCCAGCCGTTAGGCGCGTAGATGGCCGTGAGGGTGATGCCCGCGACGGCGGTGGGCAGGGCGAAGGGCAGGTCCACCATGCCGTCGAGCAATCGGCGGCCGGGAAAGCGGTAGCGGACGAGCACCCAGGTGACCAGCAGACCGAAGACCGTGCTGACGGCGGCCGCGGCCGCGCTGGCGCCGAAGGTCAGCTTGGCTGCGGCGATCATTCGCGGCGAGCTGAGGATGCTCCACCACTCGGCGGGTCCCAGCTTGGCGGCCTTGAGGAAGAGGGCGGCAAGCGGGATGAGGATGATCAGGCTGAGGTAGGTGATGGTGAATCCCATCGACAGCCCGAATCCGGGAATGACGCGTCGTTTTGACATGGATGTTTAGTTAGTGAGCTGAACTCAACGGGTGCCGTACACTTGATCGAAGGTGCCGCCGTCGTCGAAGTGGACTTTTTGCGCCTTGGCCCAGCCGCCGAAACCGGCGTCGATGGTGACGAGAGGAATCGCCGGCAGCTTGCCGCTGAACTTTGCCGCGATCGCCGGGTTCCGCGGGCGATAGAAATGTTTTCCGGCGAGTTCCTGGGCTTCGTCCGTGTAGAGGAATTCCAGATAGGCCTTGGCGACTTCAGCGGTGCCGTGTTTGGCGGTGTTTTTGTCCACTACGGCGACCGGGGGTTCTGCCAGGATGCTGATGGATGGATAGACGATCTGTGTTTTACCGGGGAATTCCTTCTCGATGAGATAGGCTTCGTTTTCCCAGGAAAGGAAGACATCGCCGATTTGGCGTTGGGCGAAGGTGGTGGTGGCTCCGCGCGCGCCGGTGTCGAGGACGGGGACGTTTTTAAAGAGCCGGGTCATGTAATCCAAGATTTTCGGCTGATCTCCGCCGAACTGTTTGTTCGCCCAAGCCCATGCGGCGAGATAGTTCCAGCGGGCGCCGCCGGAGGTTTTCGGATTCGGCGTGATGACCTGAACTCCGGGGCGGGTGAGATCCTGCCAGTCCTGAATGGCCTTCGGGTTTCCCTTGCGCACCACAAAGACGATGGTGGAGGTGTAGGGCGAGCTGTTATCTGATAGCTTGGTCTGCCAATCCGGCGACAGCAGCTTGGCTTCTTTTGCGAGGCTGTCGATGTCGCCGGCGAGGGCGAGCGTCACGACATCCGCCTCCAGGCCATCAATGACCGAGCGGGCCTGCTTGCCGGAGCCGCCGTGGGATTGTTTGATTTCAAGCGCTTGGCCCCGGGTCTCGAGCCAGTGCTTTTTGAATGCGGTGTCGAACTCGGCGTAGAACTCGCGAGTCGGGTCATACGAGACGTTGAGCAGGGTCAGCGGATGGGATTTCTTCTCGCAGTTGGTGAGCGCCAGGAGAGCGAGAGCGAGGAAAGTAAACGAAGTTTTCATGGATTCAATCGGTCGGGATGATGGTATTAGAAAGACAGGCGGATGCCGGTGAGGAGGGTAAGTCCATCATAGGAAGCGGCGGTTTTGTTTTCGAGCCGCGCCCACTCGACGCCAGCCATGAGCTTCAGTTTGTCGCCATAGATGAAGTATTGAACTCCTCCGTAGACAGACTGATAGGCGTCGCCCAGGGCCTTGTGGGTGGCCACCATTTTCTCATATCGGGTTTGTCCGACGATGCCGAGCGGACCCTCGCTGTTCGCATAGGAGTAACGACCGACGAGTTGCAGCTTTTTGGGGATGATGTCATAAGTGGGTTCCAGGTAGAATCCGAACACGTTGCTGTTGGTCCCGTCGCCACCACTGGCGTGGAAAGCTTCTATGACAAGGGCTGCGGCCTCTTGCTTCACGGAGAACGTGGCGGAGAGGATGTCGTCGTATTTACTCAATACCAGATCCCCTGCCTCGCGCTCGCTGTGTAGCCAGTCGAGCTTGAAGTCGGCTTTCTCGATAGCGAGCAGGTGCTTGAAATCGTAACCCACGCCCAGCGAGTAGGAGACTCCGCCGGTGAAATCGCCGAATTCACCATCGCCGAAAGCGCCTGAGGAAATTTTGGTGATCGGGTCCGCGGTGGTGGCCGGAGTGCTGTTGGTATAGATTCCGGCGCGCCATGAGAAATCGTCTTGCGTGCCCTCCACGGTCAGTCCGGCGGCGCGGTTGATGCCGAGCTGGTTGAAGATCTGGGAGCGCTCGAAGGTGGGCTGGGTGTTGGTGGATTCCAGCCAGTCATATTGACCGATCAAGGGCTTGGTTTTTCCAGCCGTGATGCTGAGCCACGACTTCGGTTTCCAGCGGACATAGGCATCCACGAGACCGTCGTAGAAATCGCTGAATCCATCGTTACTCTGGAAGTCGGCGCGGAGCTCGATTTTCTTGTCGAGGAGCTTGGCGTCAAAGCCGAAGCGCGAGCGGCGGTCTTCCCAGTTGCTCTGACTGCCTTGTTCGGCATCGGTGTCCCAGTATTGCCCCTGATAGCGACCGCGGAGTTTGAATTCTTCGAGGATGGGGTTGAGGTCGTCCTTGTAGAGGGTGGCGTGCCCCCAGAGTGGGTCGAAGGCGTTTGGCTCGACGAATTCCGTGGAGTGATCCTGGCCATTGGCGACGAGAGGAAGCGCTGCGAGCAGGGCCAGCGCAGCGGGCCGAGGTAGCCGATAGCGCAAAACGAGGATGGTGGATTTACGAGGTTTCCGGGATGAAGTTGGAACGCGGATTTCAGTTTGATGCGATTGTTGTGTTGTTTTCATGGTTGTCTGCGGAGCGTCCGCGTCCGGTGTTCCGGTGAGCTTTCGCAGTTGTTATTGAGGGAGCCCCCGAGTGTGCGGTGGGCGTGGAGAGAGTGGAGTGGCAAGAAAGAGATCGGCGGGAGGCGGGAGATGACGATGCGCGGATGACACCGGGAAGATTCATCGAGTAGTCCGGTCGGCTTCTTGGAGCGTGATGGCTGCTATTTCTGGCCTGGCCCGGCTTCATCGCGGGAGGCGATGAAGCGGGTTTTTTCGACGCTTTCGACCTGGGTCACCCGACCGTCGTGAACGGTGATTTGCACCGAGCCGAAGCGGAGATTCGCAACATTCTGCCGAACGACTTCGAGCCAAGCGGCTTTGGAGTCATGGGGTGATGAGCGTTCAGTGGGAATCGTGTTCATCGAGGGTGGCGGTGGGAGTGGCGAGTTGGGAGAGGCCGGCGAGAAAGCCGTCGGCGGGATCGGCTTTGCGGTTCGGGGATGCGGCGGCGGCAGCGAATGACTCTGCGGTGGCGAATGGCGGGACAATGCCGTCGCGGCGCATTTTCCGAAGGGTGACCTCCACCACTTGGGCCACGGTGTAGCGGTCCAGAATGTTGGCGATCGCGTTGCGGACATCGATCATGATCATGCGCAGGCCGCAGTGTTCTTCGTCCGGGCAGGTGCAGGGCTGGTAGGCGTTTTCACTGGCGCAGCAAATCGGCGCGAGGCGACCATCCATCAAGCGGACGAGCTGGCCGATGCCGATCTCCGACGCAGGCTTGGCCAGCGAGTAACCGCCGAATTTTCCACGATGGGTTTCGACGAGGCCGGCTTCGCGAAGCTCCTGGAGGATCCGCTCGACGAACTTGAGCGGCAGGCGGTTCGCCTCCGCGAGCTCTGCGCCGGAAATGGTGCCACGGCCCACTTCGGTCGCAATGCCGAGGTGAATGGTGGCACGCAGGGCGTATTCAGCTTTTTTTGAAAGGTGCATTCGGTTATCTGGAGCGAATGGTATGGATTAAATCCGGCGTGCCAAGGAAATTTTTGAGGGAATGCATCACCGAGCTTTTTCGCTCCGCGCCTGTGGAGAAAACGTGGAGGCATACCGAACCGTAAGACAGGGTGTCTGCTGCAAATGCGGCGGGGGTATTGTGGCGTTCTCAACGGGTCATCGCCTGGAAATGGTGGGTGGGATTTTGATCCGAAGGGCTCGCGGGCTATGCCGTAAGGGGGCGGCGGCTTAACCCTTATGGGTAAAGGACAAGGAAGTCATTCCGGGGCAAACTTGCTGGGTATGCTTCTGCGTAATTATGTAGCCTCGTGCGTCGCCTTTTGGGCAGCTTCCGTTTTTTGCGCGGCCAAGCCGGTCTTGTACATCATCGGAGACTCGACGGTAAGGAACGGGACTGCGGGCCAAATGGGCTGGGGAGACTCCTTGGTCAACGAGTTCGACCCGGCGAAGATCACGGTCATCAACCGTGCCATCGGCGGGCGGAGCAGCCGGACATTTCTCACCGAAGGGCGCTGGGACGCGGTGATGGCGCACCTGCAGCCGGGGGATTTCCTGCTGATGCAGTTCGGCCACAACGACGGTGGGAAATTGAACGACGACCGCTGCCGCGCCTCGCTCAAGGGCAATGGCGAGGACAGCGAGTCCATTGTCCGGATCACCGACAAACTGCCGGAGACGGTGCACAGCTACGGCTGGTATTTGCGGAAATTCATCACCGAGGCGAAGGCCAAGGGCGCGACGCCGATCGTCGCCTCGCTGATTCCTCGCAACCTGTGGAATGACGGGAAAATCGGTCGCTCGGATGACACCTATGGTGGCTGGGCGAAGGATGCGGCGGCGCAGGAACACGCGCGGTTCATCGATTTCAACAATCTTCTGGCGGACCGCTACGAGAGTCTAGGGGCGGAGAAAACCGGCGAGCTATTTGCCGGAACCGACCATACCCACACCGGTCCGCCGGGGGCCGCGTTCAATGCGAAGGTCATGGCCACCGCCCTCCGGGGGCTGGCGGAATGTCCGTTAGGCGGAGATTTGTACCCTGCGGATTTGTGGCTGCCTTCTGTTTTTTCGGACCACTTGGTATTGCAGCGTGACCTGCCGATTCCGATCTGGGGGACGGCGACGCCCGGTGCCCAGGTCACAGCGAGCCTCGCCGGGAAATCTGCGGTGGCCAAGGCGGGTGAGGACGGGACCTGGAAACTGGATTTTCCGAAAATGGACGCAGGCGGGCCGTTTAGGTTAGAGATCTCGGCCGGAGCGCTGACACGGAGCTTTACCGACGTGTTAGTCGGCGAGGTCTGGTTATGCTCGGGACAATCGAACATGGACTTCACGCTCGCCAAGACCGTGAAGCGCTCGTTTTCCGGCGTCACCGATTGGGAAAAGGAAGTCGCCGCGGCGGATCATCCGCTACTGAGAATGTTTACCGCGGAATGGGCCATGAATGAATTTCCGCAGCGCGATGTGCCCGGCCAGTGGGCCGTCTGCTCACCGCAGACCGCAGGAGACTTCTCGGCGGTGGGATACTATTTCGGCCGGGAAATTCAGGAGGATTTGAAAGTGCCGGTCGGTCTGGTGACGTGCGCGTTCGGGGCGAGCACCATCGAGGCCTGGATGCGCGACGGGACCTTGGCCGCGCATCCGCAGTTTAAGGACCTCGTGCAGGCCTTCGGCAAAAAGTGCCTCGCCTTTCGCGACGACCCGAAGCAGTTCCTCGACTATGGCACCGCACTTGCGAAATCCAAGGGCGGCAAGGCCCCGAGGAATCCGGACCCCGTTCAAGATCAGCACAATCCCGGCGTCCTTCACAACGGGATGATTGCCCCCATCGTTCCCTACGCCATCCGCGGGGCGATCTGGTATCAAGGCGAGTCGAACCTGAACACCCGCAAGCTCTACGCGGATCTCCAGCAATCCCTCATCGAGGACTGGCGCGCGCAGTGGGGAAATCCGACGCTCCCGTTCTACTTCGTTCAACTCGCACCTAACAAAAAACCACAGCTAGAGCCGGGCGGCGGGCAACTTGCCGAAATGCGCTGGGAGCAAGCCAAGGCGCTTGCGATCTCCCACACCGGCATGGCGGTAACCCTCGACATCGGCGATGAAAAGGATGTCCACCCGCGCAACAAGCTCGACGTTGGCAAGCGTCTGGCGCGCCTCGCGCTGGCCGGAACTTATGCAAAAGCCATCGAGGCGAGCGGACCGGTGTTCCGCGAAAGCTCGGTGCAAAGCGGGCGCGTCAGACTTCAATTCGACCATGTCGGCGGTGGTCTGGTGGCGAAGGGCGGCGCTTTGCAACGATTTGCAATCGCGGGAGCTGATTGTAAATTTGCATGGGCTGATGCGGTGGTGGAGGGCGACGCGGTGGTCGTGTCCAGCCCGTCCGTTGCCGCTCCTCTCTACGTGCATTACGCTTGGGGCGACAACCCGGCGGGTGCCAACTTGTATAACTCCGAAGGACTACCCGCCGCACCTTTCCGCACTGAGCCATGATTCGCCGATCCCTCTATCTCCTGTTTTCCGCCGCTCTTCCCGTCGCCGCGACTCCGGCATTTCCCGGTGCCGAAGGCTATGGCGCCAATGCCATCGGCGGTCGTGGCGGAGATGTCTACCACGTCACCAACCTCAGCGCCTCGGGAGCGGGCTCATTTGCGGACGCGATCGCGACGGTGCCAAGCGCCGGCCGGACGATTGTTTTCGACGTTAGCGGTTACATCCGCCTTCCGAGCGGATCCAACGGCACGCGGATGACGACGTCCAAGGTCACCATCGCCGGGCAAACCGCGCCGGGCGACGGGGTGGGCTTTACGAACAACTTCTTTCGCATCTCCGGTGACGACATCGTCATTCGGCATTTGCGCTTCCGTCACGGAAAATACGGCTCCGGTGGCGACTGCATCGACCTCGACAGCGGCTCGCTCAACTCGATTCTCGACCACGTCTCCATGGAGTTCAGCACCGATGAGAACATGTCCAGCTACGGCAGTCCTCCGGAAAACCTAACGTTGCAATATTCGCTCAATTCATGGGGTCTCGAAAGTCACTCCTGCGGCGGCTTGTGGGACCAAAATCACGCCACCGCCCACCACAACCTGTGGTCCCATAACCACACGCGCAACCCCAAGTCACGGCCCAGCGGACTGCTCGAGTGGATCAACAACGTCACCTTCGACTGGGACATCGGCTTCATCATGGCTGATACTTACACCCCCTCCACGTTCAAGTCGAACGTGCGCAGCAACTACTTCATCTGCCCGCCGGGAAATATCAAAACCTATGCCCTGGAAAAGGGCTGGCTTAACAGCAACAGCACACGACTGCCCACCTTCAGTGTCTATCTGGACAACAACCTCATGGACCGCGATGGCGACGGCATCCTTAACGGGGCTTCCGCTGGATATGAGCGGGTCCAAGGCAGCGAGTTCAGCGCCTCCGAGACCGTGCCCAGCTACGCCACGACTCCCGATGTTCCTCGCTATTATAAAAACGCCACGCCGTTTGCGGGTTCCACTGTCGGAGTCGCGATCGACACTCCTCTCACGGCCTATAAGAAGATCGTCTCTAACGCAGGCGCCCTCCGTCTCGATGCCGGTTTCGCCGGCGGAATTCGCGATGAAGTCGATACCATCCTGCTGAATAAGCTCACGACCCAGACCCACTTCCATGTCACCCGCGAGAGTGATACCGGTGCGAGCGCCAGCGGCTTTGGAGTCCTTGCTTCCGCGGCCGCTCCGGTCGATAGCGATGGTGACGGAATGCCCGATTTTTACGAAACCGCCCTCGGCTGGGCTCCTGCCGTGCAAGACCACAACACCGCGCTCGCCAACAGCGGCGGCCTCCTCACCGGGACCACGTTCATGCCGGCTGGCACCGTCGCAGGCTACACCCGGCTTGAGGAATACCTGCAATATCTCGCCATCCCGCACGGAACCCTGGCTAAAAATATCGCAGGCACACCGTCGAGCATTACCGTTGATTTGCGCAAATTCACCTCAGGCTTCTCAGGCACCCCGACCTTCACGCTCGCGAGCGTGACTAACGGCACCACGGTGCAGAGCGGCACCGGCAACTACCTCGTGACCTTCACCCCGACGTTGAATTACGTCGGGCGTGCGAAATTCGATTTCACGGTGACGGATGCGGTGGGCAGCACCTGGACGCAAACCTGCGCCCTGCTCGTTTCCGCGAGCGGGCTGCCGCGTGACCTTTCATGGAAAGGTGACAGCTCGGCCAACGTTTGGGACGACGCGGCAAACAACTGGTTGCGCAATGGTACCGCCACGGTCTTCAGCTTTGGAGACCGCGTGACTTTCGATGATACCGGCTCCAAGACGCCCGCGGTGAATGTCACCGGGACCGAGTCCCCGGCGACAGTCGATGTGAATACCTCTGGAAACTACGCCATCGGCGGTGCCGGAACGGTGAATGCCTCCGGCACGCTTACGAAACGCGGCACCGGCACGCTGACCATCAGCAACTCTGCCGCTAACGGTTTCAGTGGAGTGATCCTCGACAGCGGGACCGTCACCGCCGGCCGGACGGACAGCATCGGAACGGGCATGGTGGTGTTTGGCGACTCAACTCTGAACCTCCCGGGCGGAGGCGGAACATTTGTCAATCCATTCACAGTTAACGGGACTTCTGCGCTCAATTGGACAAGTAATTTCAACATGTATCTCAGCTCCGCGGTCACCGGTGCCGGGCAGCTGAACCTCAATTTCTCAAACAAGCTCTTCACCCTGCAGGGAAGTTGGGCGAATTTTACCGGCACATTGAACACAGGCGGCAGCACTGGAACGCTGCGCATCAACAATGCCAGTAGCCTCGATTTTTCGAAGACAAAGTTCCAACTCGGAAACGCCTCGATCAGACACCACCTGAACGGCGCGCAAAGTGCCTCGTTTGGTGAATTGAATGCGACTTCGGGATCATTTCTAACTGGTGGTGATACCGCTTACTCCGTCACGGACACCTACACGATCGGTGCCCTTAACACCGATTCCACATTTGGAGGAACGATCACAGACGGTTCGGGCGCAGGCCATAAACTTGGTATTACGAAGTCCGGTAGCGGGTCGCTGATGTTGTCCGGGGCCAGCTCCCACACGGGGCCGACGAATGTGAGCGGCGGCACATTGATTGTCTCCGGATCCATCGGTAATTCGGCAATAAATGTCGCCTCAGGGGCGCTGCTTGCGGGGGGGGGCACGTTGGCCGGCGGTGTTACAGCAGCTGCGGGCTCGTTCCTTTCGCCGGGGACAACGCCCTTTACCGGCTCGACGATGACGGTGGGCAACGGTCTGGCACTGAATGGCACCACGCTCTATTTCGACATGTCCAACACACCGGGCGGAGCAAACGACAAGATCGTGATGAACGGTGGCGCCCTGTCCATGAGCGGCGCTCAGAATTTTCAGTTTCTCCTCCTCCAAAACACCTTGGCGGCAGGAACCTACGACCTCCTCTCCGGTGCATCCAGTATTAGCGCCAGTGGCTATACCCTGAACCACAATCTGCCGACCGGAACCCGTCAGACCTTCGCGTTGTCGGTCGCTGGCACCAGTTTACGCCTTGCCGTTACTGGCGACCCAGCAACCCTCACCTGGACTGGTGCGACCAGTGCCAACTGGGATGCCACCACTGCTAACAACTGGACCGGTGCGTCACCGAATACTTTCGGTCCCAACGACGCCGTGATCATCGATGACAGCAGCGCGGTCACCAATATCGCGCTTCTCTCGCCCGTAGTCCCACACTCTACTCTGGTGAACAACAGCACGCGGGCCTTCACCATCGCAGGAGGCCTGAATGGAGGATCGCTCACCAAGTCAGGGACCAACACCTTAACTCTAGGGGGAGCAAACACCTTCGGCGACGGTCTCACTCTGAATGCTGGCACCATTGTTCTTGCAAACGAGGCGGCAAACGCAGGTGCGCTCGGGACCGGCTCCGTCACGATGAACGCCGGCACGATCTCGATGCGCGACGACATCGCGACCTATAACAATTTCAACGCGAACCTCGTGGTTCCCGCAGGCGCCTCTGCCCGCCTCAATGCGGACGGTCGTGTGGACATGTATGGGACGCTGAATGGCTCTGGCACGCTGACCTTTTACATCCCGTGGGTGAGGACCACCCTCTTCACGGATTGGAGCAACTTCAACGGCACGATTAACGTCATCACCGATGGTGACGGCGGCGATCTTCGCATGGGCTCAAACTACAGTTTTCCGGGCTTCCCCAACGCGGCGCTGGTTTTGCCTGACAAGCTCTATGCCTACTACATCGGGACACTTTCCAGCGGGGCGGGGACCACCATCGATCTTGGTGAGGTCAGTGGCACCAGTCTCGCTCATCTCCGTGGCGGCGCTACCGGAGGTCGTGCGTTGACCTATCGAATCGGCGGGCGCAACACCAACGCCACCTTCGCCGGTACCATCGACGAGCAGAACACCGCCACTCTGACTAACATTACTAAGGTGGGATCGGGCACTTGGACGCTCGCCGGAAACAGCGCTTGGGCGGGTGGCACCAACGTCAACGAGGGAACGCTCGCTATTTTTGGTAGCATCTCCAGTACGGGAGCCGTCAACGTCGCTAGCGGGGCTACGCTGTCCCTCACGAACGGCACCATCGCCACCGATGCGATTACGGTAGCTGGTGGCGGATTGTTAAACGGCTACGGGACCCTCTCGTCTGATCTGATCTGTAGCGGCACTCTCACAGGACGGGGCTATTCCAGCGGCACGTCCGGCACTCTTTCAATCAATGGTGGCGCCTACTTCGACAGTGCCTCACTCACCCGGTTGCGTGGGGGCAGCTCGTCGGATCTGCTCGCGGTCAGCGGTGATCTCAGTCTAGCCGGCACGATCCAAATCAGCCTCGCGGCCGGTACCGGTTTCGGCCGCTATCCACTTATGACTTACGGCGGAAATTTCAGCTTGGATGCCGTGACGCTCACCGGTATCCCCGGCGGCACGACTGCGAAACTTTCCAGTTCTATTGGCGGTCAGATTTCGCTCGTGATCGACGACTCCGACGAAGACGGGCTGCCCGATTCTTGGGAGAATCTCTATTTCGGGAATCTTACCAAGGGGCCCAACGATGACTCCGACGGCGATGGCCAAAGCAATGAAATCGAATACCTCGCAGGGACATTGCCAAATAGCGGTGCCTCCCGCTTTGCGGCGAAAATCGCTTCCACCGGATTGAATCAGCTCACTCTCACTTGGCCCAGTGTTCCGGGGAAAACCTACGGCATCGAGACAAATCTAACACTCGTTGGCGCGTGGACCCAGCTGGCCGCCGTGCCTGCCGCCCTCTCACCCGCCACGACGACAAGCTATGCCGTCACCCCCGCCGGCAGTCGGAAATTCTATCGCGTGCGGCTGGATCCGTAAGCCCACGTCCACCAACGCAATGATTTCATCAATTCCAGCCCTGCGCATTTTTCGATGCGGGCTGCTTGCCGCATGCCTATTCGCGGCATCCTCAGTTTTTGGCAACATTCCCGGGGGCGGCACCGGCACCGGTGCGAATATCACGCTGACCAGTACGAGCACTACGGCGACGATGAGTAACGGGATCGTCTCCATCGCAATGACGAAATCGAGCGCGCAAATCACGACGATCAATTACACCTTTAACAACACCGGGAGCAATCAGACGCTGAACCTGCTTTCGGGGAATTCAAACGGCGGCAAGTTGTATTGGGAGCACAGCAACAACCAAGGGATGGATTTCACCAGCAGCTACACCGTCGTGGCAGATCCCGCCACCAACGGCGGCGATTACGCGGAAATCTCGCTGTATTCGACGACCCAAGCCAACATGCCGTTTGCGGTGCACTATTCAATGCGGCGGGGCTCACCGGGGTTTTACGTCACGGCGATCTGGACTCACGATAGTTCGAATGGAGCCTTCGGCATGGGCGAGTGCCGCAATAACATTTATGCGGGCAGTATCTTCAACTGGATGAGCGTGGATGCCACCCGCAACAAACTCATGCAGGTATCAGGCGGCACGTCCACCGGAGTGCCCACCGCGCCGGTGGAATGCTCGTTGTGGACGAACGGAATCTATCAGGGTCAATACGAGGACAAATACAAATACAGCGCGGCCTGGGGCGACCAGCGCGTGTGGGGCTGGAGCAGCGTGGGCGCGAGTGGGAAGAACGTCGGGCTGTGGAACGTTTCCGCCACCTCGGAATATTACAATGGCGGCCCCTTACACGCCGAGCTCATGTGCCACATCGGCACGACGATTCTAAACATGTTCAATGGCAGCCACTACGAGATGGGGACGGATGGATCATTTGTCGCGGGTGAAACCTGGGGGAAAGTGTGCGGGCCGTATTTCGTCTATTGTAACAACGTCTCCAAGACCATCACGGATCCGGTGCAGGTGTCGCAGACGCTTTATAACGACGCCCTCGCCCAAGGCACGGCCGAGGCCAGTGCCTGGCCTTACAGCTGGTTTTCCAACGCGAACTACGCCGGAACCGCCAACCGCGGCTCGGTGACGGGCAAAATGGTGATCAATGACTCCTCGAATCCGAACGCAAAAGCCGCGAACTTGTGGGTCGGTCTCATCCAGCAACCGCTGACCTCGACGGGCACCTATGATTTCCAGCAGTGGATGAAGCCCTATCAATTCTGGGTGCATACGGATGGGGAGGGGAACTTCACCGTTCCAGCGGTGATCGCCGGATCTAACTATACACTCTACGCCTTTGGCCAGGGAGCGGCTGGCACCTTCATGTCACAAGGGCAAACGGGTGGCAGCCCGCCGTTTCTCGAAAATATTTCAGCATCGCCCTTCAGTGTCACGGTGACCGGCGGAGCAACGACCGCGCTCGGCAATGTGACGTGGACGCCCACGCGCGTGGGTCCGACGGTTTTTGAAATCGGTTATCCGGATCGCACGGCGCGCAAGTTCAAGCACGGTGAAGATTGGTGGGTCGGCGACATCGGTGCCAGCCCCACCAGCCCGAGCCCGGTGTGGAGCAAGTGGATGGAATTCCCTTACGATTTCCCAAGCGGGGTGAATTACACCGTCGGCACCAGCCGCTGGACGACTGATTGGAATTTTGCCCAGCCCGTGACCTACAGCAGCACGGGTACCTGGAATAACAGCTCGTCGACCATTACCTTCAACCTCGCTTCCGCACCCGCGAGGGGGACGCAAGCCTCCCTCTATCTCGGGATCGCGTCGGACTACTATACGGCGCTGATCATCACCGTGAACGGCACCAACCTCGCCAGTGCGTCGGGCCTTTCGGCCACGCCGAGTTCCCTTCCCAGCACCGGTTTCATCCCCACTTCTCAAGGCAGTAACACGACGCTTCGCGAGGGGATCAACGGTGCCTTTTCCGACGAGCGAATCACCTTCGCCGGCACCTTGCTCAAAGCGGGTGCGAACACGATCACGATCGCCCAGCGTCAAGTCGGCGGCACCTACTTCGCCGACCACGCGATGTATGACTATCTGCGGCTGGAGCTGACCAACTACGTCCCGCCAGCTCCCGCCGCTGTGACTGCATTTGCTGGAAATAATAGCGCGCTCGTGACCTGGCCTGCCGTCCCTGGAGCAACGAGTTACAAAGTCTTGCGTTCTACGGTCAGCGGTAGCGGCTACGCAACCGTGGCAACGGGTGTAATTGGTCCTGTTAGCGGTGGCGGGCCCACTCATGCCAGCTACGTTGACATTACCGCTCTCAATGGCACGACCTACTACTACGTGGTGCAATCGACGAATCCGGTGAATTCCAGCGCGAGCTCGGCTCCCGGCGCGGGCGTCATTCCGTCCTCCGGTTCGTCCACTTCCGTGCCCGCTGCGCCCGCGGGATTGACCTCTACCCCTGGAAGTGGCTCGGTCATGCTGAATTGGACCGCCTCCCCGGGTGCGAATCTCTATACGGTGAAACGTTCCACCCTCACCTACAACGGCGGTGGAACCACCATCCCGCTCAACACGATCACCCTCACCAATTCCGTCACTGGCACCGGTTATTCGGACCTTTCGGTAACTAACGGTTCTCTTTACTCCTACTCCGTCTCTGCGAGTAATTCCGTGGGGTCAAGTGTGGACGGCGCGTCAGCGGCTTCGACCCCGGTAGCCGTTGCGCCTGCCAGCAGCCCGGCCAACCTTACGGCAACGTCCGGCACGCAACAGATTCTCTTGAATTGGTCAGCTGTCACAGGTGTGACGGGATATATTATCCAAGTGTCTACCACTCCCGGCGGACCCTATACATATTTGACCAGTATATCATCGCTGACGTATAACGATGGAGGTCAGGCGGACAATACCACTTACTACTACGTCATTGCGGCCACTAACTCGGGCGGCACCAGCGCCAACTCTGCGGAAGTCAGCGCCACGACCGCGCCTGCTGCTCCTGTGGGTCTCGCCGCCACCCCGGGAAACACCCAGGTCACGCTCAGTTGGACAGCATCCACGGCAGCGGCGAGCTATAAGGTTCAGCGCGGAACCGCAACCAGTGGTCCATACACTGCCGTCGCCACCATCTCCGGCACCAGCTATACCGATAACAGCCTCACCAACGGGTCGGTCTATTACTATGTGGTGAACGCTGTGAATGCCAATGGCTCCAGCGTCGCCTCCTCGGAAATCAACGCGACGCCTGTCACGACCGTTCCGGTCGCGCCCCTCGGCCTAACCGCCACCGCTGGCTACCAACAGGTTGTGCTTAATTGGACGGCGTCCGCGGCCGCAACGGGCTACACCGTTCTGCGCGGCACGGCATCCGGCGGCCCTTACACCCCGGTTGCCAGCGGCATTGCCACAACCTCCTATACCCATACCGGATTGTCGAATGGCACTACCTATTACTATGTCGTGGCAGCCTCCAGCGCCGGTGGCGCCGGAGCCTATTCCAGTGAGGTCAATGGGACACCATTTGGTGCCCCACCGAGCCTGACATGGAAGGGTGCGTCCAGCACGGCCTGGGACACCGCGATTGCCAACTGGACCAACGCGGGCAACGCCGCCACCTATGCCGACAGCAACAGTGTGACCTTCGACGATACCGCCACGACCGGCAGTGTGGTCATCAGTAGCACGGTGGCTCCCGGTTCGGTCACTTTTAACAATTCCACGCTGACCTACACCGTAGGCGGCAGCGCCATCTCCGGCTCCATCGCGCTTGCAAAGACTGGCAGCGGCACGCTGATCCTTACCGGAGCTAACAGCTATTCCGACGGTACGGTCCTCAGTGGTGGAAAGCT
>Ga0123337_10004064_pt1 | contig 15068 bp, 10 predicted proteins | sample frozenSSSSmetaG_FD_89792 | JGI IMG/M metagenome (GOLD analysis project Ga0123337, IMG submission 89792) | Glacier valley bacterial and archeal communities from Borup Fiord, Nunavut, Canada, to study Microbial Dark Matter (Phase II) -... | ecosystem: Environmental > Aquatic > Freshwater > Ice >... | reverse complement strand
TCGGTTCGTCATATCCGAAGTAGCTCCAGATCGGCTTCATCGGCCCGAGCCGCTTTTCCACATCCACCCGAATCGTTACCGGGTCTTGAGCCAGTGCGGCACCGGCAACAACCGTCAACAACAGCAACCTGCGCATAGTGTTCATCCTCAGAAAATGTACTTCAATGCGAACTGTCCCTGCCGTGGTGAGCTCAACGCACCGGTAATGCGGCCGCCGCTCGCCAAGTCTACATTCGTGCCAGGCGCGGCGAAGCTGGTCGTGTTCGTCAGGTTGAAAAACTCAGTCCGGAATTGCAGCTTCGAACCTTCGGTCACACGAAAGACTTTGAAGATTGAGAAATCCAGATCTCTGAAATTGTCCTCGCGGAATATGGCTCCGCCGGAGTTTCCGTACATGAAATTGCCAGGAACAGTGAACGCTGTAACGTCAAACCACTGCGCCAGCGTGGGATGATCCAGGTGCCCGTCGCGGATGCGGTTCGGGCGCTGGCCGCCAACTCCCGTGTTCGCCACGTCGCGCGAAATGGTCGGCGTAAACGGCCTGCCGCTTCGGATGTTGTAAATCGTTTGCAATTGCCAGCCGCCTAGGAACCCGTCCACGAAGCGGTTTGTATCGCCAAGGAATCTCTTGCCCTTGCCGATGGGCAGCTCATAACCTGCGCTCACCACAAAATTGTGGGGGATGTCGAAGCTGGAACGCGCTTTTTCAAAGTACGTGTCGCCGCCCGCCGCCGGCGTATTTTGAAAGGTCAGCGATTTTGAATACGTGTAAGACGCCAAGAAAAATAAACCCGCGCCATACCGCTTTTCAAACTTGGTCTGCAGCGCGTGATAAGTGGTGGCGACGTCTTGCGAGAAGTACGTAATGTTTCCGAACTGCGGAAACCGGCGCCGCGCTTGAATCCCTCCCGGCCCCGCCGGCGGATTGTTGAACGCATTCGTTCCGGAGATATGAGTACCGTGGTTGCCAACGTAATTCACTTCGAACACCAGGTCTTTCCAGAACTGGCGCTGCACACCCAGGCTCCAATGCTGATCGGATCCCATGCGCTCGTTCACATAAGCCGGGCCAAGCGAAGGAGTGGTCCCGAGACTACCGAGCGGCCGCCCCAAAAAGTAGTCCGCCAGCGTTCGGTTCGGGGGCACCGCATCGTTGGTGACCGTTTCGCCCAGCAGGTAGGGCAGCATGTTGTGGTTCACGCGATTGCCGCTGGTTTCCACTTCATAAAAGATTCCGTAGCCGCCGCGAATCACGGTCTTGTCGCCGAATGGACGCCACGCAAGCCCAATGCGCGGTGCCCACTGGTTGTGATCGGTCTTGGTAATCGAATAGGGCAAGCCCGCGGTCTTGGAAGTCTGAATGTACTGGCTGAAAAGCGAATACGCCAGCGGTGCCACCGGTTGTGCCGTCAGGTCAGGCACGTCGCCACGGCCTGCGATGACGATCGGCCTTGTTTGCGATCCGTCGAACGTTCCCACCTGGCCCTTATAGCCGCTCAGGAATGGCGAGTACTCATAGCGCAAGCCCAGGTTCAACGTCAGGCGGTCCGTCACCTTGAAATCGTCCTGCACATAGAAGTGGCTGTAAGTGGCATACCCGCCGAAAGGTGCCGCCGGAAACGCGCGCGATACCGTTCGCGGCAGACCGGTCAGAAAGTCAGCAAAGCTGTCGCCGGTACGCGCGGTGCTGGCGGGGTTTTGCGTATTCACGCCCGTGAAGCTGAAGCTGCCTTCATAGTTCCCGCTGTCGGTGAACAAGGGAACCCAGTGGCGGAACTTCGCACCGGCTTTCACAATGTGGCGTCCTTTGATCCAGGTCACCGAATCGAGCCACTCGTAAACTTTCAGATCCTGAGTCTTCGGGCGCTGATCGAAAGTGGACCCCGCCGCGCCGGAAAATCCGCTCCAGGAGAAATCAGGAAACGAACCCACGCTGCCCGGCACGTGTCCGGTTTCCTCGAATCCGGTCACGCCTGCTTGCTTGAAGAAGTCATTGTTCTGCAAAAACGGAGCAAGTGTAATCACGATCGGCAGATAGCTGAACCGGAACTCATGAATCAGCGTGGGCCGCAGTGTGCTGGTCAGGCTGACCACCACGTTCTGCCCGCGCGTATGCAGTGGCGCAGAGCCCAAAGCGGGAAACGCGTTCGGTTCAATCTGGTTGTAATTGTTCCAGCTCCAACGTCCGAAGAGCAGGTGCTTGTCGGAGATGTGCTGATCGATTCGCACGGTGAACTGGTCCGTATCAAGCGCGCGCGCTGGAGAAAACGCGGCGGTGCCCGAAGCCGTGTTCGCATTGGGGACGAACTTCGCGAAGAACAGCGCTTGCGGCGAGAGGCGATTCGCGGGAATGGTATTGCCCGGGAAAGGCTGGCGCGTATTGCCCACTTGCGTCAGCGGATCGTAGAGCGTGTTCAATCCAGGCGCGCTGTAATCACCGCGCTTCTGTGCGGCAGTCGGAACCAGGTTGTTGAAAATCAATCCCTGCCGCTCGCGCATGCCTTCGTAATTCACGAAGAAGAACGTGCGGTTGTGTCCGTTGTACAGCTTGGGTATGGTAACTGGGCCGCCGATATCGGCACCGAACTGGTTGCGCTTCAAAATGCCGCGCGTGGGCGCAAAGAAATCGCGCGCATCCAGCTTGTCATTGCGAAGAAACTCAAACAAAGCCCCGTGATAGGCGTTCGAACCCGACTTCGTCGACACGTTCAACACGCCGCCCGCGGACGAATACTCGGAGTTGTACTCGCTCTGCTGCACCTTGAATTCCTGCAAGCCGTCGATCGAGGTCTGGATCAGCGTGCCGCCCTGATGGTGGTCCGTGATATCGACGCCGTCCATCAGGAACGTGGTTTGCGAACCGCGCACACCGCTGATCGAAGTTCCCGATTCGTAGTTCGGCCGAATACGCAGCAGGTTGCCGCCGCCGGGCAAGAAGTTTGCGCCCGGCGTCAAACGCGCAAGCTCGTAAAAGCTGCGGCCATTCAATGGCAGATTCACAATCTCCTGATTCGTTACCACCTGCCCCAGAGTGCCGGATTCTGTATCCAGCACGGGAGCTACACCGGAAACTTCCACGCTGGTCGCTGTCTCACCGATGCGGAGATCGACATCCGCCCGCGACGATTGCCCCACCAGCACTTCCAGATTCGTAATGACCGTCGTTTCAAACCCCTGCAGCGCGACCCGTACCGTATAGATGCCCGGGTTCAGCGGGGTAGCCGCGTATTCGCCTCCTCCGTTTGTTGTCACAACGGTTCGCTCATTGGTCGCGTTTTGAGTTACCGTAACCTGAGCGTTCGGAACCGAAGCGTGGTTCGGATCGAGGACCGTACCTACTATGCGGCCGGTATTGACTTGGGCAAATGCTGTGTAAGCGATAAGGAGCAGCAGGACCGATCGAAACATGGATATCCTCACCTGTCAGACAAGCTGACATGTTATCGCTTTTCAATTTAGTAGCGGCGTATATAATACGGCTGACTGAAGGAGTCATACATGGCAACCACGCAGATGCCCGCCGGGCCGCTTACCGCGCAGTTTTTGAAAACTCCCAAGCGTATGTTGATCGCAAACAATTGGGTGGAGTCTGTTTCCGGAAAGACTTTTGAGGTGTATAACCCCGCCACCGGCGAGGTGCTCGCGCACGTGGCGGAAGGCGACGCGCGGGATATCGATTTAGCGGTGAGGGCCGCGAACAAGGCTTTCCGCACTGGTCCCTGGCCCAGCATGAGCCCTTCTGAGCGCGGCCGCCTGCTCTGGAAGCTGGGCGATCTGATTGAGAAAAACCTGGAAGAGTTCGCGGAACTCGAATCGCTCGATAACGGCAAGCCGCTGACAGTTGCGCGCGCGGCCGACGTGCCCCTGGCGGCCGATCTGTTCCGCTATATGGCAGGGTGGGCCACCAAAATTGAAGGCAACACCATTCCGCTCTCAGTGCCCTATACGCCGGGCGCGCAGTATATGGCCTACACCCGGCGCGAGCCCGTGGGCGTGGTGGGACAGATCATTCCCTGGAATTTTCCGCTGTTGATGGCCGCTTGGAAGATGGGCCCGGCTCTGGCAACGGGCTGCACCGTTGTTTTGAAGCCCGCCGAGCAGACGCCGCTGAGCGCGCTGCGCTTGGGTGAACTCATTGTGGAAGCCGGATTCCCGGAAGGCGTCGTCAACATTGTTCCCGGTTATGGGGAAGCGGGTGCCGCACTTGCGGCCCATCCCGGCGTGGATAAGGTGGCCTTTACGGGTTCCACCGAAGTAGGCAAGCTGGTGCTGCAGGCGGCATCCGGCAATTTGAAAAAGGTATCGCTGGAACTGGGCGGCAAGAGCCCGAACATTGTGTTCCGCGATGCGGATATGGACCAAGCCATCGCGGGCGCGGCAAGCGCAATTTTCTTTAACCAGGGGCAGGTCTGCTGCGCCGGATCAAGGCTATACATCGAAAAGCAGGTCTTCGATCAAGTGGTGGAAGGAGTCGCCGACCGTGCGCGGAAGATTCGCGTTCTGCCGGGCATCGATCCGAATAGCGACATGGGTCCGCTGGTCTCGCAAGAGCAGATGGACCGTGTCTGCGGCTACTTCGACGCGGGCCGCTCAGAAGGTGCGCAAGCGATCACCGGCGGAGCCAAGCACGGTGACAAAGGCTATTTTGTGCAGCCCACCGTCTTCGTGGGGATGCCGCATGAGAGCCGGGTAGTGCAGGAAGAGATTTTTGGCCCCGTAGTGACGGCCATTCCGTTTACTGAGATGGAGGAGCTTGTGCCGCGCGCGAACGAGAGCATGTACGGTTTGGCCGCCGGTATCTGGACGAATGATCTGGGCAAGGCTCACCGTCTTGCCAACGCCATACAGGCAGGTACTGTCTGGATCAACTGCTTCAATATTTTCGATGCCGCGCTGCCATTCGGCGGGTATAAGCAATCGGGGTGGGGCAGGGAAATGGGCCACGACGTTCTGGAACTCTACACGCAAAAGAAAGCCGTCTGCATCAAAATTTAACGCATATTGGCTTTTGCGGCAAGCCAGTGCCGTGCGGCAGCAATTTGAAGCCAAGGCCTGCCGCGTGTGAAAGCCGACTAATAAGACAAATCATACCGGTGATTTGCTGGATACAAAGCTGCGCTTCTGACACACTGGTAATCGAGTGTCTCGTGTAACTGTTTGCCTTCTCGCCCTTGCTATGCCCGTGACTGCTCAATGGCAGGCAATTGGACCGTTTGGTGGCGCGACAAACACGATTCAGGTGGACCCGGTCCATCCGGGTGTGCTGCTGGCGGGTACCAGCAACGCGCTTTTGTTTCGTTCCACTGACCGCGGCGATCACTGGGCACCGCTGGCGTTTGCTCCCTCGTTACGATCTGTCTTGCACGCGCTGGTGGTCGATTCAGCGGGCAATTACCTGGTAGGTATCGCGAGCGATGCGCCGGAACTGAATGGTCTTTACCGGAGCGCCGATCAAGGGAAGTCCTGGGAGCATATGCCAGGGCTGCGCGGACAGGAGATCTGGTCGCTGGCGGTTTGGCAAGCCGATTCGAGTGTGATTGTCGCGGGTGCCCGCGATGGAATTCACCTTACCGATGATGGCGGCAAGAACTGGCGGCGCATTTCGCCTGTGGATAATCGCGAGCTGCAGCCGGTGGTCTCGCTGGCTTTCCATCCGAAAGAGAAGAACATTATTTACGCGGGCACACCGCATTTGCCCTGGAAATCGAACGATAGCGGTGCGACTTGGCACTCTGTCCATTCCGGAATGCTGGACGATTCGGACGTATTTTCCATGCAGGTGGATTGGAAAAATCCCGAACATGTATTTGCTACGGCCTGTAGCGGAATTTATAAGAGCACCAATGCCGCGGGGCTTTGGTCCAAGATGGAGGGCGCGAAAGGAGCCTCGTACCGGACTTATGTTGTCGCGCAGGATCCGAACGACCCTTCCATCGTGTTCGCGGGGACTACCGGTGGTTTGATTCGTTCTAGCGACAGTGGCGTGACATGGAGAAAGCTTTCTGACGATGCCAGCCGTTTTATCGCGTTCGATAAAGAGCAGCCAGGGCACATCTGGGTCGCAACGGATCAGCACGGTATTTTGCGAAGTGAGGACCACGGCGATTCGCTCGCCGAAGTGAACACGGGTCTTTGCAACCGGCCATTCTCAGCGTTTGGGACGGACGGAACGAGTTTATATACAACGTCCATATTCGAATCTCAAACGGGAGGTGTGTTTCGTTTGGATCCGGACGCGGCGTTGAATTGGGAACGGGCGGGCACGCCGGCAGCGCTGCAAGGCGAACAGGTGCTAAAAATTGCAGCCGTGCCTGAACAGCCGGGGCATTTCTATGCGGCGGGTTATAACGCTTTTCTTAAGTCAGCCGATTACGGAAAAACCTGGTTTCGCTCCGCTGCTCCCGCTGGAGCCCGAAGGCTTACCTCTGTCCTTCCGTTGCCGGGCCAGCCGGACGGAATCCTGCTCGGTACGGAAACAGGCGTTTTCCGAAGCAGCGACCAAGGGAAGACCTGGAAGCGGATTGAGTGGTTCGGAACCGCAACTCGAATTTTATCGGTTATCTCGTTATTTGAGAACACCATAGCAGTGGTTTCCACAAATGGAATCGGCGTTTCCAAAGATGGAAGTAATTCGTGGGAAGCGATGACCGCGCTGCCTGGAAAACCTCAGGTGTACGGATTAGTCCAGTTTCCAAGCGGTCGAATTTTGGCCGCTACTTCTACCGGATTGAAGCAATCCGACGACCTGGGTAGCTCCTGGGAGCCGGCGTACGGAGGCCTCGAGAAGATCACTGTAAGTGCGTTAATTCGGGTTCCCGGCAACCCCGATGGAGTGCTTGCGGCTTACTACGGAGACATCTTCGAGAGTGCCGATCAAGGGCACCACTGGAGGCGTATCTCGGGAGCGCTGAGCGCAATCCATTCAATTGTGGAACTTAACGTGCTTCCGAAGGAGCCCAGCCGGGTCTATGCATTGACCAAGCACCAGGGGATTTTTACCCTTCCGCTAGACATATTTTCAGCGGGCGCAAAGCACATGACGCCATAGAGAATGGAAAATTTCAATATTAGCCCGACAGGAAAACAAATGACGAAAATACGACGATTAGGCTTTCCTACTCCGCTGCTGGCCTCAGCGATTTTACTAAGTTTAGCCGGCGGCGCGCTGGCGCAGAGCGGATCCACGAAGTCCGGGGGCATGATGATGTCGAACTCGGAAGACTTCATCAACGCGCCGCGCTTTGAAGTTGGTGTGTTCGGAGGCATTCAGTTTTGGAGACTGAACCAGGACCACACAAACAATCCGAATTATCTGGAAGAAGGCCCAGCGCTGGGAGTGCGATTCGATGCGGATTTAGCCAAGCATTTTGGTATGGAAGTAGCCTGGACGGCGTGGGCTGAAAACAACCTGCAGTTGGGCGTTTCCGCTGGTAGCCCCGTGGGAATCCAGTCGGTGGGTCTAGGCGGTCGCAATGGCCAAGTGTACTTGGGACCGATGTTGTACTTGACTGGACCGCAGAGCAAGTTTCGCCCGTTCCTGACGGTGGGCGCGGCGTACCAGTATTTCTGGGTGACTAAAAACGCGAGGTCGCAGGCACAATCTACGGCTCTGCCGTACAGCTATTTCCACCTGAACCAGTTGGATAACTCAGACGGCCCGGCACTGGTTTACGGCCTGGGCTTTAAGTACAACGCGAGCAAGCGCATTACTTTTCGCGCCGATGGCCGCGGCATCTTTACCCGCAACCCGCACTTCAATTTGCCGGGTCTTTCCACCGGTCTAGGCTCGGTGTACATTCAGCCGGGTGGCACACAGAACGGTGCTCAGATCACCGTCGGTGTTGGCTACCGTTTCGGTTACGGTCCTCCGCCAGTAGTGGTGGAGAAAGTGAAAGAAGTTGAGAAGGTTGTCATCCGCGATTTCAACTTCTCCTTGAGCGCTAGCCCGATTGAAGTTTGCGCGGGTGAAAGCGTCACCATCAGCTCCACTTCAAGCATCACCGGTGCAACCCTCGCGTGGATGGTCAATGGCCAGCCCGTAAGCGGCACCACCACTTACCAGTTCACGCCGACGGCGACCACCACCATTTCAGTCACCGCGCGCAACCCCGGTTATAACGACGTTACGGCCACCACCACCGTGACCGTGAAGCCCTACGTCGCGCCGAATGGCAGCGTTTCCGCGAACCCGTCTTCCCTCACTGTGGGACAGACCAGCGCGCTAACCTCTAGCTTCAACGGCCAGTGCGGCGGCCCCATTAAACCGGCTGTCTATACAGCGTCTGAAGGCTCCATCAACGGCAGCACTTTCGATTCGAGCACTGTTCAGTTCGATGCTTCAAACACCGATGAGCAGACCAAATCCGTCACCATCACCGCCACCGCCTCTGACGATAAGGGCAGCGGAACGGCAACAACCACCATCACGGTTCGCAAGCCTGCCAGCGCCAAGGCCAGCCGCCTGCCGGATCTGATCTTCGCTCCAAACTCTTCCCGCGTTAACAATTGCGGCAAGCGTCTGCTGCTGGAACAGTTGAAGACCTACCTCGATAAGGACCCGACCGGTAAGGTTGTGTTCGTGGGCCATAACACCGATCGCGAACGGACCAAGAACCTGGACCAGATGCGTGCTCTGAATGCAGCGGCTGTCATCAGCGGCGGCAAGGGCATCTGTCTGAACTTCGCTCCGACTCAGATCCTGATCGATGCGGAAGGCACCAAGCAGAATGGCGTAGACTTCCAGCCCTTCTTCTGCGGTACTTCCACCACGCCTAAGACCGCGGAACGCGGCGGTTCAATGGTGAACGCTAACGACAAGACTGCTCAATACCGCCGTGTCGAAGTTTACTTCGTCCCGACCAACGCGCAGCTCCCGGCCTCCGTTACAAATTACAAGGACGCCACCACTTACAACGTAAATAGCATGGGCTGCCCGAAATAAGGCAATCTCAGAAACGTAACCAACAGGCCCGCTCTTCCTGAAAGGGGAGGCGGGCCTGTTGCTGTTTAGGCGGCCAGGAAGCTGGCGAGATCGGCATTATTCACCGTCGGTTCGCCCGGCTCAATGTTGTTCAGCTTGCCTGCCTTCACCCAGTGCTCCAGTTCCACGGCAAAGCTGAATAGATGATCGAACCACTTGACGGCGAACATTCACCGCCCAGCCAAGTTGCATGGGATAACGGTGGACTTCAGCGGAACGAACTGCGTGTTCAATCTCGCCGAAGGAAATTTCCATCAGGCCGAACTCGATGGTGAACCAGAAGAATCTAGCCATGGCGCGGGTCATGCTTTCGGTGCGCCCTGCGTCGCGTAATTCGTGCCGCCGTATGGGCACACTCCCCAGAGCGCGCAAGAGCCTCAGAGAAGGCATTGTGGGTGTGCATTGGCAAGTAGCCGGCGTTGTCGTGGACGATGTCTTTTTCGGGCAGATAGTCCAGGTGGTGCGAATCGCGAATCCCGACAGTGTCGGGGAAGCGGCGGTTGCGTAGATGATCGAAAAAGACGATAGCCGCTACGTAGCGCCCAACAGCCACTGCCCGGAATCCGTTTAGGGGACAGAGCAGTCGGTTTACGTCTTCCAGGGAGAACCCGATCCGGGTTTAGACCCAGAGCACCTATGCCGCGGAGGAAATGGCGGTTGGCGTATTGTTCCCAGCGAGGCGTGAGCTCTACCAGAGATATTGCTTGGCGATCTCGCGTTTGTTGTATCCGTCCAGCACGTGCACCACGCGTATTTTTTTCAGGGTGATGGGCGAGAGCTGGCCGATGGGGATGTAAATGATGGTGCGGTCGAACCGGGCAGCAATGGTGCGGAAGGCGGAGCGTGGCGGCTTGGCGGCCACATACACCACATGCTTTTCAACCGAATAATCGAGGGCGGCAAGCAGGAGCCGTTCTGACTTGCTCTCCGCGAGATCGTAATCCGGATCGTGCCAGACGTCGTACATGCGGCGTGCGGGCAGGCTCATCAGGAAGCCTCCATATTCCCCGCGCCCAATCCCCGGGCCCACCAGATTCTCGAAAGGAAACGTCGAATAGAAAGCCATGTCGCTCTCATTCTGATGCTCGCCCAACCACGTGGTCATGTAGGTATAGCGCCCGGTGGGGTCTTCATCGAAGATGACCACCACGGAGCCAACGTCTCCGGTGATTTTCCCGTTTTGCTTTACGTAAATTTTGCCTTCATGCCAGTTGCGGATGGTCTCGCGAAGGTCGATTCCATCCAGCAGGGAAGTGGAGAATTCCTCGGTGTGGGAGCGCTCTTCGGAAAGAATGCTCTTGCCTTTCTTTTTCAGATAGCGGCCGTAACCTTCAATCACCAGATCTTCCGGAGGATAAGAACAGATACTATCGCCGTTCAATTCGCTGGCCCATTCGCCGGGAATCTGTTCCTTCTTGCGGGGCTTCAGTCCTACTGGACGGAGCCGGCGTTTAGCGCTGGGAAGCCTGCGCCGCAACCGCATGCGTTTGGTATCGAGCCAGACTTCTTCCGCGGATAGCTGAGCCGTCGGCAAATCGGACGATTCTTTTTGAGGAGGGTACCGGGCGGCGGCTTCCCACAGGTCCCATGCGTAGTTATCATCGACGACCGAGCGCGCTGCAACGGTCAGGTCGAAGAGTGAGGCACAGAGTTCATGGTTGACGTGGGCCAGATTGCGCGCATAGCGATTCAGCATGCGGCGCTGCCAGTGCGCCACGCGGTCCCCTGTGTTTGCTTCATACGATTTCTCAGCGAGACGGAACAGCGCCATCTGCTCCAAGCGGCGGTCCAGAGTTTGCAGCGCGTCCATACCGGAGCCGCGGAATTGTTCGTAGCGAAACGAAAGCGCCGGATACTCCTGCAAGATCTCTACCAGGCAGCCGGGGTGCGGATTCAGTAGTTCAATTCCATCGCGGCGGGCACGTGTCATGGGCTGCGCCTGTGGCCGTTCCATGGCGTCCAGCACGGGGTCTAACAAGTTGAGCGATAGAACCACCACAACACGCGCGGAGGGGTCGGCACCTTGAAGTTTCCAGGCAATGCCGTCCGCATGGCGTTCGGTTTCGGGGGTGCGCTCCTGCGGGTAGACCCGATAGCTTTCCACATACCGGGCCACAGGGATACTGCGCAGCGCGTACGTGTCCGGATAAGCATCGGGTAGGTGAGGGCGGCTGCCGGTATCGGGGTCTGTGAAAATGATCTCAGCGCCCACGTCAAGCGCGCTGCGGATGGCTTCCGTGAACGGATCGGCCGGTTCCACGGGGACGTAGACGGCTTCATCGGGATCTTCGCCATCGGGGTAGAGCAGGACGGAAATTTCAGGCAGGCGGCGCACTGCCTTGATCCAGAAAGAACGCAGAGTCACCGGCAATTCCAGCGCGACTACCTGGGGCTGCTCCCGCAGAATGACGCGCCGCACTTCGGCTGCAAATTCCATACGGCCGGGAACGACAGGGAAGTAAAGAAAGCGGCCACGGCGTAGGCCGGCGAAATCCGGACCTCCAAATTCAGAGTCGGGGAAATCAGGAAACGAGGGATGTTCCGGCTCTGGCATAACGTAGCGCTTCCTCACCCAGAATCTCCAGCACGGCGGTTTCAAGCGCGTCTCGTTCGTGAGCCGGTTCCGTGGCCAAGCTGCGTAGCTTGATGGCGAAGCGGCCGATGTTGATACCGTCGCGAACACTGTACCGCTCATCCGCGGCATGGGCCTGCTGCAGAAAATCTGTAACGTACTTCAAGACGCGCTCTTCGGCGAAGGGCAGATTTTCACGCAGGATCATAAGCTCTTCATCGCGCTCCGGAAAATCGATCAGGATCTGCGGCTGCAGACGCGAGTGGATATATTCGGGCAACTCAAAAGTGGACGCGTCATCATTCATGGTGGTGACCAGGCGGAAGTTTGCATGCGCTTTGATCTTGATGCCGGCGACGACCGATTCCACATAGCGGCGGTTATCGAGCAGCGGCGCAAGCGAAGCCCAACTTTTTTCGCTCATCCGGTTGCCTTCATCAAGAATCACGATGCCGCCCAGCAGCATGGCCGTTACCAGTGGGCTTGCTACATAGCGGAGCTTGCCGTGGCCTTCAATCACGGGCGTGACCAGCAGATCTTCGGGCCGCGTATCGAGCGTGGCCTGCATGATGAATACATCCCGCCCCATGCGCTTCGCCGCCGCGTAAGCAAGCGTGGTTTTGCCCACCCCGGGTTTCCCCAGCAGACGCGGGCTCATCGGAAAATCCTGCTCATTTACAACCAGCCATGCGGCAAGCAACTGGCGCATCAGTTCTTCCTGCCCCACCCAACGCACGGACAGCGTATCGGGATGCGCAAGGTGCAGCGTAACGCCGTCAATATCAACAGTCATGAAGTTTTATTGTCGCAAACTGCTTTTGCGCCAGTCGGCAAGATGAGGCAAATAGAAAGCTTCGAAGGTGGGAGCGAGCCCCGGCGGAGGGATGGGGTTCAGCTTCAGCAACGGAGCCGCTTCTGTGCGATGCCCGGTTTCCAGCAGAGTCCAGCCATACAAATAGGCCGTGCTCATATCGTTTACATTGGTGGATTCGTAGATTCGCTTCCAGACCGGAACTGCCGCGGAGAAATCCTTTCGCATCAGAAGAGCGTAACCGAGAGCGAGCTGGCTTAGTTCTGGCGCATTCGACCCGTGAAAGCTGGTTGCTGCTCGCTGCTCCCAACCGGCCGAATCGGTGGGCGGCTGCGCCAGGAACCGGGCTAGCGCTGAGATCGCAAATGTCGCCTGCTGCGGAGGATGGAGCGCTTGGTCGGACCACTCGGCGGCATGGGTGCTGTCCTTCGCTACCAGCGCCCAAATAGCGGCTTGCGCAAAACCTACCCCGCGCCATTCAGGCTGCGCGGATTGTGCGGCAAACGCGGCCATCGCGGTGGTTGCCTCATCGGTGTGACCGGTAGAGTAATTCCATTTTGCCGAGCGGTATACGGATGCCGGGGCGCTTGTCAAGGCCAGCAATGCGCGGTGCTTTTCGAAGATGGCGTTTGCGCCTGGAAGGTCACCCGCCAGATAACGCGCGTGGGCTGCCTTCCAGGTGGGCGAGTAATCCTGAAAAGCCTGATCGGGGGAGGAGAGATAGAATTTCTCAGCTTCGGCAAAGTGGCCGAAGCCGAATTCGACATCGCCCTGTGTATCGAAAGCGTTCGGGTCTTGCGGGCTCAGCCGTCTGTATTCCAGCGCGGCTGTGCGCGCACCCGCTTCATCGCCGGCAAACAGGGCGGAATACGCGAGCAGATTCTGCGCGTTGACATCAGCGGGAGAGACAGCGGCCAGTTGACGATAATGCGAGGCAGCTTCTGCAGCTTTGTGGCTGGACATCTCGGCCTCGGCAAGCGTCTTGAGGATTTCCTTGTCACGGGGGTCCGTTGCCAACAGTGCGCTCAGGGCTTGAGCCCGGCCTTGCGCATCGTGGGCCAGCGTGGCCGATTCCAACTGCAGATAAGCGCGGTCTTCGGCAGCGAACTTGTCACTGTGAGCGGAGGCCAGCTTGAGCACAGCCTGCGCACGCGGGCCATCGTTGCCGGCGGCAGCGGTTTGCAGCGCACCCAAATAGGCCGGTCCGAATTCAGGGTCGGCCTGGAACGCCAGATCGTAGTGGTGAAGAGCTTCCTGGCCGGCGGTGTCGCGGCCTTGCGAGTATTCTTTCAATGCCGGGGAATCCGGGTTCAGCGAGAGTGGCCTCAAAGCATTCAACTGCTTGGCCAGCGAAGCTGCGACAGCCGAAATGGAGCCGGTCGCACGAAACGGTCCGGAGAGCTTTTGCGTGACGGTGTCTTCGACGAATGCTGTCACCGCGAGAGAACGTTCGCTTGCCGTGAAATAGCCCGCGATCAATCTGGTGGCGCCCGCGTTGATGGCAGCGAGTCGTTCTGTTGAGATACCCGGGGCAGGGGACAAAGCCCGTGGCGTCTGGTTTGCGCCGAACCGCCGTTGCAGCAGTTCGCTTAACGCGCGGCCCTGCCAATCTTCAGAGGCGCCGCCGGAAAGATTTTCAAAACGAAGCACCGCGGTGCGGGTGATGCCCTCCGCCACAGGCTTACTTTGCTGACAACCCGCCAACCACAAACCGGCAAATGAGAGGACCGCTAGTGAAGGCCGTTTACAATACACGCGGTTCCGAGGCGATTAGCTGCTGAAATTCCGGAAGCTCGCGCAGAAACGTAAACTCTGAATCTTCCATAAACTTCTTGCGTTCCGTGAAACCTTCTTCGAGAGCCTTGCGGATGTAAAGCAACGCGCGGTCCCGCTGGCCGGCCTGCGCGTAGGTCTTGGCCATATAGTAATGAAATTTGGCACGCTCGGTAACCGTTCGTTCCTGCAGCAGGGACCCGAAATGGCTGTGACGCTCAAACACTTCCGGATCCAACTCCAGGGCCCGCTGATAGTTCACGGTGGCACTCTTATAATCCTTGCGGGCGAAGTACGCAGTTCCCAGATTGCTATAGATGGATGCCGAATTCGGAGCGATCTTTAGAGCCTGTTTGTAAAGGCGGATGCAATGGCGGTAGCTCTTCTGCGAGTAATAGATGGTTCCCAGGTTGTTCACCGCTTCCGAGTAATCGCGATCCAGTTTCACCGCGGTTTCATACTCTTTCTTGGCTGCCCCCAGGTTGAGCATCTGATGATACGCAATCCCCATTTTGTTGTGGAGCACGGCGGAAGTGGAGGGGCCTTCGTGGTAAACGTCAACAGCTTCGCGATAATGCTTGGTGGCCATCAGGATATCGCCGCGTTGTTCGAGCGTGAGTTGGCGAACCGGTTGGGGCGTGTCGCGGGGCGTGGCGCGGGGTGCGGCGGATGTATCGAACAGGTTCTGAGGATCCGGCGCGGGAGAAAAAGCGACAAGACCTAACGCAAATGCGAACGAAACCATTTTCGGCTCCTATTTTCAACCTATTACACCACAAACTCACTTGCCGAAAAGACGGCGGAACACGTTTCGCTTCTTAGTAGGCAGGTTCCCGGAATCGCTCGCGACCACTCGATAATCCTCAGCAGAGCGGTCATCGCGCGTGCGCCGCCTGGCCAGGGGTGCACCATCCGGGGGCGGCGGCGGGGGA
>Ga0123337_10004062_pt1 | contig 15078 bp, 16 predicted proteins | sample frozenSSSSmetaG_FD_89792 | JGI IMG/M metagenome (GOLD analysis project Ga0123337, IMG submission 89792) | Glacier valley bacterial and archeal communities from Borup Fiord, Nunavut, Canada, to study Microbial Dark Matter (Phase II) -... | ecosystem: Environmental > Aquatic > Freshwater > Ice >... | reverse complement strand
TTAGCAGTTTCTTTTAGCTGTATCCTGTTGTTCAACAGTTTTATTTATATAGCCGGGCATCACACTACGGCAATAAATATGGCGCTGATCGGAACAACTACCTCACCTGTATTTACCATCGTGTTAGGGGCTATTTTTTTTAAAGAGCATGTACCACTATTGAGGATTGCCGGACTCGCTTTTTGTATCGCAGGCATAATGGTGTTGTTATCGCAGGGCAGTATAGAACGATTACTGGCATTCAAATTTTCAGCAGGCGATTGGTGGGTACTGTCAGGATCATTTTTTTTCGCTGTATATACTTTACTGGTTAAACGGAAACCAGCAGGTGTTTCTCCCCTTATCTTTTTATTTGTTTTCTTTTTTCTTGGCGCGCTAATGCTGGCTCCTTTTTATTTATGGGAACAACAGCATAGTGACAGGATCATTTGGGATGTACGGTTAGGAGGCATTGTTTTATACCTGGGACTTGGTGCTTCGCTGATTGCTTACTTATGCTGGAACGAAGCTATCTTAAGAATAGGCTCATCACGCACAGCCTTGTTCGGCAACCTGATACCAATTTTTAGTACCTTGGAAGCCTTGCTGATATTGAATGAAAAAATTCATGTTATCCATATAATCAGCGGAGCACTTGTAATCATTGGTCTTGTGGTAGCCAATTCAGCAAAAGCCAATGTTGTAAAACCAATCGCTATATGAACCGGCATTTATTATTCCAGCTCGCTGTACCCGCAGCAGAAATCTTGTTGCTCCGGAGCTCCGCCAACTTCACCTTATAAATGGCATATCAGAAAAAACTTTTTTCCTTTTAATTATTAAATGTCTTTAGTAAGCTGCCAGTAATTCAGGTTATTAGATACCTGCCTTCTGAAAGCTGATAGCAAAGCTTTCATTTTAAATTGAAATACCACAACTAAGATTTAACACTCCCTAATACAATTCCTTTAGAACTTGCACCGTTACCTTCAAACATTGTAACTTTATCTGGTGAATACAATGACAGTCAACTTTGAATCAAATAAAAATATTCGCGCAGGCAGTTATACGCTGCTTATCTGCGGGTGCCTGTTAATTATATTCTTCTTTGTAAAATGGACCACTCCTGCTTTTCCGCAACCACTTGTTGAAGACGGCATCGAAGTAAATTTGGGAAGCAGTGATGCAGGCTTGGGAGTTAATCAACCTTATGAACCAGGGCATCCTGCTCCACAGGAACATCAAAGTTATACGCCACCAAGAGCCGCGGTTAAAGATAACACACCCGTTAAAGAAATAGAGACTGATGATAATAAAAATGAAGATGCTCCGTCGATTAAAAAGCCTCCGGTTGTAACGCCCGAAGCAACAAAAATCAGTGAAAAAGATGTAGTGAAAACAAAGCCCGTTAAAGTGGTGCAGCCTGTTGAAACGCCCGCACCACCAGCTCCAAAACCGAAAGCCGTCTTCAAAGGTCTTAATGGTTCGGGTACCGGTGGCAACGAAGCAGACACTTATAAAAAAGGAAGCAGTGAAGGCATCGCCGGTGGTAAAGGCGACCAGGGAAAACCTGGCGGAGATCCTAACAGCAAAAATTATGAGGGTGGCGGAAAAGGGAACTCCGGTGTAGCCATCACTAAAGGCTTGCAGGGAAGGCACTTTACAAGCCTGCCATCTTTCGAAGATGATTTTAATGAAAATGCAAAAGTAGCCGTTAACATCAGGGTCGATGAAACAGGTAAAGTAATCGCTGCAACATACGAGCCGAGGGGCTCTACCACCTCAGACGCCAGCCTGAAATCTATAGCCAGTCGCAAAGCGATGCAGATTAAATTCAATCCCGGTGAAGAAGAAACTTCCGGCACGATCATCTTTAATTTTAAATTGAAAAATTAATGTCAGTGTTGTCGTTGTTGCTGTCAGTTGTCAGCTGTCAGCTATTAGCCGTCAGCCATCGGCTATTGTCACCTTTAATAATATAACCTGGAAGGATAATATTCTGCCAAAAAAATAAAGATTGCAAGACAATGATAATTAACGGTAGCATTGCTACTTATATAAAAGTTATAAGCACATCACTGCCAGCCTTAATTTCGGCTGATAGCTGATAGCAAATACATTAATTTCACTTAAATAAGATGACCTACTACCAAACCCTTGAATATATTTACGCGCAGCTTCCGATGTACAGCCGGATAGGCGCCGCAGCATTCAAAGCAGATCTTAACAATACAATTATATTGTGCGAACACCTCGGCAACCCTCAGCATAAATTTAAGTCGGTTCATATTGCGGGTACTAACGGTAAAGGTTCAACGAGCCACATGCTCGCGGCTATCTTTCAGACTGCCGGTTATAAAACAGGGTTGTATACTTCACCACATCTGAAAGATTTTAGAGAGCGTATAAAAATAAATGGCGAATGGATCACGGAACAATTTGTTATTGCATTTATAGAAAGTATCAAACCTTTGATTGAAAAATTATCACCATCCTTTTTCGAGATCACCGTTGCCATGGCTTTTGAATATTTTACGCTGCAACAGGTAGACATCGCTATTATTGAAGTTGGCCTTGGCGGGAGGCTGGATAGTACTAACATCATCACACCGGAGCTTTCCATTATTACCAATATCAGCTGGGATCATATGAACATGCTGGGTGATACACTTGAAAAAATAGCCGCGGAAAAAGCAGGCATCATAAAACATACAGTCCAGGTAGTGATCGGTGAACGCCAGCCGGGTACGGATACTATCTTTGAAGAAAAAGCTTTACAGGAAAATGCGCCGCTGGTTTTCGCAAGTGAAAAAAGATATGTTGCCGAATGGCAATATGAAAACAATATGCTTGTTGCAGGAGTAGCAGTATCTCATACTGATAACAAGACTTATTACAAACTTGACCTTCCGGGAATCTATCAAACCAAAAACCTGGTAACAGTATTAGAAGCGGTTAAATTATTGCAGCAGCAGGGATGGGATATATCCGATGAACAGGTACATCATGCTTTGCAAAATGTTAAAAAACTTACTGGTCTTCATGGCAGGTGGGAAACTATTCACCAGCATCCGACGGTTATACTCGATGTAGGTCACAATGAAGATGGAATAAAAGCGATAGCAGCGCAGCTGGAAATAACTACCTTTCATCACCTGAGAATTATAATAGGTATGGTTAAAGATAAGGAAGCAGATAAAGTGCTGACTTATCTACCAGTGACAGCTACTTATTATTTTACCCGATCCGTTATACCCCGGGCGCTGCCTGAAAAAGAGCTGGCAGAGAAAGGGAAATCTGCCGGACTTAACGGCGCTCATTACCCTGATGTTAATACAGCCTTAAAAGCAGCGCTGTCTCATGCCGACAAAGATGATGTAATACTAGTATGTGGAAGCGTGTTTGTAGTGGGCGAAGTAGCGCTGAACCACGATTTACCTGCTTGAAGAATTATACTGTTTCAGGCAAATTTTAATTTTCCCATCTTCATCAACGCAAAAAAAATGCAGTTGACATGCACTGCCTGGATAATTTTTTGAGCCATTACCGCCCCGATTAATTCATCTATACTTAGCTCCACAATTTCTATCTCTTCATTTTTGTCAAGCTGCTGTTGACCCTTTTTTTCTCCGCCTGTCGCGAAAAACATTTCGGTATAATTATTTAGTACACCGGGGTTGGCGGCAAATTTTCCCAGGTATTCCACCTGTTCAAATTCGTAACCGGTTTCTTCCATTAGTTCTCTTTTCATAGCAACATCAAATGCTTCTCCTTCATCAACAAAGCCTCCTGGAGTTTCTAAGGAAACTTCCGCAACAGGATAACGGTATTGTCTTACCAGCACTACTTTATTTTCTTTTGTTAAAGCAAAAGCCGTAGCGGCAGATGGAAGCTCCACCACAAAATACGGATCTACTATTACGCCGTCATTGCGCTGGCACCTGTCTCTTCTTGCAGTAAAATAAATATGCTTGTTGATATATTCTGATGAAAGGGTTTTCCAGGCAAGGTCACTCATGATCGTTGATTAAAAGTTTTGTATGATAAATTATAAAGCATATTCACCAGCCCATTCTTTCACGAAGCGAAGTTATGTGAGCCACATGATGTTTACCATGCCAGGAATAAGTTTTCAGCAATTGCCATAAACTGATGGTTATCTTCCGCTCAGGATGAAAAACAGTCTTAGTCCATTCCTGCCCGTCGATATTATTCAACACTTCCACCCATCTTGCATGCAACGCGTGTAGCAATGTAAGGGAAATATTCATTGGAAGATTCCGGGTATCGCTGAGTTCGGCCCAGGCCGCTTCCTTATAAGGTTTGATAACAGGATTGTCTTCTGTCAGTCCCAACTTAAATCGGATATATGCATTCAGGTGGCTGTCAGCAACATGATGCACCACCTGGTGTATTGTCCACCCACCGGTACGGTAAGGGGTGTGCAGTTGTTCGGCATCCAGGTTTAGTACTGCATTTTCCAGTAAGGTAGGCAGGAACCTGATGTCCATGATAAGCGTCTCCTTAACTTTTGGGGAAAGTCCTTTATCCGCGAATGCCTGATCTTCTATGCTGCCTATTGGATAACGCATTGAATAATCGCTGTCCATAACGTTATTTAATTTATATAATGAAGGTTTAATCTTCCCTGAATTCTTTTCCGGTAAGCTGTATGAAAACATCTTCCAGGTTAGCCTGCTTCACTTCTTTTTTGCGTTCGAAGCCGGTAGCTACCAGGTTGTCAATCAGGTTAAGGGGTGAATCGATGGCAACTATTTTTCCTGAATCAATGATAGCGACACGGTCGCAAAGTTCTTCTGCTTCATCCATATAATGTGTGGTAATGATAACGGTGGTACCCTTGGATCGTATGTCTATTATGAGATCCCACAGGTTCCTGCGCGCCTGCGGGTCAAGACCGGTAGTGGGTTCATCCAGGAAAATAAGTAAAGGCTTATTTATAAGCGTTGTTGCTATAGAGAAGCGCTGTTTCTGACCACCGCTTAATTCTTTGTACTTCGCTTTGGCTTTATCCTGCAGGTTAACCAGGGCAAGCAGTTCCATCGGCACTACATCCTGGTTATATAAGCCTGCGAATAATTCTATGAGTTCGGTGAGTTTGAGTCCGGGATAATAACCGGACGCCTGTAATTGCACGCCGATAATTTTTTTTATTTTATCGGGAGACTTATTCAGATCCAATCCGTTTACAGTTACCTCACCGCTTGTTTTATCGCGAAGCGTTTCTATAATTTCCAGCGTAGTAGATTTACCCGCGCCGTTTGGTCCCAGCAAACCAAATATCTCTCCTTCATAAACATCAAAGCTGATACCCTTCACTGCTTCAAACTCCCCATATTTTTTAACCAGGTTCTTTACCGATATCATCGTTTTCATAAAATGCAAGATAGGAAAAAGGTATGAGGTGACATTGGCTGAAGGGCTGCTGCCGAAGTTCACAATCAATTAAACAATTTAATTCCGAACTAAATACTAACCATTAATGTTTACTCGTTGTGAATAAGTTCCCTGATTTTTCCGGGGGCTATCATTTATATTTGAGATATAAGCCGTACGTACAGGGATTGTATTGATGGCTGTGCAGAAAACGTTTTGATGAATTTAAACCAGCTTAATTGACAGAGACTATAATAAACCTCGAGACCGTTAATCCTACCGAGTTCTTTGGAGTAAACAACGGAAAATTGGATATCCTTAAAAAAAAATTCCCACTGCTGAAAATACTATCCAGGGGTACCCAGTTAAAACTAAGTGGCTCGCCTGAACAGGTGGAAACCGCCAAAGATAAAATCAACCTCGTAGTTCAGTATTTACAACGGAATGGTCATCTCACGGAAGGCTATCTTGAGCAGATGCTTGGTGGTGGTGATGACGTTGAAGTAGTTGATAATTTTGTAGACCGTAATCCCAACGAGGTGTTGGTTTTCGGTCCTAACGGTAAAACGGTTCGTGCGCGCACTGTTAACCAGAAACGGATGGTTCATGCCACCGATAAAAATGATATTGTTTTTGCGATAGGACCTGCGGGTACGGGTAAAACATATACTGCTGTTGCGCTTGCGGTGAGAGCATTGAAAAATAAGATGATCAAAAAAATCATTTTAACCCGTCCGGCTGTGGAAGCTGGTGAAAACCTCGGCTTTTTACCTGGTGACCTTAAAGAAAAAATTGATCCATACCTGCGGCCGCTTTATGATGCGCTGGATGATATGATACCCGCAGACAAGCTGGGTTACTACATGAGTACCCGCACCATAGAGATCGCGCCCCTGGCGTATATGCGCGGACGTACCCTTGATAACGCCTTTATTATTCTGGATGAAGCGCAGAACGCCACCGACCTCCAGATTAAAATGTTCCTGACACGTATAGGTCCTAACGCGAAGGCCATCATAACTGGAGATATGACACAGGTGGATCTTCCTAAACACCAGCGAAGCGGGCTGGAGAAAGCCGTTCGTATCTTACAGGGTGTCGATGGCATCGCGCACATTGAACTCGACGAGGAAGATGTGGTAAGGCACAGGCTTGTAAAAGCGATCATCCGCGCTTATGAAAAAGAAAAAATCAATGAGCAACCATACGTGCGGTAAGAAAGATTTGATGGTAAATTAATTGTTTTGTTGCTATCCGCTATTAGCTGTCAGCTGTCAGTCGTTAGCTACAGGAGCAGACCCGCACTCCATGGGTCTGCTGATAGGTAATAGCAACTCCCTACATGCCATATCTGACCAACACCAGGTTTTCTAAATGGGGAGGTATTTAAAATTAAGATTGCGTATTTCAATGCACGCTTTCAATATCTATTTATAATAGTACATTATCATTCTTGCTTTTTTATCCCTCATACCTGAAAACCTCACACCTCACACCTAAATAATCACGGTGTATTTAACAACTTCCTGTAGGTTTGTGTGGACAATCATTCCAACAAGTATGAAATTAATTATTCTTGTATTATTTGTAACAGCCACCGTTATCTCCTGTAAGGATGACAAAGGGTATGTAAAAGCAGAAGACGCCCAGGATGCAGGCAGGGAGTTTATCCGTGCATCCCTCGATGGTAACTATGACAAGGCACGCTTTTATTTATTGGATGATTCCACTAACACCAACGTGATGTTGCTCGATAAATGGAGAAAAGATTATAACAGGCGTTCTACTGAAGATAAGGTCAGTTACAAAGGTGCCAGCATCATCGCTATAAAAGTAGAACCGGAAAATGATTCCACGGTAAACTTCAGGTACACCAACACGTTTGAACCAAAAGACACAACTACTATTAAAATTGTACGCATCAGTGGCGAGTGGCTGGTTGATTTAAAAGATATACACTGAAGTAAATCTATTGGTCTTCACCAATAGATTCTGACAATTAATAACTAATGATTTATGAAACCGTTTTTTATTGTATTCGCCGGCAGCGGACTCGGCGGTATTGTGCGGTATTTCATACACATCGTTATCGCTAAACGATATCCTTCAATGTTTCCCTTCGGCACCTTTTCAATAAACATCCTGGGTTGCCTGCTGATCGGAATCTTCTACGCGCTTGCAGAGAAACAACAGGTAATCTCATCTGATACCAGGCTATTTCTTATAACCGGTATCTGTGGCGGCTTTACAACCTTCTCTACCTTTTCACTCGACAACCTTAATTTATTAAAGTCAGGCAGTTATCTCTACTTTTTTTTGTATGCTGCCGGAAGTTTAACCATTGGCTTACTGGCAACTTATCTTGGAATACAACTGGTTAAATAATTATATAGCCGGTGCTGATTTTACCTGTTGATTAAAGTATTGCTATCCTCTATCAGGGAACCTGGCTGGAATTGACTTGCTGATTGCTGATAACAACTTCTTACTTCATTTCATACATAGGTTAACAATAGGATGATGAAAGATTTCACTGGACAATTGCAGTAATAGCTTAATCTTATATTTGCGCTGATAAATTTAATTATGAAAAATAAAAGGTTCCGCTTGTTGCTGGTAGCACTGTTTGTAATTGGTAACATCACACTTCTCTTTGGCTGGGGTTTCTGGGCGCATCAAAGAATTAACCGGGCAGCGATTTTTGCGCTTCCTGATAGCATGCGGATTTTTTTTTATAATCATATCGATTACATTACCGAAGAAGCACAGATGCCCGACGTTAGAATTTACGCGATCAACTATAAAGAAGAAGCGAACAGGCATTATATAGATCTCGAAATGCTTAATGAAACTTCTTACAAAAATATGCCAGGCACCCTGGCAGATGCAAAAGCAAGGTACGGTGACTCATTGCTGCAGAAGTCAGGACTGCTTCCCTGGTACATTGATGACATAATGACCAGGCTTACCAAAGCTTTCCAGGATAAAAACAAACCTTATATATTATTCCAGGCAGGAGACCTGGCACATTACCTGGGTGATGCACACATGCCCCTGCACACTACCATCAATCATGATGGTCAATTGACCGGACAGAAAGGTATCCATTCTTTTTGGGAAAGTCAGTTGCCTGAAAGTTTTGGCGGCAGTTATAATTTCTTTACCGGTGACGCCATATATATCAGCGACACTAAAAAAGAGATTTGGCGTATCATCAAAGAAAGCCATAAATTAATCGACACTTTATTATTGACAGAGAAGGCACTACAAAAACAATTTGCTACTGACCAGGTTTATGAGAAAGACGCGGCCGGTAACATCTTCAAAAATAAATACGGTCAGACAAAACATTCTCTTGCCTATGCTCAGAAATACCATGAGTCGCTTAATGGCATGGTAGAGCGCCAGGTAAGACTATCGGTAGCTGCGGCTGCAAACTTTTGGTACACAGCCTGGATAAATGGCGGCAAGCCGGATCTGACCGGTATGGACGCCACGTCGCTAACATCAAGAAATAAGAAGTTACTTAAAAAAGACTTACGGTTATGGAGGAAAGGAAAACTGTTTGGCTTAAAAACTTCAAAAGAATTTTAATTTTTCTGCTGCATCATTTGTTGCCGTTATTACGACACCGGTGTAAACGATTCAAACATAAACTTAAAGCTTAAAACAACATTTAATCAATTTCACGAAATTGATTTGTAGGTTTGCAGGCAAATAAACTAACATCGCGCATGTATAAAGTATCTCATCCCTGGCATGGTGTATCTATTGGAGAAAACGCTCCACGGATCGTAAACGCGATCATTGAAATCCCGCAGGGTTCCCGTTGCAAATATGAAATTGACAAAGAAAGCGGCCTGCTTAAATTAGACAGGGTTATTTATTCTTCTTTTTATTATCCTTGCAATTACGGCTTTATTCCGCGTACTTATGGTGATGATAAAGATCCCCTGGATATATTGGTGATTACCTCGGTGCCTGTTCAGGCTTTGTGTATCATCCAGGCTAAAGTTTTAGGTGTAATGCAGATGGTTGACAGTGGTGATGCCGATGATAAGATTATCTCGGTTGCTGCTAATGATCCCAGTGTAAATCATTACAATAATATCGAAGAATTACCCAAGCACTTTTTTGATGAGCTACGTCACTTCTTCGAAGAATATAAAAAGCTTGAAAATAAAACGGTGAAGGTTGATGAGATCGGTGACAAAACAGTAGCCCTGAAAAGTATCCAGGAAGCAATAGAATATTACAATGCAACCTTTAAAACGGCCTGACATGACCGGCTCTACAATAGTGATACTGCTTGTCATCGGTTTACTTGCCGGTTTATTAAGTGGATTGGTAGGAATCGGCGGCGGTATTATTATCGTGCCGGCATTAGTATATTTTTTAGGATTTAGTCAGCACTCCGCTCAGGGAACTTCTCTGGGATTACTTCTCCCGCCTGTAGGGATACTGGCAGTAATGAATTATTATAAAAAAGGATTGCTGGATATCAAAGTAGTGGCGATAATGGCTATAGCCTTCGTTGTCGGCGCTTTCCTCGGAAGTAAGATTTCAATTACACTCTCGGAAGATAAGTTAAAGAAATTTTTTGCGGTGGTGTTGCTGTTGATAGCAGGTAAGATGCTGCTCTTTGATAAATAGAATTAATTCCCGGTAAAAGCAAGAGTAGCACCTACGTCCACAGATTAAACTTCTCTGCGAACCTCGGTGCTACTCCGGCGTATTCTCTGTGGTTAAAAAAAACGCTTAATAATTCTCAGGTTGTGCGTACGCTCAAAGGTGTCCGTGTTGATGATACCCTGGCTGTCGATTTTGTCTACTCGAACTTTTAGGGAAGAGTGAATGATCTCATGATCATTCAACATAATACCGACATGTGTGATTTTTCCTTCGGCGTTATCAAAGAATGCAAGGTCACCGCACCTGGCTTCCGTCACAAATCCAATCGCTTCGCCTAAGCCGGCTTGCTGGTGAGCATCTCTTGGTAAAGGTATTTTTACAAACTTATAAACTGACTGAACAAAACCGCTGCAGTCAATTCCAAAAACACTTTTCCCTCCCCACAGATAAGAAGTGTTTAAGAACCTGAAAGCTATGTTACGAATAGTTTCTTCATCACGGACACTGCTATCACTGTGCCATACGCTGCCGGTGTAACAGATAACATCCTTTTGCCAATGAGCTTCGCCCTTACAGATTGCCGTTAGTGAACTGCCAAACGGCACTATCATTTTTGTGCCGTTATAATCAACCTCATTGATCCAGTCGTTCATAAAGACATTTGCTTCGGACAAATACTGCTCTTCCTCTATGGATGTGATATGACCATCCTGGCACCAGCCTTCATAACCTTCATAACGCGATTGTATTTTTATCCAGTGGTCTGTTCCTTTTTTAACAATAATGCACAGCTCACCAAACAATTGCTGGCTTACCATTTCACTTCTGTGAGATGGTTCCGCCCGCATCGGGCTAACGGGTACACAACAAATGGCAAAACCTGTTTTAAGTGCATCATTCATGATTTGAAGTTCTGTTATTTTAATGAGATACTTAGCGCCTGCAACAACTTTGTTTGTAAAGTATTATTTAACGTTTAGATAAAGTTGTTTACTTTATAACCCTGATCACACTCAATTATGGAATTTAATTTTACAGTGCATCATAGCATTATGGAAGATCAAACTTTCATACCCGCTTAACTGTTAGCAGATGTTATGCATTTAAAAAAGCTGCATCATTTATCTTTAACGAATTATTATAAAAAGTCAATCAGCCTGTGAACGTTGAAAAGTATCAGCATATAACCGATCAGGAACTTCTTCAGCATTTTTATCTTGACCGCGATAATCAATGGCTGGGAATTTTACTTCCACGTTATACGCTTTTACTATTAGGTGTTTGTATGAAGTATCTTAGAAATGAAGAAGAAGCTAAAGATTGTGTTCAGCAGATATTTTTAAAAACTATTACTGAACTGCATAAGTACAAGGTTGAATATTTTAAGAGCTGGATCTATATGGTGGCAAAAAATCATTGCCTCATGAAAATGAGGGATCGTCCCGGTAAAAATACCGCAGATCTTACGGAGCATGTACTCGGTACTGTCCCGGAACAGGAAGCCGATTTGCAACTTCAACACCTTGAAAAAAACAAGACACTTGATTTGATGAACAGCGCGCTCGAAGAATTAAGTAATGAGCAAAAACAATGTGTAACTTTATTCTATCTTGAAAAACAATCCTACCAGGCAATAGCAGCAAGCACCGGATTTTCGACATTGAATGTTAAAAGTTATATTCAAAATGGAAAACGAAACCTGAAAATAATACTTGATAAAAAATTACAACGCAGATAAAACCGCGACGTATCCAATGATAAATAACAATGAGCATTGATCTTTTAAAAATATTATCAGATAGCAACAAAGACATCGACAACCAGAAGCTGATGGATTATTTAGCGGGACACCTATCCGCGCAGGATCTCCACGAAGTGGAAAAGTCCATGGCTGCCAGCGATTTTGTAAATGATGCGGTGGAAGGACTGTTGGAAGTAAAAAGTAACCGGAATATCTCAACACTCGTTGCACAACTCAATACAGACCTGGAAAAGAAACTGGCATTAAAGAAAACGTTTAAAGAAAAAAGAAAACTAAAAGAATATCCCTGGATATACCTGGCCATAGGGCTTATCCTTTTATTACTGATTATGGCCTGGTTTGTAATAAGCCGCATACCGGTTATGGTTCATTAAATAATATTCAAAAGCTTATCTATAAATAGTTTTTAGCATACGCCATTCGCCGTTACTTTCAAATACTGGTTATCTACTTGTCACAACCATTCCGGACTGTGCAGTAACTAATTTTTTCCTTTTTGGGCAAACACATTAATCTTTAATGTAAGATTATCCGATAGAACAAAACTATTTCCGCCCACATCAAAGTCCCGTCTGTTTAATGTTATCTTTCCGGTAAACAGATAGCCATCATTTTGTGGTGCTGCTGTAAACGGAATGGATATTATTTTACTCTTCCCTTTAACGGTAAACTTTCCATTAACCACATACATGCCTGGTCCGGCATCCTTTTCTATTTTATCAGATAAAAATGAAATAGTAGGGTATTCGGTAACATTAAAATACTCTTCTTTCTTCAAGTGGCTATCTCTTGACTTATTGCCGGTATTAACTGTTGCGGCATCAACAGTTACCTTAAACACTGATGATTTTAAATTACCAGGATCAAAATTTATATTTCCCTGCAAGTTTTTAAATGATCCATCCACATTAAATCCAAGATTTTTTATTATAAACATAATGGAAGAACCATTATCTGTAGGAATATAGACCTGAGCAATAATAATATTGGCGCCGCAGAACAATATCAAAAAGCAAATAATAATGATTGACTTCATGTTACTTTACTACATTTATTTTCTAAAAGGAGAGAATTCAACACCAAGCATAACCATACTTCCCTTAAACCTAAAACGGTCATTTGTTTCTTTACTGTTGGGCAGGATCTGAACTTTGTTATCAGTTGTATATTCACTGAATAAAAATTCGTAACCAGCTTTGACCAACAGGCGGTTGTTGGCCCAAAAACCAACATACCATTCGGAATTCAAAGATCCTTTATCACTGTCACTTATCAAAAGCAGGTTAATAGTAGTCGGCTTTGCCGGCACCGTCTTGTTATTATACAAAGCATTTTGTTTTCCACCAAATGTAACACCTACCGCATCTATATTCACTCCCAGTTCAAACCTGTTTTTCAAGATAGGCAGAAAAAGACGGATAATACTGTGCCTATAATGTTAATGGGCTGACCTGGAATGCAATATTGCATTACTCACCAGCAAAGAGCCAACACTAATTAAGCTTAACGGAATTTCAAGACAAAACCAGTAATATCATATAAATACGTGAAATGCAAAAAAGCGTTGCAACAATTTAAAAATAAACAATTTTCCAAAGTGGACGATTAACTCTTATTCAACATTTTCAAAACTTTCTACCAAGCCTGAATGTTATTTACATATATCAATATTATGAACATTCTCATAACCGGTGCTAATGGCTATATCGGCCAGCGATTGATACCTGCATTACTTGAGCAGAATCATGTTTTGTATTGTTGTATAAGAAATAAGAACCGGTTCGAGGATGAGCATAAAAATGAAAATATTTATACCACGGAAATAGATTTTCTTACCCCTCAGGTAAAGGATAAACTACCTGAAAATATTGATGCCGCCTATTACCTGATTCATTCCATGAGCACTTCCGGCTCCGATTTTGAAGATGAAGAATCCATTACAGCCAAACGTTTCCTGCAACTGATTGAACAAACATCCTGCAGGCAGATCATCTACCTGAGCGGCATCGTGAATGAGAAAGAACTTTCCAAACACCTTACCTCCCGGCTTAATGTTGAAAAAATATTAATTACCGGTAAAATCCCGGTCACCGCTTTAAGAGCCGGCATAATTGTAGGATCGGGCAGCGCTTCTTTTGAAATCATACGGGACATCGTGGAGAAACTTCCGGTGATGGTCACCCCAAAATGGGTAAATACAAAGTGTCAGCCTATAGCAATCCGCAACGTGGTGCAATTTTTATCCGGGGTGCTGCTGAAAGAAAATACTTTTAATAACAATTATGATATCGGCGGTCCGGAAATACTAACCTATAAAGAAATGCTTTTACAGTTTGCCGAAGTACGCAAACTAAAAAGAAAAATATTCACGCTGCCGGTGATGACTCCCAAACTCTCCTCCTATTGGCTTTACTTTATTACCTCTACTTCATATACCCTTGCAGTTAATCTCGTCGAAAGTATGAAAGTAAATGTAGTATGCAGAAAGAATAACCTGGCGGGTGAATTAAAAATAACCCTGATCGGTTACAGCAAAGCGGTTCAGATGGCTTTTGAAAAAATTGAACAGCGCATGGTACTCAGCAGCTGGAAAGATGCCTTCAGCGCGTCTCATTCAAAGATCGATTTTATGAAATATGTCGAGGTGCCTTCATTCGGCTGTTTTAAAGATCTTAAGTGGAGAGAGGTTCCGGAGAATCCTGAGAAAGTGATGGCGAATATCTGGAGCATCGGTGGTGAAAGAGGCTGGTACTACGGCAACACTCTATGGAAAGTGAGAGGACTGCTCGACAAAGCTTTCGGTGGCGTAGGTCTTAGAAGGGGCAGGACGCATCCTGATAAAATCCATGCCGGCGATGCCCTTGATTTCTGGCGGGTATTAATAGCAGACAAGGAAGGTCGCAGGTTGTTATTATTCGCCGAGATGAAGTTACCCGGTGAAGCCTGGCTTGAATTTAAAATCATGAAACACAATGGCAAACTAAACCTGCGACAGACAGCCACCTTCAGGCCTAAGGGTCTGTGGGGAAGGCTGTACTGGTACAGCATCCTCCCTTTTCATTATTTTATTTTCAACGGGATGATTGATAACCTGGTGAAGTAGCTGCGAGGTATGAGGTTACCAGGTATGAGTATTCAGTTAGAGCGCGCCACTATAGACGGAATAATAACTTTACAATTTAAAATTCATTTTTTTCAAGATCACATTTTAAGCTATATAAAAGTGTATATAAACAAGGAGGCAGTGAGGATCATAGGGCCAATTTAAAATCTGAAACCGTGTTTCTATGTGCCATCTTGCATCCGTG
>Ga0123337_10004061_pt1 | contig 15080 bp, 11 predicted proteins | sample frozenSSSSmetaG_FD_89792 | JGI IMG/M metagenome (GOLD analysis project Ga0123337, IMG submission 89792) | Glacier valley bacterial and archeal communities from Borup Fiord, Nunavut, Canada, to study Microbial Dark Matter (Phase II) -... | ecosystem: Environmental > Aquatic > Freshwater > Ice >... | reverse complement strand
CTGACGCATGACCATGCGCTCGATTTTCTCATCGCCAAGGAGGCCTTGGCGCGGACCGATACTCCCTATGTCGGCATGGTGGGCTCACGCACCAAGCGGGCCCGCTTTGCCAGCTGGTATCTGGGTGAGGGCGGGGACGCCGCTGCCCTCGAACGCCTGGTGCTACCCATCGGCCAGATGGGTCTTGGGGATAAGCGGCCGGCCGTCATAGCCGCACTGGCGGCAGCGGAAATTATGGTCCACATTGGGCAATGGGAAGCTGAAACGGACCGGGTCCGCACCCCTGAGACATCGGGGGTGGCCATTGGACGCTAGCATGCCGTATCGGTTGGAACTCAAGGGCATTACCAAGCGCTTTCCGGGCGTCCTGGCCAATGACAATGTCAGCTTTGCCGTCAGGCCGGGCGAAATCCATGCCCTGCTAGGCGAAAACGGCGCCGGCAAATCCACCCTGGTCAAGATGATCTACGGCATCATGCAGCCCGATGCCGGCGAGATGGTGTGGGACGGGGTCCCCGTGACGGTCGCCCATCCCAAGGCCGCCCGCAAGCTGGGCATCGGCATGGTATTCCAGCATTTCTCGCTGTTTGAAGCCCTCACCGTGCTGGAAAACATCGCCTTGGGCATGGATGCCAAAATTCCCGGGCGCGAGCTTGAAGCGCGCATCCGCGCGGTCATGCTCAAATATGGCCTGCTGCTTGATCCGCACCGTACGGTGGCGACGCTGAGCGTCGGTGAGCGCCAGCGCATCGAAATCGTGCGGGCGCTGCTGCTCGATCCAAAGCTGCTCATCATGGACGAGCCGACCTCGGTGCTGACGCCGCAGGAGGTGGAACAGCTGTTCGCCGTGCTGCGCAAGCTGGCGGCGCAGGGCTGCTCCATTCTCTACATTTCTCACAAGCTGCACGAGATCAAGGCGCTGTGTGACACGGCCACCATCCTGCGCGGCGGCAAGCTGGTCGATACCTGCGACCCCAAGGCGGAAACCAGCCGATCGATGGCCGAAAAGATGATCGGCGCCGGACTCAAGGATATCGTGCGCGCCGAGGGCCGTCTGCTGGGCGAGCCTAAGCTGGTGGTGTCGCGCCTCTCGACCACCAAGGCTGGGCATTTCGACGTGCCGGTGGACAATGTCAGCTTCACCGTGCGGGCCGGCGAGATCGTCGGCATAGCCGGCGTGGCCGGCAATGGGCAGAACGCCCTGCTCGACGCGCTGTCGGGCGAGATCCGCAGCGATGACGGCCAGAGCGTGACGCTGGACGGCTATCCGTTGGGCCTGCTCGACACGACCGGACGGCGCAAATATGGCCTCTGTGCCGTGCCCGAGGAGCGCAATGGCCACGCGGCGGTGGGCGAGTTCTCGCTGTCGGACAACAGCATCCTGACCGCGCGTGACCGGCTCGGCATGGTGGTGCTCGGACTGATCAATTCGGGCGCGGCCAGGACATATACTGGCCAGGTGATCGCCGAATTTGCCGTCAAGGCGCTGGGCCCATCATCAATGGCCGGTTCACTGTCGGGCGGCAATCTGCAGAAATACATCATGGGCCGGGAAATCCTGCAAAAGCCCAGCGTGCTGGTGGTGAGCCAGCCGACCTGGGGCGTCGATGCCGGCGCAGCGGCGGCCATCCACCAGGCGCTGGTCGATCTGGCCGCGGCCGGCTCGGCCATCGTGGTGATCAGCCAGGATCTCGATGAATTGCGGGCGCTGTGCGATACGCTGGCGGTGATCAATATGGGTCGGCTGTCGCCGCCCCGGCCGACCGGCGAGGTGAGCGTGGAAGACATCGGCCTGCTGATGGGCGGCGTGCACGGGGCCGGGGAGATGCATGATGCTATTCCGGCTTGAGAAACGACGCGAACCATCGCAGTTCATGGTCTATGCGACGCCCCTGGTCGCCGTGGCACTGACCATGCTGGTGGGTGCCATCATCTTCTCGCTGATCGGTTATGACGGGGTCGGCGCGGTCAGGGAGATCTTCCTCACGCCGCTCACGAATGCCTATAAGTGGCAGGATCTGGGGGTCAAGGCCGCACCGCTGATCATCATTGGGGTGGGCCTGTCGATCGCCTATCGCGCCAATGTCTGGAACATCGGCGCGGAGGGCCAGTATATCATGGGCGGGCTGGCCGGCACGGGCGTGGCGCTGCTGACCTGGGGCATGACGGGGTGGTGGATACTGCCCCTGATGGTGCTGGCGGGCGTCCTGGGCGGCATGACCTATGCGGCGATCCCGGCGCTGTTGCGGACGCGGCTCAACGTCAATGAAATCCTCACCAGCCTGATGCTGACCTATGTGGCGGTGCAGGTGATCTATTACCTGATCCGCGCGCCCTGGAAGGATCCGATGGGCATGGGCTTTCCGCAGACACGGCTGTTCTCCGAGGCGGCCCGTTTGCCCACGATTATTCCGGGTACCATCGTGCATCTGGGCGTGCCCATCGCCGTCCTGGTCGGGCTGGTTGCCTGGTTCATCATGACCCGCTCGGTATTCGGCTATCGCATGCGGGTGGTCGGGGCCGCGCCGCATGCTGCCCGCTATGGCGGTTTTTCCGAAAACAAGACGATCTGGCTGGCGCTGCTGGTCAGCGGGGCCCTGGCCGGTCTGGCTGGGGTGCTGGAAGTGGCGGGGCCGTTCCAGCGCATGGTGCCGGGTTTCCCGGCCAATTACGGCTTCACCGCCATCATCGTGGCCTTTCTCGGCCGGCTCAATCCGCTAGGCGTTATTGTTGCCGGGGTGGTGCTGGCCATTACCTTTGTCGGCGGCGAAGTGGCGCAGACCACGATCGGTCTTCCCAACGCGGCGACCGGCATCTTCCAGGCCATGATGCTGTTCTTTCTGCTGGCGGGCGATATCCTCATCAAGTACCGGGTCCGGCGCGTGGCGCCGCAGCCCTCGGCGGGAGCGGCCTAGATGGATCTGACACTTGCCATCCTTGTAACCGTCGTGGGGGCGGCAACGCCCATCCTGATCGCCGCATTGGGCGAACTGGTGGTGGAGCGGGCCGGCGTGCTCAACCTGGGCGTGGAAGGGATGATGCTGATCGGCGCCATTGCCGGCTTCGTGGTGCAGTTCCATACCGGCAATCCCTATCTGGCGCTGCTGGCCGGCGCGGCCGCGGGCATGGCGGCGTCGCTGATCTTCGGCTTTCTCGTGCTCTCCCTGTCGGCCAACCAGACGGCAACCGGGCTGGCGCTGACCATCTTCGGTACCGGCTTTTCGGCGCTGGCCGGCTCGTCCTATTCGGCGCGGCCCGTGACGCTGATGCAGCCGCTGCTGCCGGTCGAGATCACCGCCCATCCGCTGGCTAGGGTGATCCTGGGCTATCCCTTTCCGGTCTATTTCGCCTTCGCCATGGTGGTGGCCATCTGGTTTTTCCTGCATCGCACGCGTTCGGGGCTGATCCTGCGGGCGGTGGGCGAGAATGACCAGTCGGCCCATTCCATCGGCTATTCGGTGATCGGGGTGCGCTATCTGGCGGTGATGTTCGGCGGCGCCATGGCCGGCATTGCCGGGGCCTGCTTCCCGCTGCTGCTGACGCCGCAATGGGCCGAGCGGATGACGGCGGGACGCGGCTGGATTGCGGTGGCGCTGGTGGTCTTTGCCTCCTGGAAGCCGTTTCGCCTGCTGGCCGGCGCCTATCTCTTTGGGCTGGTGATGACCATGGAGCTTTATGCGAAGGCCGGCAGCGGCCCGCTCAATATCGTGCCGTCCGAGCTCTGGGCCGCGCTGCCTTATCTTGCAACTATCGTCGTGCTGGTGCTGATCTCCACCCGCCGCGATGCTTCCAGCAATGCTCCGGCCTGCCTCGGCAAGCCGTTCTTGCCTTCCAATTGAAACGGCACAGCAATGACCGGCTCAATTCAACAAACGTCAATCAGGAGAAACCCATGAGACTGTCGCGTCGTACTTTTGTCAAAATCGGCGGTGCCGCCGTGGCCCTGCCCATGCTGGGGGCGCGTGCCTTTGCCCAGGTGGAAAAGGTGAAGATCGGCTTCATCTATGTCGGCACGATCAATGACAACGGCTACAATTATGCCCACAATCAGGGGCGGATCTATGTCGAGGAAAATCTGGGCGACAAGGTCGAGACCATCTATGTCGAAAACGTGCCGGAAGGCCCCGATTGCGAGCGCGTGCTGCGCGAACTTGCACAGCAGGGCTGCAATCTGATTTTCGCCACCAGCTTCGGTTTTGGCGACTCGGTGATCAAGGTTGCCCCGCAATTCCCCGAGATCGCCTTTGAGCACGCCACCGGCTATATGAGCGCGCCCAATGTGGGCCTCTACAATGCCCGCTTCTATGAAGGCCGTGCGGTCTGCGGCACCATTGCCGGCCACATGTCCAAGACTGGCAAGGCTGGCTATATCGGCTCCTTCCCCATCCCTGAAGTGGTCATGGGCATCAATGCCCTGGCCCTGTCCGGGCGCCGCATCAATCCCGACTTCACCGTCAAGCCGGTCTATATCTCGACCTGGAATGATCCGGCCAAGGAAGCTGACGCTGCCCGCGCCATGATCGACCAGGGCATCGATATCATTGCACAGCACACCGACGGCCCGGCTGCTCTGCAGGTCGCTGCCGAACGCGGCATTGTCGGCGGCTTCGGCCAGGGCGCCGACATGAGCGCCTTCGCACCGGACACCCAGCTGACCGCCATCATCGACCACTGGGGTCCGCATTATCTGGCATCGGCGCAGGCCGTGCTCGATGGCACCTGGACCCCGGGCAATACCTGGGAAGGCCTCAAGGAAGACGTGGTGCAGATGGGGCCCTACGGCGCCAAGGTGCCCGAAGAGGTAGTTGCTGCGGCCGAAGAAGTGCGCACCGGCCAGATCGACGGCTCGTTCCACATCTTCACCGGACCGATCAAGGACAATACCGGCGCCGAGCGCGTCGCAGCGGGCGTCACCATGACCGATGCCGAACTGCTCAGCATGGACTGGTATGTCGAAGGCGTCGAACAGCCCGCCTAAGGCAGGACTGGTTTGATCTGAGAGGGGCGGGCGTCGTCCGCCCCTTTTTCACGGCCATGAGGTCTGCTGGGGACGAAGCGAGCGATGCCCGATTACATAATCTTCTACGAATGGCTGATGTTTGCCGTGCGCTGGCTGCACGTGATCACGGCCGTGGCCTGGATCGGCTCGTCCTTCTACTTCATCGCGCTCGACCTGGGCCTGCGCAAGACGCCAAGCCTGCCGCCTTTGGCGCATGGCGAGGAGTGGCAGGTGCATGGCGGGGGCTTCTACCACATCCAGAAATACCTGGTGGCGCCCGACTTCCTGCCCGAGCACCTGACCTGGTTCAAATGGGAAGCCTATTGGACCTGGCTGAGCGGCTTCATGCTGCTGGTGCTGGTCTATTATGTCGGCGCCGATCTCTATCTGATCGACCGCAACGTGTTCGACATGCCCAACTGGGCGGCGATCCTGCTCTCGATGGGCTCGATCGTGCTGGGCTTTGTCATCTATAACCGGCTGTGCAAGTCGCCGCTGGGCGAGAGCCAGACCGGGTTGATGCTGGTGCTGTTTGCCGTGCTGGTGGCGATGAGCTGGGGCTATACCCAGGTGTTTACCGGCCGCGCGGCTCTGCTGCATATGGGGGCCTTCACCGCCTCGATTATGGCAGCCAATGTGGCGATGATCATCATCCCCAACCAGCGCATCGTGGTGGCCGATCTCAAGGCTGGGCGCGTGCCCGACGCCAAATATGGCAAGATCGCCAAGCAGCGGAGCCTGCACAACAATTACCTGACCCTGCCGGTGATCTTCTTCATGCTATCCGGCCACTATCCGCTGGCCTTTGCCACGCAGTGGAACTGGATCATCGCCTCGCTGATCTTCCTGGTCGGCGTGGTCATCCGGCACTATTTCAACACCCGCCATGCCCGCAAGGGCAATCCGCACTGGACCTGGCCGGTGGCCATTGTGCTCTTCATCCTCATCGCCTGGCTATCGAGCGGGCCGAAAGTGCCGGGTTCGGCAGGAGAGGCGGTGGCGTCGCGGGCGGCCGAGCCCTTTCTCGCCGCAGAGCATTTCGCCGCCGCCAGCCTGACGGTGCAGACGCGCTGCGCCATGTGCCATACGGCCGAGCCGGCCTGGGAGGGAGTCTATGAGCCGCCCAAGAACGTGATCCTCGACAATGACATCGCCATTGCCAACCATGCTCGGGATATCGCCATCCAGGCGGGCTATGCCCATGCCATGCCGCCGGGCAATGTCAGCGGTATGACCGATGACGAGAGGGCGCTGCTGGTGGAATGGTTTCGCGAGGGGTCGGCCTTGTGAGCATGACCATATTGCGCGGCCGGGTGCTGAGCTTTGTCAGCGAGCCGCAGGGGCTCGATGACGCGGCGAGCTATCGCTACATTGAAGATGGTGCCGTCGCTATCGAGGACGGAAAGATTATCGCCGTGGGCGAGTTTGTGTCCGGGGGTGATGCTGAGGTCATCGATCATCGCCCGCATCTGATCATGCCGGGCTTTATCGATACCCATCTGCATTATGTGCAGAGCCAGATGATTGCCTCCTATGCCGGCTCGCTGCTCGAATGGCTCAATACCTATACCTTTGTGGAAGAGCAGAAGTTCGGCCAGCAGGGGCATGCCACTGTCGTCGCCAGCGCCTTTTACGACGAGCTGATCCGCAATGGCACGACCACGGCAGTGGCCTATTGCTCAAGCGCGCCTCAATCGGTAGATGCCTATTTCGCCGAGGCGGAAAAGCGCAACATGCTGATGATCGGCGGCAAGGTGATGATGGATCGCAACGCCCCCGAGGCGCTGTGCGACACCGCCCAGTCCAGCTACGATGACAGCAAGGCCCTGATCGCGCGCTGGCATGGGCGCGGCCGCGGGCTCTATGCCATCTCGCCGCGCTTTGCCATTACCTCGACGCCAGCGCAGCTGGCGGCGGCGCAGGCACTGGTGGCCGAGCATCCCCAGGCCTATGTGCAGACCCATCTCAGCGAAAATGACGCCGAGATCACCCTCTCCATGCAGCTTTATCCGGAGGCGCCGGACTATACCGGCATCTACGAGACCTATGGCCTGCTCGGTCCCAAGACATTGCTGGGCCACTGCATCCACCTCAACCACCGCGAGACCGGCGTGCTGGCCGAAACCGGTGCGGTCGCCGTGTTCTGCCCGACCTCGAACCTCTTCCTCGGCTCGGGCCTGTTCGACCATGACCGCTTGCGCCAGCATGGCGTGCGGGTAGGGGTGGCCACCGATATTGGCGGTGGCACCAGCTTTTCCATGCTGCGCACGCTGGACGAGGGCTACAAGGTGCTGCAATTGCGCGGCCAACGGCTGACGCCGTTCAACTCGTTCTACATGATGACGCTGGGCAATGCCCGGGCGCTGTCGCTGGAGGGCACGATCGGCACCATTGCGCCGGGCTGCGCGGCGGACCTGGTGGTGCTCGACTCTTCGGCCACCCCGGCCATGGCGCTGCGCATGCATACGGCGACGCAGCTGGTCGAGGAGCTGTTCCTGCTCCAGACGCTGGGCGACGACCGCTCCATTGCAGAGGTCTATGTGGCGGGCGCAAGGATGAAGTCGACTTTAGGCGGGTTGTGAGCGAGCCGGCCTTGTCCTAAGTCTGGAAGACTTGATCCAGGGAAGAGCTTCATGAGCGACTATCAGACCAAATCCGGCCTTTCGGTACATTCCCTGCTGGTCGACTTCGTGGAAAAAGAAGCGCTGCCCGGGCTTGCCGTCACGGCGGAGCAGTTCTGGACAGGCCTCGAAGGCTTGGTCGCCCAGCACATGCCGACCAATGTCGCCCTCCTGGCAAAGCGTGATCTGCTGCAGAGCCAGATCGATGACTGGCACCACAAATACGGGCCGGTGGCGAGCAACCCGCAGGGCTATGAATTCTTCCTGCGCGAAATCGGCTATCTGTTGCCCGAGCCGGCGGACTTCACCATCGAGACCGAGGGGCTCGATCCCGAGATCACCACGCTGTGCGGCCCGCAGCTGGTGGTGCCGGTCAGCAATGCCCGCTATGCGCTCAATGCCGCCAATGCGCGCTGGGGCAGCCTCTATGATGCCTATTACGGCACCGATGTGATTGCCCGCGACGGCGATCTGGCGCCGGGCAAGAGCTATAACGCGGCCCGTGGCGCCGCCGTGGTGGCCAAGGCCAGCGAATTCCTCGATGCCAGCTTTCCGCTGAGCCAGGGCAGCCATCGGGATGTGACGGCCTATCGGGTGGTGACGACCGGCGGGGTGGCCGAACTGGTCATCGACGGCGCAACCGGCCCGGTGACGCTGCAGGATAAGGCGGGTTTTGTCGCCTATGGCGAGGGCGGGGATAGCAACAAGGCCGAGATCGTGCTGCGCCATCACGGCCTGCATGTGATCCTGGCCATCGACAAAGCCAGCGTCATCGGCGGCGCCCATGCGGCGGGGCTCAGCGATGTCATCGTCGAGTCGGCGCTGACCACCATCCAGGACTGCGAGGATTCCGTCGCCGCGGTCGATGCCGAGGACAAGGTGGGCGTCTATCGCAACTGGCTGGGCCTGATGAACGGCACGCTGGAGGAAACCTTCGAGAAAGCCGGCCGGAAAATGACGCGGCGCCTGAAGAAGGATGCCGTCTTTAGCGCCCTTGACGGCAGCGACCTGGTGCTCAAGGGCCGGGCGCTGCAACTGGTGCGCAATGTCGGCCATCTGATGACCACCGATGCGGTAATGTTCGAAGACAAGCCGATCGGCGAAGGGCTGATGGATGCGGCGCTGACCGTGCTCTGCGCCATGCATGACCAGGTCAACAGCGCCACGGGCGCCATCTACATCGTCAAGCCCAAGATGCATGGGCCCGAGGAAGTGGCCTTTGCCTGCGCCATGTTCGCCTCGGTCGAGACCATGCTGGGCCTGGCGTCCAATACGATCAAGATCGGCATCATGGACGAGGAGCGCCGCACCTCGGCCAATCTCAAGGCGGCGATCTATGAAGCGCGTCATCGGGTGTTCTTCATCAATACCGGCTTCCTTGATCGTACCGGCGATGAGATCCATACCGGCATGGAAGCGGGCGCCGTGCTGCGCAAGGACGAGATCAAGAACGAGCGCTGGCTGGGCGCCTATGAGGATCGCAATGTGCTGATCGGGCTGGCCTGCGGGTTCTCGGGCAAGGCGCAAATCGGCAAGGGCATGTGGGCCCGGCCCGACGACATGGCGGCGATGATGGCGGCCAAAGCCGGCCATCCCAATGCCGGCGCCAATACGGCCTGGGTGCCCAGCCCGACGGCGGCCACCCTGCATGCGCTGCACTATCATGAGATCGACGTGTTCGCGGCGCAGCGCCGCCGGCACAACGAGGCCCTGCCGGGCCTGGGCGAGCTGTTCTCGATGCCCGTACAGGCGCCGTTCTCGCTCAGCCGGGAGGAAATCACCCGCGAGCTCGAAAACAATGCCCAGGGCATTCTGGGCTATGTGGTGCGCTGGGTGCAGCAGGGCGTGGGCTGTTCCAAGGTGCCCGACATCAACAATGTGGGACTGATGGAAGACCGCGCCACCTGCCGCATCTCATCGCAGGCCGTGGCCAATTGGCTGCGCCATGGCCTGGTCAGCCGCGACGAGGTGACAGCAACCTTCGAGCGCATGGCCGGGGTGGTGGATCGGCAGAATGAGGACGATCCACTTTATCGGCCGATGGGCGACAATTTCCAGTCGGTGGCGTTCAATGCGGCGCTCGACCTGGCGCTGCGCGGCGCCGACCAGCCCAGCGGCTATACCGAGCCGCTGCTGCATGCCGCGCGCCGCAAGGTCAAGGCGCGCGACAGCAGGCATCCGGGTCAGTAGTAGACGATGCGGGTGTCGTTCAGCAGCACGCGCAGGATGCGGTAGGCATAGAAGAACGCCGCCAGGCCCAGCGTGATGATGATCAGCAGGACCCAGATGATCACATGGCCGATCGATGAGCCGAGATTGAACTGGCAGTCGAGCTTGCCGATGGCGTTGTCAGCGGCATCGAGCACTTCCGTGCGGTTCAACACGACTTTGTTGAAATAGTAGGGAAAGATAAGCAGCGCCAGGCCGAGCGTGACTATGCTCAGAAGGATCCAGATTAATACCTGGCCGATGGTCTCCATGATGCCGAAATCACAGCGAAACCGCGTTGGTCTATTGTTTGCATATTGTTCAATATTTGACATCATGCCCCCTTGTCGTCGCGGCGACTATAAGGGGGCGCTGGGTGTTGCGATAGATGGTCACCGAGGGCGACCCAGTAGTCAGCTGACGAAATCAAATAGATCGACGTCGAACAGGCCGCGGTCGGTCATCTTGAGATGCGGGATGACCGGCAGCGCGAGAAAGGCGACCTGCAGGAAGGGCTCGGGCAGGACGCAGTCGAGCGCCAGGGCGGCGTCGCGCAGCATGTGCAGGTCATGCGACACGGTCTCGAAGGGCTGAAGGCTCATCAGCCCGGCGATGGGTAGAGCCAGCTCGGCGGTGACCTTGCCGCCCTCGGCCACGGCAAAGCCGCCGCCCAGTTCGATCAGGCGATTGACCGCCACGGCCATGTCGGTGTCATTGGCGCCGACCACGGTGATATTGTGGCTGTCGTGACCGACCGATGAGGCGATGGCGCCGCGCTTGAGGCCGAAGCCGGTGACAAAGCTGCGGCCGATATTGCCGTTCTTGCCGTGCCGCTCGATCACCGCCACCTTGATGACATCGGCATCCAGGTCGGGCTGCAGGCCACGTTCGGTCGAGGCCAGCGTGGCCTCTTCGCGGAAGGTGAGAATGAGGCCGGGCCGCACGCCGATCACCGGAATGCTGTTCTGGCCGGGCTTGGGCTCGGTGATGAAGCTGTCGGCGCTGACCGGCGTCGCCTTCATCGAGGTCAGGCCCACCGGGTCTACCGGCTGACGGGCATCGAACAGAGCTGGGGCCACGAGGCGCCCGGCGGCGATGACGTCGGAGACGCGGCAATCCTCAAGGCTGTCGAGCAAGGCAATATCGGCGCGCCAGCCCGAGGCCAGCAGGCCACGATCGGTAAGGCTGAAGATGCGGGCGGCCGAATGGCTGGCGGCGCGATACACGTGGTGCAGGGGTCGGCCCATGGCGATAAGCCGGCGGATCGAGCTGTCCAGATGCCCCTCTTCGGCAATGTCGAGCGGGTTGCGGTCATCAGTGCAGAGCGCGACAAAGCTCGAGGTGTTTTCGTCGAGGATTTCCGCCAACGCCTTGAGATCCTTGGAGACCGAACCCTCGCGGATCAGGATGGCCATGCCTTTGGAGAGCTTTTCGCGCGCTTCGGCGGCGCTGGTGGCCTCATGGTCGGTGCGGATGGCGGCGGCGAGATAGCCGTTGAGCGCGGTGCCCAGCAGCAGCGGGGCGTGGCCGTCGATATGGCCTCCCTGGAACGCCACCAGCTTGGCAATGATGCCGGGATCGGCATGCAGCACGCCGGGAAAGTTCATCATCTCGGCCAGGCCGATCACCTTGGGGTGGGCGCGGAACGGCTCGAGGTCCGCGATTTCCAGCGCCGCGCCCGAGGTCTCAAAGCCGGTGGCCGGGACGCAGGAGGAGAGATTGATGCGGACGTCCATCACCGTCTGCTCGGCGCTGTCGAGGAAGTAGCGGATACCCTCGGCGCCCAGCACATTGGCGATCTCGTGTGGATCGCAGATCACCGTGGTGACGCCATAGGGCAGCACGCAGCGGTCGAATTCGAGCGGGGTGACCAGCGAGGATTCGATGTGCAGATGGGTGTCGATAAAGCCCGGCACGGCAAAGCGGCCCGTGCCGTCGATGACGGTCTCGCCCTCGTAGCTGGCATGGGTACCGACGATGCGGTCGGCGACGATGGCGATGTCGGTGGTGGTGACCGCGCCAGTGATGACGTCGAGCATCTGCACATTCTTGATCACCAGGTCGGCGGGCACCTTGCCCTGGCCGGCCATGATCATGCGGGTGAGACTTGCGGCACTGGTCATCAAGCATTCCTGGTTTTGGTCAAGCAGCAAGGGTCGGCGCCCTGCGACCTTGCGTCAAGGGGCCAACGGAACCGCTGCGGTCGGGACACGTTGGTGCAGAGAGCTTAACGGAGCGTCCCATGGAAACCTACGATCCCAAGAAAACCGAGACTGATGTGCGCCAGGCCAATCCGCGCAAGATGAACCTGCGTGTGCTCATGGGGTCCATGATCGGCATAGTCGTGCTGTTTGTCATCATCTACGTGGTCTATGCCATGACCCAGACCGCTCCCGCGTAACCAGCATGCGGCTGGTCAGGGTTCGACGGAACGATCTAACCGTGCTGCGCCGCAAGCGCGGCACGGGTTTTAGCTATCTCGACGCGACGGGGGCTCTGGTGACCGATCCGGCGATCAAGGCCCGGATCAAGGCGCTTGGCATTCCCCCGGCATGGACCGAGGTGCGTATCGCGGCCAGTGAAAAGGCCCATATCCAGGTGCTGGGCCAGGACGAGGCCGGGCGGGAGCAGTATCTCTACCATCCTGAATGGACGCTGCGCCGCGACGGCAAGAAGCAGCAGCGGCTCAAGGCGCTCACCACGACCTTGCCGCGCTTGCGCAAGAAGGTGAATGAAGGCCTCGGCGCGCCGGCCGGCAGTCGCGACCTGGCGCTGGCTTTGGCAGTTGCCCTCATCGACAAGACCGCGATGCGCCTGGGGCGCGAGAAATATCTTGAGGCCAGCGGCACGCGCGGGGCGGGCACGCTCTATACCCGCGATGTCGAGGTGAGTGGAACAAAGATTTGCCTGCGCTTTGATGCCAAGGGCGGCAAGCGGGCCGAGTACTGCCTGCGCGACGCCAAGCTGGCTGCCGCCATAACCAGCATCAAGACCCTGCCGGGCAAGCGTCTGCTGGTCTATCGCGACGAGACGGGCAAGGTGCGGCCGATCAAGACCGGCGCCGTCAACGACTATCTGCGGGCCATAACGGGGGCCGAGATTTCGGCCAAGGATTTCCGCACCCTGCATGCCAGCGCGATTGCGGGGGCCGCCCTGGCGCAGCTGGAGGTGGGCGTCAGCGAGGCAGCTCGCCGGCGGCAGATGGCGCAGGTGGCGCGCGAGGTGGCCAGCGTGCTGCGCAATACGCCGATGATCAGTCGCAAGTCCTATATCGCGCCTTGCCTGTTCAAGCTGTTCAACGACGGCAAGCTCAAGGCGCTGTGGGAGAGTGCCGGCGCCGGACGGACCGGATTGCTGGCCCGAGAAAAGCGGCTGAGCGCGGTGCTCGCCGCGGTTCGCTAGAGGGATTGGTCGGGCTGGGCGCGGACGGCCGTGCTCGCGCGCATTGCGGTACGGCGTTGCTGCCGGCTGACCATGGCGTTTTCGGGCGCGGCGAAGATGTCGGTGATCCGGTCGGCAACCATCCCACCCGAAAACAGGAAACCCTGCAGTGTATTGCAGCCCAGCGAGCCCAGGATCGTTGCCTGTTCCTCCGTCTCGACGCCTTCGGCGGTTACCTGCAGGTCCATGGCATGGGCGAGCTTGACGATGGCGTCGGTGATGGCGACCGAGACATGGCCGTCCGTGAGCTGACTCACAAAGGACCGGTCGATCTTGATGCGGTCGACCGGGTAGCGCTTGAGGTAGCTGAGCGATGAATAGCCGGTGCCGAAATCATCGAGCGCAATATGGATTCCGGCCGCCCGGAAGGTGCGCAGGTTCTGCGAGGACACATGTTCGTCGTCGAGCAGGATGGATTCGGTAATCTCGAGCTCGAGATCGAGCGGCCGCATGCCGGTTTCGTGCAGGATATCGAAGACCTGGTGGGAGAATTGCGGGTTGCGCAGCTGGGTCGGCGAAATGTTGACGGCAATGGTGCGGCCGGGAACGGTGGCCCCCAGGAGGCAGGCGCGGCGCAACACGAATTCGCCCAGGGTTTCGATAAGGCCGGTGCTTTCGGCCACGGGAATGAAACGGGCCGGAGAGATCTGGCCGAATTTGGGATGGTACCAGCGCGCCAGGGCCTCGGCGCCGACCACCTTGCGCGACACTTGGTCGATCAGGGGCTGGAACACGATGGACAATTGATCGTCGCGGCACAGGGCCTCGCGCAGTTCAGCTTCAATGGTGTGCTGCAGCTGCAGCAGCTCGTTCATGTGCTCCTCATAGACCGCAGCGCGGTTGCGGCCACCGGCCTTGGCTTCGTAGAGGGCGATATCGGCGCGGCGCACCAGTTCTGTGGGCTCGGCATCGCGGCCGCGGGCCATGACAATGCCTATGCTGACCCCGACATGGGCCTTGAAGCGGCTGAGGGTGAAGGGCCGCCCGATGGATTCGATGATGCGGGCGGACACCTCCATCACATCGACGGGCTTGTCATGGGTGATGGCCAGAACGGCGAATTCGTCGCCGCCGAGCCGGGCAATCATGGTGGCGGTGCCGAAGATGGCGCGCAGGCGGTCGCCCACGGTACAGATCAGTTCGTCGCCGGCCTGGTGGCCGAGGGTGTCGTTGACCTGTTTGAACCGGTCGAGATCGAGCATGAACAAGGTCAGATGCGCCTTGGCATTGTGCTTGTCTGCCGCGGCCTCTGCCAGCTTGGCGTCAAAGCTCATGCGGTTATCCAGCCCGGTCAGCGCATCATGACTGGCCTGGTGCAGGCTGAGGCGGCGGGCATTTTCGACCGCCGCTGCCGAGCGGCGCAACTGGCCGAGCAGCAGGAAGATCAGGATGCCAGCGAGCAAGAACGCGCCGGCCAGCAGCGGCCCGGTCTGCAACAGCATGACATAGCCGGGACGATCGCGGTTCCATTCGAAGAAGGCCACGAAGCGACCGCTGGCGCTGAGGATCGGGTAGACGAGGCGGTTGGGATTGCTGCTTTCGACCAGGGTAAAGCGTCCGTCGTCGAAGAGAAACTCCCGGTTGATCTGGCTGGCGGCGCGTTCGTCGAGAAATTGCACCGCCAGAATGATCGGCTCGGTTCCCGGCTGCGGCCGCAGGGCCGCGCGTTCGCCAATGACGGGCAAGGCTGCGACGATGGCAGGCTTGCCATCGATGATGGCAAAGTCGGTCACGGACGGCGGTGGCGGGCGGGGTGGCAGGATGGGAGGCTGTCCCTCAAGCCCGGCCGGGGCATCGAGTGGCGCGGGGGG
>Ga0123337_10004059_pt1 | contig 15087 bp, 11 predicted proteins | sample frozenSSSSmetaG_FD_89792 | JGI IMG/M metagenome (GOLD analysis project Ga0123337, IMG submission 89792) | Glacier valley bacterial and archeal communities from Borup Fiord, Nunavut, Canada, to study Microbial Dark Matter (Phase II) -... | ecosystem: Environmental > Aquatic > Freshwater > Ice >... | reverse complement strand
CTGGCTGCGATACTCTTCCCCGTCTTCGCAAAAGCGCGTGCGGCAGCGCGTAAAATTGTCTGCATCTCCAACGAAAAGCAGATGGGAACTGCAATGATGATGTACGTTCAAGATTACGACGAGTTGGTTGCCCCCAAACGATTTGTGGACGCTGACGCCGACTGGTGGACACCGAAGATGATCAACTGGAAGGATACGATCTATCCCTATGTCAAAGATGGCGGTCGCCCGTACAATAACAGACTGCCCTATGCCAACAAAGGGAATGGCGGTGTCTTTGCCTGCCCGGAAAATTCGGCGGTCTGGTCGAGTACCCCTGTCAATGGATGGGGAGGTTGGGGTCCCAAGGCTCCCGGGGACGAGTCGACGCGCTATCCTCGTTCCTACGCGATCAACGTCAGTGCAGGAGCCAATGAACTCGGTGGCGATGACAAGTTCTGGCCCTGCCATGAGGGAGGCAATCGCGGTGGTCCCGGGAAGATCGCAATTCTCGACAAGCCTGCCGGAACGATCATGTGCGCGGAGACACGGATTTTCCTTAATGATGTCCGAGGGGAATATGCCGGGTATCAGTGCTCTCCTGACGGCAATCCTTCTGGCTCCGACTATGGCTGCATTCAGGGGGTCGGGGGCGGCATGACCAGCTTCGTGTTCTTCGACGGGCACGCCAAAACCACGCGTATGCAGAACTCGGTGATCGACGATATGTGGGATACCTACGGGCCCAACTCTCACGGGGTCGGCGATGAGAACACCTGGGCTACGCAGAAGAACGTGCTTGAAAACGTCAACGGGACCAAAGAATGGAACCCGGGCTTTTGAGCCTGCGTACGGTCGATTGAGTACCGCAGGCGGGAAGACGCGCTGACAGCGGGGCAGATAACCGGACAGTCGGCGGCAAAACTGGATCTGCCGCCGACTGTTGCTGTCAGGACAGATGGCAGAATTAGCAAGGACCACAATACATGAAATCAGAGTGTAGTAAATCGACAAAAGGGGCTGACGCAGTTGCTATCATGCTGGTAATGGCAGCAGGGATGATACTGCTATTGCTTGGTCCGCGAGCCAGAGCACAGACGCAATCAAAGCTCGCTCCATACACAGACTGGGGAATGCAGACGCTCGGGCAGATCGAGACCGACTTCGCGATCCCCGGGCGTGGGCTGTATGCCGAGGAGAGCGTACCGGGACAGGCGAAGTCCCTACAGCCGGCTTACATGTGGGGCTGCGGAGTGCAGTTGTCCGCACTCGCTGCCGCCGCGCGTCTGGAGCCAGACGTTTGGAAGCCTTCGCTCGCCCGCTGCATCACGGCTCTGGATGCCTATCGCGCCCCACTCTCCGGCGTCACTGGCTACTGCGTACAGCCGCATCAGGACAACCCCGATCGTTTTTACGACGACAACGAATGGGTCGTGCTCGCGCTGGTCGAAGCCTATGAAGTGACCGGTGAGGAGAGCTATCGCGTACGCGCTGTCGAGGCGTTCGACTTCGTTCTGAGCGGCGAAGATACCAAAATCGGCGGCGGTATCTACTGGCACGAAGCGGATCGAACCTCCAAAAACGCCTGCTCGAACGCGCCCGCCGCCGCTGCCGCGCTGCGCCTCTACCAGATCACACACAAATCCGCCTATCTCGAGATTGGCAAACGGCTGACGGTCTGGATGAATGCGCATCTGCAGGATAAAGACGGGCTGTTTTTCGATAACGTCCGACTCGATGGCAGACTTGAAAAGACGAAATGGTCCTACAATTCCGCGCTGATGATACGCGCAAATTGCCTGCTATACGAACTCACGAAAGACAAATCCTATCTGAATGAAGCGGAACGCATCGCCCGCGCCGCCGAATCGCACTGGATACATCCCGACACTGGCGGGATTGCGGACGGAGCCGCCTTCGCACATCTGCTCCTGGAATCGTTCCTTTATCTATACGAGCAGGACGCCGACCCACACTGGCTGAAAGCAGCACAGCGCGCCGTACTCTATGTACACGACCATGTCCGAGACGCACAGGGCAAATACGGCGAGCAGTGGGCAATGCCGCAAACCGACAAACTTCGCAAGGTCAGCCTGCTCTCGCAAGCAAGCGCAGCGCGCGCCTTCCTCATGACCGGGCTGTTCACCAAACAGCAGGTTAGCACGGCGCCCCGCGCTAAATAAGCTGCATCGAACCTCTTCCCTCCATGAAAGCGTACGAAAAAAGCGTACGAAACCGGTAGTTCTTGCAGTCTATGCACCGGTAGATCTCCCCGATAATTCCTGTGTCGATAGCGTTTCAAACCAGTATTTCATTTCTGTTTCCAGGGCGGATTCACAGGAGCGGCATTTCTCAGGGACTGTCCGAGAATAGTCTCCCGTGCATTTGTAGCGGAGCCGCTTGCTGTATCCGCCTCCCACTTCGTAGGGGCGCTGCTTGCTGCGCCCTGTTCGATATGGGCTGCGCCTTCTTCCCGTCGGGAAATTATGTATTTATAGACCCTACGGGCTCCAGGGTTCTACAGCAAAGTCGCTGCGGTGAAGAGATGGTCGATGGTGATTCAGGGTGGGTGCGGGTTGAAAGTAGATACGGGTCGAAACAGGAATAGAAGGTGGGAAACGGATGAGTTTTGGACCGCAAAAGCGTGAGCGCCATACCGAAGGAAGCCGCCTGCATCGTCTGCTGGCGCCCTGGTGTGTTCCCTGTATCGCCGTTGCTGTCGCGCTCGCGCTTGCGGCGGGCATCTCTGCGCTGCACCGCCGTGCTGAGAAGCGACGCGAAGGAGAAGTGCTGCTTGCCCGGCTGCAGGGCAGCATGAACCAGCTCGACGCGGTAGAGGTGCAGATCGCTGCGCGACCCCATATCGACCCTGGAACGAGCGCCAATATCGAGGATCTGCTTACGCAGATCGCCGCGCTTCAAACCCGGCTGGCAAGCAGCGCCCCGGAAGAAGAGCCGCTGCGTGAGATAGCCGCCTTCGTCAAAACCTATGTGCGTTCACTGCGCAGTGAAATCACGCTCCGCGCAACAGATGACAATGAGCAGGTACGACTCGCCAGCCAGACGGTAACCGCTCCGCACTATTCACGCCTGATGGGATCGATCGACAGAGCCGAGGAGGTTTTCCATGACGAAGCCATGCAGGCACAGCGCGCCGCGCAGCTCGATACGACCTTTGCCCTGGTCGCGACCGCGCTGCTGCTCGGCTGCCTGCTCGGACGGCATAATCGGGTGCGACGCACCCAGGCTGCCCTCACGATCGAGCAGGCGGCGCTGCGTACCAGCGAACAGCAGTTCCGCTCTCTGATCCGCAACGCCTCCGATATCATCATGATACTCGGCGTGGACGGCAAAACCCGTTACATCAGTCCGGCAGGCGAACGTATCCTGGGCTACGAAAGCAGCCATCTGCTGCGTATCAGCGCGTTCGAAATCGTGCACTCCGAAGACAGAGAACGCGCCCAAACCCTCTTTCGGCAGGTGCGTACGCAGGCTGGCAATGCGATCAGCGCCTGGCGGCTGATGCACACGGATGGTTCCTATCGCGAGTGTGAAGTGATCCTTAATAGCCTGCTGCACGAACCCGGCATCGAAGGAATTCTGTTTACATACCGGGATGTAACGGAGCGTAAAGTGTTCGAGCAGCAGCTCGCGCATCAGGCGTTCCACGATGTCCTGACCGATCTGCCCAACCGCGCCCTCTTCATGGATCGCCTGACACGCTCTCTCAAGCGCGCAGCCCGTCGGCAGAGCGAAGTCGGCGTGATGTTTCTCGACCTCGATAATTTCAAGACGATTAACGACAGTCTCGGACACGATGCCGGAGATGAACTGCTGATCGGCGTCGCGAAGCGACTGCAGGATTGCGTTCGCACCAGTGACACGGTCGCCCGCCTCGGCGGCGACGAGTTCACGGTGCTGCTCGAAGATGCGAATGAAGCCACACGCAACGAGATCGCGGAGCGAATACTCGAACAGCTTCGCCAGCCCTTCGTGCTGCAGGGACGCGAGGTATTTGCGACCGCCAGTATCGGTCTTGCCGTCAGTGATTGTGGGACAGAGGAGCCCGAGGTACTGCTGCGCGACGCCGATACTGCAATGTATCTGGCGAAAACCGGCGGCAAAGCAAACCACGTCGTTTTCGACAGCAGCATGAAAGAGCACGACATGGAGCGGCTCGAACTGGAGACGGACCTGCGCCGCGCGCTCGAAACCGACCAACTTCGGGTGCATTATCAGCCGATTATTCATCTTGAAAACGAGCGGGTCTGCGAAGTGGAGGCGCTGGTACGCTGGCAGCATCCGACGCGTGGTCTGATCGACCCGATCCAGTTCATACAGATCGCGGAGGAGACCGGACTGATACTGCCGCTCGGAGAATGGGTGCTCACACAAGCGTGTCTGCAGGCAAAAGCCTGGCAGCAGCAGTATCCGCTGGTCGTTCCGCTCTCGGTCTCCGTCAACTTGTCTGCGCGGCAACTGCAGCAGCCGGATGTGGTCGAGCGCGTCGCCGCTGTCCTTGCCGCAACAGGTCTCGCTCCCGACTACCTCAAACTCGAAATAACCGAAAGCACGATGATGGTCGGCCTGAACACGGTTCTGCTCAAACTCAATCAACTGCGCGATCTCGGTATCCGTATCGCGGTCGACGATTTCGGGACGGGCTACTCATCGATATCCTATCTGAGTACGCTGCCGATCGACACGCTCAAGGTCGACCGCTCGTTCATACAGCGGCTCGGGCAGAAAAGCGAAGACCGTGCGATCCTGCAGGCGATCATCAGCCTCGCCAAAACTCTGAATCTGCGCGTCACCAGCGAGGGTATCGAGTCGGTGGAGCAACTCGGCGCACTGCGTGATATGCTGTGCGACTTCGGTCAGGGTTACTACTTTTCGCGACCGCTGACCTGTGATGCGATGACGGCGCTGCTCGCGAGCCAATCTGCCGACATATCTGCAGCCCCGATCCTGCGCGCCGCGTAGACCAGCAGAACACCAGTATCAATTGTGCCACCAGTCGAAAACCACCCCCATCGCCCTCCTTACGAAGGAGGGCGATGGGGGTGGTTAGCCTCCGTGTGATGAAGGACGGTCGGCTTTTGCCAGACTGATTGGGTCTTAACCCCGGGCATGTGGGTGGTTAGCAACAAATCAAAAGAACCGTTTCTGATGCCAGGTGACACATCTCCTTACCAGAGGTGCGACACTGAGCGCATCAGAAACGGTTCTTATACTTCCAACGGCCAAACCAAATGGCTTCTGTCAGCCGCGCAGCCAGTTCCAGGCGCGTCGAAGCACGGTACGGAGGCGGGATTTCAATGTTGGCGGGGCGGGCTTGCGATAGGTGCGCACATCGGTTAGATGCTGCAGTTCCAGGCGTCCATGACGGAGCGAGGCGAGTTCTGCCGCAGCGCGAACAAACTCGGCGCGATGCTCGAAGTGTCCATGCCAGCCGCAGACGAAACACTCTTCGTTCGAATCGAGATTCAGCCAGCCGCACAGCTCACAAAGCTTGAGTTCGGCAGCCCCGAAAGTCGTCTCCTGTTGTCCCTGCTGTCCGATCTGTCTTGCCATCGCCAATGCTCCCTGTCCGCTCAAACCCTGAAATGATTTACTTACGACGCTTGTTATTAGACTACGTATTCAGACGACAAAAGGTTTTACGTGTTCAATGTATTTTTGCCACAATTCTCTTAAATAATAATACAGATATCATATCGCGGAAGGGCGAAACCTGGATGGAGCGCGTTCATCTATCTGTTTCAGATTGAAACGCTGCTCCAAAGCGGCGCTGTCAGGGTGCAGGTGTCTCTCGATAGATTACCTCAGCGACCGTTTCCCCAACGACTTTGAGCGATGCGCCGCTGCATTTGTCCGCAGTGTCCTGCAGTGTGTGCCAGTACCTGTACCCCAGGGAGGAACTACCATTCGGAAGAGGATGAATCAGATCGATCGTCGGAATGCCCGCTTCATTGAGCGCGATGTGATCGTCGCCAACATCCTGCGTCTCGCCATACAGGAAGATTTTCTTGTAGCCGAGTTCCTCTGCGATCCCAAACACTTTGCTATTCGTGCCGGGCGCATGGTTCTGGGAATACTGCTCTTTGGGCAGTACGAGGTTCTTTGCGCCGATCATATCGAGGAGTATCCCGAAATCGGGATAGCCGAACCGCGCGTCTTCCATATAATGGGTGGCGAAGTAGCGTGAACCGAGTTCGACGCCCTCTCCTCTGCCCTGATCCGATTTGAAGTCGCCGTAGTCCTCGCCATCATCGAGCAGCAGCAGCACGCCGACATCGGGTTTACGCTGCTTGAACAGCCGCGCCAGCTCGAGCAGCGCCGCCGCGCCGGACGCGCCATCGTTTGCGCCGATGATTGGGGTCGTACGGTTCCAGCCCTGCGCGCCATATACGAACCGGCTGCCTCGACTCTCCGACGAAAATGGTCCGTCGGCAACCGGGCGCGTATCCCAGTGCGCGAGCAGTAAAACAGGCTTTTTGGCGGGAGCGGATGCGCCTGCCGGATAGAAAACGCCGATGATGTTGGTCACCGGCATGCCGCGATAATCGAACTTCTGCTCGATCGTCTGATCGGCATACTTTTTCATTTCCGCCGTCAGAAAAACACGTAATTTTTCATGCGCCGGTGTCCCGAGTGGACGCGGACCGAAGTCGCACTGCTTCGTCAGCAGCCCGTACGCGCGGTCTCCGTCGAAAGTCGGGCGCACTGTCTTTGTAGACGACGATCGTACCGTTTCCGTTCCGGAATTGTCGCCGGTTTTCGACCCCGATTTCGGCGCAGCATTTCCATCGGGCGATCCGGTGGGCGCGACCGCAGACACCGCCCCGACGGAAGTGTCCACCGACTTCGGGCATCCCACTAACGGAACGAAAACGAAAGGAACGAAAAAGACAGCCGCAAGAACTGCGACTGCCCGTCCGGAAAAAAGCGGTCTACTTTTTAGCGACAAGCCGTTCGTCACCTTTCGTAATCGTCTTGTGGTCGACCAGATAAGCCGTCAGCGCATTTTCGAGCGTTTTGCCGGTGTCTTTATCGAGGTCGCTTTTCTTCCAGACTTTGAAGTACGCGAGTGCGCCGTTGGCAAGGGGCGCAGGCATCGCGACTTTGTACGTCTTGCCCGCATCGAGCGCGGAGCCATTGATCTTGATGGAAATGACATGCTTTTCCCCGCCAGCGGTCGGATTGATCGTCGCGACGATGCCCGAGGTGTGCAGGAACCCGCTGTTCGATTTCGGATATAGGTAGAGACCGTGCTCAAGCGCGGCGCGTATCTGCTCCCCGGTCAATTTGACGATCGCGATCGTGTCTCCCTTGTATTCGAGCGTTTTGAGCAGATCGCCCACAGTCAATGCGCCGGGTTTGATCGAGATGGTATCCTCGGTGAATGAAGAGGCGGCGATAAAAGCAGCGTCCGCTTTCGCCGAGGCACGGATCGCGTCCGCTGCCAGGCTGCCGAGCGCGGACTCCTTGAGGCTGATGTCTTTGGTGCTAAGTTCTACGTCGGTGCGATTTCCCTGTGCAGGCGCGGGCAGCGAGGAGTACCCGGGCAAATAGAGCAGGCAGAGCAGTGCGCACACGCCGATTAGTCTTGCCAGCGCATGAGGAACGGTGGCAGAGCGCCCAGTAATAGCTGAATTTTTGGTTTTGACCTGCATTTTGCCGGACCTGCCTTTTTCCGCTCCGTGGCGGATACCACTCAAACACAGCAGCGATGGGATTTGTTCTGTCGGGACGGCAGAACAATCATCCCTCACCCCTCGAGCCCCTCTCCCTACCACAGTTCGTTCGAAGCGAAGCAGAACATGTTCGATGCGCAGCGGAACGTGTCGCCTCTTGAAGCAGAACATGTTCGATGCGCAGCGGAACGTGTCGCCTCTTGAAGCGAGACGAACCGCCTTTTTAGGGGGAGAAAGACTGAGGCTCGAGAGTGACACAAGTTCAATTCTGCTTCTATCGATTCCTCGTCTGGTTCCACTGTAGATACGCCTGCAGAAACGGATCGATATTGCCGTTCATCACGCCGATCACATCGCCCGTCTCCTGTCCGGTACGGTGATCCTTCACCATCGTGTAGGGCTGGAAGACGTAAGAGCGATCCTGACTGCCCCACTCGTTGGCTTTGGAGTCGCCGCGCAGAGCAGAAAGTTTCTCTTCGTTTTCGCGCCGTTCACGGTCGATCATTCTCGACTGTAAGACCTGCATCGCGGTCGCTTTGTTCTTATGCTGCGAGCGCTCATTCTGGCACGTCACGACGATGTTCGTCGGAATATGGGTGATACGCACCGCCGAGTCGGTTTTGTTGACGTGCTGCCCACCCGCGCCGCTCGCTCTATAATAGTCTATACGCAGATCGTCGGGATTAATCTCAGTCAGGACTTCTTCGCCGAGGTCGGGCAGTATCACGACCGTTGCAAAGGAGGTTTGACGCCGTTTTGCCGCGTCGAACGGCGAGATGCGCACGAGACGATGTACGCCGTGCTCCGCTTTCAGGTAGCCATAGATATTCTTGCCGCGCAGAATGAATGTCGTGCTTTTCAGCCCGGCGATTTCGGCTTCGCTCTCCTCGAGCACCTCGGCTTTGTAATTGTGCAGTTCCGCCCATTTCAGGTACATCTTCTGCAGCATCGTGACCCAGTCGCAAGCGTCCGTGCCGCCTGCGCCCGCTTTGATCTCGACGATCGCATCTGCGCCATCATGTACGCCGGAGAGCAGCGTTTCGAGGTCAAGGCGATCGAGTTCAGCGGCGAGTTTGTGCGCTTCGGTCTGTTGTTCGAGCAGTGTCGCTTCGTCTTCCGCGCCCTCTTCGGAGAGCAGATCGAGCATCGCATCGAGATCATCGATACGTGCGCGAATCGCATTGAAGGGCGCAAGCGCCTCACGAAGCTGGCTCATGCGCTGCAGCAGCGTCTGTGCCTGCGCCGCATCTTCCCAGAGATCGGGAGCGGCGGCTTGAACTTCTAATTCTTCGATTTCCTGCTGGCGTCTGGTCTGGTCAAAGATGACCTCCCAGCTCGACAAGCCGGGCGCGCAGGTCGCGCGCCTCATGGCGAGTATCTTCGAGCAACTGGCTTCTCCTTACAAAAATCGGCTGACAATAAGGTCGCGAATCGATCGCCCTGACGGACTGTAGATCGATGTATCAGACCTGTTCAGTATACCATAGAGTCCTGCGCTGGAGTCGGTCCGAAGAGGCGGCTACCAGTCAGACGATCGAGGCGGGCAGGCGGTTTCATCAGAACCGCAAAACGGCGCTCATGCCGTCTATGCAGTGCCGTTTCTACTATGCCAGGCAGCGAGTTATGTCAGGCAGCCAGATTAAGAGGGAGCGGTTTGCCCGGGGGTAGGCCGGAGAGAGACTGTGTTTTGACCGGCTCGGCAGCACGTACCGGGAGTGTCGGGTTCGGCAGATGGGAGCGCATGCGAATTTCGTCGATCTTACCGGTTGCGGCAGCCAGCAGCATCTGCCTGACGACCTGTGCGTCCCACTGTTTGCCTGCCCCCTCCCGCAGGATCGCAAGCGCCTTCTCATGCGGCATACCGGCGCGGTAGGAGCGTGCGCTCGTCATCGCATCATATGTGTCGGCAACGGAAACGATACGCGCTCCGAAAGGAATCTGCGAGCCGCGCAGCCCGTCCGGATAGCCGCCGCCGTCCCACTGTTCGTGATGGCTGCGAACGACCTCGAGAATCAGCGGGTCGAGCGAGAGCGGCCGCAGAATCGTTTCGCCGATCACAGGATGGCGCTTGATTATTTCGCGCTCCTCCGGCGTCAGCCCATCGGGTTTGTTCAGTACCGCTTCCGGGACGCCGATCTTGCCGATGTCGTGCAGCAGGGCGGCGAAATGGAGCCGCTCATGGAAATCGGTATCGGATCGGCGCAGACCGGAAGCGATCGCAACGGCAATATCGGCGACGCGCTGCGAGTGATCCTGTGTGTAGATATCCTTGGCTTCGAGCGCGTAGCTGAGCGTTTTCAGCGCATTCTGGAACATCAGGCGTATGCGCTCCGCCTGCTCGCCGACCTGCTCCTCGAGCGTCGCCTGATAGTTCAGGTTCATGCCGATCAGACGCTGCTGTTCCCGCAGGAGATTGCGTCTGCCGAGCGCTTTGCTGACCCGCACGACGACATCGGAGAGCTCGAACGGCTTCGTCAGATAGTCGAAGACGCCTTCATTCAGACACTGCACGGCTGCCTGCAGGTCGCTGGCGGCGGTGACCAGCAGCACGGCGAGGCTCGGATCATACTGGCGGGCGATACGCTGCAGTTCATCGCCTCGCATCCGGGGCATGTGAATGTCTGTCAGCAGTGCGTCGAAGGACTCCTCGCCCAGACAGCGCAGCGCCTCTTCACCGCTGTGTGCTGTCACGCAGGTATACCCCGCGTACTCCAAACCTTCTGCAAGCACCGCGACGATATCCATCTCATCATCGACGACGAGGATTCGCGCCTGTTTCTGCTCCACTGTTTCGATCTCGCCCGGCTGTGCTATTCCCACGTGTAACCGCACCTTTCCAAACACTTGCCTTCAATTATCTTCGGCTATTCACCACTCAGCCCTCGCCTTCGTAAGGAGAGATGCACCACCCCCCAACCCCCTCCTTGAACAAAAGCAAAGGAGGGGGAGAGAATACACTTGCTGCCAGTTTCCCCATGTGCAGAAGGGCTGGTGCGACAGATAAATACTTACCAATCATCCTCGACTATTTTCAACTTGACTGCATTCGATCACGCCATTTCCGCTACTTATACTTATTCGGGCGCCTCTACAATCCCGAGCGCGGGCGCAAGGACGGGCAGCGTGAGTGTAAGCGTGGCTCCGATCCCTGCCTGACTCTGCGCAATCAGTGTGCCCCCGTGCGCCGCCGCGATGCCATGACAGATCGACAGACCCAGCCCCGTTCCTTCTCCGATGTCTTTGGTAGTGAAAAAAGGCTCGAAGATATGCGGCAGTACGTCGTCAGGAATGCCGGAGCCGTTGTCCGATACGGTGAGCGCTACGAAGGGCAAGCCTTCCTTGCCGCAGCCCAATTCTGTTACAATTGTGATGCGACGTTCGCCTTCTGTCCTCCCCCGCAGCACATGTTCGGCATTCGTAATCAGATTCAGCGCGATCTGCTGTATTTGATTCTCGTTCGCTATCGTTTCGGGCAGCGTTGGATCGAGGCGTAAGTCGACTTCGATGTCGGCGAATTTGAGCTTATAGCCGCAGATTTCGAGCGCTGATTCGACCGCTGTATTGAGCGACATCAGCCAGCGCTCCTCGCCCTCGGTGCGTGAAAAAGTCAGGAGTGCGCGCACGATTCGAGTTGCGCGATCAGTCATACGCCGAATGGTCGTGCCGCGCAGTCGTACTTTCTCCTCCGGGTGCATCTCCAGGAGCTGCGCCGAGCCGGAGATAGCTGCGAGCGGGTTATTGATCTCATGCGCGACACCTGCGACCATTTCGCCGAGTGTGGCGAGCTTTTCGGACTGCAGTATCTGCGCCTGCATCCGTATGTTCTCGGTAACATCGCGCCCGATCGCATAGATCGTCTGGCTGGCCGAGTCGAGGACGGCTGTCCAGCAGATCCAGTGGCAGGAACCATCACGGGATTGCGCCCGGCAGGTTAGCTTCTCCGTCGGCTCTCCACGAACCAGCCGGTCCCAGTACTCAGCTGCCAGCCCGGCATTTTGGAGAGGCAGCAGGGAGCGTAGCGATAGCGACTTTACTTCTGTCCCTGTTTTTGCTGTCCCTGATGTCTCTGTTTCTGTCTGTATACAGCCGAACAGCCGTTCCCAGGCGGGATTGACACACAGGATACGTCCGTCGAGATTCGCGATACAAAACAGGTCCTGCGAGAGCTCGAAGAATTTCGCCTCGGGTTGTGTTTCGACTCGAGTTTCGACGCTGCAGGCGGAGCGCTGGCTGATTGAAGGAGTAACCGAGATTCCCTCTCTCGTTGCCCTTGAGCCCGCGAACTGTTTTGGTGCCGGTTTCATTACCAAGATTTTCGGGCTGAAGGGGCAGTTATTGGAGCCCTGAACCGTGAAGCAGGCAAAAATCGACTTCGAAAGAGAAGACCGCCGCTGTCTGTGGACAAAAGCACAGACAGCGGCGGCGCGAAATTCAGCAAACTACCTGATTTTCCTTCTCCCTGCCAACTTCGTTCGAAGCGGAGGCTAACCACCCCCAACTCCTCCTTCGCAAGGAGGGGACGAGAATACCCTCAAATCACGGCAGGGAACGCAGCCATTTTTCTGTCCCGTATTTATCCGCGACAAGGGTTTCTGCCGCCGACAGTTCTCCGGCGGTCAGCGCGCTTTCGGTCAAACCGAAACGTTGTCGGAAGTGCGCGATCAGATGCGCGACGATCTCGGTACGCGGCAAATCGGTCTGACGCCGCAGCGGGCTAACGCGCTTCGCCGCGCTGACGATGCCCTTGTCGCTGAGCTTCTCCCGCCCGATACGAAGCAGACGCAGCATCTCGTCGGAGCTCATTTCGTAGGCGATCGTCGTGTGATGGAGCACCATGCCCGGCCGCCGTGCCTGTGCCGCACCCCCAATTTTGCCCTCCGGCGAAGCGATGTCGTTGAGCGGCGCATAGTATGCCTGGACACCGAGATCCTGAAAGCCTTCGACGACCCAGCTGTCGAACGCAGCGTAGGATTCGGCGATCGAAACGCCGCGTATCAGCTCTTCCGGCGTGTAGAGCGAGTAGGTGATCGTCGCGCCGGGCTGCACGAACATCGCGCCGCCGCCGCTCATGCGCCGTACGATATCGACGCCCATCTCCCGCGCCGCCAGTTCATCGACCTCATTGCGAACCGATTGAAACGACCCGAGTATCACCGCCTGCGATGCCCACCCCCAGAAGCGCAGAGTCGGCGGGCGCAATCCCTTCCCAACCTGCTGCATCAGCGCTTCATCGAGCGCGATGTTCATTACCGGGCTGAGCGGTATTTCCGGCAGCAGTTCCCAGCCCGCATTCCTCCACCGGTCCGTTATTGCCGCAGCCTTTGCGACAGTGTCAGGATTTTGTTCGGCTAGGAGATGGACGGGTTCGATTTGTAGATCGGGAATTGTCATTTCATTTTCTTGTTTCAGTTTCCGGTTCGGAGTCTAGAGCGCGGCGAACCGCCTTTGCCACCGATTCCGGAGTGAAGCCGAGCAGCACAGCATCCGCTGGCAGCGCCGCAGTAATTCGTTCAGCAACTGCGTACTCATTCAGGGCAATTGCCGTTTCCATTCCAATCAGTGCGCCTGTAATGAAGAGGAGAGCTTCGTCGGGATAGAGGAAAAAATCGCCGCTCACCTCCACTGCTGCAAGTATACCGTCTGAAGTTATCAGATCGACAACGACGAGTTTGCCGCCCGGGGTCTTGTACTCACCATGCCGTTCGCTCATGTGAAATCGCAGCTTTCCGGGAGACTGAAATTGATGAAGAGAAGACGAGCATTCCGTCCGAAGGACGATCGGCGAAATAAATAGAACTACATTCAACTGAATCACGTTCGAAGCAGAACACGTTCGTCGCGCAGCGGAATGTATCGCCTCTGCCAGCCGGATCGTGGTTTTAACTCTGGGAATACGAAACGCAGACAGCCACTTGCGTTTCAATTCAGGGAATACGCCGCTTCTGCCAGCCTGATGAGGATTTAATCGGGGATCGTCGGTTTACGGCGAGAAGCGCACCATTTCCGGGCGCGCCTGCAGCACCACGGAGACATCGTGTTCGCGATCAAGAGGCTTTGCGCGAGAGGTCGAAAGGTCGGAACCGGGGCGCAGAATGTGGATCAGGGCGCGGTCGCCGATCTTGCGCTGCGCGATCGCCTCGCTGACATCGCGCGCATCGCCGATCTCTTTGCCATCGATCGAAAGGATGATATCGCCGTCTTTCAAACCGGCGTGACTTGCAGGCGTGTCGGGCAGCACACGCTTGATCTGGATACCCCGATTGTCGCCCAGTCCGAACGCCTGTCCCACCTCTGGCGGCACGAGCCCGAACTGAATGTCGAGCCAGGGCTTTTTCGGAGTTTTCTGCGGCGTCGAGCCGGTGGCGATAAGATCGCGGACTGTGCGCCGCACTGCGTTCGAGGGAATCGCAAAGCCAAGTCCGATACTGCCGCCGCCGGGACCGGAACTGAGGATCGCCGTGTTGATGCCGATCAACTGCCCGTTGATGTTCGCGAGCGCACCGCCCGAGTTGCCTCGATTGATCGCAGCATCGGTCTGAATCGCGCCTTCGATCACATGACCTTCATCGACCTGCAGATTGTGCCGGTTCAGCGCGGAGACGACGCCGACCGTCACCGATGAGCCCAGACCGAGCGGGTTGCCGACCGCGATCGACCACTCGCCGACCTGCAGCGCGTCGGAATCGCCTAGTTCTGCAGCTGGAAGGTTCGCAGCTTCGACACGCACGACAGCAAGGTCTGTCTGCGGGTCGCGCCCGACGAGCTTTGCGTAGTACCACTGCCCATCCGTCAGCGTCACGCGAATACGCGTCGCGCCATCGATCACATGATTATTGGTGACGATATAGCCGTCCGCCGTTAGAATTACGCCGGAGCCTTTCCCGCGCACTTCGCGATCGAGAGGGAAGGGAAGTCCTTCCGTGTCCTGCTGCAGGCGGCCGATCGTGTCGATATTGACGACCGCCGGTTCGATGCGTTTCGCCGCCAGAACGATTTTGTTGTCGCCGATCGGCGTCGCAATCGGTGGCTTATCGAGCTGCTGGAGGGCGCGACGCTGTGCCACCGTGAGCGCAGCGGTGCGCGGCAGCAGGTTCAGCAGCAGACCGCCAACGACGATCCCGCAAACGAATACGATCGAGAAACTCACCACCCGACGCAGTGCCATAGCTTTGTTAAATCCTTACCGTTGACGATTCAGTCCTGACCCAACTCTTCGCCTTTGTAAGGCGGACAACCACTCCCCAGCCCCCTCCTTCGCAAGGAGGGGGAGTAATACACGAACCGTGAGCTTTTGTTTACGGTTGATAGATTGGCTGTAGTTTAGCGTTTTTACTGGGTGTTCATTGCACCAACTCTATCTCAAACTACTTCCTGCAAGGCATTTCTCGCGAATCGAGTATCCGAATTGCCG
>Ga0123337_10004058_pt1 | contig 15090 bp, 12 predicted proteins | sample frozenSSSSmetaG_FD_89792 | JGI IMG/M metagenome (GOLD analysis project Ga0123337, IMG submission 89792) | Glacier valley bacterial and archeal communities from Borup Fiord, Nunavut, Canada, to study Microbial Dark Matter (Phase II) -... | ecosystem: Environmental > Aquatic > Freshwater > Ice >... | reverse complement strand
GGCGAGGAGCTCGCGCGAACGGTCGGCGCTGCCGTCGTTGGTGAAGATGATCTCGTAGGCGCGGCCGAGGCTGTCGAGCACGGGATAGAGCCGCTTGAAGAGCAGGGGCAAGTTGGCCTCCTCGTTATACACGGGGATGACGACGGAGAGCGGCAGGGTGGCGGTGGGAGCAGTGCTCATGGTTTCGAGTGGGCCTGAAGAATGGAGACGAGGGAGGCGACAACGCGCGCGATCTCGGCGCGGGTGAGGGCGGGAAACAGCGGAAGCGTAAGGATGTTTCGGCAAACCGCCTCGGCCTTCGGGAAATCGCCCTCTTTCCAACCTTGGCGGCGGTAGAGCGCGAAGAGATGGATCGCCGGGTAATGCACGCCGGCGCCGATGCCGGCAGCCTGCAGCTGCGCCATCACCTCGGCGCGGCTGAGGGCGAACGTGGCCGAGGAAGGCAGCACGACCTGGAACATGTGCCAGTTGCTCTGTGCAAAATCCGCGACAGGCAGGCCAAGCCCGAGCGCGCGGACGGCAGGCGTGTCGAGCAGCTCGAAGTAGGCACGGGCGAGTTCGCGGCGCTTGGCGGTGAATTCGTCGAGACGCGCAAGCTGGCCTAGACCCACGCGGGCGGCGACGTCGGTGAGGTTGAACTTGCCGCCCAAAATCTCGACTTCCATGCCGTCGAGGCCGGTGCGCACCACGCCCTGGAGTCGGTATTGTTCGGCGAGCTTGGCCTCGCGCTCATCGTTGAGGACAAGACAACCGCCCTCGATCGACGTGATATTTTTGTTGGGATGAAAACTGAATGAAACGAAGTCTCCAAACGCACCGATGCGGCGGCCCTTCCACGTGGTGCCGAACGATTGCGCGGCGTCCTCGATCACGCGGAGGTTGTGCTTCTTGGCGATGGCGTAAAGCCGGTCGCGGTCCGCCGGAAGGCCGGCGAGATCCACCGGCATGATCGCGCGGGTCGCAGGGGTAATCGCCGCCTCGATAAGCGCGAGGTCGATATTGCGCGTCACCGGATCGATATCGACGAAGACGGGCTTCGCGCCGACTTCAAGGATGACGTTGCTCGTCGCCACCCATGACAACGGCGTAGTGATGACCTCGTCGCCCGGGCCGATGCCCGCGATGCGCAGCGCGATCTCCATGGTGCAAGTGCCGGAATTGAAAACGCGCACGGAGCGTCCGCCGAAATACTCGGAGAGCTTCGCCTCAAACGCCTTCACCTGCGGGCCGGAGGTGATCCAGCCCGAGCGCAACACCTCGGCCACGCCGGCGATGGTTTCATCGTCGATGGTCGGGCGCGTGAGCGGAATGAAAGGCTCCACGGGTTTGGTCGAAACAGGCGGGGTCACGGGGAAGATGAGGGGGCTGGTGAGCGGTTCACGACAAGCACGAAACGCGCGCTTTCCGCGAGGACGGTGCAAGGCATTCCTTCGGCCTGCCAGCGCGCAAGGCTGGGCTTCGGCACGAACGCATAGGCGGGCGCCGGTTCCTTCCATTGCGCAATAAAGGTCTCCTTGCCGATAAAGCGCTTGGCCGCCATCTCCGGCTCGGCCTCGATGCCAAAGGTCATCTCGTTTTGATAATTAACCACGCTAATCAACCGCCCCAGATAAGGCGGGATGTCCTGCGAATAGGTGCCCACGCAGTAGACCGCGTCACCCGCCTTGAGCATGGGCTTGAGGGTGAGCGCAAGGGACTTGGCCGAACGCGTGTCGAAGGCCTTGCCGATGAAGTTGGTCGGCAGATAAAACGCCGCGCACGTCACCAGCATCGCCACCAACGCGCCCCGCAGCCGCTCGCGCCGCAAGCACACGACAACCGCGACGGCCCCGCCCGCCAGCACCGTGCCCAGCACAAAGCGCCACGGCAGCAGCAGCGCGGAAAGCTCGGGGTATTTCTCCGGCACAGGGGCGACCGCGGCGGCCACCGCAATGGCCGCGGCCAACCCGGCGAACACCCACAGGCCCGCGCGCAATCCGCGCACGCTCGTCTTTTCGTCGCGCCATGCGCCGGCCAGATAGCCGCCGATCAGCACCGCCGCCGCCGGAAAAACCGGCAGGATGTAGGGGATGAGCTTCGAGTCCGACTTCGAGAAGAACAGTGTGATGAACGCGATCCAGATGACCAAAAACCAAGCCTCCGCATGCTGGTGACGCGCGCGCCAGCCGCCGGCGAGCGCACCGCGCACCGCCTGTCCGCCGAACGCCACCCACGGGAACAACCCCGCCAGCAACACCGGCCCGAAAAACCAAACCGGCTGGTAGCGTCCGTGGATCTTTGTCGTGAACCGTAGATAATGCTCATGCACGAAGTAGAACCACGCGAAGTCGTGCTCCTTCACCGCCGAGTGGTTGGCCTGCTCCGCCAGCACGTGCCACGGCGCGGCGATGCCCAGCAGCACGAGGACGCCGATCACCGGATAGAAGGGCCACAGCGCCCGCCATTTGTTGAACAGCAGCACCCACACGAACGCCACCGCGCACGGCAGCAGAAAACCGATGAGGCCTTTCGTGAGCGTTGCGAAGGCCATGCTCGCGTAGAACGCGATGAACAACCACCGCCGCCGCGCCCCCGGCGGCTGGCGCATCGCAAACATGAAGGCGAACAGCGCCGCGCTGATCGTCACCGCCACCGCCATGTCGAGCAGCACGATCTGCCCGAGCGCGTAATAAAGCAGCGAGGTTGCGAGCACCGCCGCCGCCCACCAGCCCGCCGTCCGTCCGTAAAGCCTGCGACCCGCCGCGTAGGTCAGCAGCACTCCCATGAGCGCGAAAGCGGCGTTCCAAAACCGCGCCGTGAATTCGCTCACGCCGGCGACCTTGAAGGTCAGCGCCGACAGCCAATACATCAGCGGCGGCTTCTCGAAATACTTCACGCCGTTCAACCGTGGCGTCACGTAGTCGCCCGTCTCGGCCATCTCGCGAGGAATCTCCGTGTAGCGGCCTTCGTCGGGATTGTTGAGCGGACGCACCCCGAGGAACGCCCCGAACCACACCGCTGTTGCCAGCGCCAGCAGCAGAAAATCCCGCCCCCAGCCGGTTCGGTCGGCGAACGGATCGGGAACGGAGGGCGGCACGGCAGCTTGAGCGGGCGTCATGGTGTAAAGTTAACTAACTGAAGCCTGTCGCCCCCAAGGGCAAGACTGCGAAACCGCCTCCTCGCCCCCGACGGAACCGCGCCAAAGATTACCAAACTGTAATTCGTCAGCCTTGGGTCGTGCGTGCTTTCCTCTCGTGAGCCGCGCCCGCACGGGTAATCTCCCCGGACCATGCGCATATTGGTGATCGAAGACGAAAAAAAGGTGGCGGCCTTGGTCTGCGCCGGCCTCGAGGCGGAAGGCTGGAACACGGAAGCCTGCCATGACGGCGACGAGGGCCTTCGCCTTGCGAGCCAGCATTCCTACGACGCCATCGTGCTCGATATCATGCTCCCGGGGCGGGACGGCCTCTCCATTCTCACCACGCTCCGCGAAGCGCGCAACAACGTCCCCATTGTCCTGCTCACCGCCCGTGGAGACGTCGAGGAACGCGTCAACGGCCTCAACCTCGGGGCCGACGACTACCTCGCAAAACCTTTCTCCATGACCGAGCTGTCCGCGCGCCTGAAAGCCGTCTGGCGCCGCCGCTCGGGCGAGGGGCTCACGCTGCTCACGCACGCTGATCTCGCCGTCAACCTGCTCACCCACACCGTCCAGCGCGGCTCGCAAAAAATCGAGCTCACCGGCCGCGAATTCGTCCTGCTTGAATTTTTGCTCCGCCATGCCGGCCACGTGGTGACGCGCGTGCAGCTTTGCGAACACGTCTGGGGTTATCACTTCGATCCCGGCACCAACGTGGTCGATGTCGCCGTCCAGCGCCTCCGCCGGAAACTCGACGACGGCCACGAGGTGAAACTCATCCAGACCGTGCGCGGCACCGGCTACAGGTTGCAGGCCGGACCATGAGCCCCTTCCCCATCCGTTGGAAAATCACCCTCTGGTCCGCCGCCGCCACCGGTGGCGCCCTGCTGGTTTTCGCCACCGGAACGATCATCAACCTTTACCGCGACCAGATCGCGACGGCCGACCTGGAGATGAGCGTCGAGGCCCGTCACATGATCGAGATCCCCGCGACCGAGACGCGCTACGGCACTTGGTTTCAACACGTTTCCCTGGAAGGCCCGCTCATGGCGTGCTCCATCTTTCCCGCCAACGACCGCTTCATCGAAACGCCCCCGGATTCGCCGGAGGAATTTTCCCGGCGGGCCGCCGGCATTTACCGTCCTAAAAATCTGCGCCGCGCGGATGGCAACTGGCGCGTGTGCACTTACCATATCAACAACCGCGACATCCTCATCGCCTACGATCTGTATGACGTCAGCGACCGGATATCGGACTTGATCGCAGCCTGCCTGCTGGCGCTCCCGCTTGGAACCATCGTCGCCTCCCTCGGAGCCTGGATCGTCGCCGGCCGCGCCCTCGCCCCGGTGCGGGCGGCGACCGAGACCGCCGCCGCGATCGAGGCGGGCGCCCTCGACCTGCGGCTGCCGCCCGCCACCGTCAACGACGAGATCGGCCGGCTCACCACCATGCTGAACCAGATGCTCGACCGGCTGGAAAAAAATTTCCGCCAGGCCGACCGTTTCGCCGCCGACGCCTCGCACGAACTCCGCACCCCGCTCACCATCATGCGCGGAGAGATCGAGGCCCTGCTCGGCCTGCAGAACCTTGCACCCGAAATCGAAACCCGGCTCATCAGCCTGCAGGAGGAAGTTGCCCGGTTGAACCGCATCACCGAGCACCTGCTGCTGCTCGCCCGCTTCGACGCCGGCAAGGTCGTGACGGCCCGCGAGCCCGTCGACCTGAGTGCGCTGACCGGCGAAGCATGCGAAGACGCCGAGTTGTTCTCATCCGCCCAAAACATCCGCCTGGAGACTCACATCGCCGCGGACATCAAAATCCACGGCGACCCCAGCCAGCTCCGCCGCGTCCTGCTCAACCTCCTCGACAACGCCTGCAAGTTCAACGTCACCGGCGGCCTCGTCCGCTGCGAACTGGAGATCAGCGGCGGTTCCGCCCGGCTCGCCGTGTCCAATACCGGCCCGGGCATCCCGCCCGCCGCGCGTCCGCGCCTGTTCGACCGGTTCTTCCGCATCGACGCCGCGCGCAACCAAGGCGGCCACGGCCTGGGCCTGAGTCTTTGCCGTGAAATCATCCACGCCCACGGTGGAGAAATCACGCTGGTGGATGGCGACGTCCGCACGCCCACCGAGTTTGTCGTGACGCTGCCAGCCTCCCCGTCCTGAGGTCGCGGGCACGCCTCGCCCGGCGCCGCATTACTCATTTGTAATCGCCTATTACGTCGCCGCGTTGAACACCGCGCCCCTTCGTCGAGTCTAGCATTGCACGGCCTCCGCTTCGTTCACCGAGACGGGAGCCCTGCAAAAAAACATCCCGTTTAAAATCCGGCGCGCCGTCATCCGCCGCGCTTTCCGCAGGCCCCCGCCTGCCGCCCACCCTTCCCCCTCCTTCGCGGAGCACCCGACGCCCCGCCCCTGGCCTTGCCGTGCCTTTTTTCTTCGATCCTCCATGAAAATCCTCCAGATCCTGCCCGAGTTCAACGCCGGTGGCGTCGAGCGTTGCGTCGCCGAGCTCGCGACCCACTTCGTCCGTCAGGGCGACGAGTCTCTGGTCATATCCAACGGCGGCGCGATGGTGCCCGCGCTGGAAGCCTCTGGCGTCCGCCACATCACCATGCCGGTGCATCGCAAGCATCCGGCCTCGCTCCTTCAAGTCGGTCCGTTGCGCCGGTTGCTCGCCGCCGAACGGCCCGACATCCTCCATCTGCACTCGCGCCTGCCTGCGTGGATCGCATGGCTCGCCTGGCGCGGACTCCCCGCGGCAACCCGCCCCCGTCTCGTCACCACGGTGCACGGGTTTTATTCCAAGGGCCGCTACTCCGCGATCATGACCAAAGGGGAACGCATCATCGCCGTGTCCCACAGCGTTGAACGCTACATTCTGGAAAGTTACCCCGATGCCGACCCGCGCCGCATCGTCACCATTCCCGACGGTGTGGACCCGGTGCTGTTTCCCGCCGGCTACCAACCTCCGGCCTCCTGGCGCGAAGCGTGGGAGAAGAACCATCCGGAAGCCCGCTACCGGCTGCTCATCACCCTGCCCGGCCGATTGACGCGCCTCAAAGGCCATCACGATTTGATCCGCATCATCGGCGCCTTGAAACACCTGCCTGTGCAGGGCGTGATCGCCGGCGGAACCGACCCGAAAAAAACCGCCTACGAAAAAGAACTGCGCCAGGCGGTCGCCCAGGCCGGGCTGGAGGATCGCATCACGTTCAACGGCGCCTGCGACAACCTGCGCGACATCCTCGCGGCCTCGTCCGTCGTGCTCTCGCTCAGCACTAAGCCCGAGGCCTTCGGTCTCACCACTCTGGAAGCGCTCGGCCTCGGCGTGCCCGTGGTGGGCTACGATCACGGCGGCGTAGGCGAACAGCTCGGCGCGCTGCTTCCCCTCGGCAAAGTTGCGCCGGGCAATTGGATGGCTGCGGCCCAGCGTGTCGCGGATTTTCTGGCCGAACGCCCCTCCATCGCGACGAACCATCCCTACACCCTCGCCCGTTCGCTCGCCGCCACCGGCGATGTCTACGGCGATCTGCTGGGCCAAACCGAACAACAGGCGCGCCATGAGCAACCGTCCTTCGCGGTGATTTCAGCCCGATAGGCCGTTCACCCGATCACCCTGACGATTGCCCGCTTGCCTCGCGCGCCACCCCGCGCCCACAGTGAAGCGATGCCCGCCGCCAAGCCCTTCATCTTCATCTGCGGAGCCGATGACTTCCTCGTCAACCGGCAGGGCAAGGCGCGCTACGACGAGTTGGCCAAGGACATCACCGACGAATTTTCCCGCGAGATCATCAGCGGCTTCGCCAACAACGTCGGCGAGGTCGAAGCCACCATCAACCGCTTCCGCGACAGCGTGCAAACCGTCTCCATGTTCGGCGGCCAGCGCGTCGTCTGGTTGAAAGACGTCAACTTCCTCGCCGACACCGTCACCGGCCGTGCCGAGAGCACGTTGAAACTCGTCGAGGATCTCCAGCAGCTCCTCGAAAAAATAAACCCCGCCGAAACCGCCGTCGTCGTCACCGCCGCACCCGTGGACCGCCGCCGCGCCTTCCCCAAGTGGTGCGAAAAAACCGGCGACTTCACCCTGGTCGGCGGCGACGCCGAGGGGGCCGCCGACGCGCTCGGCGGCGTGATCCTCACCGAGGCCCGCGAACTCGGCGTCACGTTCGGCGAAGGCGCCGCCCAGCTTCTCCTCGCCAAGGTCGGCGCCAACACCCGCCTCCTCATCGAGGAAACGCGCAAGCTCGCCACCTACGCCCAAAGCAACGACGCCACCGCATCCGCCCTCGACTCAGGAAAACCCGTCGTCATCGAGGAAGCCTACGTCGCCGAGCTCACCGCCAACACCGCCGAGGGCGACTTCTTCGAGGCGGCCGAGGCGTTTTTCAGCGGCGATCTCCGGTGGACGTTGCGTGCGCTGGAGCACCATTTTTTCACCGGCGGCGACTCGCGCCCGATCATCAGCGCGCTGCAAAATCGCAACCGCATCCTCCTCCAAGTGCGCGCGCTGGCCGACGCCGGCGAGGTGCGCGTCGGCCCGCGTGGGCTCGACGGTCTGCCCAAAGCCACCGCCACCTACGGACGCCATTTCGTGGGCGCGACCGAGAAGAGTTCGTTCAATCTCTTCAGCCAAAACGCCTGGTATGTCGGCAAGCTCGCCGGCTCGGCCAAACTCCCGTCGCTCCGCCGCCTCATCGACAACCAGCAGGAGTTCATCCGCGCCTTCGAGGAGATCATCCAGCGCCCGCACGAGCAGGAGGAAGTCCTCCGCGAGATGACCGTGCGCTGCCTCTCGGCCGCCTGAGCGCCGCGCCGTGATGACGACGCCCGGCGACTCCATCGCTTCCTTTGTCCTCACGACCAGACGCCGGTTTTGGGCGGCCGTGCTGCTCGCCGGATCGCTGGCCTGCAACGTCGCGGTGCTGATGCTCCCGTTCATGCAGCTGCGCGTCGGGTTGAGCAAAAGCCCGTATTCCCTGCTCAGCTCCGTGGACATGCTTTGGTCCAGCGGCCTCTACGTGCTGGCGATCCTCGTGGTGGTCTTCTCCGTGGTGTTTCCCTTTGCGAAGCTCGGCGTGCTCCTCTGGCTGTGCGCCCATCGCGAGATCAACGCACGCCGCTTACGCTGGCTCACTTGGGTGGAGCGTTTCGGCAAATGGTCCATGCTCGATGTGTTTCTCGTGTGCCTGATTCTCGCCCTCACTTCGGGCCAGCTCCTCGTTGGATCGACTCCCCTCATCGGCATTCCGGTGTTCGTCGCGGCGATCATGCTAAGCATGGCGGGCGGCGAACTGCTTTCCGTCGCCCTGCCCTTTCCCCCTTCGCCACCGCCCCTCAAAGGCGGCGTGTTCGCCGGTGGCGGAGGCTGGCTCACGCTCTCCGGCCTCGCACTCGCCGGCACCATCGGCCTGCCGTTCCTGCGCATCCACGACTGGCTGCTCGCCGACAACAGCTACAGCATCGTCACCGTCGTGCCCACGCTCATGAGCAAGGCCATCGTGCCCGCCGTCATCACCGGCGCGTTCCTGATTTTCACCCCGGTGGCCGCGTGGATCGCCTCCTGCGTGTGGTGGTTGCGACTGCGGCGCGGACAAACCGCTGACGCCGCCTACCGTCACATGTTGCTCTGGCGGCGTTGGAGCATGCTCGACGTCTTCGGACTCGCGCTCGCGATTTTTTTGGTCGAAGGCGACTACCTCATGAACACGGAAGTTCGCTGGGGCGCCCTCGCACTCGTCACCCTCCTCGGCCTCCAACGCGTGCTGCAAGCCGCCCTCGACCGCACCCTTGGTAAGCCAGCCGACCAGGCTGCATCCGCATAATAACTTCGTCTCCGTTCCTGATTTCCTGAGTTCCCCATAAAATCCTCCTTGGATTTTCTCTGGCCTTTGGCGCTTGGGCGTTTGGAATTTATAAAACCATGTCCGCCATTCCCAACGTCCTCGCCGAACGCTACGCCTCGCCCCTCATCAAAGACATCTGGTCGCCCACCGGACGCATCACCATCGAGCGCGATTACTGGATCGCCGTCATGAAGGCCCAGCGCGACCTCGGCCTGCCCATCCCCGCCGCCGCCATCGCCGACTACGAAAAGGTCAAAGCCAAGATCGACCTCGCCGACATCGACGCCCGCGAGCGCGTCACCCTCCACGACGTGAAGGCCCGCATCGAAGCGTTCAACGCCCTCGCCGGACGCGAGTCCATCCACCTCGGCCTCACCTCGCGCGACCTCACCGAAAACGTCGAGCAGCTCCAGATCGCCCGCTCCCTCGAAGTCGTGCGCATGAAGACCGCCGCCGCGCTCCTGAAGTTGTCCAAGCGCGCCAAACAATACCGCACGCTCATGCTCACCGGCCGCACGCACAACGTGCCCGCCCAACCGACCACCCTCGGCAAACGCTTCGCGATGTTCGGCCAGGAATTGCTCGCCGCCTTCACCGGACTCGACGAAATCACCGCGCGTTATCCCGTCCGCGGACTCAAGGGCGCCGTCGGCACCCAGCTCGACCAGCTCACCCTTTTCAACGACGCCAAAAAAGTCGCCAAGCTCGAAGCCAGCATTCTCAAGCACCTCGGTTTTAAAGTTTCCCTCTTCGCAGTCGGTCAGGTTTATCCGCGTTCCCTCGACTTCGAAGTCGTCTCCGCGCTCCACCAAGTCGGCGCCGCCGCCGCGAGCTTCGCCACCACGCTGCGCCTCATGGCCGGCCAGGGCCTGCTCACCGAAGGTTTCCAAAAGGGCCAGGTCGGTTCCTCCGCGATGCCGCACAAGGTCAACGCCCGCAACTGCGAGCGCATCTGCGGTTTTTCGACGATTCTCTCCGGCTACGTCACCATGACGGGCGCGCTCTCCGGCCACCAGTGGAACGAAGGCGATGTCTCCTGCTCGGTCGTCCGCCGCGTCGCGCTGCCCGACGCCTTTTACGCGATCGACGGCCTCCTGGAAACCCTCCTCGCCGTCCTCAACCAGATGGACGTCTTCGAGGCCGCCATCGGCGCCGAGATCCAGCGCCAGCTCCCCTTCCTCGCGACCACCACGATCCTCATGGAAGCCGTGAAAGCCGGAGTCGGCCGCGAAACCGCCCACCTCGCCATCAAGGAAAACGCCCTCGCCGCCGCCAAATCCATCCGCACCGGCCAAGGCGAATCCGACCTCGTCGTCCTCCTCGCCGCCGACACCCGCCTCGGCCTCTCCGAAAAATCACTCCGCGCCATCCTGAGCGACAGCAAACGCTTCGTCGGCGCCGCCCCGCAGCAAGTAGACACGTTCGTCGCCACCGTGAAAACCGCAACCCGCAAGGTTGCCGGTGCCACCACCTACGAACCAGGCAAGCTTCTGTGAGCAACGCATCCTAAATCCATCACCCATGCCCGCCCCCACTCCCTTCATCTTCGGCCTCGATCTCGACGGTGTCGTGGTCGATTTCTACGGCGGCCTCAAACCCATCGCCGCCGCCTATTTCGGCAAAAAAACCGAAGACCTGCCCGACGATTACACCTTCGGCCTGAGCGAGTGGGGCCTCCTCGAAAAACACAAGGGCACCGGCGGCTACGACCTCACCTACGACGCCCTCCACCGCCACGCCGTCAACCAGCACGAGCTCCTCAAAACCGCGCCCGCCATCCCCGGCGCGGCCTACACCCTGCGCCGCCTCTCGCGCCTCGGCGTCCATATCCGCATCATCACGCACCGCCTCTACGTTGGTGGCCTGCACGGCAAGTCCGTCATCCAGACCGCCGAATGGCTGGAACGCTTCGACATCCCCTACCGCGACCTCTGCTTCGTGAAGGACAAGCTCTCCATCAACGCCGATCTCTACATCGACGACTCGCCAAAGAACATCGAGGCCTACCGCGCCGACGGACGCCCCTGCATCACCTTCGACAACCCCACCAACCGCCACCTCGGCGACACCCTCCGCGCCCGCAATTGGGACGAGGTTTACGACCTCGTAGTCGCCGCGATGCCCAAAGCCTGAGCGGCCTCGCCGCCCCCTGCATCGGCCCTCCTGAACGTTGGATGTTCAGCGTTGGATGTTGGACGTTTGTGCGGTCCGGCCACGCCGGACCGCACTTTGGGTTTGCCAGCGGCGCCCGCCGCCCGCCAACCTCCACCTTCACGTTCTCTCCTCGCTCCCTTTTTCAAACCCAACAACACACGCCATGTCCGAAGATCTCGTAGGTAATGTCCTGGTAGGCCAGTCCGGTGGTCCCACCGCCGTCATCAATGCCAGCGTGGCCGGCGTCATCGCCGAAGCGCTCAACCACGTCGAAATCGAGGAGATTTACGGCACGCTCAACGGCGTCCTCGGCATCCTCCAGGAAGACTTCATCGACCTCGCCGCCGAGTCCCAGCAGACCATCCGCGGCCTCAAGTTCACCCCCGGCGCCGCCCTCGGCACCTGCCGCTACAAGCTCAAGAAGCAGGCCGACTACGAGCGCGTCCTTGAAGTCTTCAAAGCCCACAACATCCGCTTCTTCTTCTACGCCGGCGGCAACGACTCCCAAGACACCGCCGACAAGATCTCCAAGCTCGCCCAGCAGCAGGGTTACGGCCTCCGCGTCATCGGTATTCCCAAGACGATCGACAACGATCTCCCCATCATCGACCACTGCCCCGGCTACGGCTCGGTCATCAAGTATATCTGCACCACGATCCGCGAGATCGCCTGCGACAACGAGGCCATGGGCCAGCACGATCTCGTGCAGATCGTCGAGGTCATGGGCCGCAACGCCGGCTGGATCGCCGCCGGCGCCTCCCTCGCCAAGCGCAAGGATCACCCGCACGACGCCCCTCACCTCATCTACCTCCCTGAGGTCGCCTTCAGCACCGAGAAGTTCCTTGCCGACGTCCAGCGCGTCCTCAAGCGCGAGAAATACTGCCTCATAGTCGTCGGCGAAGGCCTGATCGACGCCGATGGCAACTACGTCTCCGCCGCCGAGGCCACCGATGCCTTCGGCCACGCCCAATTGGGCGGCGCCGCCGATTTCCTCCAAGGTCTCGTTGAGCAAAACCTCCCCGGCATCAAGGCCCGCACCGTCAAGCTCGGGATGGCCCAGCGCGCCGCCGTTCACGTTGGCTCCAAGACCGATGCCGACGAGGCTTTCCTCGCCGGTCAGGCCGCCGTCAAGGCCGCCATCGCTGGTGAGACCGACAAGATGGTCACCCTCCTCCGCGGCGACCAAGACCACTACACCGTCGAGACCGGCCTCGCTCCCCTGAGCGACATCGCCAACGGCGTGAAGAAGCTCCCCCGCGAGTGGATCAACGAAGACGGCGTCAGCATGAACCACCAGTTCCTCCGCTACGCCCAGCCCCTGATTCAGGGCGAGACGGTCGTTCCCTACGACAACGGTCTCCCAGTCTTCGCCAAGCTGGACAAAGCACGCATCGACAAACAGCTCCCCGCCTACGAGCTCTGATTCGCGACCCAGATCGTAGCCAAGATTTAATCATCTTCCCCAAAGCCGGTCGCCTTCAAGCGACCGGCTTTTTTTGCGCCCCTTATTTCACCTCCCTCGTATTCCTCCGCCAGCTCTCCGCCCGCCCATCCGCCCATTTTCCACCCAGACCCGTTTGTCACGTATTACGTTACAAGTGAGTTTTAGCCGATAAGTCATTTGTCACGTAATACGTGACAAACTTCGCCCCCGTCTGTCCGCGATTTTTCCGCGCCATGCCATCGACCACCTCTCCATCTCTCCACACGCGCGGCATTTTTTGCGCTCTCGGTGCCTACCTATGCTGGGGCTTGTTTCCGCTTTTTTGGAAACACCTCGCCGGCATCAACGCCTTTGAACTGATCGCGCACCGGCACGTCTGGTCGCTCGTCACCGTGGCCGTTCTCCTCGTCTGGCTCGGCGGCTGGCGCGATGTCGCCGCGGCCTTCCGCCAACCCGCGCTGATCGGCCGCACCTTCGCGGCGAGTGTGCTCATCACCGGCAACTGGCTCGTCTTCGTGTGGAGCGTCAATTCCGGCCACGTCATCGAGTGTTCGCTTGGCTATTTCCTGTCGCCCCTCGCCAACGTCCTCCTCGGCCGCTTCGTGCTGGGCGAACACCTCTCCGTCCGCCAAGCGTGGGCACTCGCCCTCGCCGCCGCCGGCGTGGCCGTGCTCGTCATCAAGGTCGGCCACATCCCGTGGATCGCCCTCGGCATCATCTCCACGTGGGGCTTCTACAGCCTCCTCAAGAAAAAGACCCCGCTCGCCGCCCTCCCCGGCTTCGCGCTCGAAACCATCCTGCTGGCTCCCGTCGCCCTCGGATTTCTCGCGTGGCTGGCCCTCACCGGACGCGGTGCGCTCGGCCATGCCGACACCACGACCACCGTGCTCGTCCTGTCGAGCGGACTCGTGACCGCCCTGCCGCTCCTCATGTTCGCCGAAGCCGCGCGCCACCTGCGGCTCACCACCCTTGGCCTGTTGCAATATCTTGTGCCCACCTGCCAGTTCCTCCTCGGCTGGCTGGTGTTTCACGAAGCGTTCACAGCGGATCGCGCAGTCGCCTTCGCGCTCATCTGGACCGGCCTCGCCTTCTACGGCCTCGATCTCCTGCGACGCGCCCGCCCCGCCGCCTGACCGCGCGCACCGAGATGCGCCTTTACGCGCTGGGCGAATGTTTCATCGTCGGTAAACCGATGCCAATGTCGGCTACACCTTGATGCGCTGGCTCATCCTGACCTCGTCCACCGGCACCGGCCACAACATGCGCGCCGATTCCCTGCGCCAGTGGACCGAGCGTGTTTATGGCGGCGCGGTCGAAGTGCGCATCCACGCCGTCCTTGAAAACACCCACGCGCTCTACCGCTTCGGTGTCGGCCTCTACAATTTCATCCAGCGCCACGCGCCGATCCTCCACCACGTTTACTTCAACTACCTTGAGATCGCCGCCATGCACCGGCACGGCGGGAAAATCCTCGGGCGCGGCACCTTCACGAAACTCATTCAGGAATGGCGGCCCGACCGCGTCATCAGCGTCCACGCCCACACCAATCACGGTTTCTTCGATCTCGCCCGCCTCGCCCTGCCCGACAATCCGCCACGCTGCATCACCTATTGCGGCGAACTCTCCGGTGGCTACGGACTCAGCCGCCACTGGACCAATCCCCGCGCCGACGGCTTCATCGGCGCGACCCAGGAAATCTGCGCCGCCGCCCGCGCCGTTGGCACGCCCGACGACCGCGTGCTCTTCGGCAGCTTTCTCCTTCGTCCCGCCTTCTACGCATCCGAAGCCGAACTCGAAGCCGCCGCCGCCGCCAAAGCGCGCAAACTCGAACTCGACCGCACTGTTTTCACGCTGCTCCTCAGCACCGGCATCGCCGGTGCCAACAACCACCTCGCCATCCTCCGCGAACTCGCCGCTACCGGAAAAAAACTCCAAGTCATCGCCCTCTGCGCGCGCAACACCTCGGTGCGCGATCAAGTCGAGGCCTTCGCCACCGCGCACCCCACGCTCACCATCCGCACGCTCGGCCACACCGAGCTCATGCCCGACCTCAAGCGACTCGTCTCCGCCATCGTCGCCCGCCCCGGCACCGGCGCGACCAGCGAGGCGATCCTTCTCGGAACTCCCCTCATCCACAACGGCATCGGCGGCGTCATGCCCCAGGAGTTGATCACCGTGCAATACTGCCGCCTCCACCATTGCGGCCTCATTGGTTATTCCCCGCGTGAAATCGCCCGCCAGGTCATCCGGTTGCTCGACGAACCCGGCCTCGCCGACACCCTTCGCGCCAACCTCCGCGCCGCCCGCCCGCCAGGCCATCCCGAACAAATCGTCCGCTGGATTCACGATCGCCCATGACGGACCCTTCCCTCAAAGCCGCCCTCTACCTCGAAGCCGTGCTGCCCGCCCTCGCGCACCTCGCGCCGCACGACGAGGCGCTGCGCCGCGCCGCCTCCGGCCCGCGCGCCTTCGCGGTTGCGCTGACAGTGCGCGGCGACTCCGTCCGCCGCCTGACCTTCTCATCCGACG
>Ga0123337_10004056_pt1 | contig 15093 bp, 17 predicted proteins | sample frozenSSSSmetaG_FD_89792 | JGI IMG/M metagenome (GOLD analysis project Ga0123337, IMG submission 89792) | Glacier valley bacterial and archeal communities from Borup Fiord, Nunavut, Canada, to study Microbial Dark Matter (Phase II) -... | ecosystem: Environmental > Aquatic > Freshwater > Ice >... | reverse complement strand
CCGGTGGCTCTGGGTTAAATCATCGAAATTAACATAGTAGGTTTTGATCGGCGAGGGGCTGTTTTGGGTAGCTTGCTGGACGACTTGCGCGAGGGCCGGGAATTTGAAATCATACACTAAACCGCTGAATCCTTGCTCAATAGCCTGTGTAATAATCGGTTCGATAATGCTCTTACTCTTCCCCGCTCCGGCTCCACCCAACACCAAAATTCCCCGGTATGGGTTCGTGATGTTGATCCGCTTGGGGGCTTTGCTGGTAGTCTCCAGCGTGAAAATGCTGTCCACTTTTTTCAGTTTCGTAGCGGTGGTAGATATCGCCTGTTCAACGCCTGTGCCTCGCCTTGATGCTATCCATAGATAGGCTAAATAGGCAGCAATCATTAGAGTTATAACCAGGGCTGTAGGCGCAGCTATCCGATCCGGCAGACCTATTGTAGTGAGTACCCCCCCGATTAGGCTGGCCACAATCATATATAATATGAAGGGTACCACGACGTAAATAAAAACATTAACTAAAAGATTACCGGTCTCGAAACCTGATTTAAATCCCATTTTATTAGTGTTTAAGTACGGTTTTTAAAGGCCCATAGATAAGCCGGTAGCTTTCTGCTGAGTGTAGCTCTGCTCTTGGGTGTGCTTTGCTTCTTGCCGTTGTGACGCATCGAGCGCAGCCTGATAGTGTTTGTGGTGGCCGTTTTTCAGGCCGTTGCAGTAGTCGTATCGTTCCTCCAGTGGCCGGGCGTACCCAAACTGCTGATCGAAGGCGCGTTCATTAGCCCTGATAAATGCGTCCCGGTTGAACATCTTTTGATTGTTGACAGTGGGACACAAATGAGTTGTCTGTTCCTGTTTGTTCTCCTGCCCTAATACGTGTCGGTTTTCCCGTGCTTCGCAGCGGGAAACAATGATATGTATGTGCCGCTGGTCTCCCTGTTTCAGCTCTCCCGACTCGGCTAAACCTGCTTTAACTTCGGGGGAATCAAACCCGTGTTTTCGCTCATGTTCGACTTTCGCGTACCAAACCAAATCGTGACTGTTCATCCCCCTGTTTTCTCCTTTACTATTACAGAAATTGGCCGCGTAATTTTCCATAACCTGCCGTGTGTATTCCTTCAATTTATGAGAATCATTGCCAATATGCGCTAACTCGGCCTGACTCGGACTAATAATAATTGAGTAAAACCGGTCGTCCTTCTTCTCTAATTTCTGCCGTTCGCCATTGGCATCTATCTGGCTGATTACTTCATACTTATTACATGTATTACGATCTGCCGAAAAAAAATATTCTTTATTATTCGACAAGTTTTTATCGTTCTCCTTCTCTAGGTAATTAGTTATTCTGGCGGAGCTACCTTTGTTGCTGCCTTTGACTGGGCTTGTGAATTTGGTTTGCATTACTCTTCTATATTTAGAGCTTTTATTATTCGCTTTACATTTTGGTTGACTATTCGTAAGTCGGCTCGCCGTGCCATTCCCTCCGTGCTTGCAATCTCAAAAACTGCTTCTTTCAGTGGCACCAGTATTTTTTTCTCCTGCTCCTTTATAAAGCTGACTAACCGCTTATCGAGGGCCTTTATTGCATCGGTCGGGTTGTCGGTCTTAGGGTCGCGCGGATCAGCTTTGGTAGCTCTGAAATAAGTCAGCATAGCTTCGACTAACCCTTTGTTTGTTAGCCCGTAACTGTCCGCCATTCGCTCAAATTCATGGAAGGTGGCTTCCCCCACACTGATTGTCTTGTACTTGCTCATAATTACAATTATAATTTAATTTAACACTGAATATCAGTAAGATAAGTTGCAGATAATTATACTCTAATTATGCTTATAAAACATATATAGTTGACTATCAATAGTTTAACCCCGTAGGGCAAGAGAGAAGAGCGTCAAAGACCTCTTTCCTCTTGCTGATTTCTAAAAAGAAATCACTTTGACGCCGAATCCGTAGGAGAAGGCGTTTATCCTCTGTTCTTCTTAGTTGGCTTGATCGCTGGTTGCAAAGACCTAACGCGCTGTAATGAATCGTTTACGTACCTCAAAGAATCAGACCTGTATCGCTCGTACTGTTTTGTTAATACGTTATCTGGGTACGTAGCATTTGACACTAAGCCAGCATCTTTATCTTCTACTTCGTTCAGTTGTTTCTTCCCAGTAAAAGCAGGCGGCTTTACTGGATGAACAATCTGACAAAATCCAGCCGAAGAAATCAGCAGCAACAAAACTGTTTTTGTTAAATGATTCATACTCTTGATTTGATTAGTGAAAAATTACCAGATTCTTTTTATAAACTCTTTTGCTTTTAAGATAGGTAATTCAATTGAATATCTTGTAATTTCCCTGTCTTCATGCTTTACTGATAATCCTCTTTTATTTCTATCAAACATATAAATAAAATCTTTTCCAAGATTAGAATTTATCTGAATGATAAAAGTATTTCTCTTTGTTAAAAAAAATTGTAACGAATCAATATCTATACTAGATATTTCTCCGGATACAAATTTCGTATCTATTACATCATCTTTCTTGTACAACTTTTCTTCTACTATGCTGAACCCATTATCATCAGCATAAAAGTTTTTTATCGTCGTATGCTTAGATGTTGAAATAGTATCAATATGCCTGACAATAATTGTTTGGCTTGTACTCAATAATGGTTGAATAACGAAAATTATTGATAGCAAATTCTTCATGATAATTTCAGGAAAGGTCTGCCACCATTAAGATAATTTGTCAGTCGTTGCAAATTATTACTATACTCTTCGGTTCTTCTCGCGTCTACTTCGTCTGTGTCCATCCTGTACGCTATGATGTGAACTAAAATAGACATCGCGTCTGCACCGTCTCCTTGACCCAAAATGGTAAAGACAGCAGCCAAGTTATTAGCCATTTGCTTTGCATCAGTGATTGTGTAATCTTGGTTTTCCATGATTGAACTTTGTTGTGAGTTCAAATAAAATCAACTAAAGCACATACTTAGTGAATTAGTTGACGAATGCCCTAAAATAGTTGACGAGGCTGTGAACGGGCGTTTCTGGGGGACGAGCCAGGGGACGAATGGGGCATTTCAGGGGATGAATGAAAGTAGGGTATCAGATGATCCTTATGTATCAAGGGTGGTATACACCTGAGTGTATTTGTTCGCCTTCTTTCGGCTGGCCCTTCTGGGCAGTGACGTTCTGTAACGCCTGGTCTGTGTGAGTATAGCTGCGGTTGTATTCAATCTTAGCGTGACGCACTAATTCCTTGCTCCCGATGTCTTTGCCAAAATTGGCTGCGTAATTCTCCATAACGCCCATAGTATAGTCGCGCAATTTGTCGGGGTTGTTGCCGATGTGGGCTAATTCCTTTTAGCTGGGACCAATGGTGAATGTACAGAACCGATCCTGCGCCGTTTTAAGCCCCTGGGCGGCTCCGTCTCGATTAATCCCGGTACTACCTCACTTTGGCTTACGTTGTCGCTGTGAGCGCAAAAGAACGCTTCCTACTGGGCGGAGGCTAATTGAGGGGCAATACAGACTGCTTCGCGCTTTCACGGACCATTCTAAGAGGGCTTAGGGCGGTTTCATTAGTATCTTTGGCAAGACCTAATTTACTCTACATGGCCGCTCTCTTATTTAAAGCCAAACTTGTCAATCAAGCAGGTGTCCTCGAAGCTGAACTAGCCAAAATCCTGTTTGGCGTTGACTCACCGGAAGAGAAAGAGAAGATGTTTAGAACCACTTGCGAAACGACCTATCCGCACTTACTCATTCAGGAGCCACTAAGCATTTCACCGGCTAAACTTCAGTAAAAGTCCCAAAACGTCTACTCTGTGCCGGTACAGCTCAAGCTCTCCCACGATGGCTTACCGTCTGGCTCGTTGCTGGTGGTAAAGAATGTTGTTCTGGGCGTGGACGATGTAACTATCATTCCACTGTACCGACTGCTCTAACCGGTTGATCTCGTCGCCCTCGCTCTGGTCGAACCAGTACCGCGCTCCATCGCTGCTCAACTCGGTACGCTTCTGGGCGGCTAATGCCTTCCGCTCCTTAATCCAGTTTTTGGTTCGCTGCTTCTCGGCTTCGTGCCAATCAATCGTAATCTGTTCTCCGGCTATCGCCTGGCTCTGCTCCTCGGTGTATGGATCCTGGGTGCGAGTCCCAGCCGGACCAATACTAAACCACTGTAAAAACTCCATGTTGAAAAGGGGATAATGGGTAATTGCTCCGGGTCATATGGTCGTCCGAAATTATGATACTAAACTACTACATCGACCGGACAAAAGGGAGAAGAAATACTAAATAAATGGTATGTGTCTGATATTTACTAAAAGTATATAAACTATAAATATAGTTGCCGCCTTCTTCCTTTTTTTACTAACGCGCGGTCCTCCTTGTTCTTTGTTTTTCCGTCCCGGTCTGCCTGGCGTCAGCCGGTACTTTTGACTTATCCACAGTTTTTTTAGCAACGCGCGGCATCGAAACTATAATAGTAGGAAATTTTACTATTATAGTTAATAATATATAATAAGTACTGATTCCTAATAAACCGACAAATACCCCCACTTGACTAGATGAATAAACCGACAAATACCCCCACTCAGATGTGTAATAAACCGACAAATACCCCGGATTAATCAGACATACAGTATGTAAGCCTGTTTTTTCGCTTTATCTTCGAAACGCCCTTTACGAAAGGGGTAAAATGGACTGACAGATATGGAGGATAAGCGTAGCACCCAGTTAGTACTTCCCCTTGGTCTCACCTATGAGCCACAACACAAGGACATCATTAAGCAACACTGGAACGTAACCTTTGCTCGCCAGGGCCGTATGAGTGTCACCGCTAAACGCATCATGGCCCGCGTGATCGACCAAATACGGGACGATGATTTTAAGCTACGCCCTTATTATCAGCTGCGTATTGCGGACATCATCACTGACGCTGGAATAACGAAAGAAACGGCTTACAAAGAGGTAAAAGGTGCCTTGCTCGAACTGTTGGGGGCCGTGTGGGAATTTGAGAGCTTAGACGGGTCTGAGTGGTTCGCTCGTCACCTTCTAGACTCAACTAAAGAACGGGCCGTAGGGTATAAGGATGGCATAGCTACGGTATTACTCAATCCTGCGTTAGAGCCGTATTTTATTCAGATTGCCCACTACTCGACCCATCAGCTTAATAACTATATGAGTCTTAAAAGCTGGTACTCGATGCGCTTTTTCGAGATCTTATCCGCTTTCCGTGATACGGGCATATGGTGTCCAACTCTCGAACAGTATCGCCAATTAATGGACTGCGCCCAGGAAAAAGACAAGCGTGGCAAGATAAAGCGGGATAAAGACGGGAATCCAAAAATGAAGTACCCTGATACCCGCGATCTGATAAACCGAACTATCACGGAGCCGTTAGAGGAATTAGCTGGTACAAATCTGGCGTTCAGCTATGAGCCAGTATACGAGACCGACCGGCTGACGCGGGGCCGTAAGAAGATCACAGGCTTTAAGTTTGTCCTCCTGCGTAAGCAAGATGGCAAAATACCGGAGTACTGGCTACAACATACCGTTATCTCTCAAGTAGTAGCCAACCTCCGGGGTTGGAAGGTAACAGATAAGAACATAGCTCTGTACTTAGAAGATATAGGCACTAAAGCGGCTAACAAGTTGGTGTACGACTGGCAACTGAAAGAGAACACAGACGACCGAATTAACCACCGCGTAAAGTACTGTAACGCCGTATTCGTCAGGATGGGTAAAACGGCTCAGGAACGAATGAAACAGGAAGTGGAAGCCGCAGTAAATCAGTAGAGCCTATCACTTAGCATGCCTTCACGAATACAATGGGTAAGAACGATATATGGATTGCGGCTACTGCCCTATACTTAGATCTAGACTTGCACACCACTGACAACGATTTCAACCATTTGCTGCCCTTAGGCTTGCGGTTAGTCAAAGACAGATAAAGTTCTGCACAACAAAACGGGCCCTGTTTGCAAACAGGGCCCGTTTTGTTGTGCAGAAATAGGTTCATAATTACACCTATTTTTACACTAGTATTTAGGTGTGGAAGCAGGTGTAATTATGAACCTAAATTGTACTTCTTTTTCTCCCGCTCTATCTTCTCTTCAATCGCTTCCATTATCCAGTCCTGTAGGGAAACGCCAAGCTTCGGACTGGTCGGTTTGCGTGGCCGTTTGGCTCGTAACTGGTCAACTGCGGCAAGCTGACCGGACATAATTTTGATGTTGAAGTTCTTGATTTGTTCCTGCCGCTCGGTTTGGCTAACAGTCGTACTCCCTCGGTTTATAATCTCGTCTATTTTCTTGTCCTGCCCTCTAGTCGACTGTTGCTCGTCAGTTTGGGCAGGTCCTGCCTTCTTCTTGGGTGGTGCTGATACGGCCATAGGATCTATTTTTTGATTCCTGTAACATGACTAAATAACGCTTCTACTTCGCTGACTGCTTTTTCGTCAGTAGGCGCCATTTCAAAAACGGATAACCCTTTACTGGCTGCTGTGGCAAACGCTTTACGGTTGATGACTGGATAGTCTACAAAGTTCAATTCCTCATTCTCTCGTAAAACTTCGGTTGCTTCGCTGTTGTCAGCTCCGCGCGTGTCTGCCTTGTTCAGAAATGAATAAACCTGCAACGGCTCGGGGCGGCTCCCCTGGATCTCGCTCAACAGAGCCTGCACTTTAGATAGTGTCCAAATTTCATAACTGCGAGGAGCAAACGGAATCAAGTACACGTCAGAAACGAAGAGTGCAGCTCGCTGGCTGGCCGTGTCGCGCCCTCCGGTGTCAATAACAATATGGTCGTATTTAGGTCGTAGCTGCTCAATCTGTCGGCGGACAGTCGGGCCATTAAGTTGTACAAGCGTATAGCCTAACTGTCCGTTTTTAGTCTCCTCACGCCAGGCGGTGAAATCGCTTGCGCTTTCCTGTTCGTCAGCATCTACTAACAAAACGTCTGCTCCACGTTGGGAAAGCCACACAGCAAGATTAGTTGATATAGTCGTTTTTCCTGTGCCTCCTTTTATGCCTCCTACTGTGAAAATCATGTAGTTACCTATCTTTTTGAGGTGTAATTCCTAGTGTTAAACAGAACCTGATTTCAGGTGTAATACTACACCTTTTTTATCTGAAATAGTTAGGCCAAACGCTTTAAGACAGCATACACATTGGGTATGTGCCACTTCCCGCTTGATCGGTAGGTAGGTATTTGTTGGCGGTTTAATTCGTCCCTGATCGCCCTTACTGTTTTGAAACCTGCGGCCTGCAAACCCTCAATAGTCGGTCGTAGCTTCATAGCAAATTCTGTGGCTGCGGTCGCGTTCTGCTGACTTAGCACCTCTTTGCCATACTTCCCCAACTGTACACCACGTCGCTTAGCGGCTCCTAGTGCGTCCTTCGTCCGAGTGCTGATTTGCTCCCGCTCGTGTTCCGCGAATGCAGCCAGTAGGTGGATCATTAACCGGTTGGCATGGGGGTTATCGACCGCCTTGAAATCAACTTGGCTTTCCATCAGATTCGATATAAAAGCAACGTTACGGCTCAACCGATCTAGCTTAGCTATTACCAGCGTAGCCCGTTCTTTGCGACATTGAGCTATAGCAGCGGTCAATTGTACGCGCTGATTTTTCTTTCCGCTCTCGGTCTCGGTGAAACTGGCCACAACGGAGTACCCTTCACGGTGGGCAAAGTTGCTGACGGCTTCAGCTTGGGCCTCTAGTCCTAACCCACTTCTGCCCTGGCGGTCCGTGGAAACTCGGTAATAAGCAACAGCTTTTCTCATAGTAGATAAAGGTTGAGCAGGACTTTTGTTACTATGCATACGTTCGTATACATAGTAACAAATAACTGATTATGTATACAGAATATCGGTAGTTGGACGATGAAATCTACTTTAATCTAAATCAGGCGATCTTGCAAATAGTAATTATCAAAAAAGTATTTTAGGTTTTTCAATATGACACAGACAAATATCAAACATAAATTTTGAAGAGATAACCCGTGGAATTGGCTATAAACAAATTCATTAAATGCATAATATATTCTTGAAAAGGAATATGATTTAAATATTAAAAATATTATGGCTATTTGTCGTAAATATTTAGTATTTTTGAAGGCAAAACATTAAAACACAATGTATGGACAATAACTTTCATAAATTTCTTACAACGTTGGGTTTCTCTGTAGAAGATATACAGAAAAGCTCAACAGAAATTGTGTTTAATTATTCTATAGAAGAAAATAATTCAATTTCTGTAAAGTATATATATACCCCTACTGAGGAAGATATATTTAAGCAACATCAACTTTTATGGAATAAAAATTCTGATTCCGTTTTCATAGCCGTATCAAGAGAAATATCCCATATTATAAACATAAAGGAAAAACCAGATAAGGAAACTCCACTAAAAAAATCTATATGTATAAAATCATTCAATTATGGTGTAAATAGCAAAGGATTTGAAAATATTGATATACAACTTATAAGAAAAGACTCAATCAGTTCAGCTTACTTTTTTGATTTCGTATCTAAAAATCAAAAAAAGGGACAAAGCGTAGATAAAGACTTGTTACTAAATCTATTAGCACTAAGGAATGATTTAGTAAGAAATGAAAACGAAAAGACGGTGCATCTTTTAATTTTAAGATGCCTTTTCATTAAATATTTAGAAGACAGAGAAATTTTTGAAGAGAACTATATAACAAAAATTCTTGAGACTGGGAAACCAGATCAACTTATAAATGCGTTTGATGAAGTTGCTAAAATAAATGGAGACATATTCAAATTTGACCAATTTAACGTAAGTGATATTAAAACAATCTATTTAAGTAAACTATTACAGTTCTTTAGGTCAGATTACAGATCTGGTCAGCAATATCTATTTCCTTATAAATTTAACGAGATTCCTATTCAACTAATAAGTCATGTTTACGAAGCATTCTTAAATGGAAGTTCTAGGAAAGGCAACGGTATATATTATACTCCGGTTTTTCTTGTAAATTTTATGCTGTCCCAGTCTTTCTCCAAAAAAATTAAAGAAGACCCAAAGGCGAGAATTTTAGATCCAGCGGTTGGTTCAGGAGCATTTTTATTAGAAGCATTTAAAAGTATACAGCAAGCATATGGAGACAAATTAGATTTTAATGCAAAAAAGAAAATATTAGAAGAGCAGCTTTTTGGTATAGATAGTGACGCTAACGCTCTGCAAATCGCTGCTTTCAGCCTTTACTTAGCTTTACTAGAAACTGAGTCCCCTGCATTTATACGAGCGGAAATTGAGAGAGCTAATCCCATTCTTCCAACTTTAATTGGAAGAACTCTTATTCAAGGAAATACAATTTTAGATGATATATTTACAAATATTACATTTGACTGCATAGTATCCAACCCTCCTTGGGGTTCTATACCAACTGGCCTGAATGATGTATACAGGAGAGAGCGCAACGCCATAGATAATACAGATAACAATTACCCGGAATATGAGTATGTTGCAGATTATGAAAGATCTCAGGCTTTCCTTATGCGGGTAGATAAATGGGGTGATAAGAATACTTTATTTGTAATGGTTGTAAAAAACTCTATTTTTTTAAACGATCAATCCAAAAATTTCAGGTTCAACATTTTACGAAATTACCAAATAAATACATTCTATGAATTATCACACTACAACAGAATACTATTTAAAAAAACAGAAATAGGCCTAATAGATGGTGAAAAAATTGAGCTTGGAGCCAGTGAACCATGTGTAGTTTTATTTTTTCAGCGAAAATCTGACATCGATAATATAATAACTTATATTTCACCAAAATTAACGAGATTTTCTGAACACTTTGAGCTAATTCATTATACTCAAAGAGATAAATATGAGTTGAAACAAAACGAATTCATAAAAAATGATTCATTATGGAAAATTCTTGTTAATGGGGATGTCGAATCTCATGATTTGATCATAAACAAATTAGATGGACAAAAAAACTTAGAAATTGAAGCCAGGGTTGGGTTTCAACCAGAGAAGAATATGTCAGTAATAGGACCTCCTGAATTAAAAAGAATCTTAGAGCCAAATAATCTTTACCAATTTTATATAAATGAAAATCTACCTAAATTTAACTATAATCAAAAATTACGAAGAAGGCCTAATTTCAAAATATTCGGCGATCCCCGGATAGTTGTTACTGTGCGCCCCCTCAAGTCAGACAATTATTTATTCAGGGCTGCATACTTAGAAGATGAAGTAGTTCATAAGCATAACATCCTCTCAATTAAATTGAGGAATAATAATACATATATTAATAATTATTTACCATATTTAGGTATCATTAACTCAAAACTTATAGGATTTTTGTTTTTTCAGTTATCTATTCAATGGGGGAAAGGTGAAGGGAAAAGAGATGCTTTGAGAAATATTGATATTGAGAGACTGCCTCTAAAAGGCATAATTGATAAGGAGTTATGTGCTGAAATAACTGCTTTGGTTCAACTTATTCAAAGGCTAAAATCTGAGGGTCAAGAATGCGAAAATGAATTGAATTTACTTGATGAAATCGTATTTAACTTATACGGCTTAGTAGATTACGAAAAGGAAATCATTAAAGAATTTTATGATGTTCGAGTAAAAAGGATTGATTCTGTATCATCAAAAGTAAAAACCACCGATATACAAAACTACTATAGTACATTTAAAGAAACTTTTTCATTGATACTTTCTGACAAAAATGAATTGAATGCATCTTATTACATTTCACCTAATTTAGGTGCAGTAATATGCTTAGCAATTACAGACAAAACAGAAGATGTCAAATTAGAAAAAAATGTAAATTTTGAAATTATTAATTTCATTAAATCAAATCAGCTTGATAAAAGTGATTCATTAAAAATATTGTTTGACGAAAAAGTAAAAATATACGATAAAGACAAGTTTTACATTATAAAAAGTAATTTATTCAAAGATTGGACTAAAAGACAGGCGATTAAAGACGCTAAAGAAGAAATAGAGCTATTTATTAATCAACTCTCACTCACGCAATGAACAGTAATTCTTCAGATTTTATAAACTTTAATCTTTCCAAGCTTGGCTATTCTTCTAAGCAGGATATTATCGAAAATCTTTTTTTAAAATCGTTAACTGAAAGCTATAATCGCATAGATAAAAACATAGGAATGGAAAACGAGATTAGAGATAGATTCATGAAAGATTTATATTATACAAATACTGACATTAAGAAATGGCTACAATTAAATATAATATATCTTGATTGGGAGAATTGGGTATTTACAGATGGTTTTGAGGTAGCAAGAACAGATGTCACTTTTAAAATAAGTGGTTTACGATTTATAATTGAATGTAAAAGACTTAAAACGGCAGATAAAGAATATATAGATGAGGGATTAGAAAGGTTTATTGTTTTAAAATATGCAAAGGGTGACGATTTTGCTGGAATGATTGGTTTTGTAATTTCAGGGGACAAATTAAATATCTGTAAAGGTCTAAATACTAAAATAAAAAGTTTAAAGCATACTTCGTCAATCAGCTGTGTTGATCCAGGTATTAGTTTCACAAGCGAACATGAACGTATAGATAAGACTCAAATTAAGATTTATCATTTTTTTTTAGATTTTTCTCTTACGAGAGTAACAGTGTAATGTTTAATTCTGCCATAATAGCTAATTGTGTAAGCGAAGATTTTTCATTATCATACTTGCATAATAATCCATTAATACCAGAAATAAAATATTTGAATGACAGTTAATAATTTATTTACATAATGATAAAAATAACATGAATACGAATCTTGACAAAATATAGATATTTATTTTGGATCGTATACAAGTACTCACGTGTTTCTAATTTATAATGTTTAAAAGAATAAACTATTAGCTTTTTTCAAGTTCATAAAAGATATAATTGTCTTAGCCTTCTGATTTATTTCCTATTACATAATATAGCTTGTAAAACACCTCCCGGAATAACACAACGTCCGGCCAACTCTTACGAGGGGCCGGACGTTGTGTTATTCCGAGGTGATCAATAGGATAGTTCCAGAAATTAGGGTTGAACTGCTGCCACCTTTAGACTTGTCTGCCAGAGGGGGGCAATTATTCGTACAGGCTTCTGGTTTGCCTGCCATAAATCATACTGCTGCTGCATGTTGAGCCACAGCTGGGGTGTTGTCGTGGGGAATGCCTGGGCAAGCAGGATCGCCATTTGCGCACTGATACCAGCGTGTTCGTTAACTATTTGAGATAGCGTCTTGCGGCTGACGCCGAGAGCCTCAGCCGCCTGCGTGACGCTGAGACCCGCACCGTCCAGGTACAATCCTTTCAAGATCGTACCTGGATGCGGGGGATTATGCATGTTGACCATATATATTTGTTCGTGTTAGTGCTATATCTTAGCTATCGTTGAGCCACCGTATGTATTAGTGGTAGTCTTCGTAATTCACGTCAAATGCGTTCCCGGTTCCTTTATCAAACTTAAATGTAATGCGATAATTACCCGTCACTTTGACGGCATACTCACCCTTTCTATTGCCCTTGAGCGGGTGGTAATCGGAGCCAGGAAAGTTCATCTCGCCGGGCTTACTAGCCTGATTTAATAAAGCTAGAATCATTTTGATTCTGGCTACTTGTTGAGCGGGTAAACCTGACGGTTCACCCTTTTCAAAGAGCTTTTCGGTCGCTTTATGCGCGAATGAGTTGATCATCTCTACGGGGGTGTTATAAATTTGGTTGGTCTCATATTGGTTTGTGTTTAGTGATTTGACTAATAAATCGCTGTGGCAGTGATACCAGATACGTAACGGGTATCACTGCTGATTAGTTCACCTACGTTTAAAAAAGGAGCTTCTCATAGTCTGCGCATGATATAGTATGTGCATGATAACGTCGCTTCCAAGAGTTATAAAACCGAAAAACACCACTATTACGATTCTGCAAAGCGACCCAATGAAGTAAGTTGAGCAACGATTAAACCCGGCTCCGGTCGTTGCTCCGGCATAAGGCGAAACAGAATAATATACGGCACCTGGGGGCAAAGTGGGCGAGCTGCGGGGTTGGCTTCGGCCCGATCTGTCCCCGCTTCGGGCGGTTGCGGCCCTTTTTTCCCCTCGCAAACCAAATACTATTTGGTTTTGGTCATGTAGCAGGAAGCGGGTTAATGAGGAAATTAAAGACAAAGGGGGAAAGAGTAGGAATCTTCAGAATTGATAGCCAACGTTAATGGCTACTATTGTTGATGTCGGCAAGCTGGATGTACGCCAAACGGCAAGCCGTCTCCGTACCTCTGGGCGTAAAATATACCTGCCTGCTCTGATCTGAATATAACCGTGTAGGCCGGGATAAACATGATACCTTACCTCCTGTCCGCCCCCCGATATTTGAATGTAGGTTGATGGATGTACCAAGAGGTCCCGTATTTCCCACGTGATGGGTATCTCTAAGGAAGGCCCGACTCCTATGCTCAACCGTCCAATTTTGTATAGTACCGGTACTGTCACCCTGGCAGACGTACCACGCACTATAGTCACGGCATCCATAAGTCCGGTCCCTGGCCAATCCACCGAAAGTCTTTGCTCTAAATAGTTGGCTGCTATGGAGATTTCGGGTTCTATTGACCAACCCCTATGGACGTGCAGTCGATAGCTTAGCCCCGCTTGTAGGCTGGGTTTGTAAATTTGTCTCGCCCTAGGCAGTATATCCCCTTTCGTCAATACCTGCGCGTTCCCCCCTACGTATGCAGTCCATAGTTTGGGGTGTGGTACGGTTGATGGTTTATAGTATTCCTCCTGGGCCTGCGCCTGACTGACGATCAATAAGCAAAACAGAACAGTGAGTAGTCTCATATTCTCATTGTTTTTGACCTGGTTAGAAGTGTTTTTCGATTCGATACCCTGCACCGTTGTTAGGATGCCTGCTCCTCGTCAAGGGGTCGGCAATACGGTACTCAAAACTCGTCTGACATAGATTGACTATCTCGGGCCTGTCCATTGTTGCCTGGCTTCTTCACGGTCGGCGCAGCTGGTTTAATGCCGTTCACCTCCTGTAACAATGCCTTTGCTTCCTCCTGAATCCGAATGAAATTCGCTTTGACCTCTTCGGCGGAAACAGTTGTGAAGCTGACCATTGGTGGAAATCTACCTGCGGTGGGTTTGATTTGCACTTTGAAACTCGAATAGTCCGATTCGACCAACTGGCCCAGAAATTCACCTGGGTTTAGGTTTAATACTTCCTGCACCGTTACCCGGCTTCGTTCAGTCCATGACTCGCTTTCACTCGTTGAGCCACTCCCCAAATGGCTCGCCTGCTCGCTCCGGCCCCTTGTCATGGTTCGTACGTCCTGTTTTCCCCATAAATTGCTAATGTGCTGCGCGGTGTCGGGGTTACCGACTCGGCCAAAAAACTGGTTGTTCAGATTGGAAATCAGCGCGTCTTTTTTTTGCTTTCCGAACATGTCCTCCATCTGTGAAATGTCCTGCGCTGAATAGACTGTCGCTACCCCGTTTTCCCTCCCTGTAGCGGGTAGTTGCTCAAAATTCGGAACGTAGATAGTCGGCCCTTCATCAATCACCACCACGCTACGGCTTTTGCCGCGCTGGTTCATCAATTTTGTTGCCACGGTGGTCAGCAGGGCCAGTATTGGCCCATACGTACCCGAAAGGGTTGGGTTATTGCCCAGCGTCACAAATTTGGGGTCGTTGGGGTCGTTCAGGTTCAGATTAAAATCATCGCCTGATAACACCCAAACAACATCCCGCGTGTTGATTTTTCTGAGCGCGTTTTGCAATGTTCCCACTACTGCCGCAGTCTGTCCGTTTGCGTCTCGATACACTGCCTCTTTCAGGCTGGCCACCGTGCCAGCGGTTTCGGCATTGGTAGATAGCATATCCACAACCTCACGAGTAGGCAGATTGGCTATGGCCATCGCGTGGGGGAGGGTGCAGAATTTGGGGTGTTCTTCCCGCAGAAACCAAATTATTGCGGAAAGGTACCCCTGCGCGTTGTCACTAAAAAAGCTGGGATTTTTGATGCTTTCCGGTACCAGATTATGAATGATAGCGCGGGCGTATTCGTCGGCGTAACTGCTGCTCGTCATGGTGGCCGGGTTGAGTGGGT
>Ga0123337_10004055_pt1 | contig 15095 bp, 17 predicted proteins | sample frozenSSSSmetaG_FD_89792 | JGI IMG/M metagenome (GOLD analysis project Ga0123337, IMG submission 89792) | Glacier valley bacterial and archeal communities from Borup Fiord, Nunavut, Canada, to study Microbial Dark Matter (Phase II) -... | ecosystem: Environmental > Aquatic > Freshwater > Ice >... | reverse complement strand
TGGCTGAGCACTTCGCGTTCGCCTGGGGTGGCTTTGGAGGGATCGATCAGGACGCTGGTCGTTTGGCCGGTGAGGGTGTTTTTCAGCTCGATCTTCGTCGGCGTGTCGTTGAGGAGGCGGGCGTGGATCGTGTATTCCGCGAGTTGGGCTCCGGGCTTTTCCGGCTTGGCCTTGCGTCGGGGTTTGATTTGGGCTGCCAGTTTGGGATCAATCGCGCGCCGTTCGACGTTTCCATTCGAGAGCAGGACCCAATGTTTTCCGTCGTCCACCAAGGGAGTCGTCTCGAATGCGATCAACCGGGTTTTCTCATTCGGCAGCGTGGGATCGATGCTCAGGTCATCCAGAATATGGTAATTTGCTGCCAATTGCTTGCGGCTGTCCGCGTCGAGCTTGTCGCCAAGCTCATCGATCGACTTCGGCGCCCGGCCGTCATGTTTCTCAGCGAAACCGCGGATCAGCCAGCCGAGTTGGGAAAGCGGCCACTGGTCGCTGTTGATTTCCTGCTGCTCCTCGCGCTGGGACATCCGCCGCCCCGCGAGCAACTCGTGGGCTTCCTGCGTGGCAATGACAAACACCTCGCTCAACCCCGGCCCCGCCGCTGCCGCGTCCGGATTTTGAAACCAATAGCCGGGGATGGGCAGGGAAACGTTCGCCCGCAGGACCGTCAGGCCGGTATTTTCGTCGTGGTAGCGCACCACCGCCATCGCCTCCTCTCCATTGGCCGCGGGAAGCATGAAAAGCTGCCCTAGCAAAGCCACGATCGTCGATGCAATCCATTCCGGTTTCATAGATTCCCCATGCTAACGACTCAGCAGGCGAACGGAAGCTGGAAAATCCCGGACATTTGCGCCGCTGGAGGCCGGAAATTCGAAAACTTCCGGAAAAACACAAACGCAGCAAAAAAATCTTGCGCAGGGGGGTGGGTCGTGGTGTTCTCCCCGCCCGCCCAACTGGGTGGATTCATTTATTTCCCCATACGGCCATGGCCTACGCAGTGATCAAAACCGGCGGTAAACAATACCGCATCCAAGAAGGCGACAAATTTGACGTCGAGAAGCTCGACGCCGAAGTCGATTCAGTAATCACATTCGACGCCCTCATCGTCGGAGAAGGTGACACCGTGAAAATCGGCGCTCCTCTCGTCGAAGGTGCATCCGTGACTGCCAAGGTCATCAACCAATACCGCGGACCCAAGGGCGTTGCCTTCAAGTTCAAGCGCCGCAAGGGCTTCCACAAGACCATCGGCTTCCGCCGTGCTCTGACCACGCTCGAGATCACCTCGATCGCTGGCTGATCCAACCACTCACCTACCTACTTCCATGGCCCATAAAAAAGGACAAGGCTCCGTCAAGAACGGTCGCGATTCCCGCAGCAAGCGCCTCGGCGTGAAAAAATTCGGCAGCCAGGCCGTCATCGCCGGGAACATCATCATCCGCCAGCGCGGCACGAAAGTGCATCCGGGCCTCGGCGTCGGAATCGGCAAGGACCACACGCTGTTCGCCCTCGTCGACGGCCGTGTGAAGTTCGACCGCGAAGGCCGCCGCGTGAACGTGGTGACTCAGGAAGTCGCCGCTGCGAACTGATCACGCTCGCAACAATTTCGAAAAAGGCTGCTTCCGGTTTGGAGGCGGCCTTTTTTCGTGCCACCTGTCATTTATGAAATGGTTTGCCATCTGCCTCGGCCTGCTCGTTCTAACGAACTGCCAGAGAAGCCGCAGCGTCGATCGGCCCAAGGCGGTGCCAGTCAGGGAGGACGGCGCGCTGGAACTGCGGCTGATGAGTTTTAACGTGCGCTATGAGAACGACGGCGACGCCGGTGCGCGGGCATGGCGGCAGCGGGTGCCCGGTGCCGTCCACATGATCCGCGCGCAAAAGCCGGATGTCTTCGGCGTGCAGGAGGCCTTGCACGGACAAGCGGCGGACCTGTGGGCGTCGCTGCCGGATTACGAGTTTTTCGGCGTCGGCCGCGACGACGGGAAGCGGGCGGGGGAGTATTCCGGGATCTTCTATCAGCGGGATCGTTTCGAAGCGGATGCCATGGACTGCGGGACGTTCTGGCTATCAGACACGCCGGAAGTGACGGGCTCTCACACCTGGGGGAATGAAATCCCGCGGGTGGCCACCTGGCTGCGGCTGACGGACCGTGCGACCGGCCGCGGGTTCTATGTGTTCAACACGCACTGGGATCACAAGAACCAGCCGTCGCGCGAGAGAGCCGCCCTGCTACTCGCTGATAGGATCGATGCGAGAAGTCACGCGGACGAACCGGTGGCTCTGATAGGTGATTTCAACTCCATCGAGGCGAATCCCGGGCTTTCCTATCTGGTGGGAAAACGCGTGACTGTGGCGGGTGCCGATCGCACGTGGGGAAACGCGCTGGTAGATACATTCCAATCCCTCCACGCGGACCAGAAAAACCGCCGGACGCTGCACTTCTGGACTGATACCACACAGGGCCATGTGAAGGTTGACCACATTTTCGTCAGCCGCGGCGCATCGATCAAGGAAGCGGAAATTCTATCAAAAGACAAGCCGATGGTCTCCGATCATTTTCCCGTCATGTCACGGGTGGTTTTCCCCGAGTGACGCGCAGCACTCGCGGACGTAGGCCTTGATCGCATCCGGCCACAGTCGCAACGGCACGCCGGTTTCCTCCGCAAGCCGCGTGGTGTCCATCGCGGTGAAACGTGGCCGCGTGGCGCGGAAGGCTTTCACGTTTTCCAACTTCAGCCCGGCGATTTCCGGCAGTGGATCGATGACTCCCGCCGCCGCCATTTCGGCGACCACCACCCGCGCCATGCCGTGCCATGAAACCGGGTCGCCCGGGTTGCACGCGTGGACGATGCCTTCGGTTTTCCGCTCGATCAGGATTTCCATCCACGCCGCGAGGTCGGTGGTGAAAACGGGCAGGGAATACTTGTCCGCGATTGCTTCGAGGTGGCGGCCGGCGAGCGCGTTGTTGAAGGTCTGGTCGATGAACGACGGTTTTTCCGGTCCGAAAACCCAGGAAACGCGCACCACGAGATTTCCCGGATGGGCGAGCACCGCCTTTTCGCCCGCGAGCTTGCTGCGGCCGTAAACGCTCAGCGGATGCGGCGCGGCCTGCTCGGTGAGCAGCGCGGTGTTTTCGCCGCCGAAAACGTAGTCGGTGCTGAAATGGATCAACCGCACGCCGCGGCTGGCGGCCCACAGCGCGATTTTTCCCGGAGCAGCGGAGTTGACCCGCATCGCGAGGCGCGGATCGTCCTCGCAGGCTTCGAGGCCGGTTAGACCGGCGGGATTGAGCAAAACGTCGCAATTGAGGCTTTCGAGCGCGGCATTCAGGGAATCCGCGTCGGCGAGATCACAAATCCCGCGTGGCAGAAGGACGACTTCATGGCGCTCCGCCAGATGGCGGGCGAGAGCGGCTCCCACGCGGCCGGTGGTGCCTGTGATCGCGATGCGCATGGCTCAGAGCAGGCCTTGCTCGCGGAGTTCCTGGTCCACCTCGTCGTAATCGCCGTTGTAGTCCCGGGAAACGATGCCCGCGTCGCGGATGCGCTGGATGTTCTTTTTGACGCCGAACTTGCTGCGCGGTCCCGTCACCAGTCCGGTAACACCGCCGACGACAAATGGCAACAATGCCGCGACGCCCAGCGCGCCAAGGCCGATGCCGACCCCGCGGCGCGCACCGCGGTGCATCAGATCTCCCAGCAAAAGCCCCGCCGCCGCACCCAGCAACGCCGGTGCGGTGAGAGCGCTTGTTTCCATCCACGCGGGCGTGGTCGGTTCATAATACTCGTCAGCCATGAGTGAGACTAAAACCTTTTCCAAACTAACGACAACACTGGAAAAACAAAATGTTGCAGTTTACGGCTTTTCCAAACGCGCCGATTCGAGCAACGTGCGGCCCATGCCTTCGATCGAAAATACCTACGCCCTGATTCTGGCCGGTGGCTCCGGAACCCGCTTCTGGCCCCTCAGCCGCAACACCCGCCCCAAGCAGCTTCTCGATCTTTTCGGCAACGGAACCCTTCTGGAGCAAACGATCCAGCGCCTCGAGGGCCTCGTTCCTTTCGAAAATATCCTCATCCTCACCAACGACCAGCAGGTGGAATCCGTCCGCCAGATAGCCTCCATGTTGCCGCCGGAAAACATCTTCGCCGAGCCTGCCAAGCGCGACACCGCACCGGCCGTCGCCCTCGGCATCGGCCTCGTCGCCGCGCGCAATCCGGACGCGCTGATGATGGTCCTGCCGGCCGACCAGCTCATCCAGGACACCGCCGCCTATCATGCCGTCATGCGCGACGCGCTCGCCACCGCGGAGAAGTCCGACGGCCTCGTCACCATCGGCATCAAGCCCACCTGGGCCTGCCCCTCCTACGGCTACATCGAGCGCGGTGGACGGGCGAACATCCCAGGACTCCACTGCGAGCACCCGCCGGTCGAAGTGACCCGTTTCCGCGAAAAGCCCAATCCCGAGCTCGCCGAACAATTCATCGCCCAGGGGAATTTCTCATGGAACGCCGGCATGTTCGTCTGGTCGCTGCCCACCGTGATCAAGCAGCTCACCAGCCACGCCCCGCAGCTTTCCCACTTCGTCTCCGAGCTGCGCAGATCCAGCGACCTGCCCGCCACCGTCGCCGCGCAGTTTCCCAAGCTCACTCCCATTTCCATCGACTACGCGCTGATGGAAACCGCCGACCGCGTGCTCAACATCGAGGCCACCTTCGATTGGGATGACGTCGGCTCCTGGATCTCCATCGCGAAATACCTCGACGTGACCGGCAACCAGAACCGCTCGAACCAGCCCATCACCGAGATCGATTCGGAAAACAACATCGTCTTCAGCACCCCGTCCGGCCCGCGCATCGCCTTGTTAGGCGTGAGCGACCTCATCATCGTCCAGACCGGCGACGCCATTCTCATCGCCAACCGCCACCAGGCCGACGCCATCAAGAAGCTCGGCGACCTTCTGCCGCCGGAGCTGCTTTGAAGAAGTTGAGAGTAGGTGGTTGAGAGTTGATAGTAAGAAAGGCTCTTATCCGGTCATTCCTCTTTCCATTTAAAAATCTCCGTTTACCACCCGAACTCTTTCTCTCAACCATTAACTCTCAACTCTCAACTTCTCCCCACCCCGCCCTCGGCATCGATCATGGCGACGCCCGCATCGGCATCGCCGCGACCGATGACTTCGGCATCCTCGCGCATCCGGTTGAGACCATCGATCAGAGCAAGGGCGATTCCATCGAGCGCATCGCCCGGCTGGTGGAAGTTCGGAAAATCCAGACCCTCGTCGTCGGCCTCCCCATCCGCATGGACGGCAGCGAAGGAAGCTCCGCCGCCAAGGTCCGGGCCTTCGCCGATCTGCTTCGCGAACGCATTCCAACCATCCCGCTCGTTTTCGTCGATGAAACGCTGACGACCTCCACCGCCGCCGCGAAACTCCGCGAGGCGGGCCGCAACGCGAAGCAGCAGAAGGCCATCATCGATCAGGCTGCGGCCGTTGAGATTCTCAACACGTGGATGGAAATGTAGCGGCGTGTCTGTGACCGTCGCTAACTGAAAAACGCCTGCAGGATAAACGGCTTCAGCCAACGACGCGTGCCGCAGAAACTCTGACTTTGGACTGCGGTGAGCATCACCGCTTTGGGGGAAGGTGTTGGCGTTCTCCCGGATTTGGTGTCCTGGGAAAATGGTGTGTGCGGGCTTTATTCGGAAAAGTGGGATCTGATGGGATACGGAACTCACTCTCAAAGCGGTGATGCTCACCGCAGTCCAAAGTTTCCGGCACCCTGCGCAGAGCGACGCTACAGGGCGGATCCTTCGCACCGGCAATTTACCCTTGTGACCCCGCATCAACTTTCGTCTTCTGAATCCCTACCACCGATGAACGCCAAACGCATTTTTATCTGCCTGCTCTCCGGAGCCGCGACACTGCTCACCAGCGGTTGCCTGGTGAAGAGAACCGTCACCGTCAACGGCGAGTCCCAGCAGGAAGGCTATGCGATCAAGCGTCCGATCAAGGAAGCGATCGAGAACTCACCGTGACCGGGCAGATGCGTCTCAAGCTCACCATTGCCTACGACGGCCGCCCTTACAGCGGCTGGCAATCCCAAGCCGGTGGAAACACCGTGCAGGACATCATCCAGGCCGCGATGGCGGAGGTGGCGAAACAACCGCTGCGTCTTCACGGCTCCGGCCGCACGGACACCGGGGTGCACGCGCTGGCGCAGATTGCTCACTTCGACGCGCCGCCGGAAATCTCGATGAACCCTTTCAACTGGGTTCCGGCGCTCAACTGCAAGCTGCCTGCCACGATACGGATCATGGCCTGCGAGGAAGTGCCGGCGGATTTCCACAGCCGCTTTTCCGCCATCGGCAAGGTCTATCATTTTAATCTCTGCACCGATCCGATTCTCCCGCCGCTCAAGGCGGGGCTCGCCTGGCACATCCCGCGCCAGCTCGATGCGGACGTTTTGTGGGACGCGCTCGCGCTTTTCATCGGCCGTCATGATTTCCATGCCTTCGCCGCCTATCGGGGAAACGAAACTCCGGACATCGACTGGTGCAGGACGATCGAGTCGGTGGAGCTCACGACCCTCCAGGACGGCTATCAGATCAGCTACAAGGGCGATGGTTTCCTCTACAAGATGGTCCGCTTGCTAACAGGCGGTGCCGTCCGCGCCGCGCAGGGCCGCATCCGGCTGGATGATTTCGCCGCGCTGCTGGACCAGTCTCCGGGCCTGCCATTGGGAAAATCCCCGCTCTGTGCGCCGGCGGACGGGTTGTTTCTGGAGCAGGTCTTGTATCCTTGAGCGCAAGCCGATGAAACCGAGGAAATGGAAGCGCCAGCGACTATCCGACGAGCGACGGGCCCAAGTCCTGTTGGATCTTGAAAGAAGGAAGTGGTCGCAGGACGGGGCGGTGACCCACCCATTGTTGATCGGCCTGTTTGGTAGCGTTTTTGCAGGGGTGGGACTGACTCTGTTCATCGGCCTCGTTTGTGGTTCATTTTACGGATACTGGAGGACAAAGGAAGAGGTGACCGTTCCCGCGCGATTGCAGTCCGTTGAATGGGTGCGCAATGGGAAATCGAGTCACACATCGGTTCGTTACGAATATCAGGTCGGTTCCGACAAATTCACGGGAACGGAGTTGGCCCTCTTCGGGGAAGGTCGTGGTGCCTACCATTCGTTGTCATCGTCATTTGACGCCGGGACTTCCATTCGTGTCTTCATTGATCCTTCGCAACCGCGATTTTCCGTGATTGATCGTCATTTCAAATGGTGGCCGTTCAGCGGGGCGATCATCCTCTCGGTATCATTCACAGGTGGAGGCTTTTTCATTCTGAGTCATCTATTCCGCATCAGGAAACTGTTGGGGTTGCCGCTGATAGGCCGGATCCGCGGGTGATTCGCTCCCATGTGACGAAATCGCCACGAGATCGGATGTGTTTGTGACGGCTGGATGGGTTTTCATGCTGTTGAAGTTTTTGAGAATTTCAGCAACTCATGAAAATCGACATCGTCACGGATACCTTCGCCCCGGATGTGAACGGAGTGGCCATGACCCTCGGCCGCCTCTGCGACGGGATGAAAAGGCGGGGCCATCGGGTGCACGTCATCCACACCGGCGAGTTCGCGAAGCAGGGTGAAACGGTTTCCGCGTCCGTTCCGCTTCCGGGATACAAGGAGGTGAGGGTGGGTCTGCCGGAGCCCTTCAAGCTGCGCGCGCGCTGGATCAAGAAGCGCCCGGACGCGATCTATGTGGCGACGGAAAGCCCGTTGGGAAAATCCGCGCTCAAGGCGGCCAACGCGCTGGGCATTCCGGTGGCCACCGGATTTCACACGAATTTCCATCAATACATGGAGCAATACCGCCTTGGTAAATTGCAGCCGGTGGCGATGGCCTATCTGAAAAAGTTCCACCAGCGCGCGGACTGCACGCTGACGCCGTCGCGCGATGTGATGGAGAAGCTTCAGGCGGAGGGATTTCAGAAGGTGCAACTGCTAGGGCGCGGTGTGGACACGGAATTGTATGCTCCGGGGAAACGCAGTGAGAGCCTGCGCGCCGGATGGGGCGCGCGGCCGGGGACACCGGTGGCGATGATCGTCGGCCGGGTGGCGGCGGAGAAGAATTTCGATCTGGCGATGGCCACCTTCGAGCAGATGCGCCAGGCAGTGCCGGACGTGCAATGCGTGGTGGTGGGCGATGGTCCGCTGCGCGAGCGGTTGGCGGAGAAATACCGCTGGGTGCATTTCGTGGGAGTGAAGCTGGGTGAGGAACTGGCCCGCCACTATGCCTCGGCGGACGTGCTGGTGTTTCCAAGCGAGACGGAGACGTTCGGCAATGTTCTGCTGGAAGGCATGGCCAGCGGTCTGGTCACGGTGAGCTACGATTACGCGGCGGCGGCACTGCATGTGGAATCCGGCGTGAACGGCTTCAAGGCGGCGAAGGGCGATGCGGCGGAATTCATGAACCTGGCGGTGTCCGGGCTCGCCCTGCGGCCCCACCACGGCATGCGACAGTCGGCACGCGAGGTGGCGGAAACCCTAGGCTGGGACCAGGTGGTGAGGGAGTTCGAGTTTCATCTGGAGGGCATTTCGGAAGGCCGGCGGTCGAAGGCACCCGCATCTTACAAGCTAGGAAAACGGCCGAAGTTCTCCTGCCGCACGGTGATACTATCAGACATTCACCTCGGCACGCCGGACAGCAAGGCGAACGAGGTGGTGGAGTTTCTCAAGCACATCCGCTGCCAGAAATTGATCCTCAATGGCGACATCATCGACGGCTGGGCGCTGCGCCGCGGCGGGAAATGGAGCGGACGTCATAGCCGCTTCGTCCGCAAGGTTCTGAAAATGATGGAACGCGACGACACCGATGTCGTCTATCTGCGTGGCAATCACGATGATATCCTGGAGCGCTTCCTGCCGCTGGCATTCGGCCGACTGAAGGTGGCGAAGGAGCACATCCACACGACCGCGGCCGGGCGGCGCTATCTGGTGATCCACGGCGACGGCTTCGACAGCGTTTCCACGAACCACCGCTGGCTCGCTTCGTTAGGGGCAGTGGGCTACGATTTCCTGCTGAAGGTGAACCGCTTTTACAATCACTGGCGGGCGTGGCGCGGGAAGGAATATTATTCCCTCAGCAAGCAGGTGAAATCCAAGGTGAAGTCGGCGGTCAGCTTCGTGGATCGCTACGAGCAGCTCCTTCAGGATCTCGCCCGGCTCCGCAAATGTGATGGCATCATCTGTGGCCACATTCACACGCCGGAAGACAAGCAGGTGGGGGAGATCCACTATCTGAATTCCGGCGACTGGGTGGAGAGCCTGACCGGCATCATCGAGCACCACGACGGCCGGATGGAACTCGTGGGCTACGAGAGTTTTCTCAATGGACTCATACGGGAGCCGTCTGGAGAAATCCCGGAGTTGGCCGGATGTGCGTGATCCGGTCTCTTATTTCGCCTCGACGATCTTGAGCACGTCCTCCGCCTGCTTGTCGGTGGCGGCGGCGAGATCGCGCCAGACGAGTTTACCGTCCTTGAAGAGGAATGCCTGGCGCTTCGAGAAACCCATGGTGTTGGGGACCCCGAAGGCGTTCACCACGGCGCCGTCCGAGTCGGCCAATAGATCGAAGGGAAGCTTGTATTTGTCTTTGAAGGCTTTCTGGGCGGGCACCTTGTCCATGCTCACCCCGAGGATTTTTACGCCCTTGTCAGTGAGCGCCGCGTAGGAGTCTCGAAGGCTGCATGCCTGTTTGGTGCAGCCCGGGGTGTCGGCCTTCGGGTAGAAATACACCAGCAGAAAGCCGGATTTCCCGACTTCGGAAATTTTCACCGCTTGGTCGTCCTGATTCTTCTGCTCGACTGCGGGCAGGGCGGCTCCGACTTCGATCGGCTCTGCCATGGCGCTGCTGGCGAAGACTCCTGCGGTGACGGCGGTGAATATCTGGGCGATGGATTTCATTTCAACGAAATTGGCACCGTATCCCGGCCGCGCAACCCCTCGTTCGCTGAAAACCTTGATTTTTGGGGATTTTCACGGCCTGTGTCCCATAAAAAAGCGGCAAATTGTGTCTTGAACGCCGCCCCGGATCGGAACCATTGTGTGTGCAGGACATGCCGAAATCGGGAATTGAACCAGAAGTCATCTACGAGGGAATCCCAGCCTCACCGGGGATCGCCATGGCTCCGGTTCATGTGGTGGCCCGCGGTTTCACGGCTCCCGAGGTGTATGAAATCGACGAGGACGAGGTGGTCCGCGAGCAGGAGCGCTTTAAGGAGGCGATCGAAATCACCAAGCGCCAGTTGATCGAGTTGCAGAGCCGCCTCGAGGATTTGGCAGGCGACAACGAGAGCGGGATTTTCGAAGCGCACGTCATGATTCTGGAGGACAAGTCGGTGGTGGACCGCGTGCACAATGCGATCGCCCGCCGCCAGCAGAATGCCGAGTATGCCTTCTACGCGGTGATGCAGAATTTCCTCGAAGCGATGCGCCGCATTCCGGATCCCTATCTGCGGGAACGCACCGCGGATATCGAGGACGTGGCCCAGCGCGTCCTGCGGAATTTCAGCGAGGACGGCGATACCCGCCCGCAAGGACCGGAAGACCTGCACATCCTGGTGGCCTACGATCTGGCTCCATCGGATACCGCATCGATGAACCGCAGGCACGTCCTCGGATTCGCGACCGAACAGGGCAGTGTGAACTCGCACACCGCGATCCTGGCGCGCGCGTTCGGCATTCCCGCCGTGGTCGGACTCGAGGGCGCTGTCATCGACGTAATCGCACTCGCTCCGGCAATTCTCGACGGCTACACGGGGAAACTCATCTTACATCCCACGGCGGAGACGCTCGAACGCTACAGGAGCCTCAGCGACGTCAAAGCCAAGGTCCGCAGTTCGCTCGAAGCGATGCGCGGTGCCGCCACCGCCACGGCGGACGGCAGAGAGCTAACTGTTTCCGCCAACATCGAGCTGGTGGACGACCTGCCTCTGGTGAAACACAGCGGGGCGAAAGGGATCGGACTCTATCGGACAGAGTTCCTCCTGCTGAACGGCGAGGAAATGCCCGATGAAAAACGCCAGACCGAAGTTTACACGCGGGTGGCTTCCGAAATGAGGCCGCACACCGTCATCATCCGCACGCTCGACGCCGGCGGTGACAAATTGCCGGTCGAGCCTCTGACCGATCCCGAGCCGAATCCTTTCCTCGGCTGGCGCGGCATCCGCGTCTCGCTGGCACGCCCGGCGATGTTCCGCGAGCAGATCCGTGCGGTGCTCCGGGCCAGCGCCTTCGGCAAGGTGGCGGTGATGTTTCCGATGATCTCCGGTCTATCCGAAGTCTGGCGCGGCAAGGAAATGGTCAGGCGTTGCATGGACGAACTCGACAAGGAAGGCATCGCCTTCGACCACGAGCTGCCCGTCGGCATCATGATCGAGGTGCCCGCCGCCGCGATTTGCGCTGATCTGCTGGCTCCTGAGGTGGACTTTTTCTCGATTGGCACCAATGACCTCATCCAATATACCGTCGCCGCCGACCGCGTGAACCCGCATGTGGCGGAACTCTATCGACCTACCCATCCGGCGGTCATCCGCCTGATCAAGCGCACCATCGACGCCGCGACCGACAACGGCATCTGGACCGGCATCTGCGGTGAAATGGCGGGCGACATCCGGCTCACGCCCTTGCTTATCGGCCTGGGCGTCGAGGAACTATCAGTTGGTCCCCAACAGGTGCCGCGTGTCGGCCATGCGATCCGCTCGCTGAGCTACGCCGAGTGCGCGGCGATGTCGGACGAGGCGCTGCGCCACACCCGCAGCCAGGGGATTCTCGATCTGTCGATGGCGCTCGCCCGCAAGCATTACGCAAATCTGTTGGACTGAGCTCACGGCTGCGTCGTTCGCCTTTTCAGACGCCACGATGGGGAAGCCTTCGATGAGCAGGCATTTTTGATAGAAGGGAGCGAGCTTGAATTCTCTCCTGACCGGCTCCGGAATCGAGGAAACCATGTCTTCGGCGAATGCACTGCCGACGAGGGCGGAAAGCACGAGGGAAACCAGCAGGGCGGATCGCATTCCTCATTCTGCTTCAATACCCCGGAACCTCAAGCCGGCAGTGGCCCCCTTTTATGTGGGGAGAACCGCTCCGGGCGAGACTGTCGGTTTCCGCATGCTCAGACTGCGAAGACGGCATTATCCGCGCCGGAAAAATCCGCTATGGTCTTTTCCATGACCTCACACCTCAATCTGAACATCCGCCGCGCCAACGACCGTGGCCACGCCGGACACGGCTGGTTGGACAGCTGGCACACCTTCTCCTTCGCCGACTATTATGACCCGGCGCACATGGGCTTCCGCTCGCTCCGCGTGATCAACGACGACCGCATCGCTCCGATAGGCGGCTTTCCGACACACCCCCACCGCGACATGGAGATTTTCTCCTACCTGCTCGCCGGTAGCCTCGCTCACAAGGACTCGATGGGAAACAAGCGCGTTCTCAAGCCCGGTGAAATCCAGTTGATGCGCGCCGGCACCGGCGTCCGCCACTCGGAATACAATCCGTCCTCCACGGAAGCCGCCCACCTGCTGCAAATCTGGATCACGCCCGACACCCGCGGTCTCAAGCCCGCCTATACTGAGTGGACTCCTGAATTGGGCCGCGAAAATGATCCGAAGACCATCGTGATCTCCTCCGACGGCCGCGACGGCTCCGCCACCATCGCCCGGGACGCCTCGATCTATCTGCTCAAGCCTGCGGCCGGAACCACCGTCCGACACGATCTTCTTCCGGGCCGCGGCCTCTGGCTGCACGTCGCGAAAGGCGCGCTGACCATCGGCGGCGTCCAACTCGCCGCCGGCGATGCAGTTTCCCTCGAAGAACCCGCCACTCTCGAAATCACCTCCGATCAGGAAAACACCGAAGCAATTCTTTTTGACCTCAAGTAAATCCGACGCTCTGTAAAACATCACACAACCAACATTATGAAACCAAGTTATCTCGCAATCGTCCTCGCCGCTCCCGTGTTTTTCGTCTCCTGCGAAAACCCGGCTGACAAAACCACCAAGGCCACCGTGTCCGACTCCGTGGAAAAATCCGGAACCGTCGTGGCAGGCGGCATCAAATATGTCTTCACTCCCGAGTCCCAGGTGAACTTCATCGGCTCCAAGATCACCGGCAGCCATCACGGCGGCTTCAAGGCATTCACCGGCTACTTCACCATCAAGGACGGAGCGCCTGTTGGAAACGATCACAAGGTCGTCATCGACATGAAATCCACTTTCGCCGACGACGAGAAACTCACCGGCCACCTCAAGAGCCCGGATTTCTTCGATGTGGAGAAATTCCAGCAGTCCACCTTCGATGTCACGGAAATCACCAAGACTTCGGACACCGCCTACACCGTTTCCGGAAATTTCACCCTCCACGGGAAAACAAAAAACATCAGTTTCCCTGCGACGGTCAGCCAGAACGGCAATTCGGTGAAGATCGACTCCAAGTTCAATATCAACCGCAAGGACTTTGATATTGTCTATGCGGGCAAAGCGGATGATCTCATCCGTGACGAAGTCGTCATCGAACTGAAGCTCGAAGCCAAACCAGAAGCCTGATAGCGTGTCACCGTCCCGCAGCATCATGAAAATACCGGTATACTTCATCGTCTTGTGGATCTCATCCATGCCTCTTCACGCGGAGTCCCTGGAAAAGCAGTTGGACGCGCGTGCGAGCGAATCCGCCGCGGCCACCCCAAAGGTGGTTAGAAAGCAGATGGCTGACGGGATCGAGGCAGTGAGGTTGGAAGGGGTGGTGGGGCACGCGAAAAAGGTGGGGGATGCCGCCCCTGGTTTCGCCCTGACCGATGCGAAGGGAGAAACCGTCAAGCTCTCCGGTCTGCTCGCCAAGGGGCCGGTGGTCCTCACCTGGTACCGGGGTGGCTGGTGCCCCTATTGCAACATCGCCCTGAACGCGCTCCAGAAAAAGCTGCCGGAGATCCGGGCCGCCGGTGCCACACTCGTGGCATTGACGCCCGAGCTGCCGGATAAGACACTGTCCACCGCCGAAAAGCATTCGCTGGAGTTCCTGGTCCTCAGTGACGTGAATCACAAGGTGGCCAAGGAATATGGCATTGTTTTCAAACTCACCCCCGAGGTCAGGGATCTCTATCACTCGCGTTTCAACCTTACCGAATACAATGGAAAAGAGGCGGGGGAGGACAGTCTCCCTCTTGCCGCCACCTACATCATCGGCAAGGATGGGAAAATCCTCTGGGCATTCCTCGATGCCGACTACCGAAAGCGTGCCGAGCCTGACGACATCGTCGCATTCCTGAAGAAAAACTGAATCATCCAAACCATCACAACCATGTCAGATCCACTTTTCCAACCGCTCAAAGCCGGGGCGTTCACCTTCCCCAACCGCATCGTGATGGCTCCGCTCACCCGGACCCGCGCGTCCGCCGGGCGCGTGCCGAATGCGATGATGGCCGAGTATTACACCCAGCGCGCCGCGTTCGGCTTCATTCTATCGGAAGCCACCTCGATCTCGCCGCAGGGAGTCGGCTACCCTAACACGCCCGGCATCTGGTCCGACGAGCAGGTGGAAGGGTGGAAACTGGTGACCAAATCCGTGCATGACGCCGGCGGACAGATCCTGCTCCAGCTCTGGCACGTCGGTCGCATTTCGGATCCCGTCTATCTGGACGGCGAACTGCCGGTCGGACCGAGCGCGATCGCGGCGGAAGGACACGTCAGCCTGATCCGGCCGCTGAAAAGCTTCGTCACCCCGCGTGCGCTCGGGCTGAAGGAAATCCCCGGAATCATCGAGGACTATCGCCGCGCTGCGGAAAACGCCAAGGCGGCGGGATTCGACGGCGTCGAGATCCACGGTGCCAACGGCTACCTGCTCGACCAGTTTCTCCAGGATTCGTCGAACCAACGCACCGACGAATACGGCGGCTCGATCGAAAACCGCGCCCGCCTCATGCTGGAAGTCACCGACGCGGTCATCTCCGTCTGGGGCGCCGACCGCGTGGGCATGCACCTCGCTCCTCGTGGCGACGCGCACGGTGTCGGAGATTCGAACATCTCGGCAGTTTTCCATCACGTCGCC
>Ga0123337_10004053_pt1 | contig 15097 bp, 12 predicted proteins | sample frozenSSSSmetaG_FD_89792 | JGI IMG/M metagenome (GOLD analysis project Ga0123337, IMG submission 89792) | Glacier valley bacterial and archeal communities from Borup Fiord, Nunavut, Canada, to study Microbial Dark Matter (Phase II) -... | ecosystem: Environmental > Aquatic > Freshwater > Ice >... | reverse complement strand
TTCACCTGCTATTATTACCGCGGAGCCTACTACAAGTCCTTCTGGGCCGACCCGATCAACTGCGCCGTCGGCGAACCGCGCAAAACCTTCCTCGGCGAAAAATACTTCCCCTTGGTCATCCAGAACGTCCACCGCTACTTCTTCTATCTGGCGGCCCTCTTCATCCTCTTGCTCGCCCACGACGCCTGGAAGGGCATGTGGTTCCTGGATGCCGCGACCGGCAAGTATTCCCATTTCGGCATCGGCGTAGGCACGATCGTGATGACGCTCAACGCCGTCTTCCTCGGCCTCTACACCTTCGGCTGCCACTCGCTGCGCCACCTCATCGGCGGCTTCCTCGACTCCAAATCCAAGTCCCCGACATGTGCCAAAGGCTACAGCTGCGTAAGCTGCCTCAATCAAAAACACATGATGTGGGCTTGGGTCAGTCTCTTCTGGGTCGGCTTCACGGATGTCTACATCCGCCTCTGCGCGACCGGTCATCTGCATGACATCGTGTTCTTCAAACTCTAAACCCCCGAACTCCTTTTCATTGTGGCTACCAATTACGAAACTCACGAATACGACGTCCTGGTCATCGGCGCAGGCGGCGCAGGCCTGCGCGCGGCGATCGAAGCCTCTGCGGCCGGCGTCAAAGTCGGCCTGATCTGCAAATCTCTCCTCGGCAAGGCTCACACCGTCATGGCCGAAGGCGGCATGGCGGCGGCGATGGGCAACGTGGATGACCGCGACAACTGGAAGGTCCACTTCGCCGACACCATGCGCGGCGGCCAATACGTCAACAACTGGCGCATGGCCGAACTCCACGCCAAGGAAGCCCCGGCGCGCGTCCATGAACTCGAATCTTGGGGCGCTGTCTTCGACCGCACCAAGGAAGGCAAAATCTCCCAGCGTAATTTCGGCGGCCACCGTTATCCCCGCCTCGCCCACGTCGGCGACCGCACCGGCCTCGAACTCATCCGCACCCTTCAGGACCACGGCGTCCACCAAGGCATCTCGGTGCACATGGAATACACCATCGTGTCCCTGCTGAAGGACGGTGACCGCGTGGTTGGCGCGTTTGGCTATGACCGCGAACGCGGCCGCTTCCGCGTCTTCAAGGCGAAGGCCGTGGTCGTCTGCACTGGCGGCTTGGGTCGCGCCTATGCCGTGACCAGCAATTCGTGGGAAGGCACCGGCGACGGCGTCTCCCTCGCCTACCATGCCGGCGCCGAGCTGCTCGACATGGAGTTCATCCAGTTCCACCCGACCGGCATGATCTGGCCGCCCAGCGTGCGCGGCATCCTCGTCACCGAGAGCGTGCGCGGCGAAGGCGGCGTATTGCGCAACAAGGACGGCAAGCGCTTCATGTATGACGACATTCCGGACAACTATAAGTCCCAGACCTCGACCGACCCCGAGGAAGGCTGGCGTTATACGCAGAACGACAAGAACGCCAAACGCCCGCCCGAGCTGCTGACGCGCGACCACGTCGCCCGCTGCATCAACCGCGAGGTCAAGGCCGGCCGCGGCAGCCCGCACGGCGGCGTGTTCTTGGACATCTCCTGGATCAAGGAAAAGCTCCCGAACGCCGAGGAGCACATCAAGAAGAAGCTCCCGTCCATGTATCACCAGTTCAAGCAGCTGGCGAACCTCGACATCACCAAGGAGCCCATGGAAATCGGCCCGACCACGCACTACGCCATGGGTGGTGTCCGCGTGAACGCCGAAACGCAGGAAACCAACGTCCCCGGTCTTTTCGCCGCGGGCGAATGCGCCGCCGGCCTGCACGGAGCAAACCGCCTCGGCGGCAACTCGCTCTCCGACTTGCTCGTCTTCGGTAAACGCGCCGGCGAATTCGCCGCGAAATACGCGAAGGAAGCCCCCGCAATCACCATCAGCGAAGCCGAGATCGAGGCCGCCTACCGTGAGGCGATGGCCCCCTTCGAACGCACCGCCGGCAGCCATGCGGAAGGCGCTTTCCAAGTGCAATACGACCTGCAAAACACCATGCAGGAACTTGTCGGCATCGTGCGCCTCCAAAACGAAATGGAACGCGCCCTCGCCGCCATCGACAAACTCAAGGAACGCGCCGCGAAGGTCGCCGTCCAAGGCCACTTGGAATACAACCCCGGCTGGCACACCGCGATCGACCTCAAGCATCTGCTCACGATTTCCGAGGCCATCACGCTCTGCTCCATCGACCGCAAGGAAAGCCGCGGCGGCCACTTCCGCGAGGATTACCCGGACAAGGATCCCGAGGCCGCGAAATACAACAGCATCATCTACAAGGCCGCGGACGGCTCCATGAAGCTCCGGCGCGAACCGATCACGCCTATCCCTGAGAATTTGAAACAAGTCATCGAGGAGATGAAATGAACAAAACCGTTACCTTCAAAATCTGGCGCGGCGACGCGACCTCTGGGAAATTCGTGGATTACACCACGGAGATCACCGAGGGCCTCGTCGTCCTCGACGTCGTTCACAAAATCCAGGCGACGCAGGCCAATGACATGGCCGTCCGCTGGAACTGCAAGGCCGGCAAGTGCGGCTCCTGCTCCGCCGAGATCAACGGCGTGCCCAAGCTCATGTGCATGACGCGCATGGACACCATCCCGACGGACCGGCCCATCACCGTCGAGCCGATGCGCGCCTTCCCGCTGCTGCGCGATCTCGCGACCGACGTTTCGTGGAACTTCCGCGTCAAAACCAAGATCAAGAAGTTCAAGCCTCGCGCCCCCGACGCCCCGGACGGAACCTGGCGCATGTCGCAGGAAGACGTCGATCGCGTGCAGGAATTCCGCAAGTGCATCGAATGCTTCCTCTGTCAGGACGTCTGTCACGTCCTGCGCGATCACCACAAGCACGACGAGTTCATCGGCCCGCGTTACCTTGTCTACACCGCCGCGCTGGAGATGCATCCCCTCGACACCGAGGACCGTATCCCGGAACTCAAGCAGTCCCAAGGCATCGGCTTCTGCAACATCACCAAGTGCTGCACCAACGTCTGCCCGGAGCACATCACCATCACGGACAACGCCATCATCCCGCTCAAGGAACGCGTCGTGGACGAGTTCTACGACCCGCTCGGCTGGCTCTGGAAAAAAGTCCGCCCGCAGAGCTGAGGTTGTTTTCTGTTCTCAATAAAACCCACGGTTTACGCCGTGGGTTTTTTATTTTCGCGGCAGGTGGGAGCGAGCTTGCTCGCGATTTCGATCCTCGCGAGCAAGCTCGCTCCCACGAATCGCCCATAAATGGGCTCCTACGTCGGAAAATACCCCGGAGCTTGCCCCGTGGATGTTTACCCGCCGCCCGCCCGCTTACTTCGCCAGCGGCTTGAGCAGCGCGAACTTGCCGCTCGCGGCCGGCGCGATCAGGCGCTTGCGGAACGCCACCACGCGCGCATCCGGCCCGAGCATCGCGGCCAGCGCCGACTCGACCGACTTCGGCGCGACCTCGTCGGCCACGTAGTGGAAGTCCCAGCGGTTCTCCGTCGTCTGCACCAGACTGTAGTGCCAGCAGCTGAAGTCGGCTGGAAGCGCCGCATCGATCTCCGACGGCGACACGAGGCTGCCGTCGGGCCGGAAGTAAAGCCCGCCCTCGCGACCGAGCAGGCGATAGCCCGTCGGCGTGCGGCGCACGATGTCACCCGTGTGATAACGCAACAGCGGCATGGCCTCGCGATCACGCGTGGTTACAAAAATCTGAAACACCTCGGGCAGGTTCCGATAAGGCGCAAGTTCCACGAACACGTTGTCGTCGATCACGCGTGAATCGTCCTTAAACGCGCCGCCAATAAAAATATAGCCCGCCTCGGTCGAACCGTAGAGATCCACCTGCGATGAACCGGGGAACACCTCGGCAATCCGGCGGCTGTGCTGCAGGCTGGCCTTGCCGTAGGTGAGGATTACGACCTTGACGCTCGGCACAGTGACACCGCGTTTTTTCACCGCGCGGGCCAGCAGCGCGAGGTAAACCGGCTCGCCCTCGATCACCTCGGGCTGCACCGCCTGCACCTCGGTGACGATGCGGTCCCACTCGCTTTCTGGAAACACGAACGGATCGCTGGTGAGGTTCAGATAAACGGTGCCATCAAAATAGCGGTGCGGAAACGGATGGTCCTCGTAGGGGCAGATGTTGCTCGAACAGCCCACCGGGGCCAACACGCACTTGCGGTAAGGCCGGTCGGCGTAAGGCGCCAGCAAAGGATGCGCACGGTAGGCGCGCGCGGTCTGGGCGTTCCACCAGCCATCTTCCATGATGACCGTCATCGGCGACTGGGTGGTGCCGCCGGTGGACTCGTATTCGAAACTCCGATCAACGAGCCCGCGTTCGATCACCGCGTAATCCGAAAAAAACGCCTGATGCCCCCGCTCGACGATCTCCTTCTTGGAAAGCGCGGGAATCTCCCGGTAGCACGACCACTGAAGCGGCTCCGAGTGCAGCGGGAACCGCTGCGCATAAAGAGGACTGCGCCCATAGATTTTGCGGATCTCCGACTCCAAGGCCGCAGGCACGCGCTCCCCGTGGACGGATTCCAAGGCTGCGGGGTGATTGGCAAACGTGGGCGCGGACGACATTGCTTTAGGCCAAGACCGTAGTCTCCCACCCGACCCTGTCAAACGACGCAGACAGGAAAACCCGCACCCTATTCCCAACCTCAGCGAGCGGCCTTCAGCGCCGCCCAATGAGGAGCGAACAACAACAAGCCATTGAGCACGAGCGAATGAGTGATGCGCCCTGTCTGGGCCCAGGCGTAGACCTCGTCAACCGGCAGCGTGCGCACGGCGATCTCCTCGTCCGCATCCCATTCCAGCGCAGCTGTGCGCGCCGCACCTTCTACAAGCACAAGATGACAACGGTTGTTCATGATGGCGGGGTTGGGATTCACCGAACCAAGCAGCCGCGCGGTCTTCCCGGCAAAACCCGTCTCCTCCTGCAATTCGCGCAGGCCGGCCGCCACCGGATCTTCGCCGCGCTCGATCACACCACCAGGGATTTCCCAGGAAAACGCATCGATACCGAAGCGAAACTGGTTCACGAGGACGAGCTGGTGATCAGGCGTAAGCGCGATGACGTTCACCCAATCCGGCGCGTCGATGACGACAAACTCCCGTTCGGTCGCGCGCACCGGATGCCGGTAGCTCACGCCCTGCACATCAAAGACCCGTGTGCTCGCCAGCAGTCGCGAGGCGCCTTTTTCCCAGCGCGAGGGTTGAGGAGAATCGGAGTTCATGGGCAAAAAAAACCTCCCGACCGTCGAAGGCAGGGAGGTTTTTGAAAAGATGAAAATCAGCTCGGGCTTACTTCTTGGCGGGCAGCTTGATCTTCTGGCCGACGTGGAGCTTGGCGGAATTGACGCCGGAGTTGACGGCGGTGATGTCGGCAAGGGAAACGCCATTGGCGCGGGCGATCTTGGCAAACGTGTCGCCAGACTTGATCACATACTCATCGGGACCGGCGACGGCGGCTTCCTTGGGACCGGCCTTATCGCCCTTGGCTGCCTTGACGGGAGCCTTGGCGGATTCCTGAACCTTGGTGATCTCACCGCGGATGTTGCCCATTTCCTGAGCGACGGAAGTGAAGGCGGCCTGGGTGTCGCTCGCGAGCTTGCCGATGCTGGCGTTGGCCTTGTCGGCGGAGGCGGAGGCGTTGGTCGACTTGCTGTCGGCATCATCGATCTTCGCAGCCAGAGGCTCGATTTGGGCACCCAGGTCTTTTTTGACCGAGGAGATTTTGGCCAGCGAGACGCCGGAAAGGATGATTGCAAGCACACCGACGATCACACCGGCGACCGGCAGGTAGCTGTTATTCTCACGAGAGATGGTATCCATTTAGATAAAAAAGATTTGAACCTGAGAATTGCGCGGAAACCAAATGCGAAGCAAGCCGAGATTACGGCGACTTTCACGGCATCGTAACTTGGAAGAGATTGCATTGACACTGTGAGATGAGACGAAAGCCTGTCCCCCTCTCGTCGCGGGGTGTAGCTTAGTCTGGTAGAGCGCCTGGTTTGGGACCAGGAGGTCGTAGGTTCGAATCCTATCGCCCCGACCAGAGAGATGTTTTCCCGTTGTCCGCCATGACGTCTCCCTCACGGCCCCCAGACAAGGAATCGGGCCGAACAACCACGTTTCATTGTTATCTGCCCATCCCAGACGAGGTATTCCACGGCGGCATCTATGTAACAAGCGTTGGCCACGGAACCACCGAACCCGGAGAAGGTTATCCCCCAACCAGACACCCGGCGCTCTATCATTTTAATTGGAACCAGGGACGAATTCTGCCCGAGTTTTCCCTGATGCTCGTGACGGCGGGGAATGGCGTTTTTGAATCACGGGAAACCGGTCAAATAAACGTGCAAAATGGCACGGCCATCCTGCTGTTTCCGGACGTCTGGCACCGTTACGCCCCCGATCCGCAAACCGGCTGGATCGAAAAATGGGTGCATTTCAACGGTGAACTCGCCCACCGCCTGTTGGAGCAGGGAATCATCTCGCCAAGCCGTCCGGTCATTTCCCTAGCCGACCCAGGGCCGGCCGAACGGGCATTCGACAGCCTGCTCACCCACGTTCAACAGTCGCCCACGTCCAACTCCCTGCTCGTTTCGTTGATGGCCTTGAGCGCGCTGACCGCCGTCACCGGCCCCACCGGCCAGCCGGCACCGGAAATCAAGACAACCGCAGCCGGCACGACCACCGATTCGATGATCGCCGCCGCCCGCGACATCATTTGGACGCGCAGCCACAAGGTTCTGTCCGTGCCCGATGTGGTGGAGGCGCTCGGCGTTGAGCGCCGCACGCTCGAACGCCGCTTCGCCGCGAAGCTCGGCCACACCGTGCTCGAAGAAATCATCCAATGCCGTTTCCGGCGCGCCGAGCGCCTGCTGAGCGAGACCGACCTGCCGATCAAAACCATCGTGACGCTGGCCGGCTTCGGCAGCATCGAAAACATGCGCCAAGTCTTCATGGCCGAAACCGGCCTCTCCGCCACCGGCTACCGCAAGCGCCAGCAGGAGCACCGGAAGCGCCCGCACAACAGCGACTGAACACAAAAAGGCCCCGAAGCGTTGGGCTCCGGGGCTCGTGATTGATCCAGCGACCAAGTTTAGCGCACCACGCGGGCGCCGCCGCCCTTCATGAGTTTTTCGACTTCCTTCTGCGTCGCCATCGACGTGTCGCCAGGAGTCGTGCTCGCGAACGCGCCGTGCGCCGCGCCGTAATCAACCGCGAGCTGGGCGTCGTTCTTCGAGAGGAATCCGAACTGGAGGCCACTGGCGAACGAGTCGCCGCCGCCGACGCGGTCGAGGATTTCGAGGGCGGGATACTTGCGGCTTTCGTAGAATATGCCGTCGTGCCAGAGGATCGCGCTCCAGTCGTTCACCGTCGCGGTGATGACGTGGCGCAGCGTGGTCGCGGCGACCTTGAAGTTCGGAAACTCTTTCACGGCGGTCTCGATCATGGCCTTAAAGGCGTCCGTCTCGATGTGCGCGAGGTTTTCCGCGCCTTTCACGGCGAAGCCGAGCGAGGCGGTGAAGTCTTCTTCGTTGCCGATCATCACATCGACATACTGGGCGATCTCGCGGTTGACCTCCTGCGCCTTCTTGAGGCCGCCGATGGTCTTCCAGAGGGACGGACGGTAGTTGAGGTCGTAGCTGACGATGGTGCCGTATTTGTTCGCGGCTTTAACGGCCTCGATGGTGAGAGCAGCGGTGGATTCGGAAAGGGCGGCGAAGATGCCGCCGGTGTGGAACCAGCGCACGCCGAGCTTGCCGAAGATGTGATCCCAGTCGAAGTCGCCGGGCTTGAGCTGCGAGGCGGCGGTGTTGCCACGGTCGGGCACGCCGACGGCGCCGCGGATGCCGAAGCCGCGCTCGGTGAAGTTGAGGCCGTTGCGCACGGTGCGGCCGATGCCGTCGTCCTCGCGCCACTTGATGAAGTCGGTGGCGACGCCGCCCTGCATGATGAAGTCTTCGACGAGGTGGCCGACTTCGTTGTCCACGAAGGCGGTGGCGACGGCGGTCTTCAGGTTAAAACACTTCCGCAGGCCGCGGGAGGTGTTGTATTCGCCGCCGCCTTCCCAGGCGGTGAAGGCGCGGGCGGTGCGCACGCGGCCCTCGCCCGGGTCGAGGCGGAGCATGACTTCGCCCAGCGAAAGCTGGTCGTAGAAACAGTCGGAGGCGGGTTTGATCTTGAGGCTCATGGTTGGGTGGAAACAGGGGGAAACGCTTACAGGCCGAGGGCAGCAGAGAGCAAGGGCGGCGCTTTGCCGAACTTGTTTTTGTAGTCTTCGATGGTGGGAAGGAGACGCACCTTCACCTTCGTCTCGTGGTTGAGGGCGATGGAGGAGAGTTGATGTTGCAGGAAGGGATTGCGAAAGCGGTCGAGGGTCGTGCGAGCGAAGCCTTCAGGATCGGCGACGCGACCGGCGAGCACGGGAACGATTTCATCGGTGAGCACGCGCTGGAGCCACGGACCGACCTCGGCATGTTCGAGACACTCGCGCACGGTTTTGAGCCCGAGGGGCATGGCGTGGGCAACGAGCGCGGTGTGGGCGCCGTTGAGGATGCGGACCTTTCGCAGGTAATAGGGCTGGATGTCGTCGGCGAGGATGACTGCGGGGTGCGTGATGAAGGGACCTTTGCTCTGCACGGCCCAGAGCGCGAACGGCTCGGCGCTGAGGAGGAGCGGATCGGTGGCCTTGAGCGGGTGCGTGGCGGGCGCGCCGGGGACGATGCGGTCCACGAGGTTGTCGATCCATGCGCAGGACGAGGTGATCCACTCGCGGGCAGCGGGTAGAACTTTCCAGAGATCGGCCTGGCGCAAAACGAGTTCGCGGAGTTTCTGGCCGTTGGCCTCGATGAGTTCACAGGGAACGATGTTCAGACCGGGCAGGCCGGCCTCGAAGCGGGCGAGGAGCGCGTCGAGGAGCTTGGCTGGAAACGAGCGGGGCGCAGCGAGGCCGCGAACGGTGTCGGCGGCGTCGAGGGCGAAGCCGGCCTCGGTGGTATTGGAGAGAATCCACGTGAGTGCAGGGCTGGCAGCGACGGCGCGGACCTCGGCCCACTGCGTGCCGGCGTAGAGCGAGCGGCTGATTGACGAAACGGACTCGGTTTCATCAACGATCCGTCCGTCGGAAAATCCTTGGAGCGCGACGTGGTAGCGACCGCCCGCGCGATTGAGGGCTTCGGCACGCTCGGCGCCGGTGGACTGCACCACAACGATGCGGCCGACCGCGGTGGCGGAATTACGATTCGCCTGATCAATGATGAGGTCGGCGAACGCTCGGAGAAAATTACCGGCGCCAAATTGGAGAATGGTTTCCTGCATGGAGAATGAAGAAGGGTTTTATAGGGAACTCAGGGAATCAGGAAAAAGTCTCGAGCTACGAAATCCGGACAGGTTCGTTTCCTGATTTCCTGATTTCCCTATAAATCATCAGAGCGTCACGCCGTCTTTCCAGATGGCGATTTCGCGGTGGCCGCGGATTTCGTTTTGGGCGCGGATGCGGCCGGAGGCGATGTCGAGAACTCGTTGCCAGAGTTCGTCAGTGAGTTGCTCGAAGGTGGACGTGCCATCGGCGATGGGGCCGGCGTTGAAGTCGATCCACTGTGGCTTGCGCATGGCGAGGTCGGTGTTGCTGGAAATCTTGATCGTAGGAATCGGAAAGCCCATCGGGTTGCCGCGGCCGGTAGTGAAGAGGAGCATGTGCGCGCCCGCGACGGTCATCGCGGTGGAGGAGACACCGTCGTTGCCGGGAGCCTGAATGAGCGCGAGTCCGCCGAGACCGGCTTTCGCGGCGGCACCGTAGGCCAAGACTTGGGCGACGGGGGCTTGGCCGCCTTTTTGCACGCAGCCGAGGGATTTGTCGGCGAGCGTGGTGATGCCGCCGTCCTTGTTGCCGGGCGACGGGTTCTCGTCGATGGGCTCGTTGTGCTTTTGGAAGTAGGCGCGGAAGTCGTTCACGAGATCGATGACGCCTTGGAAAGTGGCTTCGTTGGTGGCGCGTTCGAGGAGCATGCGCTCGGCGCCAAACATCTCGGGGACTTCGGTGAGGAGAACGGTGCCGCCGGCGGCACTGTGGCGGTCGGCGATGCGGCCGACGAGCGGGTTGGCGGTGATGCCCGAAAAGCCGTCAGAGCCACCGCACTTCATGCCGAGAATGAGTTCGGAAGCGGGAATGGGTTCGCGTTTGAACTGGCGCACGTAGGCTGCGAGCTCGCGGACGGCCTCAACGCCGGACTCGATTTCGTCGGAGACCTGCTGGGCGTTGAACCAGCGGATGCGCTCGGCGGTCTGCGGTCCGAGGAATTCCAGGAAAGCCTTCATCTGGTTGTTCTCGCAGCCGAGGCCGAGCACGAGGACGGCGGCGGCGTTGGGATGGCGTGCGAGTCCGGCGAGGACTTTTTTGGTGTAACCGAGGTCGTCGCCAAGCTGCGAACAACCGAACGGATGAGGGAAGGCGTGGACGCCGTCGATGCCGGAGTCGGGCACGGCGAGTTCGGCGTTGGCAGCGGCGGCGATTTTTTCGGAGGCGACGTTCACGCAGCCCACGGTGTTGACGATCCAGATTTCGTTGCGGGTCGCAGCGCGGCCATCGGGGCGACGGTAGCCTTGGAAGGTATCGCTTGTGCGCGGAGCGGAAGAAGGGCGGAGTTTGGCGACGTCGACGAAACGGAGCGTCTCCAGTTTCTCGGGGAGATTGCCGCGGACGTTGTGACTGTGGACGTGCGCACCGGCGGCGATCGCGACCGAGGCGACGCCGATGGGATAGCCATATTTGACGACGGGTTCACCGACGGCGATGGCAGCCAGCGCGATCTTGTGGCCGGCGGGGATGGGTTCGAGCGCGTGCACCCCGGCAAACGCGGCGCCCAGCTCAGCAGAACGCAGGGTGACGGCGACGTTGTCGGATGGATGAATGCGAAGAAAGGCAGGGGTAGCGGACATAGACGATACCGATGACCATAACTCCACTCACCGCACAGCGCGAAGAAGATTGAGATAGCAGGGGCTCCCTTGGTGACATAAAGTGCTTCTATGCCTGATCCCTCGCATACGATCATAAAACCCCCACAAGGCCGCCCGTGCTGGGTCAGCCACGGTGATTTGCCGCTGATTTATTTGGGCTGGGGAACCCGTGATTTCAAAAAAGTCCCTCTTTCACGCCACAATGACCCGGGGATCAATTTTTATATCGTGACCAAAGGCGATATAACGCTCACCGCATCCGGCGTGGAGCACCGGACGGTTTCTCCGTGCGCCTGCATTATTGACAAGGAGTGCTTGTTTTCTGTCGCCAGCGGCCGCTCGGCCAACGTCGAGATTTTGGTATGGGTGTGGCGCGATGCGCCGACGGGAGATGAGTTGAAACCGATACCGGGTGGCGTGCGACTGCTCCCTCTGCGGCCGGATGCGTTGCCGCGCATTGTGGATCTGCACCAACACTGCCGTGACGAAGTCGCCCGCACTGATGTGGCAATCAGCCGAACGTTGGCGGCGTTGCGCACGCTGGTGGAGGTCGAACTCGGACGTGCGAGCCGGGCGCCGCAGGCCGAGGACGAACTTCAGTGGGAACGGGTGCGGTCGTGGATCAGTTCCAATCTGGCAATCCATGCGCCCATCCCGGCGCTTTGCGATTACCTGCGCATGTCACCCAGCACGTTGAACCGCTTTTTCATGAAACAGGCCGGTGTGGCTCCGGGTGCATATTTCCGGACGGCGAAAAGCCAGGAGGCACTGCGTCTGATTCAGAATGAGGGTTGGACGGTGAAGACCACGGCCTTCCATCTGGGCTACCGTCATGCGACGGACTTGAGCCGGGCCTTGGCTAAATAAAAAAGCCCGCCAAAATCGGCGGGCTTAAAAAAGACAGAGGACAGGTTTGCTCAGGGCGTCGCCTTGAAGTTCACCTCAGAAGAGCCGGTCGCCGCCGTCGGTGCCGAGGCTGGGATGCGAGACTGGAGCAGCATGGCGCGTTGCGCCCATTGTCCGGCAGGATCAATGGAGGCAATCTGGGCAATGAGCTTGGTCGCCTCATCCGTCCGTCCGGCGTCAACGGCAAGGGCGGCGAGTTGGTAGGCTGCTTCGGCGCGAATGCCTTTGGCCACGGCCAGATCAGCGACGAGCGGCTTCAGAGCGGCTTCACCGTCGGCGGTCTTGCCGGCCATAATGAGCGAGGTCGCCGCGCCGAGGCTGGCGCGCTGACCGAAAGTCGTGCTGCCGAGGATGGCAGCAGCTTTGGCGTAACCAGACTGGGCGTCGGCGTATTTGCCAGCCGCATAGGCGTCGTCGGCGAGCCGAAGCTCGGCAATGCCGGCCAGAGGATGCGAGGCGTGATCGGCGATGAAAGTCTTGAGCTGGGCATCGGTCGTGGCGGCGGCGTAGTCGGCGGCGATGGTCTTTTCGTGCTGAGCGGCGTAAATGTCGTAACCGCCCTTGGCGAGGACGGCCAGCACCACGAGGACAAACATCGCGATCACGGTCTTGGAATTTTTGGCCCAGAAGATGGCCAGACGGTCCTCCAGATTCGGCGCGACATAGGTCTCGTCAACCGGCACGAGATTGCGGTCGTCACCGGCGGGGGAAGGAGTGGAGGTGTTGGTCGGGGTCGTGGACATGGCTTTAAAAGTGGTAAACCGTGACCGAAACAGATCGGCCGGATGGCGTAAAGGCGGGATTCTCCTTGGCGAGGAGGGGTTGCCGGACTGTCTCAGTCAAACACCACGGTCTTGTTGCCGTAGACGAGCACGCGGTTTTCAAGGTGCCAGCGCACGGCTTGGGCGAGGACGATTTTTTCGAGGTCGCGGCCTTTGCGGATGAGATCTTCGACCCCGTGGCGGTGGGTCACGCGGGTAACGTCTTGCTGGATGATCGGGCCGTCGTCGAGCACGGCGGTCGCGTAGTGGGCGGTAGCACCGATGAGCTTCACGCCGCGCGCGGCGGCCTGGTGGTAGGGTTTGCCGCCGGCGAACGCGGGCAGGAACGAGTGGTGGATGTTAATCACCGGACGAGCAAAGGTTTTAAGGAAATCGTCTGAGAGCACTTGCATGTAGCGGGCAAGGACAACGAGTTCGACGTCGAGCGAGCGAAGCAGCGCGAGCTGACGGGCCTCGCCTTCGGACTTCGTGGCGGCGGTGACGGGAATCACGTGATACGGCAGACCGTAGCCGCGCGCGGACGCTTCAAGATCGGTGTGGTTGGAGACGACGGCGGCGAGGTCGCAGGCGTATTCGCCAGATTTCCAGCGGAGCGCGAGGTCGTGGAAGCAGTGGTCGAACTTCGAGACGAACACCGCCATGCGCGGGCGGTGCGCGGAGGACGTAACACGGGCCTGCATGTCGAGCGATGCCGCGAAGGCCAGAAAGCCTTCTGTATCGGCGGAGGCGGCCCCTTGCGCAGGCACCCATTCGATGCGCTGGAAAAACACCCCAGCCTCCATGTCGCGATGCTGGTCGGCGTGAAGGATGTTGCCACCGCGCTCGAAAATCCAGCCGGCCACGCGCGCCACGATGCCCGGTTGATCCGGTCCGTGAAGCAGGGCGACGAGCGTGGCGGACGACATGAGACGGACTCAGACGAAGGCGACGTTGCCCACGTATTTCTGAATGGGGCGGACGCCGACACGTTTGTTCTTAAGGGCTTGGATGCCTTGCAACGCGGCAAGGGCACCGGTGATCGTCGTCATGATGCACACGCTGTGGGCGTAGGCAGCCTGGCGGATTTTGTTCTCGTCCTTGCGCGGGATCATCCCGGCAGGGGTGTTGATCACGAGCTGGATCTGGCCGTTTTTGATGAGGTCAACGGCGGTGGGGCGGCCCTCGTCGATCTTGCAGAGGCGGTTAACTTTCACGCCGTTGGTGGCGAGATGGTCGGCCGTGCCACTGGTCGAGTAGATCGAGAAGCCGAGCAATTCGAGCTGGCGTGCGATGTCCACGACGCGGTCTTTGTCGGAGTCTTTGACGGAGAGGAACACGTTCCCCTTGGTCGGCAGGCCGGGCTTGGCGGCGGCCTGGGCTTTCGCGAAGGCGATGCCGAGGTCTTCGTCGAGGCCCATGACTTCGCCGGTGGAGCGCATCTCGGGCGAGAGCACGATGGCGGCGCCGGGGAAGCGGACGAACGGGAACACCGCTTCTTTCACGCACCAGTGTTTGGGCGTCTGCTCGCGGTAGAAGCCGAGGTCCTTGAGCTTCTTGCCGGTCATGACCTTGGCGGCGAGTTTTGCGAGGGGGACGCCGATGGCCTTGGCGACGAACGGCACGGTGCGGGAGGCGCGCGGGTTGACTTCAAGGATGTAGAGCTGGTTGTCCTTGATCGCGAACTGGACGTTCATGAGGCCGATCACGTTGAGCTCTTTGGCGAGCGCGTAGGTGGCCTGGCGCACGGCGTTGAGCATGTCTTTCGACAGCGTGTGCGGGGGCATGACCATCGATGCGTCACCGGAATGAACGCCGGCAAACTCGATGTGCTCCAGCATGCCGCCGATGACGGAGGTTTCGCCGTCGCTGATGCAGTCCACGTCGAGCTCGATGGCGTCTTCGAGGAACTTGTCGATCAGCACGGGCTTGCCGGGCATGACATCGAAGGCTTGGCGCACGACGTCGCGGAACTCCTGCTCGCTGTAAACGATGAACATGCCGCGTCCGCCAAGGACGAACGACGGACGGAGCAGCACGGGGAAACCGATGGCGTGAGCGGACGCGAGGGCGTCGGCTTCGTTGAGCGCGGTGCGGTGCGCGGGAGACTTGAGGCCAGTCTTGTCGAGGATGGCGGAGAACAGTTTCCGGTCTTCGGCGGCCTCGATCGATTCGGGCGAGGTGCCGATGATGTTGACGCCATTGGCCTTGAGCTGGGTCGCGAGGTTGAGCGGGGTTTGTCCGCCGAACTGCACGATTACGCCGTCGCATTTTTCCTGTTGGTAGATTTCGAGGACGTCTTCGAGCGTGAGCGGCTCGAAGTAGAGGCGGTCGGACGTGTCGTAGTCGGTCGAGACGGTCTCGGGGTTGGAGTTGACCATGACGGTCTCGTAGCCGATCTCGCGGAGGGCGAAGGAGGCGTGGACGCAACAGTAGTCGAACTCGATGCCCTGGCCGATGCGGTTGGGGCCGCCGCCGAGGATC
>Ga0123337_10004047_pt1 | contig 15107 bp, 13 predicted proteins | sample frozenSSSSmetaG_FD_89792 | JGI IMG/M metagenome (GOLD analysis project Ga0123337, IMG submission 89792) | Glacier valley bacterial and archeal communities from Borup Fiord, Nunavut, Canada, to study Microbial Dark Matter (Phase II) -... | ecosystem: Environmental > Aquatic > Freshwater > Ice >... | reverse complement strand
CATCTTAAATAATGATGGCTAACGCCATAAAATTACACTACTGGATTCCCGCCTACGCGGGAATGACGGTGCGGAGGTTAGGATTGCTCCGGGGATTATCGTTAAGTAAGTGCCATTCGGATGCAATCCCAGCTTTGTCCACCCGTCATTTACTCATGGCGTTAGCTCAACTTACAGCGGTGTAGGTTGGGCTAACGCTTTATCAGCCCAACGTTCTGCGCAGAATGTTGGGCTGATAAAGCGTTAGCCCAACCTACAGACGAAGCCAGCCTTGCATTCCACATCACTTTGAACGCGTCCTGTCGCGAATATGGCGATGCAGAAAGACAGCCTTGCCTATTAGGGGAAATACGGATGCTTTTTTATTGCTAAACTTATAATCTGCGAGGTTGGGGCGAATTTTGGATTTTTACTTTGCTTACTGAAACAGCATCCTATCTGCGCTGTTCTTACGTAATGAAGTCGTCGAGTTCGGCTCCTGTCTGTTTTCACTTCTTAACCTGGCTTGCACGTTGAGGGGGACATTTATTCACTGTACCAGCGAGGGAATTCTATGAAAAAAATGAATCAAGTCGACTTATGTCAGTTCGGTCCACGGGTGTTGAGATACGTAGTGAGTCTGGGGTGCGCGGCGTTGCTGGCGGCGTGTGGAGGCGGCGATACGGATTATTTACTGAGCGTGCAGGTAAGCGGCTTAAATCAACAAGCAATTGTGCTAAAAAGTACACTGGGAACTGGTCAGGAAGATCGGTACATGGTGACTAAAGAAGGCATTCAGCAATTTCATATTTCTATTTCGCGCGGCGGTAGCTATTCCGTGACGGTAGCGGATTCCGGAAGCCTGGTGTGCGATGTTAAAAACGGCGCGGCGAGCAACGTCACCTCGACTCCGCCACCTGTTATTGTGACGTGTTCGGGCGGTGATGGATCATCGTTTTCAGTGGGCGGGACGGTAACAGGCCTGACGACGGGTCAGGCGTTTACGGTTCGGCTTAATCCGGATGCAACGCCTTTTTATTTTAGTAAAAACGGTTCTTATCAATTTCCAACGCTCCTCGCGCGTGGTGCCGGGTATAACGTACAGATCGTAACGCAAACGCACGGGCTATTTTGTCGTCCGGTCAACGGCGTCGGTACGATAGCCAATGCCAATGCCACCGTTGATATCGGATGCAAAACCATCGAAAAGGCATGGCCCATTCATGCTCAGGTGACCGGATTAGCTGATGGCAATGCTTTAGCGCTCCATAATCAACAACCAGGTCATGCCGATGAGGTGCGCCTGTTTACCAAAGATGGAACCCAAACGTTTGAACAACCTGTACCTGATCAGGGTGAATACCTCGTATTCATCGGTCCTGAGTCACAGTTAAACGGGCAACTCTGCTCGGTTGTAAATGGCAATAGCAGCGGTAATGCGCGTTCCAATGTCACTGTTCAAATTCAGTGCGCGTATCCGCCGCCAACGAGCTTCCGGATTTCTGTCAAAGTGACTGGTTTGTATGACGGCAATCAATTGGTGGTGCAAAACCAAACTTCCACCGAACTGATGACGCTGACATCAGCCAGTACTCAAGGTACGTTTAATCAGGCTAATGCCATTGGTCAGCCCTATTCGGTTCAGATCACGACATTACCGACGCTCCAGGCGTGCCGGCTTATCAATGGTTCGGGTCCGGTAAATGGGCCGGTTACGGTGAATGTATCGTGCGGGGAACCGGCTATCACGACGGTTTATTCCACCCCCCCGTTGGATGGTGGAGATGCGCCGTATTACGGATATCCGGTTGGCCTGGTCAAAGGCATTGACGGTTACTTCTATGGAGTCACCACAAGGGCGGATATATTTTGGCTCGATATTGACCGGAAGTCCCGCGCCGGATCTGTTTTTAAAATGGATCTCAATAACCCGGGTGCGCTTCAAACAATAGCGGGTTTTCAGGGTTCATCTTGTACCGGCAACTTGAAGGGCGGGGAGGTTGGAACAGGTGGAGTATTACCGCCTTCCCCTACTGGCATCATACAAACTCAGGCAGGGCAACTATTGGGTACGACATTTGGTGGTGCTCAACCCTTGGTTACCAACAACGGCCCTTTCCCTGATTACTCTTATGAGTGCTCCGGTGAAAACTACAGGACCGGCAACTTGCGGTTTCGCGGTACCGTCTTTAGTTATGCTAACGATCAATTGAACCAGTTCTTTTACCAGATTGGTCGTCAGGATCAGGCAACGGCGATTCAAAACGCGGGGCCTGTCAGTGGCTTAATTCAAGATCAGGATGGCAATGTGTACGGCATCACCTACGGCAAGGTCTTCGCTGGTGCGACCGCGGAGTCGACGACTCAATCGGCAGGTACGGTTTTTAAGTGGACAAGGGATGGGCAATGGGTGCCGTTATATGTGTTTAATCCGGACTCTACCGCTAACCCGATTTGGAATGCCACGTTCCGGAATGGTTTTTACCCAAGCGGTAAATTAATGTTGGACGGCAACTACCTGTATGGAACCACCGAACGCGGTGGCGCCGGGGGCGACGGCTCGGGGGCAGTAGATGCAGGTACGGTTTTTAGAATCGACTTAACAAAGAGTGATCCTAAAGCGGCGTTCGAGGTGGTATACCATTTTGATTCAACACAGGCACCTTACGTCCGCCCTGCGCGGTACTACCTTAACGCCACGGAGGGCTACTTCTTTACCGATCCTTATGCAAGTCGCTATTCCGGCTTAACTAAGGGCGGCGATGGTCATTTATATGGTGTACGGCGCGATGGTGGTGCAAATGGGGCTGGAGCGATTTATCGGTTGGTTGCCAATTTATCGGGTGCGTTTGCATACGAGCAGCTTTATTCTTTTCCGGCATCGCGAGGAACACCCCTATTGGAGCTGATTGAAATAAATGGTGTTTTTTATGGAACAACCCTGGTGGGTGGCGATAATGGCATGGGTAGTCTCTATCGTTTCAACCCTGAGACAGGAAATTTTGTGACCATCCATTCGTTTAAAGGCACCACGGATAAAAGCGACGATGGTCAAACACCAGGCACAGCGCTGATTGCAGGTGACGATGGTAAAAGCTTGTACGGTGCAACCACGCGCGGCGGTGCACATGATCAGGGAGCAATCTACAAATTAAGTTGGTAACACACTTGTTTATCAAGACGCAGGCGCCAAAAAGAGGAATCACTGGTTGCCACATTTCTGCAATTTTTAAATTTTTTGGTAGTTAATAATGAATTACTTATCAATACATCAGCTGGCTAAAGCAGTTCCTTATGCGGTCAACATGGCACTCACAGCGGCGGCAACGTGGGGCATAACCAAAAGTATAGTAGACCATTCCGCTATTCAAACTGAACAAACAGTTATACCCGGTCTCGCAAGCCAGCTAGCTCAAACTGGCGCACCAATGGCTGAATTACTGAATAAATTCTGTGACAAGTTGAGCTGGCCTGATGTCGCTTGCGATACCTCACTCGATACGTTTGCGAACTGGGTAGCGTTGAATTTGTCGCAAATAAACGCAACTGTTGATGCGGCAGGACAAGACGTGATGACCAGTCAGTTTGATAATACCGGCCCGTCGGTGTCGTTGATGATATTCACGGCGAGTGTGTGTGTGTCTACGCTGATACTTGTTATCCGTAAAGATACTATAGACGAAATGGAACAAGCGATCTCTAACCGCTGGACGCAGCTCACTCATTTACTGACCGCGGTGAGCACGTGTATAGCGACAAGTGGAGCTACCCTCAGATTGAGCAATCCAGGCGTGGCTGAAACCATCAGGAACGCAGCCGCCAATGTCACCTTGCATTTAGGTAATCAGACAGGAGCCCCTCTTCCTATTTTGTTGAAACAAGTGTGTCAAAAGTCGCAGGGAACTTTTGTTACTTGCAATCTGACTAAAGCAGAATGGGTTAATAGTATTTTGCGCAATGAGTCCGCCATACGAAAAGTTGTAAATGACACTGCTCAAACCCTGGTAGATCAGCTTCCTGATACTAAAGTAGCGCTGGGACTATGGGCGAGCGGGACTATTACTCTGGTAATGCTGGGTGGCGGTTACTGGATGTTGTGTAGGATGCGGGAGAACCCTCATCCGGGAAATTTGCAGAACGATCGGATAATAGTAAATGAAGATAATTCACATAGTGACTAAGCCTTTTTGACCGGGCTTTACTCATGAAAAAATCCCTTCCATTTCTCTGTGCCGTTATTAGCATTTCTGCGGTCGCCAGCCCATTGACAGTGAATACAGTTGGTCATTCACCCGCTACCTATCACTGTAACGATGGTACCAGGGTCATCGCGAACTACTACGCGTTATCGGACAAAAGTCTTCAATTTGTGAAGCTCAATTTTGACAAGACAGAAGTGACATTGCCCGCCGTTATTTCTGGAAGCGGAAGCAGATACAGCGATGGTTATCAAACCGAATGGTGGAGAAAAGGGAACAGCGCAACGCTGACCAGGGATATCAATAATAAAGAGCCAAAGTTGGTTGAATGTAGCGTAGTACCGTAACTGTTTATATCGGCTAACTACGGAATCAAGGCAGCGTAGAAGCGCCCATACGACGCATGATTAAATTCGTGCGTTTTTGCAGATAAGCCCGCAGGCCGGTATGCAATCCCAGCTTTGTCACCATGCCGGGACTACATTCCAGTCCGCAAACTGATTTTCACCAAATCGTCTTAACGTGCACATAAGCCCGAATTTTTTCATCTTTCGTCACCAATGGGGCCGCCAGTGTCCTGGCCGTTGCTACGATCATTCTGTCAGCGGGATCTTTGTGAAACGTTCCAGGTAAATCAACTGACTTCAGCGCAATTTCTGTATCTACCGGCACAAAATGGACGTTGTCGATTTCTGCCACTGTCGCAAGCCAGCGCGATACGTCCATGGATAAAAATATCTTCTCTCTTTCAACTAACATAGCCACTTCCCATGCGGTGATACTGGAAATAATAATTTCACCGCCCACCATTTCTTTGTTGATCACGGTCTTCGCTTTTTTGCTTAATAACGAGTCGCCCGTAACCCACCAGATCAGTGCATGCGTATCTAAAACAATCACTCCGCTGCCTCCCAATCGTCATCAGCGATGGGGTCGGTAGGATTGAGGTAGCGAATTACCGAGCCGCGCAAGATATCTAATGGTTTGTGTTGGGGATGATGGTAGGGGCGCACTTCTATTGCCGGAGTTCCGTGATCAGTGACGATCACGCTTAGCCCTGACGTTTCCACCTGACGAAAAAATTCCAACGCCCTGGCCTTGAATTCTGATTTTGAAACTTGTGTGGTGTTCATATTATGCCTATAGTCATATAACAGTGGTCATTTTAGCATAATCACGGCAACGTAGAAGCACCCATACGACGCATGATCAGATTCGTGCGTTTTTGCAGATAAGCCGATCCGCGACGCTGATCGTAATAACGTGGGTTGGGCAACATGACCGCTAATCTGGCAGCCTGAGCAGCGCTTAAATTGCTGGCTGAAATACCGTAGTAATGTCGCGCTGCGGCTTCGGCGCCAAACACGCCATTGCCCCATTCCACCACGTTGAGATAAATTTCAAAAATACGTTTTTTGTCCATGACCGTTTCCAGCATCAGGGTAATGATCAATTCCTCGCCTTTGCGGATATAACTCTTCTGGCCGGATAAAAATAAATTTTTGGCGAGTTGTTGCGTAATGGTTGATCCCCCGGAAACTACCCGACCTCGCTTACTATTTTTTTCGTAAGCCTTTTCCAGCGCATCCCAATCAACACCATCGTGACCCGAAAAATTGGCGTCTTCGGATGCGATGATGGCGCGTTTAAGGTTCCTGGAAATGCGCTCGTATGGCAGCCACTTTTGCTTTAGTTGCGTATCAGGATTTTTTTCTTGCAGGATGTTCAGTTGATTGCGCATGAACGAAGTCGAGCTGGGGTTGTGATTTATCCACCAGCAAATCTGCGCGAAAAAGTAAGCTTGAATTAGTACAAATAAAAGCAGTACACCGAGTAAAAGTCGCCAAAACGTGTTCATTTCAAACGGACCAATGACGAGGATGTATCTGGTTTGATTCCACGCCAGACAGAAAAAGCTTCCGCCGCCTGTTCCACCAACATGCCCCAACCGTCACGCGTTTGCGCGCCATGTTGTGCTGCGTGTTGCATAAACAAACTGGGTTGATCAGCATACATCATGTCGTAAGCTAACGAAGTTGGTTTGTAAATTGAATCCGGAATAAGTGGACGCTGTCCGGCAATGCTGGCAGAAGTGGCGTTGATGATGACATCAAACTGTCCCTGGATCTCAGAAAATGCCGCACAACTCAGACGCGTATACCAATGTCCAAAAGGTTCAAAATATTCTAAGAGCATCTGTGCTTTTTCACCATTGCGGCTGGCGATGACGAATGCATAGGGATCACACTCTAATAAAGGCATAATCACACCACGCGCCGCGCCACCAGAGCCGAGTAATAAAATTCGTTTGTCTTTGATAGCGATATTGGCGTTATGAACAATGTCGGTTACTAATCCGATGCCATCGGTGTTGTCACCCGCAATTTTTTTATTTTCAAAATGCAATGTGTTCACCGCAGCGGCAGCACGCGCACGTGACGTGACTGTGTCGCATAAATCATAGGCCTTGATTTTAAATGGCAGCGTGACACTCGCCCCACGTCCGCCTTCTTCAATGAATTGCCGCACAGTTGCTTCGAAACTATCTAGCGGTGCTAACAGCGTACGATAACTAAGCACGTGCTGACATTGCCTGGCAAAAGCAGCGTGTATATGCGGTGACTTACTGTGTGCGATTGGATTGCCTATAACGGCGTATTTATCGATATTCATAGTTGGCTCCTTTACGTTTGCAGGTTGGGCTGATAAAGCGTTAGCCCAACCTACGAGATTGTCCCCAGATTCCTGAATTACCCCACCTCCTTCAACTCTGTCTGCAAATCTAAATTACGCGTAAATTTGAATCGCGTAATCACCACCCAGACATCTTCCTTACCATCGGACCGCATATTGTCAGGAAAGCTGCCAAATGGCGCAGAGCGCCTGACTATACGTAATGCAGCATCATCTAACGCTATGTTGCCAGATGATTTTTCAATCCGCGGCCCACCTTCAACATTATAAATAGTGCCATCTTGAAAAATAGGAATATAGACGATTAACTCACCATACAATTTCTGGCCATTCTGCTCGGGGAACTGCAATGTCCCTATATCTTCTATGCGCTTTTGCATATTTTTATAATACAAAGCATAGCCAACTGCTCGTGTACCTGGTGTGATAAAGGTTTTGTGCGGACGTTTGTTCTGATCTTCGATGGATTGTGCAATCTCTGCTGCCATACGGGTAATGGCTTTGTTGCTCTCCGTAACATCTTTGCCGTTCACGACCGGCGGGGTTTGAAGATTCGTCACCTCCGTTTTTGTTTTATTTAAAGTAGAAGCAACCTGAAAGGTAGAATTTTTTTGGGTTTGTGATAACAGATGTTGTTGAAGCTTTTCTAAATTTTCGATGTAGCGTTGTGTCTGACGAATCGCGTCGCCGTCTTCACTGTTACGCATATCTGGCAAAGGTGATGTGGCGCGACCTTCGTCAGCTTTGCCACCACCGTCTAAATTGGCTTGTGCTAATGCTTGCGCTTTTACCGGCGCCTTGTCATGTTTGGCGTTGACTAAAATTACATCCAGACCTGGATCAATTGGCGCAGCTGGTGCGGGCGGACTGACAAAATGGATAAGCAGCAACACCGCATGTGCGATCAGGGAAACGCCAAAAGCGATGATTAAAGTCAGATTTTGCAAGATTAACCTCGTGTTCTTGTGCTTGCTTTTACTCGTGAACTTGCTTTCGTAGGGTGGGCACGCTTTGTGCCCACGCGGCCGCTGATAAACCGGGACATATATTAAGAATCTGATTAATCACCCAACCGCGTGGGCACAATTCGGCCAGACAACGGATGATGGGATCTCTCCCAAGCGTGGGAGAGGGGAGAAAACCAATCACCCCACCAACTTAGCCAAATTCTTCGCCACTTCACGCTTACTAATAATCACATGCGTTGCACCATGCTCTTTTAAATGTTCTGCTTCCGCGTCCGAATTAGCGCGCGCAATGGTCGTGATGTTGGGGTTTAACTTACGTGCATATGTGATTAATTGTCCCGCCACGATGGCATCAGAAATGGTCAGCACCATGCAACGTGCAGAACCAATTTTTGCTTCATCCAAAACACCAGGCGCGCTTGCATAACCATACACAGCGGGAATTTCCGGACTGTGCTCGAGGTGAACCATGTCGGGCTGGTCCTGCACCAGAATAAATGGCTGATGTTGTGTTGTTAATTCATCCGCCACCAGTTTCCCTAATTCACCATAACCAACCAGAATAGTATGACCTTGTTGTTGAGCACATTTAACGGCATTGGCTGTTTCCGGTTCTATTTTTTTACTGCTCACTTCCTGTTTTTTCAACTTCGGTTTGAAATAAGTTAAACCAACAAAAACAAAGGGATTCAAAATAATGGAAAAAATCGCACCAGCCAAAATCAGATCACGGCCGGTTGGCGGCAAAATGCCGAGCGTAATACCGAGTGTGGCAAGGATAAAAGAAAATTCGCCGATCTGAGCCAGGCTGGCAGAAACGGTTAATGCCGTGCTCACCGAATAGCGAAAAGCGATTACCAGCAGAAACGACGCCAGCGATTTACCGATCACAATAATCAGCACCGTTGCTATCACCATCAATGGTTCACGTAACAAAATGGAAGGGTCAAACAGCATTCCGACCGACACAAAAAACAGCACGGAAAACATTTCACGCAATGGCAATGATTCTTCCGCCGCACGATGACTGAGTTCGGATTCCGCTAACATCATCCCCGCAAAAAACGCACCCAGAGCAAATGACACGCCGAATAAATAAGTGGAGCCAAGCGCAAATCCGAGTGCGATTGCCAGCACACTTAATCCGAATAATTCGCGCGAGCCGGTAGAGGCGATGCGTTCTAATATCCACGGAATTGCGCGCCGGCCAAAGATGAGCATCACGATCAGAAAGGCAATTATTTTTCCTAAGGTGATGGCGAGAATGGTTAAAATTTCGCCGGTATCTGCGCCGTTCTGCTGGCCGCCCAATACACCGGAAAACGCCGGAATTAACACTAACGCTAACACCATCACAATGTCTTCGACTATCAGCCAGCCGATGGCAATTTGTCCGCGTTTTGTGTCAATTAAACGCTTCTCTTGCAACACGGTGAGCAGCACGACTGTACTTGCGCACGACAAAGCCAATCCAAAAATCAACCCTTGCCCAATGTGCCAATCCATTGTCCAGGCCAGTCCCATTCCTAACAAAGTGGCGAAAGCGATTTGCAGCAGCGCGCCTGGAATGGCGATCGCTTTAACGGCCAATAAATCTTTCAGCGAAAAATGCAGGCCGACGCCAAACATCAGCAAGATAACGCCAATCTCAGCCAGTTCCTGTGCCAGATTGGTATCGGCAACGAAACCTGGCGTAAATGGTCCGACGACAATACCGGCGATTAAATAGCCAATTAAAGGCGGCATGCGTAGCCGGTTGGCGAGCGTGCCGAAAACGAAGGCCAGAACTAATCCGCCGACAATAGTTGCAATTAATGGTGTTTGATGGTCCATGGTTTATTGGTAGGTTTTGTAGGGTGGGCACGCTGTTGTGCCCACCATGGTTGGTTACTGATATGCGCTAAAAACATTGCTTATCAACGGTTACGCAATATTGACTTCCCCCGACACTCCAAAGATGGTGGGCACAAGCCCGCCCTGCGAGAGCGCGATGTCAATCAAAAAAATCAGTCAGCATTATCATGCATTTCCAGCGCAAGCTGATACAACGCATTCTTTTTTTGACCAGTTATCTGCGCCGCTAAATGCGCCGCCTGTTTAACAGAACAACTGTTCAACAAAATCCCCAACACGCGTTTTGCTTCCAATAGCTCAGCGTCCTGATCTGCTGTCGCACCTTCCAACAGCACCACATATTCCCCTTTTTGCCGGTGCGCGCTGGCCGCTAACCACTGACTTGCATCTGCTAAATCACAGCGATGAATTTCTTCAAATAGTTTAGTGAGTTCACGTGCAAAAACAATTTTCCTGGTGCCAGAAAATAACGCAGTCAGTGCCGTAACGGTATCCGTAATACGGTGTGGCGCTTCATAAAATACCAGCGTGGCCGCGATATTTTTCAGCGTGTTCAATACACTGTCACGCTGGCCTGCTTTACTTGGTAAAAATCCGACAAAATAAAATTGATCATTCACCAATCCACCGGCCGATAACGCGGTAACAACTGCTGATGCGCCCGGCAAAGGCATCACAGTTAATCCGGCTTGACGAACCGCATCGACAATACGTGCGCCAGGATCCGATATCGCCGGCGTGCCGGCATCAGACACTAACGCAATACGTTCACCTTGTTGCAAACGTTGAATAATTTTTTGTGCTACTTCATTCTCATTGTGTTGATGTGCCGCGATGAGCGGTTTTGAGACGCCCAGATGCTTCAATAACTGCGCCGTATTGCGGGTGTCTTCACAAGCAATCGCATCTACTTTGGACAACACATACAACGCACGGTAGCTAATGTCAGCCACATTGCCTATTGGCGTGGCCACTATATATAAAGCAGATGCCGGATAAGATTGTTGTGCTGCATGAGAAGCAAGAGATGATAATTCCGTCATGAGAACGTTCGGGTTGATGTGAAGAAGCGACGATTGTGCGCGCATCCGGCGGACGTAACAAGTAAATTCAGTGCAAAGCGGTTGTGCAGGATGTTAGTTTAATTAACGGGTTTGAGTCAGATCATTCAGCACAACTAAGTTCATTAGTTTTCCGTATTTCACCGATTTACCCTCCCGCTCGTTTACACCTGTTACTTCACTAGTCAAATCCAACATGATCTGGCCGTCTCTTTCCCGCCTCTCCACGAATAAGTGATAATTGTCATTCTCATGTCCGACAAGCTTTATTTTTATTTCTGCATTTGGATTTTTTTTATGCTTTGTCTGCGCTTCAACCAGCGCCGGAATAAGCAGTGGGAAAAGCAAATTAAATGTGTTTTTTTGCTTCAGAGTCAGGCGCGCTTCCACTTCTCTACTGTCCAAAATCATCTTGCCATTATGCAAGCGGCATCTTAACAAGGTGCCCTTAACGTGGAAGTCAATCAGGCCGTTCCGGTACGGCGGAACAAGAGTATCAATGCCATGAAAGTCAAGTTCTTGAGTTATGTAATCGATCTCAAAACGAATTGCTGCCCGTAAATTATGGTTTTCGGCACTCTTCTCATCGTGATCTGTTAAGTTCCGGAGCGCGCCATCCAGACTACCTGGATTACACGAGTTATCCCCGAACTTTTTGGGGAACCATTTACCACTTGTCGTTTGAATTAATTCCATTTATGCCTCTATTAAAATTGGCAACAGCATACTGTTTGTGGTTTCGTTTTTTTGTCTGATTTCATTGCAACTCCCGTACTCAATCCCTGATCCATTGATTTCTGTTGCTTGTAGCCAGCAACTTCTGAACGAGTGGATATAGAGATTCTCTGGAACCCATTTGCATGCGTGGGAATTTTCGGTGAGGGTAAAGTGTAAATTTTCTGTAGGCGCAAATCAATGGGGGTAAACCACAAAAGGAGCCAATCCGGTTTATGCACTTAATAATTAAGGCAGGAAATGAATTTGAATGGATGATAAAAAAGTGACGACGCTTGTCAGAGCCTCAATTTTTTAAATCGTCTTCCCCGACAAAAGCAGCATAGGTATCTATATAAGTTTGTTCTGGCCGGGCTTTCAATTACGTAACCACTACCGCGTCGCCCCCGAGGTTCTTATCGGGGATCCAGTGGCGTTCGTCATTATGTTTAGTCTTCGCTATAAAAAAGAGGCTTTTAAAATTCAGTTTTTACCAGCAGCAATCAAACCGACACTTTACTAAAACAACAAACGCCACTGGATCCCCGATAAGAACCTCGGGGACGACGCGGTGGGAATGTGGCGAAAGCGGGAAATGTTCCCACCAGAACAAACTTATGTAGATACCTATGCGAAAGCAGTCGGGGAGGAAGGAGACGCCCAGACGGGGACGCCAGACGGGCCACCCGGGCAATGCGATGATGTGAATTTTTATTTTGACTTATCTTCCCTCGGGGTTAACTGAGTGGCGATAATTTTTTTGGTCTGAATAACCTGATCAATACCGGCTGAACCTGTGTCAGGATTGCCGGGCCTCTCTGGCAATTGCATGACAATTTTGTTTAACGATATACCTTGCCTGGATTGAAATTTAACAGTTCCGTTCAGACCAGGCGACGGTGGTAACTGGTTTGAGAAAGTGGGGTTCCTTAACTGCGGAAAATATGAAGTTCTTATTGGTGTTTGAGGTAATGAAAGATCTGGTGATTCTTTTTTTGACAGGACGACCGTCTTTTCAATCTGTGGGAATTTGAAAGTTCGTTCCGCCGATATTTTTTTCGGTACTGCCGGTACCGGACGTGACGGTGGCAATGACAGACCTTGTAATTCGTGTTTATCCGGCATACCCAACTGTATGAGCTCTTTGCGTACACCGGTCACATCCGCCTGATCTCCTCCGCACTTTTCTATAAACAAGAAAAACTGGCCACCATATTTCTTTTCTACAAATAAAGAAAACTGACCACCAAAATCTCCCTCAAGCGGTACTTGTATGTCTGGAACAGATGGATTTTCCTGAAACTGTTTGCCAGCTGCAATGCGTGCTTTCATCAGCGGAGGAAATAACAATTTACAGACTTCTCTCTCATCCTCCCCCTTAAGCATGCCAAAACAAATCGCCAGGTGAACATCAATTAACTTTTCAACGTCGAACTGTCCTTTATTTTCTCCATGAAATTCCATAGCACTCGCAAGCTCTGAACAAATGACCCGGCATAAATTTTGGTTTTTAGCACTCGATAAATTCTTGATGACGTCAACTGGCTTAGCTGGTCCGGTATCGGTGGCAGTTGTCCACTTTAATGTTTCGGTGACGGTTATCCGCTTTAATGGTTTGGGTTCAATACCGGCATTCAGATTAGGTGGCGCCCGGTCAAATGTACCTGGAAAAAACGCGAGGCTCTCCTCATTCGATTTATTCAGTTCGACTAAACGCATTGGCGGAACGCTTTTTTCAGGTTTACTTTTTCCATCTTTTCTGGCGCAAGTCAACACAGACCAAGCCTGGTAGTCATTCATTCCTTTTTCTACAAACCAGTAGTACTTGTCATCAGAATTGCCTTCAAGCTTTATTTTTATATTTTGATTACCGGGTTCAGCTTTCGATTGTTCATTAAATGTTCGTTGTCCTTTGACCAGCATGGGAAGAAACCAGATAAATGCTTTTTGTTGTTTCTCACTGAGGATCAAGTTCTGCCTATGATTGGCTTTACCAACCACAAGCACGTTCGCGTTACATTTCTTTAACGAGATTCGTATTATTTTTTCGAAGACAGTATTTCTTTCTCCTTCACTCTCAATTCCGCCCAAGCCATCCAATATAAATTTAAGCTCAGAACGCAGTGCCTGAAGACATTCCTTGCTGTTTAAACGTCGCAGCATTTTTTCAATGCTCTTTGGCGCATTGGGGTTATCTGCGTGATTCATTGATGTGAATCTAGCGAGAGACTTTATATTGTCCATACATACCCTTAAAAATTAAAATTTACGGCAGTGTGCGGTAGCGGATTCGTCTTTTAATTTGATCACCGAAACTTTTCAAACTCGATTTCTAATACGCTCATTTTTTATTGCTGGTATTTGGCGATGTCTGAAGTGCTCAATAATAAGAAAACGAATAAGAAGCGAAGATGATCGTTTTTTGATGCAGGCGGAGTGTAAATTTTTTGCGCTTGCAAGTCTATTGAACGATCAATAATGCAACGAATCAGTCAGAAACACAGTCAGCAAAGCGGGCAACTGGTTGCACCGGAAATAGTGGTTTCTGCTCCTCAATTAATCAGATGCAGAATACAAAAAGACAGAAAGCGCCTGGCAGGAAAAGATCTGAGCAACATGCCGTTGTGGTTTTTTTAGTTTGATTTCACCAAAATTTTTCGCACCTGATTTTCAGCCAGTTTTTATTGGCTGCGTCTTGCAAATTCTGAAGTACCTGGCAATAAAAATGGTTGAAACTAATTAGCGTTCCTGAGCTTTTCAATGAAAACGGAGTGGAGTGAAATTTTCTGCACTTGCAAATCTATTGGGTTAAACAGCAAGCGATGAATAAGATTGTTCAAGGTTTTGCAGTTTAATTAACGGCAGTATTGAATGATAATGCTCGCTTTTCAAAATCGGGCATCTATTCAAATTCGTTGCTTACTTTCAAACTGTGTTTAACCTTCTGAGAAAAATTAATGCTCCCAACCTCTCCAGCCCCACAAATTTCCCAGATTCCAGCCGCGCCTTCTTCAACATCACAACTAAAATTATCTCAATTAACAGAAAATCTGATTTCAAATACAGGAAGTGCTCCTACTGATGGCGATATCCAGGCATGTTCTGAATTACCTTTGGATTTGGAAAAGCTAAAAACAATCATTGATCTGTTAATACAAGATAATGAATTGTTGTCATTTCTTATTTACCCACAAACAAGCAAGTCTTTCTCAGGTACAAATGGGATAGCTAATTTTGGGATTAAATGTGAGGATGCACCGGGCAATGTGCGTGAGCTTTATCTGGTGTACTACGGTCGGCAAGATGGGCGACTGAAGGAAAGGCTAATTTCTGTTTCTCAGTTAATTAGCTGCAAAGTGCAAAGAGTGAATGACTGCCTGGTAGGAAGAGACCTGCACAACATGAATTTGAGTGGCATCCATATTCAACATGCAAATTTGTGTAAAACAAACTTTAGAAACACGAATTTGAGTAGTTCAACGTAACACCTCAATAACCCGGGGCGAACGTAAACGGACAAGCGTCATGCTGAGGCTAGACGTTGAGCCATGATATCTTGCAATGGTGGGATGTGATCACTACACGAGATGCGGTCAACCAGGTAATCCCAGAACGAAACTCCCAACTTCCGACAGGTT
>Ga0123337_10004046_pt1 | contig 15108 bp, 15 predicted proteins | sample frozenSSSSmetaG_FD_89792 | JGI IMG/M metagenome (GOLD analysis project Ga0123337, IMG submission 89792) | Glacier valley bacterial and archeal communities from Borup Fiord, Nunavut, Canada, to study Microbial Dark Matter (Phase II) -... | ecosystem: Environmental > Aquatic > Freshwater > Ice >... | reverse complement strand
AATGCCGTCAGACGAGCGCCAGGTCGGTCGGCGTGCTGCCCGGAAACACCGTCTGCACCTGCGCCGGAGAGAGTCCGTAGAGGCGCGCGAACACGCCGCCGAGGACGGCGCGGTACTCGTTGAGGACCGGATAGTCGCGATTCTGGAAGAGCGTGGTCGGCGCGACCGCGACCTGCTTGCCCGCGACGCGCCCGCCGCGCACCGCGCCGCCGAGCGCCCAGTACACGCTGCCGTGACCGTGGTCGGTGCCGCGGTTGCCGTTCTCCTTGAACGTGCGCCCGAACTCGCTGACGACGATCACGACCGTCGAGCGCCAAGCATCGCCCGACTCCTCGGCGAACGCCGCGAGCCCCTTGCCGAGCTCGCCCAGCCGGTTCGCGAGGTAGCCCGTGCCGTTGCCCTGGCCGACGTGCGTGTCCCAGCCGCCGACGTCGATGAAGCCGAGCCGGTAGCGCTCGCGCATCAGCCGGCCGATGCGGCGCGCTTCGCCTTCGAAGCCCTTCGCCGTGATCGCGTTGCGGTTCGCTTCGACCATCTCGCCGGCGAGCGCCTGGGTCGCGTCTGTGCGCACCTGGAAGCCTTCGCTGACCGCGCCGGCGAAACGCGAGCCGCGGTACATCGCGGTGATGATCTCCGACTGCCGCGCGTCGATGCCCGGCTGGCCGAGGCTGCCGAGCGCGAGGTTGGGCACCTGCAGGCTGCCACGGAAGACGAGCGGCAGCTGGTCGGTGAAGGCGATCGCCGCGGCAGAGCCACCCGATCTCTGCGCGCCGAGCACGCCCGCGAGCCGGTTCATGAAGCCCGACTGGAAGTCGCGCCGGCCTTGCGGCGCCTGGCCGAGCTCGATCGAATCCTGCGTCTCGAAGTGGCTGCGCGACGTGTCGTCGGTGCCGGCGAAGGGGATGAACGCTGCCTCATTCTTCTCGAAGAGCGGCAGGACCGAGTCGCGCAGGGCCGGGTTCAGGCCCCAGTCGGTGTCGAGCGGCAAGGCGGCATCGGCGGCCGAGCCCGGACGCGCGACGGCGATATTCGGACGCTGCTCGTAGTAGAAGCTGCTCGACGTCGGCACGAGCAGGCTCGCCGCGTCGTAGCCGCCGCGCAGGAAGACGACGAGCACGCGGGCCGGTGCGGCGGGCGCGGCGAACAGCGTCGCGCTGCCCGTGGCGAGCGGCAGGACGGCGCCGGCGGCGATCGAGCGGCGGATGAAGTCTCGGCGTTGCATGGACGAATCTCCTCGCCGCGCTCAGCGCAGCATGAATTCCGGCGACGAGAGCAGGAACACGTTCCACTCCTGCGCCGAGGTCGCGCGGTCGAGCGCGGCGCGCGTCGAGGCGCTCAGCGTCGGCTCGATGCTCTGGAAGTAGAAGGCGCTCGCCAGGCGCGGGAACGCTGGCGCGTCGGCGCTTGCTCCGACGCGGCGGAACAGGCCGGCGCTGCCCGTGCCGATCGCGCGCGCGATCTCGAAGCGCGTCGCCATCTGGCCCGGGCTCGCCCACGCCGATTCGCCGAGCGGATAGCCGTCGGGCGTCTGCCGGTTGTAGGGCAGCTCGCCGAGGCGCGCGAGCCAGCCGAGCATCGGCGCGGTGTTCTGGATCGGCCGCTCGTCGTAAGCCAGGCGCACGGCCGAGACGACGTAGTGCATCGGGTCCTTGAACTTCGCGCCGAGCGACGCGGCGAACTCGGGCGCATCGAACATCGCCGCGAGCGTGACGGCGATGTCGCCGTCGCTGGCGACGAAGGCCCGGCTCATGCGGTCGACGAGCGCCGGCGGCGGTGCGTCGGCGACGAAGTACGCGGCGAGCTTGCCGCTCACGTAGCGCGCCGTCGCCGGATGTGCGGCGAGCCGGCCGAGCTCGTCGAGCACCTCGTTCCAGCCGCGGCCCGGAATCGAACGGCCGAGGACCAGCTTCTCGCCCATGTCGTGACGGCCCGGATTGAACTCCGTGAAGCCCTGGCGCACGTAGAGCGTGCGCTGCTCGGGCTTCAGGTTCGGTGTCTTGTCGGTGACGTTGATGCCGACGCCGGTCAGCACGCGCGCCAGCTCCTGCACGTCCTTCTGCGAGTAGCCGCCGTCGACGCCGAGCGTGTGCAACTCCATCACCTCGCGCGCGAAGTTCTCGTTGATGCGGCCGGCGGCGTTCTGCTCGTTGTCGAGGTAGCGGATCATGGCCGGATGGGTCGCGCTGGCGATCAGCAGGTCGCGGAACCTGCCGAGCGCGCGCGGCCGCAGCGCCTGGTCCTCGTAGTCGCCGACCATCACGCGCAGGTTCGCCTTGTATTGGTGGACGTTGAAGTGGTTGAACCAGAACCACGTCAGCTGCTCCTGCAGCTGGTTCGGCGAATAGAGCGCACGCAGGAGCGAGCGGGACGAGGCCTCGCGCGCGACCTTCGTGAGCGCTTGCTGATACGTTTGCTGCGCCGCCTGCTTGGCGGTGGTGTCGATCGCTTCCTTCGCCTTTGCGTCGCTGTCGCGGCGCGTGGTTTCCATGTCGGCGACGAGGGTGGCGAACGGCGTCGTCGCGATCGAGGTCGCGTCGATCAGCGCCTGGACCTCGACCGGCAGCGGCGCCGGTGCCGGATGGAGCTGGGACGCGAGCCAGTCGCGCCGGCCGCGCCGCGCGAAGTCGGCGGCGGTCGTGGCCGAGGCGCCCCAGGCAACACGGTTGACGAGCGCGATGTCGCCTGAAGCCAGGGTCGCGGCCGGGGCGGTCGGCGAGATGTCGCTGCGTCTCGTGACGCCCGGCGCCGCGCATCCCGACACGAGTGACAGCACCGGTGCGACGGCGAGGGCGGCGGTAGCCCGGAGCAGGCAACGCCGCGGCGCGGCAACGCCGGTGAGCGGTGAAAAAAGGAACGGATCGTGCATGGCTACTGTTTCAACGCCAGACTTTCCGCCCGCGTCGACACCTCGGCCGCGGCTTTACCTCCCGCAATGGCGGTTGACAGGCCCGAGCCGTCGTCCGGGGGCTCCAGGAGAGGGCTTTCCAGCGCCGGACGCGCCGCATAATCTTTGCCAACCTCTTTCACGCAACAGGAGCCAGCGCATGGCCTCGGTCAACAAAGTCATCATCGTCGGCAACCTCGGGCGCGACCCCGAAGTGCGCTACACGCCCAACGGCAGCGCGGTCTGCAACGTCACCGTCGCGACGTCGCGGGTGAAGAAGAACAAGGAATCGGGCGAGAAGTCGGAAGACACCGAATGGCATCGCATCGTCTTCTTCGACAAGCTTGCCGAGATCGCGGGCGAGTACCTGAAGAAGGGCCGCTCGGTCTACGTCGAAGGGCGCCTGCAGACGCGCAAGTGGACCGACAAGGACGGCGTCGAGAAGTTCACCACCGAGATTGTCGCGACCGAGATGCAGATGCTCGGCAGCCGCGAAGGCATGGGCGGCGCGGCGCCGTCGTCTGACGACGGCGGCGGCTACGAGCGGTCCGCGCCGGCGTCGCGCCCGGCGGCTGCGGCGGCGAACCGGCCGGCGGCGAAGTCGTCGGGCTTCAGCGACATGGACGACGACATTCCGTTCTGACGACGGGCGCGCGGCTCACTGCGCCGTGCCGCGAAAGCGCCGCACCTCGAGCGCCGACACCGGCGCCGCGCGCGGCTGCCACGCCGCACGCACATAGGTGAGGACGTCGGCGACCTCGTCGTCGGACAGCACCGTCGCGAACGGCGGCATGCCGAACGGTCGCGGATGTCCAGGTGTCGCCGGCGCGAATCCGCCGCGCAGCACCATGTGGACGAGATTGGCCGGCGGGTCGAGGGCGATCGCGCGGTTGCCGGCCAGCGGCGGGTACGCACCGGCGACGCCTTCGCCGGAATCGCCGTGACAGGCGGCGCAGCGATCCGCGTACAGCTTGCGGCCGCGCTCGTTGACACCGGCGGCCGTCGTCGTGGTCGCCGCTGCTGATGCGACCGTCGGTCGTCGGCCAGGCAGGTCGCGCAGGTAGGCCGTCATCGCCGCGAGGTCGGCGTCGTCGAGATATTGCGTCGAGCCGACGACGACGCGCGCCATCGGCCCCTGCGCCGAGCCGCGCGGCGAGACGCCGGACTTGAGCAGCGCGACGACGTCTTGCGCCGGCCAGTCGCTCACGCCCGCCTGCGCATCGTCGAAGAGCGACGGCGCGTACCAGTTCTGGATCGGAATCAGCCCGCCGGCGAGGTCGAGCGTGCTCGACGATGCGCCGAAGGCGTTGCGCTGCGAATGGCAGGCGTTGCAGTGGCCGAGCGTCTCGACGAGATAGGCGCCGCGGTTCCATTGCGGCGAGTGCGCAGCATCGGGCGCGAAGCGCGCGGGCCGGAAGAAGAGGGCGCGCCAGACGCGCAGCGCCGCCTGCTGGTCGAACGGAAAGCGCAAGGCGTGCGGCTGGTTCGCGCGGGCGACCGGCGCGACGGTCTTGAGGTACGCGTACATCGCATCGGCATCGGCGCGCTCGAGCCGCGTGTAGTTCGGATACGGAAACGCCGGATAGAGCCGGCGGCCGTCGCGCGATCGGCCGTCGTGCAGGGCGCGCCAGAAATCGTCGGCGCTCCATGCACCCAGCCCTCGCGGGTCAGGCGTCAGGTTCGGCGCGCGCACGATGCCGAACGGCGTCTCGATGTCGACGCCGCCGGCGAAGGGCTCGCCGCCGGTCTCGGTGTGGCAGCCGAGGCAGTTGCCGGCACGGACGAGATACGCACCGCGGGCGATCTGGACCGCGGAGTCGATCGCGTCGGCCGTGTGCGCACCCGCGCTCGACGCGCTGTCGTCGTCGCGATCGAGGAGCGCTACCGCTGCGACCAGCGCGACGACGGTCGTGGCGACGACGGCGAGCACGATGCGAGCGACGCGCGCTATCACCGCCCCGTTGCCCGACCCGACGATGCGCCGGACGGATCGACCGCGACGCTTCCGCAGGCGATCGGCCACGGCGCGGCCGACGCAGCCTCGGCGACCGCATGCGCCGGCACCGGCTGCGCCGAGAGCCAGGCCGAGACCGCGCTGATGTCCTCGTCGCTCAGCCGCTCGGCGATCTGCGCCATGCAGTCGTGCGCCGCGGCGCGCCGGTGTCCCGTCTTCCAGGCGCCGAGCTGCGCGTTCAGATAGTCGCGCGGCAAGCCGAGAAGGCCGGGCACGAACGGCGCGCGACCGGTCATCGCGGCGCCGTGGCAGTCGTTGCACGCCGGCAATCCACGCTTGGCATCACCGCGCCGCACCAGCGCTTCGCCGTCGGCACGCTGCGCCGTCGATCCGGCGCGCGGCGCCGGCGCCGGATACGGCAGGTCGAGCGACGCGAAGTAGGCCGCGATCTCGCGCAGGTAGTCGTCGTCGAGCCCTTCGAGCAGGCCGCCCATCAGCGTGTAGTGACGACGGCCGTCGCGAAAGTTGCGCAGCTGGTTGAAGAGATAGCCTGCCGGCTTGCCGGCGATGCGTGGGTAGTACCCGTCGGCGGCGGCGCGGCCTTCGCGGCCGTGGCAGCCGGTGCAGGCGAGGACGCGCTGCGCGATCGTGTCCTCGAACGGCGCGGCGTCGGCACGGCCGCAGAAAGCGACCGCGACGGCCAGCGCGGCGACCGTGGCCGCAGGAAACCGCAACGTGGCTCAGCCCGCCTTCGTGAACGCGCGCACGGCTGCGGCGAGCGCGGGGTCGCCGTGCTCGCGGTCGAGCCCTTGGGCAACGCCTTCGCGGTCGGCTGGCGGCCGGTTCTGGCTCACCTTCCACTTGCCGACCAGCGAAGTCACCGGCATCTCGATGCCGACGATCGCGCCGAGCATCGTGTCGACATAGTCGGCAGGTGCGTCGGTGACCGCCCACGGTGCGGGACGCGGGTCTTCGTGGCGATCGGTCAGGCGCGTGACGAAGGCCCGCAGCCACCCGCGGTCGTCGATCGCGCGCAGCGCGCCGCGCGCCTGCACGACGACGTAGTTCCAGGTCGGCACGACCTTGCCGTGCTCGGCCTTGCCCGGATACCACGCCGGCGAGACGTAGCCTTGTGGCCCCTGGAAGACGACGAGCGACTCGACGTCGCCGCGCGCCGTGCGCCAGAGCGGATTGGCACGCGCGACGTGGGCGCGCAGGACGCCGGGCGAGCGGTCGTCGGACGCATCGAGCACGAACGGGATGTCGTTCGCGGCGATGCTGCCGTCGCCGTTCTGCGTCACGAGCAGACCGAGCGGATGGCTGCGGATCAGGGCGTGCAGAACCTCGGCCCGCGATTCGGCGAAGTGGGCGGGTAGATACATGGCAGTCGGCGGAAGAAGAGCGCCGAGTATGCGACGCGTCGCCCGCGCTTGCGGACGATGCGCGTCAGGGCGCCGTGCTGCGCTTGATGTTCAGCGCGTTGCCGCTGCGCACGGCCTCGCGCGTCGCGATCGCGTTGCTCTGCGCGACGCCGTCGCCCGGTGCGCGCGCGCCGCGCAGGAGCGGCGGCTCGAGCGTCTGCTTGGGATCGTTTGCTGCGCCCATCCTAGAGCCCGTGGCCGAATCGAAGCGCGGCGACACCGTCGGGCCGGAGCGGAATTCGAGGCAGTCGGAATCGACGGGCAGCATGACCAGGAAGCTGCCCGGGAAGCGCGCCCGCATCGCGTCGGAGATGCGCGCCGACAGGTCGATCGGCGCGACCGTCGACTGGAACACCAGCCGGTTCTGCCCGTCGTAGATCGAATAGCAGTTCGCCGAGGCCAGCGTCGGCAGCGCAAGGAGCGCAGCGACGGGCAGCAGGGTCGACAGACGGGTCGTGCGCATGGTGGTGGTGCCGCGGATCGAAGAACGGCGAAAGATAACGCCTGCGTGGCTTCTTGTCATGCGGGCGCAGCACGCGTTCAGGGGGAAGCGACCGGCGGTCGGACGTTGCGTGCCGGCGGTCGTGCCGGCGCGTCGGTCGGCGCATCCGAGGCGTCGATGACGGCGCCACCGAGGCAGACGTCGCCGTCGTAGAGCACGACCGACTGGCCCGGCGTCACCGCCCACTGCGGCGCGTCGAAGGCAAGCTCGACGCGGCCGTCGGCTCCGGCGCCACGCAGCTCGCAGGCCGCGTCGGCTTGCCGGTAGCGCGTCTTCGCGGCATAGGGGCCGGGCGCCGGCGGCGTGCCGGCGACCCAGCTCGCATCGTCTGCGCTCACGCGATGCGACTGGAGCCACGCGTGGTCGTGCCCGGAGACGACCTGCAGGACGTTGCGCTCGAGATCCTTGCGCGCCACGTACCACGGCGCGTGATCCCCGCCGCCACGCGCGCCGCGGCTCGCCTTCAGGCCGCCGATGCCGATGCCCTTCCTCTGCCCGAGCGTGTAGAACGAGAGGCCGGCGTGCGCGCCGATCGTGCGGCCGCGGTCGTCCTCGATCGGGCCCGGCTCGTTCGCGAGGTAGCGGTTGAGGAACTCGCGAAACGGCCGCTCGCCGATGAAGCAGATGCCGGTCGAGTCCTTCTTCGCCGCGTTCGGCAGGCCGATCTCGGCCGCGATGCGCCGCACCTCCGACTTCTTCAGCTCGCCGATCGGGAAGAGCGTGCGCGCGAGCTGCGCCTGGCTGAGGCGGTGCAGGAAGTAGCTTTGATCCTTCGAGCCGTCGAGCCCCTTCAGAAGCTCGAAGCCGCTGCTCTCACCCTCGCGAACGCGCGCGTAGTGGCCGGTCGCGATGCGCTCTGCGCCCAGGCGCACCGCGTGATCGAGGAAGGCCTTGAACTTGATCTCGGCGTTGCACAGCACGTCGGGATTGGGCGTGCGGCCGGCGCGGTACTCGCGCAGGAACTCGGCGAAGACGCGGTCCTTGTACTCGGCCGCGAAGTTGACGTGCTCGACCTCGATGCCGATCACGTCGGCGACGCTCGCCGCATCGATGAAGTCCTGGCGCGACGAGCAGAACGCGTCGTCGTCGTCCTCTTCCCAGTTCTTCATGAAGATGCCGACGACCTCGTGCCCGGCGCGCTTGAGCAGCCACGCGGTCACCGCCGAATCGACGCCGCCCGAGAGGCCGACGACGATGCGCTGCTTGCGCTCGCTCATCGCTTGATCTCCGGCACGTACACGCTCGGCTCGGTGACGATGCGCTCGAGCGGCACCGAGCAGCCGGCCGCGGCATCCTCGATGCAGCGCAGCACCAGGCTGCTGCGGTGCTGCTCGCGGGTGGCACGCAGCTCGTCGAGCGTCATCCAGAGCGTGCGCACGATGCCGTCGTCGAGAGCGCGCGAGGGATCGGCTGCGCCGACGGTGCCGGCGAACGCCAGGCGCAGATAGGTGACGTCGTCGCCGGTCGCAGGTCGCTCGAAGCGCGACAGGTAGACGCCGACGAGGCGATCGGGAACGAACGCGCACGCCGTCTCCTCGAGCGCTCCGCGGATCACCGCTTCCATCGGCGACTCGCCGGGATCGAGATGACCTGCAGGATTGTTCAGGCGCAGGCCTTCGGGCGTCTCTTCCTCGACGATCAGGTATTCGTCGACCGCGCGCGCACGGGCGCGACGCCTGCTCGCGATCGCGGCGACGGTGACGCTCGGCTTCCAGCGCTCGGCCATGCCGCGATGCTATCGACCGCGTCCGGCCGGCGCTGCACTAGGGGCGGCCCGGCCTGTGCGTCGTGGCCTTTCTTGTAAGCTCGCACGGTGCCGATAGGTCGGGAGACAACAACATGATGATCGGAGTGCCGCGCGAGACGGCGGCCGGCGAAACGCGGGTGGCCGCGACGCCGGAGACCACCAAGAAGCTGAAGGCGCAGGGGCACACGGTCCGGATCGAGTCGGGTGCCGGCCTCGCAGCGAGCGCCACCGATGACGCCTATGCGGCCGTCGGCGCCGAGATCGTCGATCGCGCCGCGGCCTTCGCGTCCGACCTCGTGCTGAAGGTGCGCTCGCCGAACGCCGAGGAGCTCGGCCTGATGAAGAGCGGCACCAACCTGGTCGGCATGCTCAATCCGTTCGACCGCGCCGGCCTCGACGCGCTCGCGGCTGCGGGCCTGACCAGCTTCGCGCTCGAAGCCGCGCCGCGCACGACGCGCGCGCAAAGCATGGACGTGCTCTCGAGCCAGGCCAACATCGCCGGCTACAAGGCGGTGATGATCGCCGCCGACAAGTACCAGCGCTTCTTCCCGATGCTGATGACGGCGGCCGGCACGGTGAAGGCGGCGCGCGTCGTCATCCTCGGCGTCGGGGTCGCGGGCCTGCAGGCAATCGCGACCGCCAAGCGGCTCGGCGCCGTGATCGAGGCGAGCGACGTGCGGCCGAGCGTGAAGGAGCAGGTCGAGTCGCTCGGCGGCAAGTTCATCGACGTGCCGTATGAAACGCCTGAAGAGAAGGAAGCGGCCGAGGGCGTCGGCGGTTACGCCAAGCCGATGCCGCAGAGCTGGCTCGATCGCCAGAAGGCCGAGGTCGCCAAGCGCATCGCCGCGGCCGACATCGTCATCACGACCGCGCTGATCCCGGGCCGCGCCGCGCCGGTGCTGGTCAGCGAGGAGATGGTGAAGTCGATGAAGCCGGGCTCGGTGATCGTCGACATCGCTGCCGGCAAGGGACCGAACGGCGTCGGCGGCAACACGCCGCTGAGCGAGGCCGACAAGACGGTGGTCAAGCACGGCGTCACGATCGTCGGCGAGACCAACCTCGCGGCGCTGGTCGGTGCCGACGCGTCGTCGCTCTACGCGCGCAACGTCCTCGACTTCCTCAAGCTGGTGCTCACCAAGGAAGGCGGCTTCGCCGTGCCGATGGACGACGACATCGTCGCCGCCTGCCTGATGACGCAGGGCGGCCAGGTCAAGCGCGCCTGACCGCGACAACAACTCGAACCGGAGACTCCCCATGGACGTCGTCTCGCACACCGTCATCAACCTCATCATCTTCGTGCTCGCGATCTACGTCGGCTACCACGTCGTCTGGACCGTGACGCCGGCGCTGCACACGCCGCTGATGGCCGTGACCAACGCGATCTCGGCGATCGTGATCGTCGGCGCGATGCTCGCCGCGGCGCTCACCGAGACGACGCTCGGCAAGTCGATGGGCGTGCTCGCGGTCGGGCTCGCGGCGGTCAATGTCTTCGGCGGCTTCCTCGTGACGCGGCGAATGCTGGAGATGTTCAGGAAGAAGGAGAAGAAGGTCGTGCCGGCGCCTGCGGAGAGCGCGAAGTCATGAGTCTGAATCTCGTCACGCTGCTGTATCTCGTCGCCAGCGTGTTCTTCATCCAGGCCCTGAAGGGCCTGTCGCATCCGACGACGTCGATCCGCGGCAACATTTTCGGCATGACCGGCATGGCGATCGCCGCGCTGACGACGTGCGCGCTGATCGTCAAGCTGATGGAGTCGTATGCGCTCTCGCCGACGATCGGTCTGGCGTGGGTACTGCTCGGCCTCGTCGTCGGCGGTGGCTACGGCGCGTGGCGCGCGAAGACCGTCGAGATGACGGCGATGCCCGAGCTGGTCGCGTTCTTCCATTCGATGATCGGCCTCGCGGCAGTGTTCATCGCCGTCGCCGCGGCGGTCGAACCGTACGCGTTCGGCATCGTCGCGCGGCCGCTCGCCGGCGGAGCGGTCGATCCGATCCCGACCGGCAACCGGCTCGAGCTGATCCTCGGTGCGGCGATCGGCGCGATCACCTTCAGCGGCTCGGTGATCGCCTGGGGCAAGCTCTCGGGCAAATCGAAGGTCCGCGTCTTCCAGGGCGCCCCGGTCAGCTTCAAGGGCCAGCACTATTTGAACCTCGCGCTGGCGATCGCGATGCTGGCCTTCATCGTCGGCTACACGCTGACCGAGAGCCGCGTCGACTTCTACCTCGTCCTCGCGCTCGCCTTCGTGCTCGGCGTGCTGATCATCATCCCGATCGGCGGCGCCGACATGCCGGTGGTGGTGTCGATGCTCAACAGCTACTCGGGCTGGGCCGCGGCCGGCATCGGCTTCTCGCTCAACAACGCGATGCTGATCATCGCCGGCTCGCTGGTGGGCAGCTCGGGCGCGATCCTGAGCTACATCATGTGCAAGGCGATGAACCGCTCGTTCTTCAACGTCATCCTCGGCGGCTTCGGCGGCGAAGCCGTGACGGCGGGCGGCGCGAAGGCCGAGCAGCGACCGGTCAAGAGCGGCAGCGCCGACGACGCGGCGTTCGTGCTCGGCAACGCCGAGTCGGTGGTCATCGTGCCGGGTTACGGCCTCGCCGTCGCGCGCGCGCAGCACGCGGTCAAGGAGCTCGCCGCCAAGCTCACGGCCAAGGGCATCTCGGTGAAGTACGCGATCCATCCGGTCGCGGGCCGCATGCCTGGACACATGAACGTGCTGCTCGCCGAGGCCGAGGTGCCGTACGACCAGGTGTTCGAGATGGAGGACATCAACGGCGAGCTCGGCCAGGTCGACGTCGCCGTCATCCTCGGCGCCAACGACGTCGTCAACCCTGCGGCGCACACCAAGGGCAGCGCGATCTACGGCATGCCGATCATCGAGGCCTACAAGGCCAAGACGATCATCGTCAACAAGCGCTCGATGGCCGCGGGCTACGCCGGCCTCGACAACGAGCTCTTCTACATGGACAAGACGATGATGGTCTTCGGCGACGCCAAGAAGGTCGTCGAGGACATCGTCAAGGCGATCGAGTAGACGCAGCCGCGCCCGGCTGCGCCGGCGCAACACGAACAGCGATGCGCGCCCCTCCCCAACCCGGGGGATGCGACGCGGCGTGACAACTGCGTCACGCCGAAAAACCACCTGACGAATTTCCAGGTGGTTACCATCCGAATCCTGCTTTCAGCAGTCGGCAACCGGCTCCGCACGTGCGACTTCTCGACACCCGTTCGCCTTCGTCGCCCGCTCGCCGTGCGCTGCTCCAGGCCGCCGCTGGCGCAGTCGCATTCGGCTCTGTCGCTGCCCATGCGCAACCGCTCGAAGTCGCTCTCGCCGGCTTCGCTTACGCAGGCGATGCCGCGTCGCTGCCGCAGCGCTTTCCCTATTCGCTCTCCTACGAGAAATCGCTGAAGGCATCGGGCAAGCCGGCGTACCTCAGGCTGCTCGACGCGATCGGTCAGAACCCGCCGTCGCAGCTCAAGCTCGTGGGCCAGATCGACGAGCTGAAGGGCCGCGACCAGGCGATCGCCGTCGCGCTCGTGATCGGCTCCGAGACGATCTCGGTCGAGCAGCTCGCCGGCCTGAGCAAGCTCTTCGTGCTGATCCGCGCGCAGGCGCTCTTCTTCGACTTCAAGTCGATGGCGATCGTGCGTGCCTACCCGATCAGCTTCGCCTACATCGACGTCTTCGACCGATTGCCCACCGACGACGAGGTGCGTGCGCGCGTGCGCGGCGTCTACGAGGGCGCGACCGGCAAACCCGGCATCCTCGCCCGCTTCGGCGCGACCTTCGCCAAGGCGACGCTGCCGACGCAGACCTCGCGCACGTTGCAGATCACGCGGATTGCGATCAAGCCCGAGGCGATGGGCAGCATCCCGGCGTACATCTCGAGCAGCGCCACGGTCGCCGAGACCTGGGCCGCCGACCTCGTCGGCGAGGCCCTCTCGACGCGCGCCGGCGTGCCGATCGTCCCGTACGCCAAGGGCTATGCAATCGGCAACGTGATGTCGATGCGGATCTCCGACGGCGACGTTTACAACCTGAAGCTGCCCAAGCCCGACTACGAGATCAACGTCGAGCTCTCGGCGCTGAAGAAGATCGAGTACGGCCGGGCCGCGGCGGGCGCCAGCTTCATCTACGGCAGCTATGCGTCGATGAAGATCGAGGAGCCCGTCTCCGGCAAGGTCTACATGAACACGGCGCTGAAGAACGGCGAGGTCAAGCTGGTGCCGTCGACGCAGACCTACGTCGACGACTTTCCGGCCTACTACGACTCGGTCAACGGCATGTTCGTGAAGTTGTCGGAAGCGCTCGACGGACGCGGCAATACGTGGGTCAAGACCGCGGCGGCCGCGCCCGACATCGACAAGCAGATCGCAGACACCAGGGAGCTCATCAGGCTATGCAAGTAATCCGCAAACTCTACGTCGCGCTGTTTGCGCTGACCTTCGCCGTCGCGTTCGCGCCCGTCGCGCAGGCGCAGATCCAGCAGGCTCGCGGCAAGGCGACCGTGCCGTACAGCGGCCGATCGCTCACGCCCGACGTCAAGGCCAAGGCGGTGCAGAACGCGCAGCTGAAAGCGGTCGAGACCTACTACGCCGAAGCCGGCGAGTCGGAAGCGGCCAACTTCGACACGATGCGCGCCAAGATCATCGAGAACCCGGACCGCTACTTCCTCGACACGACGGTGCTCTCGGAAGACGACAACGCGGGCAGCAAGTCGTACACCGTCGCAGTTCGCGTCTCGCTCAACGTCGCCAACCTGAGGAACGACATCAAGGCCGGCTCGGCGGTCGGCAAGGCCGGTCGCACCGAGCGCTCCGCGCTCGCCTTTCTGTTCGTCTCGCGCGAGGTCGATTCGGTCTCGTCGTACGACCCGCGCATCAGCAAGCGCGTCGACACCACCGACCGCGCCGACGCGACGCTCTCGGCCACCGACAAGGGCCGCCAGAGCGAGAAGATCCGCGCCGGCAGCATCTCGACCGACGACGCGCGCACGCAGACCGGCAGCGCAAGCATCAACCGCTCGAGCACGATCGAGATCGGCGGCAAGACGACGCGGCGCTCCTCGGAGGCGACCTATCGCCTGTTCCCGAGCGCGAACCTCAACCAGGTGTTCACGCAGGCCTTCTCGCGCGCCGGCTTCAAGGTCAACGAGGCGACGCTGGTCGAGCCCTATACCGGCGGCAAGTTCCGGGTCGCGCAGGTCGAGGACGACTACAAGGTCGGCAACGACCTGAAGGCGGCGACGATGCAGTCGATCGCGCTCGGCATGAAGAACGCGCAGATCCCGTACATCGCGCTCGGCACGCTCGACGTCGGCCTCGCCGACAAGGACCCGCAGACCGGCATGGCGCGCGTCGCGGTGACCGTGAACGCGCGCGTCCTCGACCTGACGCAGCAGATCCCCGACACGATCGCCTCCGTCGGCCCGGTGCAATACGCCGGCGTCGGCCCGACCGAGGACGAGGCGCGCACCGCAGCGCTCAAGCTCGCCGCCGCCAACGCAGCGCGCGAGCTCACCGCCCAGCTCACCAACCTCGGCGTCAAGTGAGCGGATCGCTCGACGCGATCTCTTCCCCTCTTCCACCCGTTCCCCGGAAAGCTCATCACATGAAGAAGCTCCTCGCGGCGCTCGCCACCGCGCTGCTCGTCCTCCCGTTCGGCGCGTCGGCGCAGTTTCCGTCGATCAAGAACATGCCGAGCCTGCCCGGCATTCCCGGACTGCCCGGCGGCTCGGGCGGCGGTGACGCCGTCGGCGGCCAGAACGACGCCCTGGTGCGCGGCTACGTCGCCGCCAACAAGGACGTGCTGCTCGCCAACGCGCAGATGGCCGACGCGCTCGGACTGAAAGACGCCGCCGCGACCGCGCGCGCGACCGCCGATGCGCTCACCGACGGCGCGACCAAGGGCAACCTCGAAGACTCGAACAAGGCCGTCAGCGCCTCGACCGATGCCGTCTCCGCAGAGATGGCCAAGAGCCCGAAGCTCGACGCTGCGGCCAAGCAGACGTACTCGAAGGGCATGGCCCAGCTCGGCCAGGGCGTGCTGCGCTATGTCGCGCTGGCCGGCCCGGCACAGTCGTTCTCGTCGAGCCTGAAGAACGCGTCGCCGACGATGCTGCCGAAGCTGCAGGCCGGCATCTACGTCGCCAGCCAGCTGCCCTCGGGCCTGAGCAATCTGGCGACCTCGATGAAGAGCGCGAGCGCGTTCGCCAAGAGCAACGACATCCCGGTGCCGCCCGACGCCACCAAGGCGATGGCCGCGCTCTGACCAGCGCCGCGCCGACAACCGCAGCAAGGAGGATGACGATGCATCGTCGATCGATCGGAACGATGGTCGTCGCCGCGCTGATGGTGGTCGCTGCAGGGTGCGACCAGAAGCCGGCCGCGCCGCCGCCGCCCGCCGCCGCGCCCGCGGCGGTCGCACGCGCGCCGCTCGCCAACACCGCGCCGGCGCCGGCCGCCGCCGAGGCGCCGCCCTCTGCGCCGACGATGCCGGCTCTCGACGTCGGCAAGCTCGACACCGTGAAGGTCGTCTCCGACGGCTTCGGCGCGACCGCCTCCGATGCTGTCGGCGAGGCGATCCGCCTGGCGATCTT
>Ga0123337_10004040_pt1 | contig 15133 bp, 17 predicted proteins | sample frozenSSSSmetaG_FD_89792 | JGI IMG/M metagenome (GOLD analysis project Ga0123337, IMG submission 89792) | Glacier valley bacterial and archeal communities from Borup Fiord, Nunavut, Canada, to study Microbial Dark Matter (Phase II) -... | ecosystem: Environmental > Aquatic > Freshwater > Ice >... | reverse complement strand
TTGCCCTGCTGGCGGTGGCGTGGTTTGGCAACTGGGGCATAGGCGCGGTGCTCGGGGCCGCCATCCTGATCAACCTGCTGTGCGCTGCGGTGGCCGGGCTGGCCATTCCACTGATCCTGCGCCGCCTGGGCATAGACCCCGCGCTGGCGGGCGGCGTGATTCTGACGACGGTGACCGATGTGATCGGCTTTTTTTCCTTCCTGGGCCTGGCCACCGTGCTGCTGCTTTAGGCCATTGCCCGGAGCAGGCGCATGGTAAAAATTACTTCAAGCCCATGCAACTCGCGTAATAACTCACGGTGGCGGGCCAGTCGGAAAAGATGCCCATCACGCCCACGTCCCTGGCCAGCACATCGACGGCCCGCAGCATGTCGCTTTCGCGCTGCATCACCGGGTTCACGGTCTGGTAATACCAGCCGCCCTTGCCAGCGGCCAGCAGGCCGGAGCGCTCGAGGCTCCAGGCGATGATGCCCAGGCCGGCCTGTTTGGCATTTTTAGCGTAAGCAGAGACGGCCAGTTTGCCGTCTTTCACGTCCAGCAGCGCAAAAATCGGCGGGGCGACGATCTGGATGCCCTCCTGTTTATAGCGCTGTAGTTCTTGCAGGCCGGGCAGGTCGGCGACCTTCTCGGCGTCGTCTAGGAACACGGCCTGCTTGCCAAAGGCGGGTTCGTTCTTGATCCAGTACAGCACGTCGTTCTTGTCAAACGACTGGGCAAACACCTGGCTGGCAGGGACGCCGGCAGCCTTGTACTCGTCGACCATTTTCTGGGCGTACTGGGCCTGGCTGAAGCCTTCGAAGGGCATGGCCACGCTGGCGGACTTGAGCTCCGGTGTCATCTTGACGCCCAGCTTCTTGAACAAGGCAATGCTTTCCTGGTGCGACATCAAGGTGCCGCTGGTCGGGCCGCTGTAAAGGTCGGTGCGCCATTTGGCCGTGCCGTCCATGAACTCCTGCGCGGTCGAGGCCTTGGGGTTGAAGGCGTCCATCTTGCCGCGCAGGGTCTTGAACTCGGCCAGCGTGATGTCGCTGGCGCGGCATTCGGCGCTGGCGGGGGTGTTTTTTGCAGCGTCAAACGGGGTGAACGGCTGGGTGCATTTGGCCGCCAGCGGCGTGGCCAGGATATTGGTGGTGGTGTGCAGGTCGTTTTGCGCGTGGCGACAGACCAGTTCTTTGTCCTTGGTGAAGGTCACGTCGCACTCCACGATGCCCGCGCCCATGCGGGCCGCCGCTTCGTAGGACTCTTGGGTGTGCTCCGGGAACATCATCGCGGCGCCCCGGTGGCCAATCGAAAAATCCGTCTTCCTGAACGGGCCGTTGGCGCAGCTTTGCAGCCTGGCCTTGAGCGGGCTGTCCGCCATTTCGGCCACCAAAAAGTAGGGGCGCGGGCCGACCTGGATGTTGGTGGTGGCCTGGGGGCTTTGCGCCAGCGCGGACAGGCTGCACGCCATCAGCGATGCGGTGACAAGGTACTGGAGGAAACGGTGGCGCATGGAGGAGTCCTTTTGAAGCCGCAGGGGTTGGAAACAGGCCATGCTAGACCCACCCCGTGACAGCCCAGTGACTAGCCGCGCTGCCTGACCAAATCCGCCATCTGCGCCGCGGCGTCGCTGCCCTGGGCCATCAGGCCGGCCACCACGCCCTGCCGGTCTGCCGCCGGGCGGTTCTGGCTGACCTTCCATTTGCCGACCCAGCGCTGCACCGGGATCTCGATGCCGACGATGGCTTTCAGCATGCTGGCGAGGTAGTCGGCGGGCGCATCCTGCACCTGCCAGGGTTGGGCCTGGCCGGCTTCGTGCCGCTCGGTCAGACGCGTCACCAGCGCCAGCAGCCGGGCCGGGTCGTCAAACGCCTGCGCCGCGCCGTGGGCGTGCACAGTGGCGTAGTTCCAGGTCGGCACGGCCTTGCCATGCGCCTGTTTGCTGGGGTACCAGCCGGGCGACACATAGGCCTGAGGCCCCATGAACACCGCCACCGACGAGGCTGACGCGGCCAGCGCCTGCCACACCGGGTTGGCGCGGGCCACATGGCCGATCAGCGTGCCATGCTCACCACGCTCGGCGTCAAGCAACAACGGCAGGTGATTGACCAGCAACTCGCCCTGGTGCGGCACCACCCAGGTCGCCAGCGGGCAGGCACCCACCAGCGCGTGCAGCGCGGCGGTGTCGGTTTCTTCAAAGTGAGGAGGCAGGTAGGTCATGGATCGATTTATACGCGATTCATTGAGGCGGGAAGCAGACAGGCCAATGCACAAAGGCCGGCGTCCTGCAGGCGCGCGCAACTAAAGCCGGGAAAGCACCTCGGGTGCGCGTCTGACAGACACGGCGCACCGGAAAGGGCTAGCATGGGGTTTACCCTAACCCGGAGTGTTTCCTCATGACCCAAGCCCACGGCTACGCCGCCACCTCGCCCAGCACCCCGCTCGCGCCCTTTTCTTTTGACCGCCGCAGCCCCGGCCAGCTCGACGTCGCGCTCGACGTTCTGTACTGCGGCGTGTGCCACTCCGACCTGCACACGGCGCGCAACGAATGGCAAAACACGGTGTACCCGTCGGTGCCTGGCCACGAAATCGTGGGCCGCGTGACGGCCGTGGGCGATCTGGTGAGCAAGTTCAAGGTCGGCGACCTGGTGGGTGTGGGCTGCATGGTTGACAGTTGCCAGCATTGCGCACCCTGCGCCGACGGGCTGGAGCAGTACTGCGAGAACGGCTTTACCGGCACCTACAACGGCCCCGAGCAGGGCACGGGCGCCAACACCTATGGCGGCTACTCCAGCCACATGGTGGTGCGCGAGTCGTTTGTGCTGGGCATCAGCCACGCTGAAGCCGACCTGGCCGCCGTGGCGCCGCTGCTGTGCGCCGGCATCACCACCTACTCGCCGCTGCGCCAGTGGAAAATCGGCCCCGGCCACAAGGTCGGCATTGTGGGCCTGGGCGGGCTGGGTCACATGGGCGTGAAAATCGCCGCCGCCATGGGCGCGCATGTGGTGCTGTTCACGACCTCGGCCAACAAGCGCGAAGACGCGCTGCGGCTGGGCGCCAAGGAAGTGGTGGTGTCCAAGAACGCCGACGAGATGGCGGCGCATACCGCCAGCTTCGACTTCATTTTGAACACCGTAGCCGCGCCGCACAACCTGGACGCGTTCCTGGCGCTGCTCAAGCTCGACGGCACCATGACGCTGGTGGGCGCGCCGGCCAGCCCGCACCCCTCGCCCAGCGTGTTCAGCCTGATCATGAAACGCCGGCGCCTGGCGGGATCGCTGATTGGCGGCATCAAGGAAACGCAGGAAATGCTGGACTTCTGCGCGCGGCACAGCATCGTGTCCGACATCGAATCGATACGCATGGACGAGATCGAAACGGCTTACGAACGCATGCTCAAAAGCGACGTGAAATACCGCTTCGTGGTGGACATGGGGACGCTCAAGGCCGCCTGAGAGGTCAGCAAGCCAATTGCTACTAATTTGATAGCTTCTGGCGCCCGTTGCTATTGCACCAAGGCCCGATTTGATGCCTGAAAAGACGATTCAAGCCGGTGGCGGCAACACCGGTTCGTCCTGCCTGGCCTTGGCAAAAATGCCCCACGCCGCCATGAACATGGCAGCGATCACGGGGCCGATCACAAAGCCGTTGAGCCCGAACAGCGACATGCCGCCAATCGTGGACACCAGCACCACGTAATCCGGCATCTTGGTGTCCTTGCCGACCAGCACCGGGCGCAGGATGTTGTCGACCAGCCCGATCACCAGCACGCCAAAGGCAATCAGCACCACGCCCTGCCAGATGGCGCCGGTGGCCAGAAAGTAAATCGCCACGGGAATCCAGACCAGGGCCGCGCCGACGGCAGGCAGCAGCGACAAAAACGCCATCAGCGTGCCCCACAGCACCGGCGCGTGAATGCCCAGTATCCAGAAAATCAGGCCGCCCAGCGCGCCCTGCAGCATCGCCACCACAATATTGCCCTTGACCGTGGCGCGGATGACCGTGGTGAACTTGCTGAACAGATTGCGCTTGATCTCGGCGTCCATTGGAATGGCTTCCCGGATGCGCCTGGACAGTGCCGCGCCGTCGCGCAAAAAGAAAAACAGCAGGTACAGCATGATGAAAAAGCTGACAAAGAAATCAAAGGCGTTTTGCCCGATGTTCAGCGCCTGCGTGGCAAGGAACTGGCTGCCCTTGGTCAGGCTTTCAGCAATACGTGCCTGAATCAGCCCCAGGTTGTTCAGCCCTGAGCGCTCCAGCAGGCCGGAGGACCAGGCTGGCAGCGCGTCATAAATTTGCTGAAAATACCGGCCGACGCTCAGCTCGCCGGACTCCACGCGCTTATACACGCTGACAGATTCCTGGGCCAGCAAGGCGCTGATAAAACCCACGGGCAAAATGACCAGCACCAGGATGATCGAGACCGTGAGCAAGGCGGCGAGCGTGCGCTTTTTCGGCATCCTGGCGAGCAGGCGCAAAAAAAGCGGCGAAAACATCAGCGCAAATATCGCCCCCCAAAAAACCGCACCGAAAAAAGGCCAGAGCACCCACAAAAAAGCCAGAGAAACAAGCAGCAGCAACAGCAGGAAGGTCTTGTCTTCCAGGGCCGAAGACAGGGCTATTTTTGAGAGTTTCATGGACGTGCAGACATCTTTTTGGCGGGCGTGGGCAGCCGATGGTAACGGTATCGGGATCGAAAAAAGGCAGGGATGGAGTTCTGCGGCTTCACGGCGCCGCGAATCACCCGTAAGCATTCACTGCTTCAGGCGGGACATGCGCGCCAGCCTGAAGTCGGCCTGAATGCGCCGCTTTGCATTCGGCGTTACGCTGACGCTTTTCAGGCTTTGCGGGGCGGATTTGCCTTTTTATCGCCTATATTGCCTTCGTCCGCATCCAGGTCTTCGCTGTCGTCGGCCAAGTCTTCAAGGTCACGCAAATCGTTGACATCGTCGCCGGCCATGTCATCCAGGTCGTCACCGGAATCAACGCCGGTCACTTGTTCAATGCGGTCGGGCAGGATGTCGGCATCCGGCTGGTCGCCGACGGTGCCCACCGAAGCGCGCTCACCGGTGCCGGCGGCATCGCTGTCGCTGGCCAGTTCGTCGTCACCGTATGCGCCTACGGCATCACTGCCGCTGTCGGAGTTGTCGCTGGGGCCGAGGGCATGGATGTCTTTTCCGCTGATTTCTTCAGGCATTTGTGAACCGCCGAGAATGCTGCTGGTGGCCATGGTTGCTCCTTGTGCTTTTAAAATGGATTGGCAGGGCTTCATTGTGAAAAGATAGCGCGCTGCGCGCTGTGGGACAGTCCAGAGCCCGGCTGTCAGCCGCCACCGCAAGTAGGGCCCCCGCCAGGGTATTGGCAAAGTAATGTGTCTGGCGGTGTAAAGCTGCGAAACACCGTGCAAGCGTGCTGGAGTCATCCGGCAAACTGGCGTCCAATGGGCTGTATGTTTGACTCTCCCCTTTAAAAGCCCATGCATTTTTCCAACGCTAATAAACGCTCTTCACCTGTCAAATCGCATTCTTTACAGGCATGGGCGTGGACATTCACCGTGAGCGCTGCAGCGGCCCTGCTGGCCATGGGCAGCGCCCACGCCCAGACTCCGGAAGCGCCCGCACCGGTTGCGACGGCCGAAGCCCCGGCGCCTCGGTATACGACCAGCAAGCTGGAGTTCGCCTTCAACTACATGGATGGCGACCGTGATGGCAAGATCAGCCGGGCCGAAGCGGCCGGCTTTCGTGGCGTGGCCAAGCATTTTGACGAAGCCGACGCCGACCGGGACAACTTCCTGTCGCGTGCGGAATTTGACGCGGCCATGAACCACGGCAAGGCCGAGTGAGCCCGGTCGCACGCAGCCCCACCCCATGACCTTGTGACGCCAGGAGCAAGCGCCGATTGAGCTATTTCATCGCCGTCAGGGCCCTGTGCGAATTCACCGCCAAGCAGGGTGACCTGGACCTGCGCTTCACGCCCTCGCCATCGGCCCAGCAAGGCATCGCCGGCCATGCGCTGGTGGCTGCGCGCCGCGCCGAAGGCTACCAGGCCGAAGTCAGCCTGGAGGCCGACTACGGGGAGTTGCGGGTGCGCGGCCGGGCCGACGGCTACGACCCGGTCAAGAACCAGCTCGAGGAAGTCAAGACCTTCCGGGGCGACCTGGCCGCCTTGCCCGACAACCACCGGCAGCTGCACTGGGCCCAGGTCAAGATTTATGGCTGGCTGCTGTGCCAGCAGCGGGACCTGGCCGACGTGCGGCTGGCGCTGGTCTACTTTGACATTGGCAGCCAGCAGGAAACGCTGCTGAGCGAGCGCTTCACGGCCGAGGCGTTGCAGCAGTACTTTGAAGCGCAGTGCGAAAAGTTTTTGGGCTGGGCCCGGCAGGAACTGGCGCACCGCGCGGCGCGCGACGCGGCGCTGGGCGACTTGCCTTTTCCGCACGCGGCTTTTCGGCCCGGCCAGCGCGAACTGGCCGAGGCGGTCTACAACTCGGGCCGCAGCGGCCGCTGCCTGATGGCGCAGGCGCCGACCGGTATCGGCAAAACCATGGGTACGGTGTTTCCGCTGCTCAAGGCGGCGCCCGGGCAGGAACTCGACAAGGTATTTTTTCTGGCCGCCAAAACCTCGGGCCGCCGGCTGGCGCTGGACGCGCTGGCCTTGATCCAGGCCAGCGCGCCGGCGCTGCCGCTGCGGGTGCTGGAACTGGTGGCGCGCGACAAGGCCTGCGAGCACCCGGACAAGGCCTGCCATGGCGACGCGTGCCCGCTGGCCAAGGGCTTTTTTGACCGTCTGCCGGCCGCGCGCCAGGCAGCCTGCGCCAGCGCCCCGGCGCCCAGGCTGCTCGACAAGCAGGCGCTGCGGGAAATTGCGCTGGCGCATGGCGTCTGCCCCTATTACCTGAGCCAGGACCTGGTACGCTGGAGCGATGTGGTGGTGGGCGACTACAACTACTACTTTGACACCAGCGCCCTGCTGCACGCGCTGACCGTGGCCAACCAGTGGCGGGTCAGCGTGCTGGTGGACGAGGCGCACAACCTGGTGGAGCGGGCACGCAAGATGTATTCGGCCGGGCTGGACCAGGCCGACCTGGCGCGGGTGCGGCAGTCGGCGGCGCCGGCCCTTAAAAAGTCGCTGGACCGCCTGCACCGCGCCTGGCGCGATCTGCACACAGGGCAGTTGTTGCCCTATCAGGTGCATGACCACCTGCCCGACAAATTCACGCTGGCGCTGCAGCAGGCCACCAGTGCCATCACCGACGACCTGGAGGCCCACCCGACGCGCGTGGATGCCGACCTGCAGCGCTTTTATTTTGATGCGCTGCATTTTTCCCGCATGGCCGAAAGCTTTGGCGAACATTCGCTGTTTGACATCACGCTGGACGGCAACACGCCCGGGGGGCGCCGTTGGGCGCAGCTGTGCCTGCGCAACGTGGTGCCTGCCCCTTTTTTGGCGCAGCGCTTTACCGCCGCGCGCTCGGTGGCGCTGTTTTCAGCCACGCTGAGCCCGCAATCCTATTACGCCGACACCCTGGGCCTGCCAGGCAACACGGCCTGGGTCGAGGTGGAGTCGCCGTTTAAGGCCGAGCAGCTGCGGATAGAGGTGGTCAGCGATCTGTCCACCCGCTACCAGCACCGCGACAGCTCGCTGTTACCGATTGCCGACCTGATGGCGCGGCAATATAGCCACACGCCGGGCAATTACCTGGTGTTTGTCAGCAGCTACGACTACCTGCAGCAACTGGCCCGGCTGTTCAGCGTGCGTTACCCACAGATCCCGATGTGGGAGCAGACGCGCCGCATGGACGAGGGAGCGCGCGACGCGTTTCTGGCGCGGTTCACGCCCACGTCGCGGGGCATTGGCTTTGCCGTGCTGGGCGGCGCCTTTGCCGAGGGCATCGACCTGCCGGGCGAGCGGCTGATAGGCGCCTTCATTGCCACCCTGGGCCTGCCGCAACTGAACCCGGTGAACGAGCAGATCCGGGCGCGCATGGGCGCCCACTTTGGCGCCGCCCGCAGCTACGACTACACCTACCTCTTCCCGGGCCTGCAAAAAGTGGTGCAGGCCGCCGGCCGGGTGATTCGCACCGGCTCAGACCGCGGCGTGGTGGTGCTGATTGACGACCGCTTCACCCGGCCCGGCGTGCGCAGCCTGCTGCCCGGCTGGTGGCAGCTGTCGCAGCGGCGGGTCAGTGCGCCAATGGCCGGCACGGCCAAGCCATCCGGGCCGCCTTCCAGCGCAGAGATTTCGTACTAAAAAGACCTCCAACGCAATATCCACTGGCACCTTACGCTACTGATAACATAGCAATTCAGCCGTAGCGCACCGGCCAGCGCTACTCGTTGGGGTTGTTTCCCTGGAGACCATGGCGCGCCTTGATGGCGAGCTGTAGCCGCTCCAGCTCGTCGATGAGCTGGTCAATTTTCGGGAAGTCCTTGACCGCTTCGGCCTGCAAAGCTTGCAATTGCGCACGCAAGCGCAGGTAGTCGGATTCCAGATCGGGGTTCATGCAGACTCCTTTTCAGGCAGGCGCCATTGCCAGCCATGGTTTTCGCTTGGCGGGTTGCATGCGGGCAGACAACCCAGCAAGCACCTTAACCGCCGCCCCGGCAGGCTTATCTGGGGACCCGTCCTTTTTTATGTAGGACAAGGTCGATCAATTCCCGGGAATCTGCAAAATGAAATGGTTATATTGGGGAGCTTCAAAAAGCGCTTGCCTTGTGCGCAGCAGTCCGGAAAACCTACCAACATTCCCCCCCATGAAAAGCCTCTCCAAATACTTTTTTCGCGGCCTCATCACCATCTTGCCGGTGGCCTTGACGCTGTACCTGCTTTTCATGTTTCTGGCCTGGACAGAAGCCGCCGCGCTGTGGGTGCTGGACCCTCTGATCGGCGGCATCTATGTGCCGGGCATGGGCTTGGTGTTTGGCGTGCTGATCATTCTGGCGATTGGTTTTTTGCTGTCCAAGCCGGGCGTAAAGAAAATGCTGTCGGTTGCCGAGCTTCCGTTCACCTACCTGCCGGTGGTCAAAAGCATTTATTCATCACTCAAGAGCTTTGCCGACTACTTCTCGCCCACCGCCAATCAGGGCAACCAGAGCGTGGTGATCTTGCGCATGCCCGGCCATGGCCTGGAAATCGTCGGGCTCATCACGCGCCGCAGCTTTGCTGATTTGCCGCAGGGCTTTTTGCCAGGCGAGCGTGTGGCGGTGTATTTACCCATGGGCTACATGATTGGCGGCTACACGGTGTTTGTGCCCGCGGACTGGGTGCAGGCGATTGACATGTCGGTGGAAGAAGCCATGCGTTCCTCACTCATAGCCTGGATGGCACGGCCACCAGCCAGCGCGGGCGATGCCGGCGATGCCGACGACGCCAGCAGCACAAGCTGACAGGAGCCAGCTGGCCCCGGAGGGTGAGAGGAATGGGAGACTTAACGGGGCTGCGGCGGTGGGCCAGCCCCGAAGTAGACCCTTTCCGCAGGGCCGGCATGCGCTGCTGCGCTTGCGAGCTGCCATGCAGCAGCTCCCGGCGCTGAGTTCCGGCGTTAATTCAGCGGGGCTACTGGGGTTTAGCGCGACTGGCGCGGAGCAGGACCGGGTCCGCGGCCGGCGATGTGGCGGAACGTGATACGGCCCTTGGTCAGGTCGTAGGGCGACAGTTCCAGTGACACCTGGTCACCGGCCAGAATGCGGATGTGGTTTTTACGCATTTTGCCGGAGGTGTAGGCGATCAGTTTGTGGCCGTTGTCCAGCGTCACGCGAAAGCGCGAGTCAGGCAGAACTTCGTCGACCAGTCCGTGCATTTCAATCAGTTCTTCTTTGGCCATGATGCAAACTCCGTGAGAATTAAAAAAGTTGAATTTTTTCTGTCCTGGCGGGCCTCGGCGAGGCCAGCCGCTTGGCCTTTCAGGCGCAAGCGGGACATGAGCGTTCGTGGATCCAGCCCAGCGCGTGTTCCGTTGCGTAGTGCACGGCAGCGGCTGCGCTGTCAAAAATTCCGCTGAAGCGTAACACGCGGTCATGCGTGCCGCTGCCGCGACCGGAGCGGATGGAAACGGAAGCCGCGTAGCGGCCTTCGCCCTGCGGCTTGGCGAGCGGAGAGACAAGGTACTTGCCGACCGCTATTTTGGTGTAATCAATATTCATAAAAACCTGCGCCAGGTATTTTTCCCGGCTTGATATATGGAGAAGTAAGCAGCTTGCGAGCAAGCCAACGGCTATTCGGTTTCCACCCGCCAGGCCCTTGAAGGGGATGTGCGGGTTGAGCCATGCGTGGGCACCGTTGGAGAAAGTGCTCGACAGGAAAGATAGAACAGTGCTGAGAGGGTTCAGGGCGGTTTGGGCACTGAAAACACTGTCAAAGCTCCGTGAATTCGGGCTCTGGGAAGCGCTGCATTTGAGAAGGAAGCCCAAATAAAAAGACTTCGAAATAAAAGGCCGATGCGCCACCGAACTCGTTATTATAGCCGCGCTGAAAAAATCACGTCTGCGTTGCCCTTTCTGTAGCACGCAAACGCCGGATGTAGCGGCCCGATGCGGTGCGCGGCCATACCGTCACCGCCGCACCAAACAAGTGCAAACCAGATTCGCCGCCTGCGCCCTCTCCCCTCCGTGGTGCACCACGCCCAGAAAGGCACCCGGATCGCGCAGCCAGACGTAGATAAAGAGCACCACCGTGCATCACCGTGATCACCAGCGGCGTGGCGGTCATGGGCTTTTGGCACCGTTCTTGCAAACCTGACGACACGCCCCCGAAAGAGCCCCATGGAACTGACGCCCCGAGAAAAAGACAAACTGCTGATTTTTACCGCCTCGCTGCTGGCCGAGCGGCGCCGCGCGCGCGGCCTCAGGCTCAACTACCCGGAAGCCGTGGCGCTGATCAGCGCTGCCGTGATGGAAGGCGCACGCGACGGAAGAACTGTGGCCCAGCTCATGAGCGAGGGCCGGACCATATTGACCCGGGCCGACGTGATGGACGGCATCGCCGAACTGATTCCCGACATCCAGGTCGAGGCCACCTTTCCCGACGGCACCAAGCTCGTCACGGTGCACCAGCCCATCGTTTGATGCCGCTACCTGCATTCCCTATTGAAACCTGAGAGCCCCGGAAAAATCATGAAATTAATAGCTACAACCCTAATGACTACGATGGCCGGAACCTCTTTTGCCCATGAAGGACACGGATTTTCAGGTACCCACTGGCATGCCACTGACGTCTGGGGCTTTGTGGTCTTGGGCGGCGCCCTGGCGGTGGTGATCTGGCTGTCACGCGGCGGCAAGTGAGGCGGCCATGACGCCCGGCGAACTGTTCACCGACGGCCCCGACCATGTTCTCAACGAAGGCCGGCGCACCTTGACATTGGTCGTGCAAAACACAGCAGACCGGCCGATCCAGGTCGGCTCCCACTACCACTTCGCCGAAACCAACGGCGCGCTAGGTTTTGACCGCGATGCGGCGCGCGGCATGCGGCTGAACATTGCCTCTGGCACCGCCGTTCGTTTCGAGCCGGGCCAGCAGCGCACGGTGGAGCTGGTGGACTACGCCGGCGAACGCAACATCTACGGCTTTCGCGGCCTGATTCAGGGAGCGCTTTAATGGCAACGATTGGCAGACGCGCCTACGCGGAAATGTTCGGCCCCACCGTGGGCGACCGGCTGCGGCTGGCCGACACCGATTTGATGGTTGAAGTCGAGGCCGACTACACGCTGCGCGCCGGCAGCTACGGCGAGGAAGTCAAGTTCGGCGGCGGCAAGACGATTCGCGACGGCATGGCCCAGTCGCAAAGAACCAATGCCCAAGGCGCGATGGACACGGTGATGACGAACGCGCTCATCCTTGACCACTGGGGCATCGTCAAGGCTGACATTGGCCTGAAGGGCGGGCGCATCGCCGCCATCGGCAAGGCCGGCAATCCCGATGTGCAACCGGGCGTGGACATCATCATCGGCCCGGGCACCGAAATCATCAGCTGCGAAGGCATGATCGTGACCCCCGGCGGCATCGACTCGCACATCCACTTCATCTGCCCGCAGCAGATCGAGGAAGCATTGACCAGCGGCGTGACCACCATGATGGGTGGCGGCACCGGCCCCGCCACCGGCACCTTTGCCACCACCTGCACGCCCGGCCCGTGGAACATTGAGCGCATGCTGCAGGCCGCCGATGCCTTCCCGATGAACCTGGGTTTTCTGGGCAAGGGCAACGCCAGCCTGCCCGCCGCGCTGCATGAACAGGTCAATGCCGGCGTGATCGGTCTCAAGCTCCATGAAGACTGGGGCACCACACCAGCGGCCATCAGCAACTGCCTGGACGTGGCCGAAGAGCTTGACGTGCAGGTGGCGATTCACAGCGACACGCTCAACGAATCGGGCTTTGTCGAAAACACGATTGCCGCGACGAAGGGCCGCAGCCTGTGCGCCTTCCACACCGAAGGCGCGGGCGGCGGCCATGCGCCCGACATCCTTCGCGTGGTCGGCGAGGCCAACTTTTTGCCGTCTTCGACCAACCCGACCATGCCCTACACCATCAACACGCTCGACGAGCATGTGGACATGCTGATGGTCTGCCACCACCTGGACCCGTCGATTGCCGAAGACCTGGCCTTTGCCGAAAGCCGCATCCGCAAGGAAACCATTGCCGCCGAAGACATCCTGCACGACCTGGGCGCGATCAGCATGATGAGCAGCGACAGCCAGGCCATGGGACGGGTCGGCGAAGTCATCATCCGCACCTGGCAAAACGCCCACAAGATGAAGCAGCAGCGCGGAAAGTTGCCGGGCGACAGCGAGCGCCACGACAACTTCCGCGTCAAGCGCTATCTAGCCAAATACACCATCAACCCGGCGATTGCCCACGGCATCTCGCACGAGGTCGGCTCCGTCGAAGTCGGCAAGTTTGCCGACCTGGTGGTGTGGAAGCCGGCGTTTTTCGGCATCAAGCCGTCCATCATCCTGAAAGGCGGCTTCATCGCGATGGCCGCCATGGGCGACCCGAACGCCTCGATCCCCACGCCGCAGCCGGTGCATTACCGGCCAATGTTCGGCGCTTTCGGCGGCGCGATTGCCAAGGGCTCGCTGACCTTTGTGTCGCAGGCCGGGCTGGCCGCCGGCATCCAGGAGCGCTTCGGCCTGGCCAAGACGCTCAGCGCGGTGAAGAACATCCGCGGCGTGCGCAAGCAGCACATGATTCACAACGACTACCTGCCGAAAATGGAAATCGATGCCCAGACCTACTTGGTGCGCGCCGACGGCCAGTTGCTGACCTGCGAGCCGGCGACCACCCTGCCGATGACGCAGCGCTACTTTTTGTTTTAATCAGGCGATGCTTCAAATCTCCAAACTCATTTCGCAGGGCGCCGGCTTGGCCCCGGTACTGGTCAAACGCGCTTCCACCCTTGAGCTCGACTGGGACGTGCGCCAGAAAAGCCGCTTTGACGCGACCGACTCGCTGGGTCGCCAACTCGGCGTGTTCCTGCCGCGCGGCACGCTGGTGCGTGGCGGCGATGTGCTGCTGGCCGAAGACGGTTCCATGGTCCGCGTGATTGCCGCGCCGCAGGCCGTGCTGCGCATCACCGCCTGCACGGCGCACGGCACGCCGTTCGACCTGACCCGCGCCGCCTACCACCTGGGTAACCGCCACGTTCCGATCGAACTGAAACCCGACCACCTCAAAATCGAACCCGACCATGTGCTGGCCGACATGCTGCGCGCCATGCACCTGACCGTGAATGAAGTCGAGGAAGCCTTTGAGCCCGAAGGCGGCGCGTACAGCGCGGGCAGTCATGGCCATGCGGACGGCCACGCCCATGCACCGGTTACGGCGCCAGCGCCCCATGTGCATGGGCCCGACTGCAACCATGGCCACGACCACGGGCAGACTGACGCCATCAAGCCCGTCGCCATTCAGATCCACCCGCGCAAGCCGCACAGTCACTGAATAAGGCCCGGGATTGCCTGATCAAACCGCCCAAGCCCTGCCAGCGGCCAGCCTGCTCCAGCTGATCTGGCTCGCCTCCCCGGCCTTGCCCGTGGGCGGATTTTCATACTCGGAAGTGCTTGAAGCGGCCGTAGACCGTGCGGGAGTAGCTACTGAAAGCATAGCATCCGACTGGCTGACCGACCAGCTTCACCTGACGCTGGCACGCGGCGACTTGGCCATCATCGCCCAAGCCATCCCGGCCTGGCGTGAAGCGGACCTGATTCGCATCCGGCAGCTCAACAACTGGGTGCTGCAAACACGCGAAACCAGCGAGTTGCGCTTGCAGGCCGAGCAGATGGGCCGCTCGCTCCTGGAATGGCTGCGCAACCACGACGGGGCCAACGCCGATCACATTGACGCCTGCGCCCAGATGCAGCCGACCTATCCGGTGGCTTTTTCCCTGGCGGCGTCGCAGACGGCTGCTGGCGTGCGCAACTGCATGCTGGCTTATGCCTTCGGCTGGGCTGAAAACATGGTGCAGGCCGCGCTCAAGTCGGTGCCGCTCGGGCAAAGCGCTGGCCAGCGCATCCTGGCCCGCCTGAGCCGGGACATTCCGGCAGCAGTCGAATCGGCCCTGCGGTTGCCAGAGTGCGAACGCCAGGCGTTTTCGCCCATGCTGTCAATTCTGTCGGCCCAGCACGAAACCCAATACTCGCGGCTGTTTCGTTCCTGACGAAACGCCGCATCTTCAACCCTCCAAGGAAAAGCCCCATGAGCCTGCACCACATCGCCAACCGCACCAAAAAACTGCCCCCCCTGCGCGTAGGCATAGGCGGGCCGGTCGGCTCGGGCAAAACCACCCTGCTGGAGATGCTCTGCAAGGCCATGAAGGACAAATACGACATGGTGGCCATCACCAACGATATCTACACCAAGGAAGACCAGCGCCTGCTGACCGTCAGCGGCGCGCTGGACGCCGAACGCATCATGGGCGTGGAGACCGGCGGCTGCCCGCACACAGCCATCCGCGAAGACGCCTCAATCAATTTAGAGGCCATCGACCGCATGCTGGTGGACTTTCCCGATGCCGATGTGGTGTTCATCGAGTCAGGCGGCGACAACCTGGCCGCCACCTTCAGCCCCGAACTGAGCGACCTCACCCTCTACGTGATTGACGTGGCCGCCGGCGAAAAAATCCCGCGCAAGGGCGGCCCGGGCATCACCAAGAGCGACCTGTTCGT
>Ga0123337_10004039_pt1 | contig 15134 bp, 12 predicted proteins | sample frozenSSSSmetaG_FD_89792 | JGI IMG/M metagenome (GOLD analysis project Ga0123337, IMG submission 89792) | Glacier valley bacterial and archeal communities from Borup Fiord, Nunavut, Canada, to study Microbial Dark Matter (Phase II) -... | ecosystem: Environmental > Aquatic > Freshwater > Ice >... | reverse complement strand
GAGTTACATAAAGTTGAAAATGGTGATTTGGTTTTTGTTGATCATCCGAAATATTATGATACCTGCATCAACAGTGCAGCTACATTTATCATCATCAATAAGATGGCCGATTGTCCTGATGGAAAAGCATTGTTGCTGGTTGAAAATCCATTTGAAGCGTATTGCAAAATAGTGAATCACTTCAATCCTTTTACGCCATCTTCACAACAAATCAGTGACAGCGCAGTGATTGGGGAAGGCAGTTTTATTTATCCAAATACCTTTATTGGTCATCGTGTGCAGATCGGAAAAAACTGCATCATTCATCCCAACGTAACCATCATGGATAATTGCATCATTGGCAACAATGTTATCATACAATCAGGCACCGTAATTGGCAGCGATGCATTTTATTATAACACAAAAAAAGATCGTGAAATCTGGTACAAAAAAATGCCCAGCTGCGGCAGGGTTGTGATAGAAGATTTTGTAGAAATTGGAGCCGGTTGTACCATCGATAGAGGCGTAAGCAGCGATACCATTATTGGCAGGGGAACCAAGTTTGACAATACCATTCATATTGGTCATGATACAGTGATCGGAAAGAATTGCCTGATAGCTGCCCATGTAGTAGTAGCGGGCTGCGTTGATATCAAAGACAATGTAACCATTTGGGGACAGGTAGTGGTAAATAAAACCCTCACCATTGGTGAAAATGCTGTGTTACTGGGTAAGACGGGTGTAGCCTCCACTTTGGAAGGAAATAAAACCTATTGGGGCACACCGGCGCAGGAAGCGGGCATCGTTAAAAGAGAATTGATCTGGATAAAAAGGATACCGGAATTGTGGGAAAAGGTGATGAAAAGCCCCCGTCCCCTAAAGGGGAGCTAAGAGGAACTCCCCTTTAGGGGACGGGGGTTGCTCTGTAATCATACGGCACCATATCGCCAATCTTTTCCCATGTCCAGTAGCCGGTGATGATAATATCATTCTGGTCAAAATAATAACCGTTTTGTTCAATAGCGATCGACTCATTGTTACCAATGGTGATCACCGATAACTGAAACTTTTTTGGCGTATCTTCATTCTGTTCAACATAGCCTGCTGCAGGTTCTTCCTTACTATATAACACGGCTACATCCGGCTGGTTGGGCAGGATGTCTACCAGTTGGGTGCTGTCATCTTTTTGATAGTTCAATGCACCATAAAAGTTGGGTAGTTTGACGGCTGTTTCCAGGTCATTATTTTTTGCAACAAACTGAATTTCGAAGCCTTCCTCTTTTAAAGTTTGATGGTAAACACTCCGCATAAAATGAAGCATAGAACCTTTGTAAGCTTTTTGCCGGTTTTCCTGCCAGGTAGCTTTTTGAATGTCATCTGCTGGCTGCAATTCTTCAAATAAAGGATACCCGGTGTACGTGCTTGCCTGCGTGCTATATTCATGGGTGAAGGAATCAAGCGTGTATTTTAATTTATAACCCAATGCCAGGTTTTGCATTTCAATCGGTGCAGAAGCCAATACCTTCAGGCGGTCCTTTCTTTTATTGTAATAAAATTTCAACACCTCGTAGTTGGTAATCGTACAAAGTTTACTGTTTTTGGTTTTGCCTATAAAATTCTCAAGAAAAAAATTGCCATACTTTTCCCAGCCATCCTTTACTTCATTGCTTGATTTGATTACCACATCTTCCATTACGCTTTCTTTTTTCCGGATGGTAAACACAATGTTTTTATCTTCTTCACTGGCAGTAGAGATACGCCTGCTTACGGTTTCATATCCGGAAAAAGTAACCACAAGGTCATAGCCACCACCACTGGTTAAATAGAGTTTAAAGTTTCCATCTGCATCCGTAGCTGTACCCATGGTGGTATTTTGAGCAAATACAGATGCGGCCTGCATTGGGCTTTGTGTAGCAGCATCTATTACTTTGCCCGTAATGGTAAAATAACTGGTTTGTGCAACAACAGTAACAGATAAAAAAAGGATGGTAAAGAAGGAAAGGATGGTTTTCATACTAATATAGTTTGATCAGTGGGTTTACAAAACGATTGCCAGTTGAAGCTCAGCCTTCAGGATGATAGTGCTTAAACGGTGACAGGTCTTTTTTAATTGCATTCCTCACGAAACTAAACCATCAATTGTTAAGCTTATGTTGCATTCCTGCGCAAGTATGATTGACGGTTTCCTCGATGGGTCTGTATTTAAAGTCGGGTAAAAATTTAAGCAGCTTGCTGTTATCGAACTGCACATTTGCCATGGCAGTGGCCGCTGTTTCCCTGGTGAGCAATGGCTTCTTTCCGGTAAACCGGCTTTTGATGGCTTCCATGCGCCACACTACCTGCGCCATAAACGGACTTACTTTTTTATGCGGTTGCTTTTTACCAAAAGCATTCGCAATTAAATCAAAAAGCTCACGGTATGTTTTGTTTTCTCCGCTGATGACAAACCGTTCGCTGCTGATATTGCTTTCCATTAAAGCGATCATGGAGGCCGCTACATCTCTCACATCCACAAAGCCGGTGGCGCCTTCTGTGTACCAGGGAAATTCGTTGTACACGCTTTTGAAAATTTGCGAACTGCCGGCATTCCAATCGCCTTCGCCCAAAATAATTACCGGGTTTACAATCACAGCATCCAGACCTTCGCCCACGCCACGCCACACTTCCAGTTCGCCTAAATATTTACTTTGTCCATAGATGCTGTTACTGGTTTCTTCTGTCCAGTTCATGGTCTCATTCACCGCTTCGTTTTCCCTGATGCGGCCAAGTGCCGCTACCGAACTTACATGCACCAGTTTTTTGATGCCGGTATTTAAAGCTGCATTTACAATATTGGTGGTGCCTTCAATATTTATCTTAAACATCTCCTGTTTACGGGACGGCTCAAACGCTACAATGGCCGCACAGTGATACACCTGTTCAATATCCTGCATGGCTTCTTCCAAACCAATGATGTCTAAAATATCGCATTGGAATTGCTCCAGCAGATTGGAATTAAAATCGGGCAGGGACGTTTTATTATAGATTGCCCTTACCATGCAGCCCTTCGATAGCAGTTGCCTGATCAATTCACTACCCAATAAACCTGCACCGCCTGTAACTAAAATCATATCAAAAATTTGTATGCAACCGCAAATGTAACGGATGCGTTTGTATATGGTTTATCAAAATAGATTTATTATCCCCTTCATTCCTAAATACGACATGGCAATTACTACGATCCAGCCTGCCAGTTGCATCCAGATAGGATGCTTGTAGTAACGCATGATTTCCTTCTTTAGCGAGGCCAATAAGATAAGCGATAAAGCAACCGGAAGTATCAAACCATTTAATCCGCCGGCAAATATCAACACCTTAACCGGCTGGCCGACCCACAAGAAAATGAGGGTTGAAAAACTGATAAACCCAATAATGACGTACCTGAAGTTTTTAAGAATAAAAGGGTGAAATGTTTTCATAAATGAAACCGAGGTAAATGCAGAACCCACCACGGAGGTAATGGCAGCACTCCACAACACAAGGCCAAATAATTTATACCCTACCGTTCCGGCTGCCGATTTAAATACAGTAGCAGCGGGGTTTTTAGGATCCAGCAATATGCCCTGGCTTACGATGCCCAACGCTGCCAGGAATAATACAATGCGCATAATGGCTGCAATCATAATGGCTGTAACAGAACTGGTAGAAACTCTGGCCAGATTTTCCTGACCTGAAATACCGGCGTCGAGTAAGCGATGAGCACCTGCAAAACTAATATAGCCGCCCACCGTTCCTCCAACAATTGTAAGAATGATCGTTTCATTGATTTGATCCGGCACAAAGGATTTTAGGATGGCCTCGGCTACCGGCGGATGCGATTGCAAGGCAACATAAACGGTTAACCCTATCATGATAAACCCCAGCAGTTTTGCAAACTGGTCCATCGCAATACCGGCCTCTTTAATCAAAAAAATCAGCACTGCAATAATGCAACTGATGACCGCACCGGTTTTTACATCTACCCCAAACAACACCTGCAAACCGAGCCCGCAGCCTGCAATATTCCCAATATTGAAAGCAATGCCGCCAATCACAATCAGTGTAGTCAGCAATAACCCTGCACCCGGAAAAATAGTATTGGCCAAATCCTGTGCATATAATTTGCTAACGGTGATGATGCGCCAGATATTTAACTGAGCCCCGATATCCAGGAGTACCGAAATCAATATTACAAAACCAAAGCTAGCGGCCAGCTCAGCTGTAAATTTGGTGGTTTGTGTAATAAAGCCGGGACCAATAGCGGAGGTGGCCATTAAAAAAGCGGCACCCATAATGGCGCCGGAATAGGTTGATTTGTTCTTAAGCACTTATAGTTTTTGAATTTGAATGCCTGCTGCAACCAGGCGATGGTTTATTTTTTCTGCAAATTCCACTGCATGCATTCCATCACCATGGATGCAAATGGTATCTGCCAATATGGATATTTTTTCTCCGTTGGTTGCAGTTACTTTTTTTTCATGAATCATTTGTAAAACCTGCTGAATGGCCTTGTCCGTATCAGTGATTAAAGCGCCGCTGGCCGATCTTGGTGTTAATGAACCGTCTGGCTGGTATGTTCTGTCGGCAAATACTTCATTAGCGCTGCATAAACCTGGCTTCAATGCCCCCTCAATCATCACCGAACCGGATAAGCCATAATAAATCAATGAGCTATCAAAATCCTTTATTGCAACGGCAATAGCGGTTGCAATGTTGGCATCTTTTGCAGCCATATTATACAAGGCACCATGTGGTTTCACATGATGTAGTTTACCACCTGCAGCGATTACAATGTTGTTAAGAATCTGCAATTGATCCTGTACCAGTTGTTGAATTTCGCTGGCAGGTAGATGCATTTCAGTTCTGCCGAAATTTTGTTTGTCTTTAAATGACGGATGAGCTCCAATGGCAACGTCGTATTGCAAACACAACTCAACCACCCGTTTCATTTCGGCTTCATCACCTGCATGAAAGCCACAGGCAATATTGGCGGAGCTGATGAAGGGCATCAATAAATATTCATTGCCGACGCCTTCGCCCATATCACAATTGATGTCGATGTACTGCATAAAAAAGATTGCAATTATTTTTAATGGATCTCAGAGTTTGATGCAATGAAAATAAGGCATCCTCCGCACTTCCCTGTGCAATCATTTCAAATTGAATATTGCTGTGAATGGCTGACTGCGACAGCTTGGGCAAATCGGCACTGATTACACTGGCAATTCGAGGATAGCCGCCCGTGGTCTGGTGATCAGCCATTAAAACAATGAGTTGCCCGTTGGGTAATAATTGTATGCAGCCATAATTTACCGGCGATGAAATTAATTGTTCTGCGGTCTGTATGGCAAGATTTGTTCCCTTTAGCCGAAAGCCCATTCTGTCGGAATGTGTTGTGATAGAAAATGTGGATCCCGAAAAAATTGATTGGGATGATTTCTGCATCAAATTCCATTCAGGACCGGCAATACAACGTATCAGATTGGGCTTTTCATACACCGGATGAATGATACTTTTTAGGTTTGGAAAATTATTGATTGAAAACCTGCTCATACTTTTATTCAATTCGATGCGATCGGCTTTTAATAAAGCCCTCCCCTTGTAACCACCGGCCTTTAATTTGCTGTGGGTACTGCAACTTTTTAGCCATTCATCTGCCTTTATGCCTCCGTGTATGGCAAGGTATATTCTTGCCCCGCTTGTCTGGTTTTTAAAAGTTAACCGGTCGTGCTCCTGCACGAAGAAGGGCTTCCATGGCGAAATATGGGCTTCATTGAGCGATGCACCAAAATCGCCACCGGTAATGCTTACGAGGGCCGTTGATTCAAATACCATTTCGGCTGCAGGAAAATGCATTTCAATAACAGGACAATTTTTATCATTCTCCACCAGGTAATTGGCAACTGTTGCAGCAAAGGTATCCATTGCACCGCCGGGGCCGATACCAACTGCCCGGTAGCCAATCCTGCCCAGGTCCTGGATGGTGGTAAATATGCCCGGCTTAATGATTTTAATGCCCATTAATTTGTTGGAATTCATTTTTATCAATAGATACAAACTGCACCTGGTCGCCGGCAGCAAGCAGGCTGGGAATTTTCCTGTTGGTATCAAATAATTGCAGTGGTGTTTTGCCGATAATCTGCCAGCCTCCGGGCGAATCAATTGGATAGATGCCAGTTTGCGAACCAGCAATGCCAACGCTTCCTGCCGGCACGTTTAACCTGGGCTGGTTTTTTCTTGGTGTAGCCAGGCGATCATCCACCGACCCCATATAGGCAAAGCCGGGCATAAAGCCAATCATATAAACCCTGTAAACAATGGCAGTATGCAGACTAATTATTTCATTGATGGTTAACCGGTGGTATTCCGCCATATAGTGGAGGTCGATACCGAATTCTGCATCATAGCAAACAGGGATGTTGATAATAGATTTGATAGCTTCATTTGCGATATTATCTTGCGCCAGCATTGCCAACAAGTGATTTTTTACAAAAGCATAAGGAGATGAATTTGTATGCTTCGCAATTTTTTGGGTATCATAAAACACCGCCAGTGAAGCATAGGCAGGCACTGATTCTATAAAACAGTTAAAGCTGGATTGGGCTAATGCTTCATGTAAAGAAAGTACCCGTTGATTGATGTCAGGGTCAATGGTGTTTCCAAAATTGACCAGCGCAGCGCAATCACCCAATGGGGAAATGTTGACACTCATTTGATCAGCATGAATTGGTTGCAATGATAATATTTATAATTGAATTTTAAATCTGGTGCATTATGTTATTTGTAACAATGCAAAGTTAAAGCCACACCAAAGGTATAACTGAGTTAAAAATTGGAGGCAGGTTATTTTGTAAATAAATTTCTTCCAATTTCTTTTCTTCCAATCCCGATTGTTAGCAACCAGTTTTTGATATTGTCTTAATTATTTAGATTTCTTAAGATAATTTCTTTATCAATTACATATAACGCACTCATATTTTACCTAGTGGATAAGCATAAAATATAAAATATTTTTCTTCATTAAAAGTGACTTGATGTAGTTGAGATTTTACTTCGGTCTGAATTAAAGTTGCTACCAAATTTATATATAATGTTGATAGTTTTTACCAAAGTTCAAACATGATCATCAAGATGAAACTAGCGAATGCATTTTTGTAGCCTTTTTTAGTCAACCCCAAACGCATAAAATTAGCTTTTAGCGGCTGATAATATTTTTTAAGTGGGTTTTATCTTAAATCATTTTTGATAAGTAGGTGGTAAAAAAGTTCCGATACTTTTAAAATCGATCTTTGCTTCAAATGGATATAAGGTTAGATTTTTTTCAAGTGTTGCAACCCAAAGAACAAAAGACTCTATTTCTATTGGGGATTCGTCATAAAAAACGTTTATTATTTTTTCAGTTGAATCTTTCTCAATAAAAAACTGATACTCTAAACTGTCTTTTCTGGAATTATAATAATAGTTGTGTGCTATTTTATTTAGGAAACTATCAATCTTTATTCGATCAAAGTTATTAAGTAAAGAATAATAATTATTTCCGCTTTTGGCATTTTCGGAAAAAGTGTACTGCAAATATTTCTTAATAAATACAGTGTCACTTTGAGTAAACTTAATTGAAAAACAAGCCGATGAATAGTCGTTATAAGAAATGTCAAATGCAGCAAAGGTTATGTGGCTACTTTTGTTTTTGGAATTCTCGCAACCCTGAAGTGCCCAAATAAATAATATCACTAAAATTAAAGTCCTCATAAATGGTTGAAAAAGTGATTCTTTTTTCAAGGGTTTGAATTGCAATTATCATTCAGCATCGTAACTGTAAAATCCACTGCCTGTTTTTTTACCCAGTTCACCTTTGGCAACTTTTGCCTCCTGCAAAGGCGATGGTGCAAATCTTTCCGCATGATCAAATGCTTCATACATGCTTTTTGAGACAGCTAAATTCACATCAAGCCCAATAAGGTCCATCAATTTAAATGGACCCATTTTAAAGCCGCTGGCTTCCATCAATGCATCCACATCTTCTATGGAAGCGATGCCAGATTCCACTATTTTCATTGCTTCCAGGTAATAATGCCGGGCTATGCGGTTCACAATAAATCCGGGAGCATCATTGCAAATTACCGGTGTTTTATTCAGTTGCAAACAGAGATCATATATTCTTTTTGCCACCGCATCATCCGTTTGTTTTCCTTTCACTACTTCCACCAATTTCATAACCGGCGCAGGATTGAAAAAATGCATACCAACCACCCGTTCGGGGTGAATGATAGCAGCCTGCAAATCTGAAATGGATAATGAAGAAGTGTTGGAAGCAAAGATGCTTTCTGGGGAATTGATTGCTGCCAATTGGTTGAAGAGCGAAATTTTTGCTTCAGTTTTTTCGATGATGGCTTCTATAAAAAGATCAGAGATGCATTTGCTTGCATCGCTAATAAATTGAATACTATTAAAAATGATTGGGGCTTCGTCTACATTAATTTTTTGCCTGGTAACAAGATGCTGAATGTTGGTTTGAATTAAAGCTTTCGACTTTTCTAAAACATCTATGCTGAGATCAAATAACAAAGTATGAAACCCGCTTTGTGCCGCCACCAGCGCAATTCCGCTTCCCATTGTACCTGCACCTGCAACACAAATTTTTTGTATCAAAGTTTTGATAACTGATTTTTGAATTATGAATGAAGCGTAATACCGAAAAGTTTAAACCGCACTCGTAAACTGCCTTAAAAACCGCACATCATTTTCACTAAACAACCGCAGGTCTTTGATCTGGTATTTCAGCATGGTAATTCTTTCAATCCCCATACCAAAGGCAAAGCCGGTGTACTTGTTGCTATCGATGCCGCAATTTTCCAGCAGGTTAGGATGCACCATACCGCAACCTAAAATTTCTACCCAACCGGTGTGCTTACACACATTGCAACCGCTGCCACCGCAGATCAGGCAACTGATATCCATCTCGGCACTTGGTTCTGTAAATGGAAAATAACTCGGGCGAAAACGAACCTTAAAGTCCTTACCAAACATTTCCTGTACAAAGAAATACAGCGTTTGTTTCAAATCGGCGAAGGATACATTCTCAGCAATGTACAATCCTTCTACCTGGTGAAAAAAGCAATGCGCCCTTGCGCTGATGGTTTCATTGCGGTATACCCTGCCCGGGCAAATGATGCGAATGGGTAATTTTCCTTTCTCCATCTCACGAACCTGTACACTCGAAGTGTGGGTACGCAAAATCCAGTCGGGGTTTTGGCTGATGTAAAAAGTATCCTGCATATCACGGGCGGTGTGATTCTCGGGCATGTTCAGGGCGGTAAAATTGTGCCAGTCATCTTCTATTTCAGGGCCTTCTGCCACAGCAAATCCCAGTCTTTGAAATATAGACACCACCTGGTTACGCACCAGGCTGATCGGGTGGCGTGAGCCGGGTGGCATTGGATCGCCGGGTAATGAAAGATCCGGGCCATTGCCTTCAACGGCCGCTGGTCCGTTTTCAGTAGCGGCTTTCAGTTCTTCGTATTTTGCTTCTGCAAATAATTTAAATTCATTCAGCAACTGTCCGAATTCCCGCTTTTTATCGCCCGGTACATGCTTCATTTCTCCCATCACATCCTTTACCAATCCCTTTGTACCAAGGTATTTTATCCGGAATGCTTCCGTCTCATCGGGTTTGGTAGCAACGTAATTGCTGATTTCAGTTTTAAATGCGGCAATTTTCTCTAATAACTGTTCCATACCGCAAAAATAAGGAAATGTTGTAGAAGGGGAGTTGCAGGTGTTTATAGTTTTCCCATTGAGGGAAACGTTGTATGGTTGTATTGTTGGATGGCAAATTGTTTTATTGATATTTGATAGCTGTTGGTATTGGGTTAGGAGGAATGGATCTTGCTATCAAAATGACGATCTGAGGTATTGGATCTCTTAGGCAGGCAATAGATTAGACGGTGAATTTTTTTTAATAGTAGCTTTATGATATCCAAACAATCATTTAACCCCAACCTGCATTTCATCCTGAACCTGAATGCAAGCAAGCATTCACCAAAGCAGGCCCTCAATACTACCCGAATAGAAATGCCATCGGATCAACAATCCATCAATTCATCCCTATAACAACCAACCAGCCAACAATTCAACCATGCAACAATTCAACCATCCAAACATGCTTCCACCCATCAACTTCAATTATGAACTAACTTCCTTAAGTTTGCCTCAAAATTTATAAGAATGTACGACCTGCAAGATTTTCTGATACCCATCGACATACATACTTTAAACGAAGACAGCGGTTACAACGACGGCCAGCTAGCCAGGCATATTTTAGGGTACGATAGCGAATTACCTGATCTCGAAAAAGTGGACATCATTTTAGTTGGTATTGGTGAAACCAGGGGTGGCGGTGTTTTTAACAATGGATTTGAAGCCGCAGATGCCATTCGCAAGCAACTTTATCAACTACATTATTGGCATTTTGATGTAAGGATTGCAGATTTTGGCAATATAAAAACAGGCGCTTCTTTAAACGATAGTTACGCTGCCATTAAAACCGTGATGACAGAATTACTGCGAATGAAAAAAACCGTGGTGTTGCTTGGTGGAACCCACGATATTACACTTGCCCAGTATTATGCCTACAAAGAATTAGGCAGATCGGTTGAAGCCACCTGCATAGATTCTACCATCGACCTTAGAGGCGAAAGCTCCATTAGAAGTGAAAACTTTTTATTGGAAGTTTTAACCGGCGAACCCAATATGGTAACCCATTACAATCACATTGGGTTTCAGAGTTACTATGTGCATCCCCGCATGCTGGAAACTATGGATAAGCTTCGCTTTGATTGCTACCGGGTGGGTGTAGCCAAAGAGAATATTGAGGAAATGGAACCGGTTTTACGAAATACCAGTTTATTAAGTTTTGATATCAACGCCATCAAATACAGCGATGCTCCGGCCAACGATAATAGTCCAAATGGCTTTTCAGGTGAAGAGGCCTGTATACTGGCCCGCTATGCCGGCATGAGTACTCAACTGAGTAGTTTTGGTATTTATGGTTACCTGCCCGATTCGGACAGAAATGAATTGACTGCCCGGCAAATTTCGCAGATGTTGTGGTATTTTATCGATGGTAAAAGTCGCAGTAAACAGGAAGCCTCGCTTGAAGACAGGAGTAATTTTAACGAGTACCATACTGCGTTTGCAGAAGTAGATACCGTGTTTTTACAAAGCCGTAAAACCAACCGCTGGTGGATGCAACTACCCAATAAAAAGTTGATTGCCTGCAGTTACAATGATTACCTGTGTGCCAGCAGAAACGATATACCGGAGAGATGGCTGCGGGAACAGGAGCGGAATTAATCACGCAGTTTTAACTCAAATCTTAATATAAAAGCCGGACGATCTTAGCTGTCCGGCTTTTTGTTAATCCTTCAAATGATTTACCAATAAGCCGGTTGCTAATTATTTCATAAGCACTGCTTCAAACCTTGCCAATGGGGCCATCCTTGCTTTGTTTAAGCTCAATACCTTGCCTTTGATTGCATAGTTATCAACCCGTGAAAGAATTTCCATAAACTGATTTTCCAATTCCATATTTGAGCAGGCCATCTTTGTACCTGCCATCGGTGAAAAACTTAGCCGGTTACCTGCCAGCGGCGTATAGCTTCCCATAAAACCGTTACAACCTCCGTTTCCCTGTACCCGGGATCCTTCTGTTTTTAAAATAAGATGCATTTCCTTTTTCATTTCGGCTGCAGTGGTTACCGGCTTACCCATTAATTCAGTTAACTTCCAATAGGTTTCTGTAATTGGAGAATCCGGATCGGTCGCCAAATTTTGGGAGGGTATTTTTTTGCCGGAAGAACAGGCGCAAAAAGCAATTGCTACCGTAAGTACCATTAATGCATTCCTTAAATTTAATAGCTGCTTCATTTGTTTTTATATTAAAATGATCAATCAACGATTTACTTTTTCTACAAATTTTTTTTGTACAGAAAGGATGCGCCAATGAACACAGTTACATAATCACCTTTAAAGTAACTTTTACAGGAGTGATTTGGTTCAATTTAAACAATTTTTTTTGCTGCTTCAATTTGTTCATCACTTCCCATAACAATCAATCTTTGGCCCGGTTGTATCTGGTAAGAAGAGGGAGGATTGATGGAGTACCTGTTCAGGTCGTCTTTAACTCCCAGGATGGTACAATTGGTTTTTCTCCAAAGATCCAGGTCAAATAGTGAAATGCTTTTTTGAGTTTTTAATTCAGCCACTCTAAACTTGTTGTTGTTCCTAGTGCTTAGAATTGACAACATTTCTACAACGTCCGGCAACATTACCAACGTGGCCATATGTGCGCCGCCAATTTTATCTGGCATAATTACATTATTGGCGCCCGCTATTTTTAGTTTATTAACCGAGGAATCCTGTGAAGCCCGGCTGATGATGGTAAGTTTGGCATTGAGCTGCTTGGCGGTGAGTACCACAAATAAATTATCTGCATCTACCGGCAATGTTGCAATCAGTGCCCTTGCATGTTCTATACCGGCTTCAACCAGCACTTCATCTTTTGTGGCATCGCCTTTTATAAAATGCGGTACCGCAAATTTTATATCCGTTCCCAATTCATTTTTTTCTTCCAGTATTACAAACGGAATTTTATTGTCATGCAAAACCTGTGCACACTCTCTGCCATTGCGGCCAAAGCCACAAATGATTACATGATCGTTTAAATGATGGATTTTATTTTCCATAGTAATTTGTTTGTATTTTTTTATAAAGTCGATGTCGAAAAAAAAGCGGGACAACCAGGAGATAAAATAAGTGAATAACCCCAGGTTAATCAAAATAAGGAAGATGGTGAAGATCCGGCCTGTTTCGCTCAAGGGTTTCACTTCTCCATAGCCAACGGATGCGATGGTGATGATGGTCATGTACAAGCCATCAAGGAAGCTGTAGCTTTCAAAAAACATGTATCCGAAAGTGCCAAATAATATTAACAGGCCTAAAAAAAATAGTGGAAAAAAAAGGCCTTTGAGGAGGTTTAATCGTTTTAGAAAATACATACCTGGAATTGTTTATGGAAAGTATGACTTTACGGTGAGATGCTGAAGAGAAATTTATTGAATCAGTAATAAATGTGTCGTCATGTTAATTGATCAGCACTTTTTGATACGACATAAGTTAAACCTACAAATAGCAATTGTTTGCGGTAAGGCGTAAACGAAATAAAGATACTTGGGCAAAAGTCCCGCATAGAATTTTACCGGAATGTATGCAGTTTAAGTAAAGCTGGGTGGTGTTAAATAAATGATTTATTAATGTGACGCTAATCCTCAATCCACAGCATTACATTGGGTACAATGTTGTAATTTCCAATTTCAAAACTATTCAACTATGAGATTTCTGCTTTCAATTGCATCCGTATTTGCGATGCTTTCTGCCACAGCGCAAAAAGATAAACCCGCTTTGGCCGCCACCGATTCTGTTTTGTTTGGAAAAGTTAAATACCGGCAGGTAGGTCCCTTCAGGGGAGGAAGGAGTGCTGCAGTAGCTGGTAGTTTTAAAAATAAAAACACGTTTTATTTTGGCGCTACCGGCGGCGGCGTATGGAAAACCACAGACGGCGGCAGCAACTGGAAAAACATTTCTGATAAGTTTTTTGGTAGTTCAATCGGTTCAGTAGCGGTGGCGCCTTCTGATGAAAGTATCCTGTATGTAGGCGAAGGCGAAAATACGTTACGGGGCAACGTGAGTGAGGGACTGGGCGGCATGTGGCGCAGCGACGATGGTGGCAGAAACTGGAAGAATATTGGACTTAAAACCACCCGGCATATTGTTCGCATTTTGATTCATCCTAAAAATCCTGATATTGTTTGGGTGGCTGCCCTTGGGCATTTATTTGGTCCAAATGACGATCGGGGTGTTTATAAAACCATTGATGGCGGTAAAAACTGGAAAAAAGTTTTATTTGCCAATGCCAATGCGGGTGCGGTAGACCTGGTAATGGAACCGGGTAATCCTGCAACGCTTTATGCCAGCACCTGGAATATTCGACGCACACCGTATAGTCTTGAAAGTGGCGGACCAGGCAGTGCAATGTGGAAGAGTGTTGATGCTGGTGAAACCTGGGTGAACCTGATGGACAAAAAAGGATTGCCCAAAAAAGAAATCATTGGTAATATAGGTATTACCGTGAGTCCCATTAATCCGGAAAGAGTATATGCGATCATTGAATGCAAAAGCCGTGGATTGTACCGCAGCGATGATGGGGGCAATACCTGGGAAAAGCAAAGCGATGATGCAAATATCCTGCAGCGGGCCTGGTACTTCAGCAAAATTTTTGCCGATACAAAAAATGAAAATATTGTGTATGCGCTCAATGTGAATTTTTATCGGAGTATGGATGGCGGTAAAACCTTTAAGTCCATCAATACCCCACATGGCGATCACCATGATTTATGGATAGATCCGGAAGATGCCAACCGGATGATAGTAGGCGATGATGGTGGAGCACAGGTTAGTTTTGATGCGGGTGCCAACTGGAGTACTTACGAAAACCAGCCAACTGCACAATTCTATCGGGTTTCTACAGACAATCATTTTCCCTACCGGATATTGGCGGCACAACAGGATAATTCTACGGTTAGAATTTTAAGTGCCAGTGATGACGGGCAAATTTCAACCAGTGATTGGAGCCCGACAGCGGGTGCCGAAAGCGGTTATGTAGTAGCGGATCCGCTAAATCCGGATATTGTGTACGGGGGTAATTATGGAGGGTACCTTAGTCGGCACGATCACAAAACTGGGGAGAACAGGGCCATTAGTGTGTATCCGGATAACCCGATGGGTGCCGGTGTAAATACCATGAAATATCGCTTTCAGTGGAACTTTCCGATCTTTTTTTCGCCACACAATCCAAAGCGCTTGTATGCAGGCGCCCAACATTTATTTGTAACAGAAAACGAAGGGCAATCATGGGAAATGATTAGTCCGGATCTTACTACCAACGACAGCGCCAAACAGGTTTCAAGCGGTGGTCCTATCACGCAGGATAATACTTCGGTAGAATATTATTGCACCATTTTCGCAGCCATGGAAAGTCCTTATGAAAAAGACCTGATATGGACAGGCAGCGATGATGGCCG
>Ga0123337_10004038_pt1 | contig 15136 bp, 13 predicted proteins | sample frozenSSSSmetaG_FD_89792 | JGI IMG/M metagenome (GOLD analysis project Ga0123337, IMG submission 89792) | Glacier valley bacterial and archeal communities from Borup Fiord, Nunavut, Canada, to study Microbial Dark Matter (Phase II) -... | ecosystem: Environmental > Aquatic > Freshwater > Ice >... | reverse complement strand
ATTTGCCGGGTCGTCAGGTCGACATCCGCGGGGATCGTCAATTGCGCCACATTCAACCTGACCGTTAGGACGCTGTTGAGCATCTCACCGGTGATGCCGACGTTGCATATCACCAACAGGTTCGCTTCCTGTACCTTGTAGTTCGGATTGTTCGATGGGATCAAGTGCGGGCTGCGCACGGCGTCCACCAGCATTTCGGGAAAGCCTCCGGTCAGCGCCATCGGGCGGGACATCACCGCGGCCTGCAACGCCTCTCCGATTTCGGAAAGCGCTTCGTCCCCGTCGGTGCCATGCAGGCTCAGCGGCTCAAAAATCGGGACAACCGTGATTGTCGAAGCCGAAGCGCACGCAGCGACGATTCCGCCCAGAAAGACAGATGTGAGCCAAGGTTTCATGCCCCGAAAGGTGTCAGGGGAGCTGACTGAATGCGAGTCGAAAAGGTGGGGGTTGGTCGGTGAGAGTCACGTAGGTCCCGCCAAACGCATTGAGGGTCCCGCGGCGGCCGGGGGTGCATGCGGGGGCGGAATGGCGCGCTTTTCCGCCGCCACGCTTGCCAAGCTCGGGCTACTTGGCTTGAGATGGGGAATGGACTTCCTCGCGCGCGCACGCTCTGTGATTGATACGGAAATCGACGGGCTCCGGCGGATGTCGATCCGGCTCGATCAGGGGTTGATCGATGGGGTCAAGATCCTCCAGCACACGCTCGAAAACCGCGGGAAAATCGTCGTCGTCGGTGTCGGAAAATCGGGAAACATCGGCCATAAAATCGCGGCGACCTTCAATTCCACCGGCGCCACCGCGGTGGTTCTCGACTCGCAAAACGCCCTGCACGGCGATCTTGGGCTGCTATCGGACGGAGATGCTGTTCTGGCACTGTCATACTCTGGCGAGACCCGCGAGTTGATGGATCTGCTGCCGTTCATCAAGCGCTTCGACGTCAAACTCATCGCGCTGACCGGCAATGCCGAGTCCACGCTTTCCCGGTTCAGTGAAGTGGTGCTGGACACCTCGGTCGAGCGGGAAGCCTGTCCCCTTAACCTCGCTCCGACCTCGTCGTCTACGGCCATGTTGGTCATGGGCGATGTCCTGGCGATGGTATTGTTGGAGTCCCGCGGATTCACCGAGGCGGACTTCGCCCGCTATCACCCCGGTGGCTCGCTGGGGCGGGCGCTGCTGACCCGGGTCTCGGATATCATGCGTGCGGATGCCGAGTTGCCGACTGTGGCTGACGATGTTAATGTTTTCGCCGCTCTGGACTCCATGAACCGTGCCCGCGCCGGGGCTTGTTTGATCTTGAATGCGGATGGCAGTCTGGCGGGAATTTTCACCCACGGGGATTTCGCCCGCAGTTTTAGAAATGATCCCCTGCTAGGCGATAAGCCGGTGGCGCTGTTGATGACCCGGAGCCCGATCACGGTGCAGTCGGACGCGCTTGCGGTGGAAGTGCTCAAAACCATCGGTGAAAACCGGATCGACGACATTGTGGTGTTGAACGCGGATGGGAAACCGGTGGGCCTCATCGATACCCAGGACCTGGCGCGACTCAAGATTGTCTAAGCGCGTGGATCACGTGCCCCAGCACCGCGGTAGCGCGATCTGTCGGATAGTCTTCGGCCAGAGGGAGGTGGATGAAGCCCGCGGCGCAGGGAATCGCATGGCGTTGGAGATAGTCCAGGGCCACGAAGGATAGCTGATTGCACAAGTAGCGGTCAGCGTCGTCCGAAAGGACCGCTTGATGCCCAAGCGAAACGAGCGATGCGTGTATTTCCTCTAGCGGCAACGTGGCGTTGAGGGCGGCCGGTGATTTTGATAGAACTGGCCGCGCCAGGGGCTGTCGTCCGGCGATGTCTGGAATTGTGAAATCCAGTTCGTTCCAAGCGGTGGTCTCCAAGCGGATCACTTTGCTGCCAGCGGCCTCGCCGAGCATGATCAGGATTCCGGGGCGGAGCTGTCGCAGCGCTTGTTTCAACCGGACTGGTGCGACCACCGAGTCCACGGGCAGGATGCGGGTGTGGATTTCGGGAAAGGCAATCTTCAGCTCGCGCAGGGCGAGTGAGGAAGCGTTCCCGGAGCGCCCGCCGAACGGACCGAAGGCGGTGACGAGAATTTTCATGATCAATGACGCGATGCCGCGGGTCCATCAAATAGGCCGGGTCTGAACAGCGGTTGGTTCGCCTTGGTATCCCAGTAGCCGAAGGTCGCCTTCCAGTCCCAAAGGGACCATGGGATCCCACGCGCCTCCGCGAGGATTCTAACATCATGGGCGTAACGTTGGCGGCTGGCTTGATCACCCGTGTCGTGACTGCCGAATTCTCCGAGGTGGACAGGTCGGCCGAAGTGGTCGGACCATTGGCGCGCCAGATCGAGAAGTTCACGGATTGCGTTTGCGGAGCAGGGATTTCTGTCTGTCGGAAGTGTGTTATAGTCCTCGATGAAATGGCGAACGGCGGAGTTCTCCTTGAGTGATTCCGGGAGGGCGACGGGAGTCGCCGGTGGGCCGGGATAGGCGATGCCACGCAGCGCCTTGAGGTTCACCCAGTCAGCGCCTTGGTGGGTGAAATAGAATGGATCATAACAATGAACCGTGACGATGAGCCGGTCGTCGCTATCAGGCAGCCGGAGCTTGTCCAGCTCGCTAACGCTTCCCCATTTCCCGGGGCTGACGAGGAGGATGCGCGGCGGATCGATCTGGTGGATGGCGGCGATCGTCTCCGCGTAGATGGGACTGGCGAGCTCGGTGGTGAGCGCGTCGCGGGGTTCGTTCAGGATCTCGAGAAACAGCTGGGGCGGCCAGGATTTGAAATGGCGGGCGATGGTTTGCCAGCCAGCGACAAAGCGTGCCTGGTTCGCCGCAGGATTGTCAGTTAGTTCGTTGAAATGGTGCCAGTCCAGCAGAATGAACAAGCCTTTCTCGAGCGCCCGACGGAGGACCGGCTCGAGATCGGAAAGGAGCGCTGGATCGATTTCCAGTCCGGCCGCGCCTTGTTTGAGATGGAATGCCCAGGCCACGGGCACGCGGATGTGGTCGAAGCCTTCCGCTGCGATGCGGTCGATGTCATCGGGCGTGTAGCGGACCCCCCAGGTGTAAGGCGGAGGCGCATCCCAGCAGTTGCCGAGATTGACTCCCCGCTTGATCTTGGCGGCGGCGTGGTGAGCGGGCGTATCGTGGCCGAGGCGCTGGGGTGGCACGAACCCGGGAAGTGTTGCGGCTCTCGCGTGGAGCTTGAGCGTGACCATCCGGCCTGCGGTTAGTTTCAGCGACTGGGCGAGCGGACGATTCTGATAGCTGGCAGCGAGGGTCGTTCCTTGGAGGGGTGCCGCATGTGCCAGTGGCCAGGCGTCGGTGGCGAGGTAGGGACCATAAACCGGCGTCCATGAATCCGGCTTGCCGCCGGATTGGGATTCAAAGCTCCCGTTTTCGAGCTGGGTTCCCACCGCGCTGATATCGTCCCAGAGGATTTCCTGGCGAAATACCGTGTCGGCATTTCCCTTTTCCCACGGGCCATCGAGGATGAGCTCCACCGTCCCATCCTCGACCGGGGTAAAGCTGATGGAGATCTCGCGCCAGTCCCACCAGAGGATAGGAAAAATGACGTCCAGATGGCGTTCTCGAACGGCTGGGTCCTTTTCCCACGAGGCGGGGGTGGCGCTGCCGGTGGTAACCCGGACGGCGCCCAAGGGGGCTTGTCCGGCGGGAACTCGCAGCCATAGCCGACCCTCGGTGGCCTGACGGAGGGGCTCTTGGGCGGATAAGATGGTGCTCAGGGTGGTGAGTAGGACCAAGGGGCGTATCATGGGAGGAATTTCAATGGGATCCGGGCTTGCCGCGAGTGCATGTGATGTTTATTCCCATACGGCATGGACCATCATGTATATTTCTGGCTAAACGAAGAACATCAAAATGACGCGGACCGCGCGACGTTCGAGCAAGGACTTGCCGGACTTTTTGAAATCGGCCTTGTGGCCGGCGGACGTTGGACCGTCCCTGCAAAGGTGATGGTTCGCCCGGTGATCGACCAGTCATGGGACTACGCGCTGACGATGCAGTTTAACAACATCGAGGATCATGATGCCTATCAGGTGGATCCTGATCACAATGCGTTTATCAGCGCCTTCAAGGATTGGTGGAAGCAGGTGCAGGTGAAAGACCTTGCCTGATCCGCTACTGCATCAATTGCCGGAGTGACGCTTTGAGCTCTTCGGGCCAATCGAGGGTGTCAAGCGTTTGGGCATCCGCCCAAGCTGGATCGATCTTGAGCAGGTCTTGAAAATATACCGCCGCGTCATCGGTGGCGCCGGTCTGGGCCGCGGCGATGGTGAGCAGGGCGGTTGCGTTTTCTAACCTATCATCGGGGAAGCCGATACGCTGTCCTTCGCGCAGGAATCGATAGGCCCGCTCGGAATTTCCGGTGAGCAAGGCGACCCAGCCCGCCCGCAGCGCGAAATTTCCGTCCTGCGGGTAGCGATGCATGCCGGTGGTGAGGATTTCCATCGCCTGTTGCGGGTCGGAGTTCTCGAAAGCGGTGTAAGCGGCCTCGGCGTAGTCGCCGGGAAGATGCGTGGCCACCGGATGCTCGGTGATGAGCTCGATCCAGCGCGGATGGGCTTTCTGATAGTCGCCGAGTGCGGTGAGCGCGAGTGCTTCCGCTCTTAGGCAGGGCTCCGGCGGGGCACCGAGGTTGCGGGCGAGGTTGGCGAGTTGGAAGGTGGTTTCCGTTTCCTCCTTGTGCGCGGAAAATGCCAGCGCGGCCTTGAGGCAGGCTTGGGCGAAGCGGGCGCGTCCTACGGCCGCGATGGTGGCGGGATCGGTGAAGCGCGCGATGATCGCCTTTCGCTGCTCGGCTGTAGAAACCTCGGGCACTTCGATCGCCGCAAGCTCCCCACGGATGCACTGGCGGAGATTCTCCAGCGCGGGTGTGAAGTCCGCCTGCTCCCAGCCTTGCCAGTCCTCGCGCAGGCGGATCGCCGGTAGTTCCGGCAAGAACTCCGGCCAACTCGAGAGCGCATCCGCCTTGCGCCCTTGAAGCCAAGCAATGCGGGATCGCGAAATCTGGTTTAGCATGGGCGGCAGGTCCACAGCGGTGCTCAGGCACGCTTCGATCCACTCAGGTTGATCTGACTTCAAGGCCAGCGCCAGAGCCGTAGCGGCGGCCGGGCCCTTTCCTCCCGCAGACTGGATGGAGGCAAGCACCGCGTTGGAGTTGCTAGAGTTGAAGATTTCCTCCAAGGCCGCGCGACCGGCCCATGCCTTGCCATCTGGGTCGGCGATCGCCAGACGCTCCCGCATCAGTTGGAATGCACCCGGGGCCGCGGCGCGGAATCCGATGGCTTTGAATTCACCGCTGAGGGCGCTAAAATCCAGCTCGGGGAAAATTGCGAGGATGGCGTCTAACCTGCAATTATTGAATGCTTTGACACGGTCGGCGGGGCCGCTGTGGGTGAAGGCCCGCTCGCTCTCGATGTAGCGGCCGCCGGCTAATGCTTCGGCAAGCATCTCAAGATTGGCAAGATGCCGCTGATCCAGAGCGAGTGGCTTATGGTCGGCATTTCGCTCGCCCGGCAACGGGAGTAGGCGGTGAACCGTCACGGTGCCGCTCATTTCGCCGGTGATGACGCGATGGTCATCGAAGCACGCGGCGGTGACTGCCGATTTCAATTCGATTGGAGCATGCTGACCCGTTAGAATCGTCACGATCGTTTCGTGAACGGCGAAGGGCGCGGATTCTCTATCGCCCATCAGTCCGGTCCACAGACTCGGTTGGAGGCTCCAAGGGAAACGCACGGCCAGAGCCTTCGCTTCGAGTGAGCCGTCGTCGTTTTCGCTGTAGGAAATGATCGACTGTGCGGCCGACTGATGGGGTCCCTGGCCTTGAAGGGTTAGAGCGGAGTTTCCATCTCGCGAAAACTGGGCTTCCAGCAGCTTTGCCGGGTCCAGCAGGGGAGTTCTGGTAATCGGCTCGACGGGCGAAACCGGCATTTCCAGCAGGCTTCCATCTGCATGCAGCACGCGTAATCGGCTGCGGTCGAGGTAGGCGGCGAGGGGTTGGGGGGCGCTCGTGGCGAGGGGTTCGGACGAGCGGATGATTTGCCCGGACGCAGTATCCCGGAGCTGCCAGACAATCGAATGATCCTTTTCCGAGACGTAGTTGGGATGGGCCATCAACAGGCCATCGCTGGAAAAGGCGATGACCGCAGAGGAGGTTAGAAAGTCAGGCAAAACACCAAGATCGCGGATGGGCTTCAGAGTTTGCGCGTTGCACAGCAAGGTCACCGGTCCCCGCTCGACCACGACGGATTGGTGGCCCGGGTCGAAAGTCAGGCTCCGGGTTGCGCAGTCGGCAGCGGGAAAGAGGACGTTCTCGATTTGCAGTGTTTCGAGGTTCCAGCGGACGGTCGTATTGCATTTTCCGCCCAAGCTCACCCACAATGCCGAGGGCCCGGAGCTGGCAATCTGGTCGATCGGCAGGGGGTGGGCGAGAGTGAGGGTTGGAAGATTCCAAACCGTTTCCCGCAGAATTTTTTCCACCAAAGCGCGGGCCTCGCCCGATGCCGGATCCGCTCTGAGCGCGGACACTAGCAGAGCCAGCGCATGGTCCGGCCGCCGCTGCTCGAGCTTCGTCTTGGCGGCGTCGATCCGGGCGCCTGCGAGTTGTGAAACAAGGTCGGGAGCGATTTGGACCGCCGGCTTCTGTGCCGACTCGCGGGATGGCTTGCAGCCGGTGGTGATCCCGAATAGGCCGAGCAACGGCACTAAGATAAACCCCACGCCGCGATTTCGCGCCGTAAAGGGTAGTGGGGTCGAGCTAGGCATGTTCCACGGAGTCAACGCCGCCGAGCGGGTTTCATGTCTGTATCCGGTGCGATCCATGACGATCGGCCGCCCTCAAAGCCCGCTTTTCTGGATCAGATCACGGAGTTGCACTTGGAATTCCTTGATGTCCTCCGGAGTCGGCCGGTAGCCCTCGGTATCCGGATCGAGACCGGGACGGCCGTTCTGATCGAGCATCCAGACGGCGGTCTCGCCATCGCTGAAGGTGGCTTTTCCGCTGACCAGTGCTCCGGGCAGTGTCAGGCTGTCCATCGTGACGGTCACGAATCCGGTCGGCACAAGGGCGGGCTTTTCCTCCTTTTTCGGCTCGACCTTCGGTGCTTCGACCAGCTCGATCCCGAGATCGAGAATGAGAAACCGGGTGTCCATGTAGGTAAGGGTATGGCCGAAATCGTCCTTCAGGTGGCGTTGGAGGTCTGACATCGTGGCTCCCTCGGCGGCCCACTGCTTGAGTGCGTCTTTTTGTTCCGGGGTGAGTTTGCTGGCGCTGAACATGTCTTGTTTTTGCCCGCTTCCAGCGGAATGCCAAGCTTCAAGCGTGGGAAAAAGGCGGGTGCTTCCGTCTTGCCACTTCAAGCGTTGAAACGGAAGCTGCCGTCGTGATACTCCTCGACGACCTTACCCTCGACGCTGAGCAAGCCCGCGTAGGCCACGAGTGCTTTGATGCCGAAGACCTCAAGCTTCCCTAATGCTCAGCGACATCAAGTTGAGAACCGCTGGAAATCAGGCTTTCACGCCGTAATCCGCCATCATCCGCCGGACATCTTTTGCCCGGCCGAAGAGCACGAGCACATCGTCCGCCTCGAATTCCCTCGCAGGTTGCGGGGTGCCGAGGACCTTGCTGATCGGCTGGCGGGTCGAGCTGAGCGTCGCCACGGGGCGGCCTTTGCCGACGGTGACGAGGTTGAGGTCGTAGCGGCTGCGCAGCTCCAAGTCCTGCAGGGCCACGCCCACGAGCGCTTGCGGGACGAGGACTTGCGCGATTTCATAACCGCTGCCGAGTTCCAGCCGGTCGATGACGTCGGGCGTGTTGAGCGAGCGCGCCAGCCAGGCGGCGGCCATCGCTTCGGGGATCAGGAGCTCGTCGATTTGGAGCAATTTGAGAATCCGCCCGTGGAGCGGATTGACGATGCGGCTGATGATGCGCCTGGCTCCGAGCTGTTGGACGTTTGAAGCGACCGAGAGCGAGGCTTCGAAGTCCCTGCCGATCGCGATGATGACCACATCGCAGGCGTCGATCGGAATTTCATGGAACGCATTCAGGTCGGTGCAGTCTGCCTGGCTGAGGTATTCGATCTCGTCCTTGAGAGCGTGAATGTGGGTGGGATCGTTGTCTACCGCGACGATTTCATGGCCGTCCCGGCTGAGTTGGCGCGCGAGGTGGGTGCCGAAACTACCAAGGCCGATGATGCAGAATTTCATGATGTGGGCGTGTTCAGGTGAGGAGAATGTCTTCTTGGGGTTTGCCGGAAGCGGGACGGGAGTCCTGTTTGATCAGGGTGGCCATGACCGTCAGCAGGCCGATCCGGCCGACGAACATGTTCACGATCAGCAAGGTTTTCGCCCCGGCCGTGAGCGTGGGCGTGAGGTCGAGCGAGAGGCCGACGGTGGCGAACGCGCTGATCAACTCGAACAGCAAGGTCGTTTCCGAAATTCCGCTACCGGTTTGGAGGATTTCGAGAATGATGAAATTGCACGTCAGCCAGATGCCGGTTAGGAAAATGAGCCCGAGCGCCCGGGAGCCGGTTTCCGCCGGGATAGAGCGATTGAAAAAAACCATGCCACGCGGGCCCATCCGTAGTTGGTGCCACAGGTGGAACAGGCCGACCGCCACGACGGTGGTGCGCAGGCCGCCCGCCGTGCCGCCGGGCGAACCGCCGATGACCATCAGAACCATCAGCGCCTGCACGGTAAGCGGCCCGATTTGGGACATGGAAACGGTGTTAAAGCCGGCCGTCCGCGCGGTGATCGAGTGGAAAAATGCGGTGAGCACCCTCCCGCCATTTTCCGGGCCTTTCCACAGATAGAACTCGGCCCCGAGAATGGCCGCCGCGCCGAGCAGGATGAGCGCCGCGGTCGTCACCAACACCAGCCGGGTGTGGACCCGCAGCCGCGGCTGCGGACCTTCATTTTTGAGCCGCCGCTTGATTTTCGCCACCATCCATGAGGACAGGTCCTCGTTCACCAACGCGCCCAATCCGCCGATGACGATGAGCCCCATGATGACCACCTGCCAGATCCAGTTGCCGCGGACCACGCCGCTGGCCAGGTTTTCCGGCAGGGTGGAGAAGCCGGCGTTGCAGAAGGCGGAAACGGCATGGAAAACCGCATGATAGAGCCGTGTCGAAATCTCCGGAATCCCCTTCATGCTGAAAAACAAAATCACCGCGCCCGCCCCCTCGCAGACGAGCGTCAGGCCGACGATGAACTTTAAGGTCTGACCGATCCGGGCGAGGCGGTTTTCCTGGATCATTTTCCCGAGGAGAAGCCGGTCGTGCAGCGAGAGCCCTTCGAACAACACCACCGCGGCGAAAAACGTCAGCGTCATGATTCCCAGCCCGCCGATCTGGATGAGCAGCAAAACCACCGTCTGTCCGGTGGTGGTGAAAAAGATGGCTGGATTCTGCACTGTCAGCCCAGTCACGCAGACAGCGCTGGTGCTGGTAAAAAGGGCGTCCATCCACGAGCAAGTCTGGCCGGGGATAGTACAAAGCGGCATTTTCAACAACAGCGCACCGATCAAAACCAGGGCCAGGAAGGAACCGATGAGCACCAGTCCCGGATGAAATGCCCGAGCTGTGAACCGAGTCTGATAGGAAATCACCAAGGCCAGCCCGGAGACCAGCACCGCGGCTTGTACGAAAAGATGCCCGGCCATCGACCGCCCGCCGGAATCCGACAGTAACGCCACCGATACGCATAAAACCACCACCGCCAAGCCAGCGCGCAAGGCTGACCTGCGGTGCCGCAGTCGGAGTGTCCAAAGACTCCAGCCGCGCTCCAAGGCGAACACGATTCCGATGAGAGCGGTCCACCGGTTCTGCCAGACCGTGACTTCGCCCGTCCAGCCGAGGAGCCTTATCAAACAAACCCCGGCGACCAGCACGAGCAGCGGGTGAAGTGCCAACCGGTATATGCCTGTTCCGGAGTGGGGCCTGGTCAGTCTGTCGGAAGTCTCCATGCGCGGCCACTGTATTCACGCCCGCGGGTCCTCTGGCAAGGGCGCTGGGTTTGTTTCTGGAAAAATCCCGCTAACGGCTCGCGGGCGGGGTGATCAGCACCTTGTCAATCCGATTGCGGTCGAGGTCCACCACCTCGATCAGGAAGCCGCCAACGGTGGCGAAATGGTCGCCCGTCGCGGGAATTTTCCCGAGCGTCTGGAGGATGAAACCGCCAAGAGTCGAGTATTCGCGCTCTTCGGCGGATTCCAGCGGGAGTCCGGGGAATATCTCTCTAAGTTCATCGATGCGGATCATGGCGTCGATCAGCCAACTGCCGTCCTCGCGACGCATTGCCGACGGACGCGGGGTCCGGGTGGAGTCAAAATCGCCGATGATGGATTCCATGACGTCGTGGAGCGTGATCAGTCCGGCGATCCCGCCGAACTCGTCGGCCACGAGTGCGATGGTGGAGTTGCTCTTGCGGAACGTTTCCAGCAGCCGGTTGAGTGGCTGGGTCGGCGGCACCAGAAGCGGCGGCTTGAGCAATGGCTTAAGGCCGCCGCCATCGCCGGCGTGGTGAGCGGCGAAAAGATCTTTGAGCGAAATCATGCCCAACAAATTGTCCCGGCGTTCCTCAAAAACCGGGAAATGGCTGTGATGGCTGCCCAAAACGGCGAGGCACGTTTCTTCCCACGATTTCTCGGCGTCCAGCCAGACGATCTTCCCGCGCTGAATCATCAGGTCGCGCACGCACAAGCTGTCCAAGCCGAGGATGGCCTCTACCATTTCAGATTCTCCGGCGATCAGCGCCCCGCCTCGCTCGCCCTCGCGGACCAGCATTCTTACCTCTTCCTCGCTAACGGCCAGCTCGGCCGCCGGGCGGACCCGCAACAGTCTCAGGACCAGGTCAGTCGACAGGCCTAGCAGGTTCACCACCGGCGAGGCGATCCGCGACAGGCGCACCATCGGACCGGCGGAAAACCTCGCGATGATTTCGGGATTTCCCATGCCGATGCGCTTGGGCACGAGTTCACCGATCACCAGTGAGAAATAAGTGATCGCGCTCACGACGAGGCCGACGGCGAGCGGGTCCGCCCAATGCGCGATCCAAGGCACCACAGCGAGCGTCGAAGCGAGGCTTTTCGCCAAGGTCGCACCGCCAAACGCTCCGGCCAGGACGCCGACGAGGGTGATGCCGATTTGCGTGGTGGAAAGAAAGCGGTTCGGGGATTCGACGAGATCGAGCGCGGCTTGGGCTTTTGGATCGCCCGCCTGCGCCCACTGGCGCAGGCGAGATTTACGGCTCGAAACCACTGCGATTTCGATCATGGCAAAGAGCCCGTTGAGCAAGAGCAGCAAGAAGATGAAGACGATCTCAAGACCAACGGCAGACATCTCCCAAGCAAGCAAGTCGTTTGGATTCCGGCGAGCCTGATTGCTGAAAATATTGGAGTGAGGGCGGGAAAATGTGTGGAGTATTACCTCTCAGCAGCTAGGCATTCACCTTCGGCTTCCTTTTCGCGCCCCTCAGTTTCTCGGTGATCGCGAGGATCGCCGGATGGGTAAAGCGCCGCTCGGCGGTGATCGCGTAAAACTGCGTCTCAACTTCCTTCGTCCGGCCGATCGGCACGAATCCATACCTTTCCATCGCCTCCGACGCCACCACCGTGGGCACCGCGATGAAGCCATGGCCGTCCGTCGCGACAATTTTCGTCAACGCCGCATCCTCGAACTCCGCCACGACTCGAGGTTCCACCCCGGCGCTTCGAAACCATTTTTCCAAGTCGCGCCTGAGGCTGCAATTTTGGGTCGGCAGCAGGGCCGGAGCGCCATTGAGATTCTGAGGGAAACGGCCCTTGAGCTTCTTGGCCAGCCCCGGCATCGCGCAAAACGTGATTTCGGACGAGCCTAGCAGGTGATTGAACACCTTGCCCGTGATCCCGGGCGAGGCGGGCTCGTCGGACAGCACCACATCGAGACGGTGGGTGTTGAGTTGGGAGACGAGATCGGCAAGTTTACCCTCGTGACAGGTAAGCTGCACCGGAGGCTGATGTTCTAGGACAGGCCTCAGGATGTCGTAGCTCATTAGCTTCGGGAACGAGTCCACGATGCCGACATGCAGGCGCAGCGCGCGGACGCCCGGAGCTTGTTTGGTGGCGCGCAGGATCTCGCCACCCAAAGTGAATATCTCCTCTGCATAGCCATAGATCAATTGTCCGAATTCGGTCAGCACCAGCGAGCGCCCGCTTGGCCGGAAGAGGGTCTCACCCAAGCTTGTTTCCAGCAGTTTGATCTGCGTGCACATGGACGGCTGCGAAACCCTCAACTTCTCCGACGCCCGCCTCAGACTGCCCTCTGTCGCCACGGTCCAGAAGTAGCGGAGATGGTGATAGTTGAGGAAATCAGTGTCGGGTAAAGGTTCCATTTTCTGGAACGTTTAGTGTGATTTTACGTATTATGCAAATGGTTTCCGCTGGGGCAAGGTTCGCTCGTCAACTAACCACACCAACCATGAAACTGAGCCTCACCCACCGCAACCACGCTCCTTCATCCTCCATCATCGAGATGATTGAGAAGGAACTCAAATCCCTGCTGCCGTCGCTTCAGATCGACGAGGCTCGCGTCCGGCTCGAGCGCAGCCTCACCGCCAGCCCGCCCTTTAGCGTGTCCTTCCACCTCGTGACTCCCGGCCCGGACGTCATCGTGAAATCCTCGGACCACACGCTGCGCGCGGCCATCCTCAAGGCCTTCGACAGGATCGCCGGCAAGATCGGGCACCGCTGCTCCAAGCGCCTGCAACGCCGGGTGAAGGACCATGTGCCCGCTTCGCCCCGACGTTTCATCCGCTCTGACGTCAAACGCTAAGCCACCCGGAGATCACTTCATTTCCCACTCCCCCTGAAATAACACATGACTGACAACCTCTGGCTCTGGGTCGGCTTCAACGCCTTCGTCCTCCTCATGCTCGCCCTCGACTTGGGCGTGTTCCACCGCAAGGCGCACGTCGTCACCATCAAGGAATCCCTGACGTGGACCGGCATCTGGGTGGCGATGGCGTTGATCTTCAACGTCGGAATCGCACATTACATGGGAAATGACAAGGCGCTGGAGTTCTTCACCGGCTACGTGATGGAGAAATCGCTGAGCGTGGACAACGTCTTCGTCATCGCGCTGCTGTTCTCCTACTTCGCGGTGCCCACGCTCTATCAGCACAAGGTGTTGTTCTGGGGCATCCTCGGCGCGCTGGTGATGCGGGCGGCCATGATCGCGCTCGGAGCCAAGCTAATCACCGAGTTCGCATGGGTCATCTATATCTTCGGCGCCTTCCTGATCCTCACCGGCATCAAGATGATCGTGAAGCGTGAGGAGAAAATCCACCCGGAACGCAATCCCGTGGTGCGCTTGTTCAAGCGCTTCATGCACGTCACCGCCGATTACCGCGCCGACAAGTTCTTCGTCCGTGAGAACGGCATCCGCATGGCGACGCCTTTGTTCGTGGTCCTGTTGCTCGTCGAGTTCACCGACTTGATCTTCGCCGTGGACTCCATCCCCGCGATCTTCGCGGTCACCAAGGACCCGTTCATCGTTTACACGTCTAACGTATTCGCCATCCTCGGCCTGCGTTCGCTCTATTTCGCCCTCTCCGGAGTCCTGGACAAGTTCCACTACCTCAAGGTTGGACTCGGAGTTGTGCTGTCCTTCGTCGGAGTAAAGATGCTGCTCGCTCACTCGCCGTGGAAAATCGACACGCTGATCTCGCTCGGAGTTATCGTCATCGTGCTCGCCGCCTCGGTGGTGGCCTCGCTGGTGTGGCCCAAGAAGCCAAAGAAACTCGTGCAGCCTTCCGCTTGATTCCGTAAATCACGAATCACCCGCGACTCCATGCCCAGCACTTGGACAGAAATCACCCGGCGCATCGTTCACGCCCCTGGTTCCAGCGCCTGATCATCCTGACGATCCTGCTAGCCGGGGGGCTGGCCGGGATCGAGACGGACGCCGCGACCATGGCCGCCCACGGCCCCGCGCTGCGCACACTGGACGCCATGGTGCTGGGCATCTTCATCATCGAAGTCCTGCTGAAACTCACGGCGAGTTGCCCGCGGCCCTGGAATTACTTCTGCGACGGCTGGAATGTTTTCGACTTCCTCGTCGTGGCCGTTTGTCTGCTGCCGATGGGTTCGCAGTTCGCCGTGGTGCTGCGCCTCGGCCGGACGCTCCGCTTGCTGCGCCTCGTCTCCGCCCTGCCCAAGCTCCAGCTGTTGGTCGGCGCGTTGATCAAGAGCTTCAGCTCCATGGGCTACGTTAGCATGCTGCTAGACCTGATGTTTTACATCTACGCCATCGCCGGCGTGCATCTCTTCGGTGGCCAAGACAAAGAGCACTTCGGCAGCCTGTCGCGGGCTTTTCTCACGCTTTTCCAGACGATCACCCTCGACGATTGGAAATTCCTGTTCGTCAGTGCGCAAGGATCCGCCCCCGTCATCGCCGCGGTCTATTTCGTCAGCTTCATCCTGCTGGGAACCATGATCATGCTCAATCTCTTCATCGGCATCATCATGAACAGCATGGAGGAAATGCACGCCGAGCTCGATGAATACAACGCCGCAAAACGCGGCGTCGCCGAAAAGGGCAGCGCCTTGGCCGATCTGACCGCCCTCGACCATCAGCTCGCCTCTTTGAAAACCAACCTCACCCAACTTCGAACCAAACTTGAGAAAGACTCCTAATCGACATTGAATGGCTCGCTTCCCACTTGCCTCATCTCCCGGGAAACGAAAGTCTCCCGTGTGATTTCCACCCTTCGCGCCCGTTTCGGCCATGACGCCTTTCGCGAGGGGCAGGAACCTGTGGTCCGCGCCCTGCTCGATGGTCGTTCCGCCCTCGCTGTGTTCCCCACCGGTGGCGGGAAATCCCTCTGTTACCAGCTCCCCGCGCTCCTCCTCGACGGCCTTACCCTCGTCGTTTCACCCCTCATCGCCCTGATGCGCGACCAGGTCGACGCCCTCACCGCCAAGGGCACTTCCGCCGCCCGGCTCGACTCCACGCTCGATGCCGAGCAACTTGCTGAAGTTTACGCCCGCCTCGATGCCGGTAGCCTCAAGCTCCTCTACATCGCCCCGGAGCGGCTCATGAATGAAAACTTCGT
>Ga0123337_10004037_pt1 | contig 15136 bp, 11 predicted proteins | sample frozenSSSSmetaG_FD_89792 | JGI IMG/M metagenome (GOLD analysis project Ga0123337, IMG submission 89792) | Glacier valley bacterial and archeal communities from Borup Fiord, Nunavut, Canada, to study Microbial Dark Matter (Phase II) -... | ecosystem: Environmental > Aquatic > Freshwater > Ice >... | reverse complement strand
GTTACTTCACCGCTGCCACCTGCATCACTCGTGCCATTGCAAAAACGACTGTCTCATCCGACGCCAGACGCTGCATTTCTGTTGTCAATGCCGCCATTTCTGCTTTGGAGGCGAGACCCGCTTCGAGCACACCTGCTGCGATCTCCTCAAGCGTCCATTCGGGAAGCCGTTTTGCTTCTCCCCCCACGACGACCGGCTGCGCGAGCGATACAGATCGAACACAAAAATTCTGTGCGCGAACCAGCGAGGCGAGCCGCCGACCGATGTCGAAGTTCGCGTTTTCTCTGGATCCCATTTGTCGATACAGGTCGAAACAGCGGTCGAATGCAGCGGAGGGCGGATCACAAAAAGGCGAATCGAAATCGCCGTCCTCGACCGCAAGTGCGCCGCGAGGTTTGAGAACCCGATGCATTTCAGCGAGCACTTGCTCCGGGAACTGAATGTGCATAAGCATAAACCGGCTGTAGACGAAATCGAATGACGATTCCTCGAGTCCGGTCTCGTACGCGCTTGCAGTGCGATATTCTATACCAGTATATTCCGGACGAGCAGAAAGTTCCCGCGCCGTCCCGATCTGCTCCGGGCTGATGTCGATACCGACGACGGACGCGCTTGCACCGACTTGTCGCGCGATCTCGCGCGTGATCATGCCCGTTCCGCAGCCGAACTCTGCGACCCGCATTCCCGCCGCCAAACCCGCGCGCTCAAGAAAGCGTAGGGTATCCTCCCCATGTACCTCATGGACTATCCGCAGGCGGTGTGCGCCTTCGCCTCCCGTCGCCAGCACATAACTTACTTGTTTGTTAGCTTGTTTGTGCTTCTCTTTCTGCATAAATGCCTCATCTATCAGATGGTATCACAATCACTTCGTTGATTGCAATTATCGTGTCCGAAGGACACCTGGCATGTAGTGCCCGTAGTGACGGACTTCAATCCGTTGAATCATGGCAGGCGTGAAGCTGCGAACATACTATTCCTCAGATGCTATACCTGCTCATCTTCGGTGTCATAGCAGGAGTAGAAATAAGGCGTGACCGCCTCGAACTCTGCGGCGCACGTATCGACCATTTTGTAGACCGGCAGAATGCCGAGCCTTTTTCGTAAAGCGCGAAACTGCATTTCGGGAAGCTCCGCGAAATCGGCGATCGTGCGATCGGCGAAACCATTACGCTTCGCCTCACGAAGCAGTCGCACGAGCAAGTGGTTGGACGATGCGCCTGCATTCTTCGCAGAGTTGGCTTCAGACGCCGGGTCGTCCGCCGCTCCTTTCGAGGTTTCCGATCCTATTTCTGCCACAAGTTCCGTTGGGGATTTCGCGAGTCGGGCGATCGCGGGACCGCTCAGTTTCAGTCGCGTTTCGATGCCCACAAGACCCTGCAGTCTACGCAGGAACCAGGGATCGATACCGCTCAGCGCGTTGATCTCCTCGACCATCATGCCGCGCCGAAAGCCTTCCGTGATCGCCCACAGTCGCTCATCGTTGGGCGTCTGGATCGCGTCCTCCAGCTGAACATCGCTCAGCAGGTGCGCGGTTTTGCTCGCCAATCCATAAATCCCAACTTCGAGCGAACGGATCGCTTTCATCAGTGCGGGCTCGAAAGCGCGGTCGATCGCCATCACCTCGCCTGTCGCTTTCATCTGCGTCGTGATCGTGCGGTCTGCAAGTGTGAACTTATCGAAAGGCCAGCGCGGTATCTTCATCACGCAGTAGTCGAGCGCTGGTTCGAAGCAGGCGAGAGTCTTCTTGGTGACGGCATTTTCGATCTCATCTAGGTGCAGCCCGCAGGCGATTTTGGCGGCGACGCGGGCGATCGGATAGCCAGTGGCTTTCGATGCGAGCGCGGAGGAGCGCGAAACGCGCGGGTTGACTTCGATTATAAAGTAGTTGAACGAGTGCGGATCGAGCGACATCTGCACATTGCAGCCGCCTTCAATGCCGAGCGCGCGAATGATCTTTAACGATGCCGTCCGCAGCATTTGATACTCTTTGTCCGAGAGCGTCTGTGAGGGAGCGATCACGATACTGTCGCCAGTGTGTACGCCCATCGGGTCGAAGTTTTCCATATTACACACAGTGATCGCGGTGTCGTTGGCATCGCGCATCACCTCGTATTCGATCTCTTTCCAGCCCGCCAGATAACGCTCGACCATTACCTGGTGCCGCATCGAAAGAGCGAGTCCGCCACGGGCGATCGTATACAACTGCTCGACATTGTGCGCGATGCCGCCACCCGTTCCGCCGAGCGTGTAGGCAGGACGTACAATTAGCGGCCATATCCCCGAAGCGGCCGGTTCGGCAAGATGTGCCTCTTCCGTAATGATCCACGACTCGGGAACGGGTTCGCCGATCTCGTGCATCAGGTCACGGAACGCCTCTCGATCTTCCGCTTTTTTGATCGACTCGAGCGGTGTGCCAAGGAGTTTGACATTATATTTCTCCAGGACGCCCGCTTCGGCTAGCAGTGTCGCTAAATTCAGTCCCGTCTGTCCACCGAGTGTCGGCAGCAGACCGTCGGGACGCTCGCGTTCGATGATACGGGTGGCGAATTCTACATTGAGCGGTTCGATATAAACGCGATCGGCGATCTCTGTGTCCGTCATAATCGTCGCCGGGTTGGAGTTCATCAAGACGACGGAGACGCCCTCTTCCCGCAGCGATCGGCAGGCCTGGGTTCCGGCATAGTCGAACTCGGCAGCCTGCCCGATAATTATCGGACCCGAACCGATCACCATCACTTTTTTGATACTCTCATTTTTCGGCATAAGTTTGTTTTTCGACTGCATACACGCCGACGGGCAGATGTACGATACGCGGGAAAATAGCGATCCGGTGTTTCGGTTCCACCAGGAGCGGATAGTGCTTTTGCCACCAGAATTCTTTCCATTTCGTGGCAGCAGGCGGTGGTGAGACGTCATCTAAAATGACGATATATCGCGGGGCATCGGCATATTTTTCGATGATTCGATCGTCGTTGCACAGCCCTGGTATTACATTGACCGCACGCAGACGATTGTTCAAACATAATCCCGGCGCGACATCGCCGATCAGTACGCTGTTTGCGGGCAGGTTCGCCGCCAGCCATGTATCAGCATCACGCTGCCGATATGTCAGGTGCAGCAGCCAATCCCCCAGCCAGTAGAAGTTGAACGCAAACCAACAGGCAAGAAGGATCGCTGGAAGTCGGCTGAGAGCGCTCATTCGAGTCAGCGTACGCTGACCGGCTGCTTCGCTTCGCTGCCTCTGGAGCATTGCAGGCAGCCGCAGGGAAATCAGGGCGCTCAGTGCAACCAGAGCTGCCAGCAGAATGTCGTCGATGACCGATTTATGATGCCAGACAGTCACACATAGATGATAGGTGAAGAACATCATGAGCAATGTGCGGCGGCGATTATGGATCAGCAATGCCCGACCGATTGCCGGCAGTTTGCACAATGCGAGTGCGGATACTGCCATCATCGCCGGATAGACAAGCACATAGTATCTGTCTGGCGCGTAGCTGATTACGGCAAAGAAAGCGCCATAAATTACAATCCAAAGTGTGAGGAACCGCTCGAGAAGTCGACCGTTCGTCTCTGCAGTTCTCTTTCGTAGATCAGTGGTTTGCAGTAAAGATGTTTTTCTGAAACTAAATGTGAGCCAGATCAAAACGAGCGCGAACTGGATGGGCTGGTGTCTGAACAGATAGGGTGAAAAGCCCCGATCGTCTCCGAAGAAACCGCGCAGCAGGTTGATCCCTAATTGCCGCAGACTGCTCGGTATCAACTGGTGGTGAATGTAGTAGTCGTTGACGCGGGCTAGTTCCGCATGATGCGGCAGGTACCACGCGAGCAGATAGACCAGTCCCGCCACTGTCAAACCAAGACCAATTGCGAACGCCTGAACACTTGTGATGCAACTGATCTCTGATCGACTTTGAGATAAATGCCGTACGTCCCATGCCTGCCACAATAGCGTTCCCAGCACTGCAACTACGAGCAGTCCGCTCAGCCCGCGCACGCCATATGCGACAGCCAGCAGCACTCCACACGCGACCAGCCAGCCGTGCTTTGCGCTTGTTTTGCTCCGTTTCGCTTCGGGATTTTCGTGGAAATCGACTGGTGTTTCGAAAGCCCGAACGAGACAGTAGAAGACTGCGGTCATTGGGAGCGCGGCGGGCGTGTCCATCAGGGCAAGCCGACTGTACAGTAGATTCGCATGATCGAACCCGAGCAGCACAACGCCGATCCAGGCAGGGACTGAGCCGAAGGCGCGACGCATAGCGCAAAAGAAAACGAGCAGTGTCAGCAGTCCGGTAACGACCGAAATCGACCGGGTCTGTATCGCGCCGACGCCGAACAGATGAAAAACCCCGATCTGACAGCAATGCAGAACCGGCATGATTAGATCGTTACGAAACGTGTCGCGCGGATCGGGCTGTGCGCTGCCGAGGAGGACGACATTCCGTGCGTTGTGACAGTAGAAGCCTTCGTCCGTCAGCAGCGCACTGCTCCACGATAGGCGGCTGTAGGCGTCGGAGCCAAGGCAAACGATACGCAGACCGACCACAGCAATCAAAAAAAAGAGCAGGCACAGCCAACGCCCGTAACCGGCGCCTGTCGAATGCAATGGAACTGCGGCTACCTGTCGTTCCTCACCGATTGCGTCGTTATCTGCCAGAAGCGCTTCCATCCTTTTTCGTCTCGATTTTGTCGTGGAACATCACTGCCGTGAACCTGCCGATGATCGCGCCACGCTTGAGCGTCCCCCAGAAGCGCCCATCGTCGCTGTTGTTCCGATTGTCACCCAGCAGGAAGAATTCGCCCTCCGGTATTTTGAGAGGAGTATCGGCTGCGTAAGAATAGAACGATCCTACTGTCTCATCGGCCGGAATGGTAGCGTAGGGCTCCTCAATAGTTTTGCCATTGATCGTGACCTTACCGCTAACAATCTGCACTGTTTCTCCTGGAAGCCCGACGATTCGCTTGATCAGAATTTCGTCTCGTGGCGTATCCGCGCTGCCAGATTGCCCGCCAGCCGAGTGACGCGGCAAGGGAAGAGTTTCCTGGTTACTGCTCCCAGGGAGCCTGAAGACGACTATGTCGCCGCGCTCAGGCATTTTGCCGAAGGGATAGGCAATCATACTGCGCATCGTCATAATATGATCGCCGGGTTTGAGGGTCGGCAGCATCGACTCGGAGGGTATATAGTTGAACGTAAACGTGACAAGGATCGAGAGCAGAACCAGCAGAATCGGCACCGAAATCATCATCTGCAGTTTGCCGAATCGGCGGCGCGATTTCGGTGCGACGACAACGGGGTCGTCTGTCCGTGAAGAAACTTTGAATACAGTCATCCTTTAGCCTTTGTATCGGCACACCGCAGTAGTTCAGAGTTTCATCTGCTCACGTCATCGCTCATAGTGAAGATCGTTTTCGATTATTTCTGGTATGTCTGGTCGATCATTTCGATAAACTCGCGAAAGAAATGCGAACTGTCTTCTGGCCCGGGGGATGCTTCAGGATGATATTGTATGGAGAAGATCGGGAGTTCACGGTGGCGGAGACCCTCGACAGTTCCATCATTCAAGTTGACGTGCGCGACCTCCATTCCGTTCTGTAGTTTGTCTGGATCGACGGAATACCCGTGATTTTGCGAGGTGATCGTCACTTTACCGGTACGCAGGTCTTTGACAGGATGATTCGCCCCCCGATGCCCGAACTTCAGTTTGTAGGTATCCGAACCGAACGCATATCCGAGCAGTTGATTGCCCAGACAAACGCCCATGATCGGCACTTTTCCGACCAGTGTACGCACAGTTTCGACGACATAGCCCAGATGCGCGGGGTCGCCGGGTCCTGGCGAGAGCATCACGCCGTCCGGTTTGCTCTCGAGCATCTCGTCCGCCGTTGCCGTACAGGGGAAAACAGTCGTTTCGCAGCCGAGTGCGGAAAGGCTGCGTATGATATTGTACTTCACACCGCAGTCGAGCAGTGCGATTCGGTATTTCGGCGCTTCAGAAGCACTCGATTCGTCGTCTTCAGCCTGTGGAGCTTCGGAATGCGCTCGCCAGCGGTAGCTTTTTTCTGTCGTCACCCATTTATTGAAATCGATTGTGCCGTAATCGGGAGCGGCTTCGAGTCGCGACAGACTTTCGGCAGGGCTTTCATTCGATGAGATCGTTCCCATCATCACGCCGCGGACGCGCAGAGCGCGGGTTAGGGCGCGGGTGTCGATACCTTTGATTCCGACGATACCACGTTCACGCAGGAAGGAGTCGAGTGTCTGGGCAGAGCGCCAGTTGCTCGGCATGTCGTCCACTTCTCGCACGACGAAACCCTGAACCTGTACGCGTCTCGACTCGAAGTCATTGAGGTTGATACCATAGTTACCGATCAGCGGATAAGTGAGGGTGACGATCTGTCCGGCGTACGAGGGATCGGTAAGTATCTCCTGATAGCCGGTCATTCCGGTATTAAAAACCACTTCGCCTTCGGTGCGCCCGATTGCGCCGAAAGCTTCACCCTCGAAAAGTGTCCCATCGCTCAGTACAAGATGTGCTTTCATAAATTATCCAGGTTTCACTCCACGATGCACAATGCCAGCCCTCGCGCCCCATTGTGAGGAAGCTAACCACCCCCCACCACCCCTTCGCAAGGAGGGGGAGAGAATACACGCACCGTCAGCTTTTGTTTTGACACGGGGGTTGAAACCCCGGTCTAGAGATGCGAAGCCCGCCTTCGCTGGTTGAGAACGGACGGGGCACGACTTACGCATTTAGCATCGCGTCCGAAGGACGCCGGGTGGATCAAAAACAGAGCACATTCAAAGCGCAGCCGAATGTGCTTCTGCTGCCAGTCGGATCGGGGTTTTAACCCTGGGAATGCGGAACGCCAGACCGGGGTTTCAACCCTGGGAGCGAATGCACCAACCCCCAACCCCCTCCTTGAAAAAAAGCAAAGGAGGGAGAGAGGATACAGGGAGCCACGACTTTCAGCTCAGGTGCAAGAGCAAGCAAACAAAAAAACAATGGAGGAGTAGCCGCGAACTATCCGATCGCTTCTGCGCCATAAAGACATGCACCGCCCACGAAGGTAGCTGCTACCTGCACCGCATCCCATTCGGACATCGGGGTCGTCAACGGGTCGGCGGAGAGCAGTGTAAAGTCAGCCCACTTACCTACTTCGATCGAACCTCGCACACGATCGGTGCGCGTCGCGAACGAAGGTGTCACGGTATAGCCAGCAAGCGCAGTTTCGACCGGTATACATTCGTCGGCATTCAAGACCCTTCCAGAGCTGGGTTTGCGTTCGACAGCGGCGCGTATTCCATCAAGAGGCGCACCTGGAACAACCGGGCAGTCGGAACTGAACGCCTGCGCGACATTTTGCGCGTCGAGTGTAGCGTAGGGCGAAAGTCGATTGGTCCGCTCTTCGCCGAGTGCAGTTATGTAGGCATCCCCGAGATTGGATAAAAACTCCGGCTGCCCGATGCTCCAGATATTTTGACGGCGGAGGCGAGCGATCAGGTCACGGTCGAGCAGCATACAGTGTTCTATACGGTGCCCCGGTTTAGAGCGCGTACGCAGTCTTTGTGCCTCCGCATAGGCGCTCAGTACCAGATCGATTGCACGGTCACCGATCGCGTGTGTAGCGATCTGCCAGCCTGCGTTGTGCGCCAATCGTATGTACTCACGCAGCTCTTCCGGCGGATGCAGCGGAATGCCGAAGTTGTCCGGCGCTCCCTCACTTCCTATAATTTTTTCGAATGGTTTGTTCAGCCAGCAGGTGCGTGTCGTGATCGCGCCGTCGGAAAAAAGCTTCGCCTGCCCGACATGGTAGCGGTGCCAGTTGAAACCGATCCCGCCCGGCTGCAGGTCATCGGGCGTCGGAACTTCACCCTCGCCGACTCCCGACATGACTTCCGACCAGCCGACCATACTGTTGACGCGCACTGTAAGAAGGTCGCGAAGCATCGCTTTCTGATAGAGTTCTATTTCTTGCGGAGCTGTGTTCGCGTCCGACGCGCTGGTAATTCCGCGCTCCAGCAAATACCCGTTGGCGCGTCCGAGCGCGTCGAGCGACTCCGCTTCTGAGAGTGCCGGAATAATCCGATCGAGATCGTTCCATGAGGCGGTTTCGAGCAGAAGTCCGGTCGGCTGACCGTGTCCATCACGCGCGATTTCGCCGCCTGCCGGATCAGGTGTCGATTCCGTGATACCGAGCCGTTCGAGCGCGAGACTGTTGACGACGGCAGCATGACCGGAGGTATGGACGATACGAACCGGCACGTTTGTCGAAACAAGGTCGAGATCGTGCCGCGTCAAATGCTGCCCGCTCGTCAGTTTGTTCTGGTCGTATCGATTGCCCTGGATACAGGAATCATCGGGCCGGGCTGCCAGCCGCTCACGAAGGAGGCGGATGATATCGTCTTTATCGCGAACCGGAGGCGACGATAAATCAACATTGCCGAGGTTCTTTCCGAGCCACATCAGATGCAGGTGACAGTCGAAAAATCCGGGTATCAGCGTGCGTCCGTTCAAATTGGTGCACAGCGTTTTTGCTTTGGCGAGGTTCAGCACATCGCTATCGCTGCCGACTGCTACGATCCGTCCGTCGCGTCCGACAGCCACCGCCTGTGCATTTTGCACCTCGCCGACGCTCATCGTCAGCACGTTTCCGTTATAGAGTATCTGTGTTACATCGTTCGTTTTCATCTTTTATGATACAAATTTTATGATACGAAATTGATCCAGACTCAAAGCCGAATTACTTGCCCTGCGACGATCGTGAAGTCGGCTTTGCCTTGCACGGTCATGCTGTGGAACGGCGTATTCTTCGATTTGGACTGTACCGCATTCCGGTCGACTGTCCACTCTTTTTCGAGATCGAATATGGCGACATCTGCGAGCGCGCCTGATTTGAGGGTCCCCGTTCCCTCGGGCAACCCAATGGTTCGTGCGGGGATACAGGTCATCTTTGCGATTGCGTCGGACAGGTCGAGAATGCCTGGCTTGACGAGATGGGTGTAGGTCAGCGCAAAAGATGTTTCGAGCCCGATGATGCCAAACGGCGCGGCGTCGAACTCGACCTCTTTTTCGTAGCCCGCGTGCGGCGCATGATCGGTCACGATACAGTCGATCGTTCCGTCCGCCAGCCCGCGCTTTACGGCTTCACAGTCTGCGACGGTACGGAGCGGAGGATTCATTTTCGCGTCGGTGTCATAGCCCATACAGGCTTCATCAGTCAGCGCCCAGTGGTGCGGACACGCTTCACCGGTGACATTGATTCCGCCGGCTTTGGCGCGGCGCAGCAGTTCCACAGTTCCTGCAGTGGAGATGTGGAGCAGATGCAGGCGGCAGCCCGTCAACTGCGCCAGCATGATATTGCGCGCGACAGCGATATCTTCGGCGATGCGCGGCATTCCGGCGATGCCCATTACGGTCGCCGTGTAGCCCTCATTCATCGCGCCTTTTTCCGTGAGATGCTTGTCTTCGTTATGGGTCATGAAAACGAGACCCAGCATCGCGCAGTACTCCATCACACGACGCACTGTCTCCGCATTTTGCAGTGGGTAGGCGTCATCGGAAATAGCGATCGCGCCGGACGCTTTCAACTCAGCCATTTCGGTCAGTTGATCGCCCTGCATCGCCTGCGTTGCCGCGCCGATCGGATGCACGTGGGCGCTGCCGACCTGCGCTGTGCGCTCTAATATCTGACGCACAACTGCCGCGGTATCGATTGCCGGAACGGTGTTCGGCATACAGCAGACGCGCGTGAAGCCTCCTGCTGCCGCAGCTTTTGTACCAGTTTCGAGGTCTTCCTTGTACTCCTGCCCCGGTTCGCGCAGGTGAACATGGATGTCGATTAGCCCCGGCGTGACGAGTTTGCCACGTACATCGATCGTTTCCGACTCCACTGTAGACTGCGTGTTCGTGTTTCGGGCTGCTTCGCCGACTGCGAAAATGCCGACGATGTGATCGTCTTCGATCAGCAAATCGCCGAGACGGTCGATATTTTGGGACGGGTCGAGTATCCGTCCACCGGTCAGTATCTTTCTCAAACGCTTCTCCTGCATCATCTCAGGGTTGGATTCGCTATAACTGTTTAGCCCGTGTACCTTCACGGTTAGCCCGTGTACCTTCACGGATGCAAAAGCTAACGAGAAGTGTGTTCTCCCCACCTACTTTTCTTTCTATTCTATTTCTTTCTATTTTTTTTCTTTCTATTCTAAAGAAAAGGAGGACGCCGGAGGTGAATAGTGACGATTCGCTTATGCCTCGACACTGCCAGAACTCGACGCGCCCATCAGCATATAGAGCGCTGCCATGCGGATCGCGACTCCGTTCGTGACCTGCTCTTCGATCGCGGAACGTATGCCTCCAACGCCGTCGGCAACGTCGGCAGAAATCTCGATACCCCGGTTCATCGGACCCGGATGCAGGACGAGAACGTCCGGCTTTGCCGCTTTGAGGCTGTGAGGCGTAATGCCGAACAGCCGACTGTATTCACGAAGGCTCGGCAGCAGGCCGCGCTCCTGGCGTTCCGTCTGCAGCCGCAGCACATTCACGACATCTGCGCCTTCGATACCCGTGCGGAGATCGTCGAACACCTCGACCGGAAGCTGATCGGCGTCGGGCGGGAGCAGAGTCCGCGGACCAACGAGCCGCACTTTCGCGCCCATCTTCGTCAGTCCCCAGAGGTTGGAACGCGCCACACGGCTGTGGGCGATGTCGCCGACGATCGCAACCGTAAGACCGGCAATATCCTGTTTGTGCTGGCGTATCGTCAGCAGGTCGAGCAGTCCCTGCGTCGGGTGTTCATGACGTCCATCGCCCGCATTGATGATCGGTATGCCCAGATGATTTGCAGCGAACTCCGGTGTACCGGAGCATGGGTGGCGCATCACGATGCAGTCGGCGCGGAGCGCCTGCAGCGTCAGTAAGGTGTCCTTGAGGCTCTCACCTTTGACAACCGAAGACTGCGCGACGGAAATATTGATCGCTTCCGCGCTCATGATTTTCGCTGCCATCTCGAAGGACGTGCGTGTGCGAGTCGAGTTTTCATAGAACAGCGTGATCATCGCTCGCCCGCGCAGCGTCGGCACTTTTTTGATCGGACGCGCCACTATTTCCCTGAACGCGGTCGCCGTGTCGAGCAAATAGCGGATATCGTCGACGCTGGTTTCTCGCAGAGTCAGCAGGTGCTTCATCTCTTCACTGACCTCTTCTCTTCACCGACCTCTTCGTGAGCAAGTCACATATCGGCAGGCAGACCGAATCGAAGCGTATTTACTGGGCGGAACTTGTGCTCGAAGTCTTCATTGCTGCGTTCACATCTGTGCTTTCGACTCTTTTTTCGACTGTTTGTAGATCGTAACCCGGTCTTCACCATCGGCTTCAAGCAGATGCACCTGGACGTGTTCATGCCGCGCAGTCGGGATATTTTTGCCAACGTAATCGGGTCGGATCGGCAGTTCGCGGTGACCGCGGTCGAGCAGAACGGCGAGTTGTATCGACTCGGGTCGCCCCAGATCGAGCAGCGCTGAAATTGCGGCGCGGACAGTGCGCCCGGTAAAGAGAACGTCATCCAGAAGTATGACTTTTTTGCCAGTCACATCGAATGGGATTGCGCTCGGCGTAATCGCAGGATGCAGATTCGGATTGTCCGAAAAGTCGTCGCGATACAGCCCGATGTCAAGCTTTCCAACGGGAACTTTGACACTTTCGATCGTTTCGAGCAGTTTCGCAAGCCGTTCGGCAAGCGGAACGCCGCGCGTCAGAATGCCCACAAGAGCGATTTTACCCACGCCATCGTTTTTCTCGACGATTTCGTGCGCGATTCTTGTCAGACCTCGCCGGATATCATCCGAGTTCATTAATTCAACGGCTGGTTCAGTCATCTGCCGGTTTTTGGTCCTCTTCTCGACCCTCTTTTCGATTCTCAGAGCGTCTGACAACACATTCGACCACTCACAAAAAAACCTCTCCGTGCCTGTGAGAAGGATTGCGGTAGAGGTGCGAGACATAACTATCCAGCTGTGCCCGGGAAAACGAGCAAACGGAAGGTGTTGTTCTCGTCCCTTGCAAGCCTCTCTGGACTCCCTTAAAAGGTACGATCATATGATGATTGAATTGTTATCGAATACTGACTAGACTCTAGCATACGGAGAATGAAAATGTCAATATGGAGATGAATATTTGTCGCACTCAAAAATTGTCGAGCAGGGATACGAACGGATCGTCCTGTGGGAACACGTTGGCGAGCGATGTCACAGCCTGGTCGCTTCCTGACTTAAACCATCCGAGGCGATAGGCGTCTGCCGCGCCATAATATCCGGCAAGAACCTGTGTCCATGCCGCCGAGTCGCCTGTTATCACAGGAATTGGGCTGTCTATCGCTTGCTTCGACTGATCGGTGAGAACGGTCTCATCTTTGCAGGAAGCACCGATTAGAACACGATCATTTCCCTTTTCGGTGTCGATGAGTTCTGAAATAACGGGCGACGACAAAGCTGGAATCACTGCATTTCCCGCAGTGAGTTTGCCGATTACATCTCGAAAATCGAGTACCGTCAGCATGAATTCTTTGTCGTTTGCAGCCGCGAGTTCATCCTCTTCTATCTTTTTTATTCCTTCCATATCGCTAACGGCGCGGAATCTAGCGCTGCCTTCTCGATCGGTGACAAGGCTGAATTGTTCCGCTTCAGAATGGACGAGACAGTAGTTCAGCAGAGCGGAGTAAGCGGTATCTGACGCAGCCTCGATCTCGAGAATACGCGCTATCAGCGGCGTACGGGTATCGCTGGCGATCGAGGTGTATTGTCTCAATACGAACTCATAGACCAGATATCCGACGATCGCACCCGACAATTCGGCAACGATAATTCGTTTGGTAGTAGAAAAGATGCTCTGCCATTTCCCGGCGCTGCGGACAAGTGCAACGGCCTTCGTATGGCTTGATTCCCAATGCATATCCTCAAGTGTCTTTAAATCGGTCTCATTTGCCATCCGTACGGGAATGTCGTTTGTCGAGACGAGGTTTTTGGTGCAGGAAAATGTGGTGGTTTGAGTTCTGGAAACGGCTGCGAAACCGAACTTTCGGTAGTATGGTGATGCGACGGGAAACAGCCCGGCGAACGCATATCCCTGATCCCGGCAGTAGGCGAGCGTGTTCCGCAACAGGAGTGAGGCGCAGCCCTGTCCCTGTTTATCGGGACGGGTGGCAACTCCGGCAATTCCGGCGGTACGAAACGACACTCCGCGCACTCTGCAGTAGGCGGGTATAATTGTCAGGCAGGACACGATTTTTCCGTCCTCGCGCATGACTCGTTTGTTATCCAGGAGTGAGTTCGTATCTGCCAGGAAGATCGGCAGCGCAGCCTCGAATGGCATCTGGAATGCCAGGCATAATACGCGAAGCATATCTTCCAGTTCGTCTTCTCGCACAGCACTAATGTTGATATCGTTCACTGATTCGATTATCCAGCCAACTTCCACGAGAATATTTCAAGCGCCTCTGATAACAGTGTACCAGAGCAATCCCGACTCGCTCTAATCCGTCGGAGTTGGTGAATCGGACTCAGTGATTAGGATATACCAGATAAGAACTGAGAGGTAGGTATGAGCCAGACGATTTATCAGGTGGACGCCTTCACGGATAAGCCCTTCAAGGGCAATCCAGCGGCTGTCTGTATCCTGTCCAAAACAATGCCAGACTGGTGGATGCAGTCGATAGCGGCGGAAATGAACCTCGCCGAGACGGCTTTCCTGCTCAAACAGGAAGACGGCTATGGTCTGCGCTGGTTCACCCCGACGGTCGAGGTCGACTTGTGCGGTCACGCTACGCTTGCAGCCGCACATATTTTGTGGGAAACGGAGCAGCTGGGTAAGAATCAGATTGCGCGATTTTGGACGCGAAGCGGGCTTCTCAGCGGTGCAATCAGTGAGGATACGATCGAACTGGACTTTCCCGCCGAGCCGGCAATCGAGACGGCTGCACCGGAATTTCTGATCGAGGCGCTGAACGTTTCGCCACTGTATGTCGGCAGGAACAGGTTCGATTATATAGTCGAGATCGATTCGCCAGCCACACTGCGCGCCCTTACCCCGAATATGTCGCTCTTGAAACGCGTCGAATCGCGTGGCGTAATAATCACCTGTCGCAGCAGCGATCCGCGCTGCCATTTCCAATCACGCTTTTTTGCGCCCGCTTGCGGCGTCGATGAAGACCCCGTCACCGGCTCTGCCCACTGCTGTCTCGGACCTTACTGGGGACCCAAATTCGGTATCACTCAGGTAACAGGCTACCAGGCATCTGCTCGCGGCGGATACGTGACCGTCCGTCTGGAGGACAGGCTTAGCGGCAATCGTGTACACCTTGGTGGCAAGGCAGTAACCGTGCTGATTGGCGAATTGACGACTGCCGCACTGTGATAGTTCTGCCTGTGCGTTAGTCTCCATCGACTGAGCGCGAGCGTCTCGCTCTTGACAAGGAACGCTCGTCGTGATACAATATTTATGCTTCGCTGATTCATTTCTCGTTCGCTGTTCAGGTATTTAATGTCGGTCGAAGTTTGTGTGCTATGGCGATTATAGCTCAGCTGGTTAGAGCGCCTCTCTGTGGAAGAGGAGGTCGCCGGTTCAAGTCCGGTTAGTCGCCCTTTGCCTTGATGTCAATGGTTAGAGTCTACTGCTCTAACGCCCCACACCCCACCCCTGATCAGTGCTCTACCTATTCACGGTGGTGTCAAATAGTTACTCTGCAAGAACCGTGCCAACCGGAACGCATTTCGCAACTATCTTGAAAATAGTCCATCGACCGGCAAAGAGACGTTTCTTTGCCGGTCTTTTCATGTCTGCTGCTTTCATGCCCTCCATGCCCCGCGACGCCAGCAGGCTCTGCACCATACCGGGGAATACTTCGCCCGCAGTTTCGCTCCGTAGTCGGGGAGAACCGCTTTTGCGGGTTCTCCCACACAGGCGACGCACAACGCTGCTTCGATCCGCAGGTATTCCGTCAATCCACCTCGACACACCTCCAGACCGGTCTCTTCGTCTGCGCTCAGGCTGCCTGCCGGATCGGCATAACGGAACACACCTTCGCACAGCTTGAACAGAACCCCGCACTGGGTCAAACCATCAAGGATTGCGGCAAGGTT
>Ga0123337_10004036_pt1 | contig 15137 bp, 10 predicted proteins | sample frozenSSSSmetaG_FD_89792 | JGI IMG/M metagenome (GOLD analysis project Ga0123337, IMG submission 89792) | Glacier valley bacterial and archeal communities from Borup Fiord, Nunavut, Canada, to study Microbial Dark Matter (Phase II) -... | ecosystem: Environmental > Aquatic > Freshwater > Ice >... | reverse complement strand
GAGGCGCAGGGCGGGTTCGGCGCGGGTGGTTTCCCAGCCGGGGGGCAACTCGTCCAGCGCAGCGAGAGCGGCGGCGGTATCGCGCGTGGGCGGCACGAGCCAGGAGGGCCGCGGGTTCATGAGGAGGAGGCCGATGGTATCGCCGGGGGATGAGTTGCCGATTTCGCGGCGGGTCCAGGATTTCAACTGAGACCAGCGCTCGCCGGCCTGAAGGCTGAAGGAGTTGTCGATGACGATGACGGAGGCGCGGGCGTAGGCGGGGGCGGGCTCGCCGAAGAACGGACGCGCGAAGGCGGCGGCGAGCATCGCGAGCGCGAGGCAGCGCAACGTGAGGACGAGGCGGCGGTAGAAATTCTGGCGGCGTTGGCGCGGCTGGTTGGGCGCGAGGAAACGCAGGGCGGGAAACGGCACGGTGCGGGTGACGCGGCGGCGCAGAAGATGAAGCGCGAGCGGGAGGACGATCGCGGCGCCGGCGAGGAGGAAATTGGGGCTGAGCCAGTTCATGGGTCAGCGTTGGCCGTCGCGGCGGGCGAGGCAGGCGCGGAGGGCATCGAGCGGAGGGGCGTCGGTGCGCAGTTCGAGGGCTTCGCAGCCGTAGTCGCGGCAGGTGGCGGTCACGGCGGCGCGGTGGGCGGTGAATTTGGCGCGGTAATCGCGGGCTTGGGCGGCGGGATCGAGGAGGATGTCGTCACCAGTTTCGATGTCGAAGAAGACGCTCGGGTCCTTGAAGTTGAAATCCACCTCGGCGGGGTCGGCGATTTGCAGGGCGATGAGATCGTGGCGTTCGTGACGCAGACGTTGGATGACCGGCGTGAGCGCGGACGGGTCTTCGTAGAAATCACTGGCGACGACGAAGAGGCAGCGGCACGGGGCGATCTCCAGAACGGTGTGCAGGGCGCGGGCGAGGTTGGTGGTCCGACCGGTCTGAGGTTTGTCGAGGAGGCCCCAGACGGTTTGCAGGCGGACAGGAGAACGAGAAGGCGGGAGCCATTCCGCGAGATCGTCGGAGATCAGGCCGGCGCCGCAGGCGTCGCGCTGGCGGCGGACGAGGAGGGCGAGAGCGCCGAGGAGGGCGCGGGCGTAGTCGAGCTTGCTCAGCGAACCCTGGTTGCTGGCGTAAGACATCGAGGTGGAAACATCGAGGAGGAGGACGACGCGCAGGGGGGTTTCCTCGTGGGCTTCGCGCAGGTGGAGGCGGTCGGTGCGCGCGTAGAGGCGCCAGTCCACGCGGCGGAGATCGTCACCCATCTGGTAGTCGCGGTAGTCGGCGAATTCGATGCTCGCGCCCTTCCGCCGGCTGGCGTGGCCGCCGATGCCGAGGACGTCGGCGAGGCGGCGGGCGCGGAGCGGGAGTTTTCCGAGCGCGGCCAGCTCCGCCATGTCGAGCGGTTGCACGGGCGGCGGGTGGTAGCCGATGCGCCGGGGAAGGGGCAAGGGCGGCGGGCCGGGCGGGAGGCCGGAGGCGGATCGATTGATGATGGCCATGGCGGCGCGGCTCAGACTTTCACGGCCTTGAGGATGTCGGCGATGATGGCGTCGGCGGTGAGGCCGTCGGCCTCGGCGCGGTAGTTGAGGATGAGGCGGTGGCGCAGGACGATGTTGGCGGCAGCGGCGACATCCTCGGCGGCGCAGTTGAGGCGTCCGTCGAGGGCGGCGGCGGCTTTCGCGCCGAGGGCGAGGGCCTGCGAGGCGCGGGGACCGGCGCCCCACTGGACGCAGCGTTTCACGGAGGAGGGTGCTAGGGCATTGTCGGGGCGCGTGGCGTGGACGAGGCGCACGGCATACTCGGCGACGCTGGCGGGCACGTGGACGCGGCGGACGGCGCGTTGGAGGCCCAGGAGCGTGTCGGCGGTGCAGATTTTTTCCAGGGCGGCGGGCGGGGCGCCGGTGGTTGATTGGAGGATACGCACCTCGTCGGCCGCGCTCGGATAGCCGACGTGGAGGCAGAACAGGAATCTATCGAGCTGCGCCTCGGGGAGCGGGTAGGTGCCTTCTTGCTCGATGGGATTTTGGGTCGCGAGGACGAAGAACGGCGCGGGCAGGTCGCGGGTGCGGCCGGCGACGGTGACGCGGCGTTCCTGCATGGCTTCGAGCAGGGCGGACTGGGTTTTCGCGGGGGCGCGGTTGATTTCGTCGGCGAGGAGGAGCTGGGTGAAGACGGGGCCGGCGATGAAGCGAAACTCGCGTTTGCCGTGGTCGTTTTCCTCGATGATCTCGGAGCCGGTGACGTCGCTCGGCATGAGGTCGGGGGTGAACTGGATGCGGTTGAACGAGAGATCAATCGCCTCGGAGAGGGTTTTGACGATGAGCGTCTTGGCGAGGCCGGGGACGCCGATCATGAGGCAGTGGCCTTGCGCGAGGAGACCGAGGAAGAGATGCCGCAGCACCTCCTCCTGGCCGACGATGCGTTTGGAGAGTTCACCTTGCAGGCGGGCGTAGAGGGCCGGCACGTCGCGGAGCAGGGCGACATCGGCTTCGTCGTTGGAGGGAGGCGTGGAGGGAGCGGTCATGATAGAAAGTTTAAGGTTCGAGGAGGGAAAATAAGGTGGATGCGTGCAGGTGTCCGGGAATCTCGTAGCCTTTGGAGATGTTTTGACGGTCCCCGCGATAAATTGTCCAAGTGCGACCTTCATCCCACCACAGTTCTTGTGAGTGTTGTGCAATGCGGGCGCGGAAAAATTCCAGACCTGGAACGAGCCAGCGTGGCCGGTTCTGGCTGATCGTGTCGGCTTGGCCGGCGAGTTCGATCGTGGCGATGAACGGCGCGCTCGCGTCGTAGGGATCGCTGGTCGTCACTTGTTTAACGGGGCCGACGCGCCATGAAAGAAGACTGTGGATATGCTCTGCGCGGACGCCCGCCGGCATTGAGACGAACATCCGGCGCAGCGTGACTTCGGCCGAGCCTTTGGCCGACAGACGCAGCATCCACGTGGAGGTCTTATCGTCGAAATGGTAGTCCTCGTGCCATTCGCTTTTGGTCTCCTGGGCGGCGGTAATTTCGTGGAAGGTCGCACCGCCCTGCGCGTCGAAGGCGAGCGCCTGCCGGCCGAGATCGCCGGGGGCGATGATGCCGAAGGGCACGAGGCGGTCGGTGGTGTCGAGCCAGAGGTCCCAGGGTTGTCCGTCGGCGACTGCGGCGGGGACGCGGGCGACGGCGTGGTTGAACTGCCAAGCGGGCCAGTCGGTGAAGGTGCGGTCGAAGCGGTTGACGAGCGCGAACTCCGCCGAGATGCCGAGCTTGCCGAGGACGGCGACGAGGAGGTTGGCCTTGTCCTTGCAGTCGCCGTAGCGCTGCTTCCAGACCTGCTCCGGCGTGCGCGGACGGAAGGCGCCGACGCCCAGCTCAACGGCGACGTAGCGCAGCGCCGCCACGCGTTCGTAGGCGGCGCGCAGGCGGCCGGCGCGGTCGGGATGAGCCTTGGCGATTTCCTCGGCGAGCGCGGCGACGGCGGGGCCGGTTTTATCGCTGCCGGTGGCGATGCGTTTATACCAAGCGGTGAAACCTTCCCATGAGGCGAGCGAACTGACGCCGACCCAGGGCGCGGTGGTTTTGACGGGTGGATCGCCAGCGCGGGGCTCGAAGGCGGGCACGTAGGCGAGCGTCCATTTGGACGTGCGGGTGCCGGCGGTTTCGGTCGCGGTCGTGGCCGGCAGGTTCGGCGCGAAGACGTGCCAGCGGGCGTCGGTCGGCGTGGTCACGCTGAGATGCAGGGCGCGCACGGGATAGCGTTCGGCAAGCAGCCATTCGTCGGAAAACTCGGGCATGTCGCCCGAGCTGTGACGTTCAACTGTCCACGCAGCCTCGATGATGCAGCCGGCGGTGACTTCGGGCAGCGGCAGAAACGGCGGGGCGGTGGGCGCGTCCTTGCGGCCCTTGGCGCGGGCATCGTCGGCCTCGTGGTTATCCTCGGCGCGGCGTTCGTCGTAAGAGCGCGGGTTGACGATCACCTGCGAGCCGTCGGGGGTGAGCACGCGCACGCCTTCGAGGCGAGTGGAGAGATCGGGCGGGTTGGACGGGAGGATGAGGGTGCCGAGATCGTCGAGGGATTCGCCGGTGAGCAGGTAGGCGCGGGTGCGGTGGCGTTCGATGACGGAGAAGTCGCGGCCGACGGTGAGATCGATATCGATGCGCAGGAAAATCGCGGCGTGGGCGTTGTCCTTGGCGGCGGCGCGGGCCTCGGCGATGAGCGCGCGGGTTTCGTCGGTGGCGGGGCGGCGCTCGATGTCGGTGTCGCCGGAGGGCTTGGGGATTTCGATGTCGGCGACGGAGAACGCGGGCGTCGGTCCCTTGCGTCCGTCGGCAGGTGCGGCGGCGGGCGCGGTGGCGGTCGTGAACGGCGCTTCGATGATTTTTCCGGCGGCGCGGTCGATGAGGCGGGCGTGTTCGCCTTGGGCGAGGGACTGGCTTTGGTAGAAGGCGTCAACGCGCTTGGCGGCGGAAGCGGCGAGTTCGGCGAACGTGGTCTGCGGCGCGGCGACGAGCGACTCGGCCCAGGCTTCGGCGAAGCGCGGTTCGTTGATCTCGCCGGAATCTGCGGTGGCGGCGACGGCGTCGACTTCGGGCAACGCGAGGAGTGGGGGGAGAAAGCCGCCGCTGGCGGTGGTCGCGACGACGACGTATTTATGGCCGGGCAGTGCTTTCACGGCGGAGGTCAGATCGGCGACGGTGAGGCGCGGGCCGGAGATTTGAAAACTGGGCTCACCGCCGCGCGCGCTCGCGGAGCCGAGAAGCACGAGCCAGGTTTCGTCGTTTGCGGCGGCGGGACCGGCCGTTGGTTTGAGCGCGGTGAGGATGGCATCGCGGCGGACGCGTTCGCCGGAAGCCCCCAGGGTGGTAATGGAATCGGCGGAGAAGCCGCGGGCCAGAAATCCTTCGCGCAGCGTTTGGGCGTTGGTGTCGAGGCGCGAGGCCTGGGTTTCACCGGCGGCGAGGCCTACGACGATGAAGGCGCGTGACGCGGCATGAGCGTGCACGGACAGCCCGAGAAGCAAAACCAACGAAACCAGCAGGAGGCGAAGCCGGATCATGGGGTGAGGGGGCGAAGGAAACGCAACCAGATGGAGTAAGCTCCGAAGCGGCAAGCGTTATTCAATAAAATGAGCATCCGACGCCGTTTGAAGCCAACGTCTTGGCCATGTTCGACGGGTTTCCTCAACAAAAACGGCGGCTCCGGAAAGGAGCCGCCGTGGAGCGGGCGAGCGGGTTGTCTATCGATTACCAGGTGTCGGTGCGGAATGGCACGGCGGGCAGGCCTTCCTGATTGAAGAGGCCGGCGAGCGGGGCGTTGCGCCAGGCATAGCGGACGGCGACGGGCTCGGTGACATCGGCGCTGGTGACGAGGACGGTGTCGTTGTCGATCTTGGCATCGGCGGGCTTGAAGACCTTGTCGGCGCCGGCGAGTTCGAAGCCGCCGAGGATGTTCTGCGGGGCGATCAGGTGGCCGTTGATGGACGTGAAGGTGACGCGGAAACCGGCGCCTTCGCGGGTGGCCTTGTCGAGGACCGGACCACTGTCGGTGATCTTTTGGCCGTAGTCGCGGGCGAGGGCGAGGCGGGCGAGGCGGCGGCCGACATCGCGTTTATCACGAGGGTGGATATCGCGCACGTTGCCAAGGTCGACGATGACAGCCTGACCGGTGGCGGGAAGGGCGAGGGTCTGCGTCTGGGATTCGCGGAGGAAGGCCCAGGCGGTGTCGGTGGGACTCTGGTAGTTGGCGAGCTGCACCCAATAGAAGGAGAAATCGCCCTGGGCAAAATCCTTCCGCCAGCCGGTGATCATGGCGGAGAAGAGGGCGCGGTATTCGCTGGCGCGGCCGGCGTTGGACTCGCCCTGATACCAGATGGCGCCGCGCAGGGCGTAGGGCACGAGCGGATTGATCATGCCGTTGTAGAGACCGGAAGGGGTGTTGGGGTGGCCTGGGCCTTGGGGGGAATTCCACGCGGAGGGAATCTTTTTGGTGAACGGCTGATTGGCGGCCTTGGCGGCGGCTTCTTCGGCTTTCAAGGCGGTGATGTTGGCGTCAAACGCGGCTTTTTTCTCGGGGTATTCGGCGAGGGCTTTGCTCCAGCGTTCCTGAACCTTGGCGGACTCGTCGGGGACGGTCTTGTAGGCGTCGGTGTCGATCCAGGATTCGACGGGCGTGCCGCCCCAGGAGCTGTGAATGATGCCGACGGGAACCTTGAGAACGGTGTAGAGATCGAGGGCGAAGAAGTAGCCGACGGCGGTGAAGCCTCCGGTGGTGTCGGCGGCGGCTACCTGCCACTTGCCGGCGGCGGTGGTGAGCGGGGTGTCGGAAACCTTCTTCTGAATCTGGATTTGGCGGATCAGCGGAAAATTTGCCGAGGCGGGGACATCGATGGCGGCGTCGTAGGTGTTTTTGACGACGAATTCCATGTTGGACTGGCCGGAGGCGAGCCAGACCTCGCCGACAACGATGTTGGCCAGGGTGATGGTGTTGTTGCCCTTGATGACGAGGTCGGAGGGCGTGGAGTTGGCGGGCTGGGCGGGGAGATCGACGCGCCACTTGCCGGCGGCATCGGCGGTGGTGGAAACCGCCTGGCCGGCGAAGGCGACGGAGACCTTTTCTCCGGCGGAGGCGGTGCCCCAGATGGGGACGGGCTTGTCGCGTTGGAGCACGGCGTTGTCCGTAAACAACGCTGCGGGGATGACGTCGGCGCGAAGGGTCGCGCCGAGGCACACGAGTGCCAGGCAAATCAGGGTATTACGCATGGGATGGTGATTCATGTCCGCCGGCGCGCGTGGTGCAAACGCGTTTTGAATGCGTTCGCCGGGGCGGGCATCGGTTGTTGCGAATAACGTGTGGGCAAGTTTGAGGAACTTCCGTTTGCGTTCGGGTTGGACGCGGGCGATTTTTCGCGTGTCATGACCGACTCATGCAAGCAGACCCCTTCACCGGACGACCGACCTGCATCCAAGGCGGACGGCTCCCGTCAGACGAAGAAAGACGCGCGCTTCAACACGATCACGGGCGAAGACTGGAAGCGCTCGCTCGTTTCGGCGCGGCAGCGGCGCGCGTCGGCATCGGAACGGATCCGGACGATGACCTCGTCCTCTGGGACGCCGACGAAGTAGGCCTGCTGGCGGGGGCCGATCCTCTCTGGCACGAACTCAACGAGGCGGCACGCGAGTTCCGCGAATGGCTGCCGATCATCTCGTTGGAGGACTTTGGTTTTCCGGAGCACGTGGAGGATTTGCTGGCGGAGTGCGGTCCGCGTCTGCGGCCGATCAGCAGCGGCGTGGAGGCGACGGCGTTCGAGGCGGAGGACCATTCGATCTATAAGTTTTTCATGCCGCGTGACAGCGGGCACATCGGCGGGACGTTTGAATTTCGGCGCGGCGAGGAGGTGGCGTTGCTGGCGGAGGCTTCGGACGGGAGTTACCGCGCGATGCTGGAAAAATTCGATCTCATCGTGCGGCTCGATGGCATGCCGACGGAGGTGATCGGAGTGACGAAGAACGAAGGCGTGCTGGTGACGAAGCAGACGCTGGGCACGTTGCTGGCGGAAGGCGCGGACACGTCGGGCGTGCAGCCGGCGGCGCTCATCCCGATTCCGTCACGGTTTCTGCGCGCGCATCGAGATCATCCGCGGCTGTATTTCGTGGACGGCAAGCCGTGGCTGGTCGCCGATCTGCACTCGAAGAATCTGGTGCGGGCGGCGGACGGAGAGTTGCGGGCGATTGATCTGCTGGCGGCGCCGCTGCCGGCGGAGTTGGTGGCGAAGGAGCCGCTGCTGGTCGAGTGGCTGGAGCGCGCGCGGCTCGATCCGAAGGCGACGCTCCTGAGGCCGACGCACGACGACGACCTTTAGCCGCCGTTTTTGGCGAGGAAATCCAGGATGTCCTGCGCCTGCTTGGTGGTGGAGCCCTTGTGGTCGGCGTAGACGATTTTACCGTCGTGGATGAGGTAGGCCTGTCGGCTCGCGAAGAAGATGCCGCTCTGACCAAAGGCCTTCATGACCTTCTTGTCGGTGTCGGCGAGAAGGGTGTACGGGAATTTTTCCGCGTCCTTGAATTTCTTCTGCGTCTCGACGCTGTCGGTGCTCACGCCGATGACGGCGACGCCGGCCTTGGAGAGTTTTTCATAGCCGTCGCGGAGGGAGCAGCCTTGCGAGGTGCAACCGGGGGTGAAGGCCTTGGGGTAAAAATAAACAAGGGTGTAGGGCTGCTGTTTGTAGGCGTCGGCAAGGTTGAGCTCGGCACCGGTCTCGGTGAGGGCGCTGACGGCGGGCGCGGGATCGCCGACATTGAGGGAGGCGGCGTCGAGGAAGGGGATCATGGAGAGAAAGAGGGAGATGAGGAGCAGGGGTTTCATGGCTGATCAGACCGTGTGCAGGCGGGGATGTTTCGCAAGCGGGGTGAGAGATATGGCCGGAATCGAAAACGGATTCGGAGTTTTTAACCACTTATGGAATCGCCTAATGGGGCGATTCCCTGGGAGCGGCTGCGGCCAATGGCCTTCGCTGTTAAGCGGAGGCGCGACTGATGTCGCGGGGGTGGGTGGGCTTATTCGCGCCAGGGGTGGTGGTCCTGGTAGGCGATGAACTGGGTTTTCAGGCGGGCGACGAGCGCGGCATTGCCGGAGGTTTCGGCGAGTTCGATGGCGTAGAGGATGGTTCCGTTGGCTTCGGCCCAGCGGGCGTTTTCGGCGAAGGCGGCGGCGAGCACTTCGCGGGCGGCCGCGCTAGCGGGCAATGATTGCACGGCGAGTTGCGCGAGGTGCAGCGCCTCGGGGCCGTCGCGCACGGAATCGTCGCGGGAAGTGGAGAGTCGCCAGGCGCGCCGGGCGATGGCCGACGGTGTTTTGGGCGTGGCGTCCATGGTGGCGTCATCGACGGCGAAGAGGCGGACTTGGGCGCTGAGCCGGGAAAACTGCAGGGGCGCTCCGTAGGGAACCGGGCGCAGCCACACGGGCACATGGGCTTGAAACTGGACACGCCAGCCGAAGGTATCGTGCATTTTTTCGGGCGGGCGTTCGGGGTGGAGCGCGTGGAAATATTCGCCGAGGAAATCCTGGGGCGATACTAGCGCGAGGTGCGTGATGCCGTGTTGATGAATGAGTCGCGCCGCCTCGGCGTCGGTGTCGGCGTTGAAAATCTCCGCCGCCGCGCGCAGGCCGTCGCGGTTTTCCCAGTATAAAGTGCCGACGGTCTGGAAGCGGCCGTAGTAGCCGATGGCGGTGGAAGCGTTGGGGCTGGCGAGTAGGACGATGTTTCCGGAGGGCTGATCGTCGTGCAGGTGCTGGGCGATGTCGCGGTAGAGCAGTTGCATGGCCTCGCCGGTCTGCACGTCGTTTTTTGATGCCACGAGGAGGCGTTCGCGGATGAGCGCGAGCGGGGCGGCGCCGTAGAGCACGGCACAGACGCCGATCACGGCGGCGGCGCGCAGCCAGAGCGAGCGGTCGGGCCGCCACGAGGACAACCATGCGGCGAGCAGCACCATCACGAGAACGATCTGCGCGCCGCTGGCGGTGAGCAGCCAGCGATTCTGAAACCAGCCGAGCGCGGTCATGGGCAGGGCCACGGCGAGGGCAAAAACAATCAGGGCGCGGGCCGCCGGCGCCGGTCGGCGCGCGAGCAGCAGGAGAGCGGCGAGGAAGGGCAGCAGGTGGAAGACCGCGTGATCGCGGTAGGTGCGCCAGCCTAGTTCGTGCATGCGAACCCAGAGAGGCTGGAACTCGTCGATTTGCGCGTGGATGCGCTGCATGAACGGCTCGCCGGGGATGAAGCAGTTGCTTCCGCCGATCAGCAGGGCGACCGGCGCGGCGGCCACGGCGAGCGCGGCCAGGGTCCAGCGAAGGCGTTGACGGTGGTCGGATTTTTGGGCGCCGGCGCGCCAAGCGAGTACGAGGGCGACGAGTTCGCCGCCGCCGAGCCACGCAAGGCTGTAGAGCGGGTGGTTGACCTCGAGGCGCATGGCGAGGTGGTGCGGGGCGTATTCGAGCAGGTAAAACGCGAAGCTCGCGGCGGCGCCCACGCGGCTCCAGCGCCGCCACACGGCCGGTTCGGCGACGGCTCCGATGCTTTGCAGATCGCGGCCGGCGAGCAGCGCCATCGTCAGGCCCGCGATGCCGACGAACGCGATGGGAATGACGACGGAGGCCGCGCTGATCCAGAGGCCAAGCGCGCCGAAGACGGCCGAGACGGTCGCGGCGCGCAGGGCGAGAGATTGCGAACGCGGGAGTAGGGAGGGCTGGTTTTCAGCGTCGGCCCGCCACCAGCCTGCGCCCATGAACACCGCGCCGAGGATGAGGCCGAGAATGGAGGCGCTGATGATTCCGTGGTGATCGGGATAAGCCGGATAAAATCCTTCGTAGAAACCGCGATGACCGGCGATGGCGAGAGCCACGACGACCGCACCGCTGGCGCCGAAGCGGCGGCCGGCCCACGCCGAAAATCCGGCGAGCACGATGAGCAGCACGGGCAGGTTGCCCCAGAAGGCGGCGCGCTCGATGGCGGCTGGTAACGGTTCGCCGGTGAATGCGGCGCGGAGGTGGCCGAGGCCGGAGAGCCACCAGGCCCAGGCGGAGTTCCAGTGGACCTCGCGCCCGTAGGGAGCGTTGTCGATGTCGGTCTCGCGCAGGCGTAGCGAGGGCCCCTCGGTGAGCGCGATGGCGTGGCGGATCCACGTCTCTCCATCGGCGGCGAAGCCTTGCGGGATCTGCTGGAGCGGCACGGTGAGTGTTTCGCCGTGCAGGCGCGTGTCGGTTACTCGGTCGAGGTAGTCTTTGAGCAGTCCGGCGTGGAAAAACAGGAAGACCGAGCTGACGAGCACGGCGGCCGCCCATGCGGCCACCCAGCGTGGGCGGGGCGTTTCATCCGTGGGAGGCATCGTTTTCCTGTGACGAAGCGATGCGGCGGACGCCAGTCAAATGGCGGAGTGGCCATCAATCATCATGGCTTCGTTTCGGGGGGCGCCAGGGACTGATAATCATGCGCTATTCGATGGTGAGATCTTGATGGTTCCGAGGATCTGAAAAACACCAATCGGTAAAGTAGTGGCACTTGGCGGCCCGATGCTTTTAGTCTTCCTCTTATGGAAGCACCGGTTTACTCGCCATGTTTTTATACCACGCCTTTTCAATCTTCTTCTTTGTTATCCTAAAACATAACACCTAACGCCCTGACATTTTTCGGCTCCGGGGTCACGAAAGGCTGGGTTGTGCAAAATAGAAAATAATACTCGGCCTTCTCCGGCCCTATTCCCTGAACGCATTTTTATGAGAAAGCTCCTCTGGACTCTGCCCCTTTGCGCCATTGTCGCCATTATCGTGCTGTTGCGCACATCGTCAGCACCGGCCGTCGTCACCCCAAAACAGGCCTCCTCCGCCCCGCTCACCATTGAGCGTGTAGGCGGGCCTTCGTCCGTGACGGCCGCCCCTCGTCCACCGGTTCCCGCCTCAACGTCAAGCGCCGTCGTCGCCCATGACGCGGCCGCGGTGTCCGCCGATTCTTCGACCCCGACCACCTCCCCAAAGGCCCCTGTCTCGCTCAATCAGCTATACCACGCCTTTGACGTCATCAATGCCTCGGCCGACGCCAAAACACCCGAAACCCTAGTCACTTTGATTGATTTTGCCGCTTCGGACAACGCCGACATACGTTCCGCTGCCGTGGATGGTCTAATCCGGCGCGACGATCCGGCGGCCGTTCAGCTCCTGCGGGCGGCTGCCAAAAAATCGGACACCCCTGCCACCGTTATAGCCCTGCTTCAAACCGCCGACTATCTTGAGTTGCCGTCCAAAACGTTTTCGGAAATCGCATCATCCTCCAAGCCGAACGCCCGTCCTCCTTCTGCTTCCCATCCCGTGACATCCACTCCGGCAACTCCCTGATTGGAAACCTCCGCCCGGCCGAGAAACGCGACTTGAAGCCGATTGTGTGACGCATAAAACCCGCCTGCCGACGGATTAATTTGACGATGTCGCATTTACACTCTGTTACCTAAAGTGTCTGCTTTGCAAAAATCCAACTAAACAAATAAACACATCATAAATATGAAGCTTAAGATCGTTTCACTCGTTCTCGCCATCGCGGCTCCGCTGGTGGCTTCGGCCGCCGCCCCCACTGGTAAAGTCGGTAGCGTCACCGTCGCGTTGACCACCATCACTTACCAAGGCGGCTTCAAGGACTCCAACGGCGATCCCGCCCACAAGAAGGAAATCGTCAACACGGACACGCTCTACACGTATCTGGATAAGTATGTCACCATTAAGGCCAAATACACCAACAAGGAATTCATCGCCGACCTGATCACCAAAGGCACCCTCACCGGTGTTGCCGCCGATTGGTCCCTGAAATACGTCGATGCAGCCGAAATCGGCGGCCTCTACGCCCTCAACAAGAACGGCGTTACCGCCGTTTACCTCGGCACCCAGAACGGCTATGCCCTAGCCTACAACTTCAACGGCGGCTATGCCTACGATCAACTCGATACCAATATCACCACGCGCATTGCCAATGTTGACCAGCAGACCACCTACAAGGGCTCTTACACCGAAACCGATGCTGTCACCGTCACGCTCAGCCCGCTCTCTGGCCTGACCTACGTCGCCGCCGCGTTCCACAATTTCGGGGAAGGCTATTCCTCTGTCTATAATGAATTGACCGACACCTACCTCACCGACACCTACTCGGTGCCCGCCCAGAGTTTCAGCGATATCGTTGGTTACAACGACAGCAACAGCGGCGGTGGCCTCATCTCCGGCTCCATCAAGATATCGGCCCTCAAGGACAACGCCGACGTCTCGGTCTATGTCTCGGCCTATAACGCCGCCCACGGTTAATCGGACCTGCAGTTCTTTTGATTCTCTTGCCGGCCTGCATAGCAGGCCGGCATTTTTTATGTCCGTCGGCCAGCCCTGCGGCAGCATAAGCCAAAGATGACCTGGGGTGGTCAGGTTGGGCGCTCATCGCCATCCTGACCACCCCAGGTCATCTTTCACGGGTAGGACACACCCTAGTAGTCCTTCAGGGCTTCTTCGCTGAAGAGGATTTTTTCATCCATCAGGAGGGCAAAGCTGCCGATGCGGTGTTCTCCTGCGTTTCCGAGGACTGCGACGTCGCAGACGTAAACCTTTTTACCGAGCGGGAATGAATAGTGATGATTTCCGCCACTGCCGTCGAAGGTGAGGGTTCCGAGTTCAATTATGAGTAGGGGGTTGCTTTCGAAATCCCGACCGGCTGGCCAGACGGCAAGGCGGTGGTCTTTGCCCAGCGCATCTATCCGGAGGCGGTAATTCTTTGTGTCCCATTTAAGCTCCGGCTCATCGAAAGTCCGCAGGCTTTGGTGGAGTGCGTTGCGGTCGGCTTCGATCAGTCCGGCACGGATGGTTTGTTCCCTTCTAGATTCGTGGTTGATGCCGATGATTCGTCCGTCCTCATCTGCCCAGACGAGTCCGCGCTTGAGCATATAGCCTCGCCAGCCGACGTTTTCCCAATCGATTTTCGCATTCGACGTGGCGATCAATTTACCGAGCGTTGAATCAAAAATCTCCGTGTAGCGCCGGCCAAAATCCTTGGCGTTGTTGACCGGCGGGAGGGGGTAGCGTCTGGCGAGCGGGAACTGGACCTTTTTGGCAATAGCCTCGATGTCATCCGTCTTAAAGGCATCAATGGTGGACTGGATCGCCTGCTGGTGCCGTTCGGTTTCCTCGCGAGAGATTGGCGCGGAGATAACTGGAACTGCGACGAGCATGGCGGTGACAAGCCAGCTCCATCCCGGTAAACGAATTCGCATACGCTTCGAGGCGATCAGTCCACGCCGGTGACGGGGAGGTCGGCGGGGTGTTCGATGGAGAACTTGAGGGGCAGCTCGCGTTTTTCGCCGGGCTTGAGGTCGAGGCGCCAGGTGAGCTTGCCGTCGGAGTCGCGGGCGATGCCGAGCTTGGGCGGCTGGGCGGCGGCTTCCTCGGGCTTGAGCAGGTCGCGCTCGGCGGGGGCGATGAGCTTGACGGTAATTTTTTCGTCGCGGGGGACGGGGGCGGCGTCCTTGAGGACCACGCGTTCGAGGGTGTGCTTGTTGTTGGTGACGGTGACGAGGATGTCGTAGGTGGTGCGTTTCGATTTGGTGGTGAAGCCGGTGTCCTCGGTGAAGCGGGAGACGATCTTGCGCTTGATGGCGATGCCTTCGTCGGCGCCGAGGTTGAGGGTGAATTTTTCGCCGGGCATGGTGGTGGTCAGGCGCGAGGCGGCGACGAAGGTGTCGTCGAGGAAGACGTTGAGCGAGCCGGCGAGGAAGGGGAGTTCGCTGCGGTTGGTGACGTAGGCGGCGAGGTAGGCGGTTTCCTGGAGCTTGGGCGTGGCTTGGTATTGGAGTTCGGCGGCGAAGGTGGCGGAGCCGAGCGGGAGGCGTTGCGGGGTGTTGTCGCTGGCGAGGGTGACGGGGGTGGAGATATTGAAGCTGGCGCTGGTGGCGGAGGTCTCGAGGGCGGCGATGTTGAGGGTGGCGACGGCGGGCTCGGGGGCGGCAGGACCGACTCCATCGGCCAACGCGCCGCCGTTTGAGAACGTGGCTCCGGCCATCATGGTTGAATTGCTGAATGAGAGGGATTTGGCAGACAGTGAGGCGGAAACGGATCCGACTTTTCGATCAAGCGACAGGGAGCCGCTGCCAGCGGGGCCGGTGGCATAGCCATATTCGACGGGGCGGGAAACATCGACATACCACGGGGAAATTTCCGGGGCGGCGCCGCCGAGGCCGGGCCGGGCGGTGGAGAGGGTGAGGGCGAGGTCTTTCCAGTCTTCGCCGGTGGCGTTGCGCACGAGGCCGAAGGCGTCGAGCTGCACCTGGCGTTTTTCGGAGTTCAGGCGGGCGTCGTAGGCGGGGGTCCACGAGGCGCCGGGCAAGGCGTAGCTGAGGGAGACATCGAGCTTGCCGGCGGCTGCGGTGGAGAGGCGGACGGTGACGGTCTTGTTGGCGCGGCGGCCGGGTTGCTTGCCGCGGAGCTCGTTCAACTGGGATTGGGCGGCGACGATTTTTTCTTCGAGGGCGGTGCGCTGGAGATCGAGTTTTTGGGCGGCTTCGTCGAGGCGGGCGCGCTGGCCGGCGGAGAAACCGAGGAGTTTTTCGTAGTCGTCGAGCGTGGGGCGGGCGGGCGCGGTGGTGCCGGCGGACGCGG
>Ga0123337_10004033_pt1 | contig 15140 bp, 15 predicted proteins | sample frozenSSSSmetaG_FD_89792 | JGI IMG/M metagenome (GOLD analysis project Ga0123337, IMG submission 89792) | Glacier valley bacterial and archeal communities from Borup Fiord, Nunavut, Canada, to study Microbial Dark Matter (Phase II) -... | ecosystem: Environmental > Aquatic > Freshwater > Ice >... | reverse complement strand
GTCGACCAGACGGTGCTGAACTACAAGGGCAAGCGGCGCGAGTCGCTGCTCGGCACGATGTCGGCCGGGCCGATGGCCGATTCGATCGACACGCCCGAGTGGAAGAAGTTCGTCGCCGACTACAAGGCGCAGTTTAAGGACGGCTTCCCGAGCCCATCCCTCTTCGCCTACCTTTACTACATCAACACCCGGGCCACGCTCGAGGCGCTCGATGCCGTCAAGGGCGATCTGTCGGGCGGCCAGAAGGCCTACCGCGCGGCGCTGCAGAAGACCGACTTCAAGGGCCCGGCCGGCGAGGTGAAGATCGATGCCAACCGCAACGGCGTCGGCTCGACCTACATCACGGAAGTGACGAAGGCTGCGGACGGCTCGTTCTACAACAAGGTCGTCAAGGTCGTGCCCAACATCTCGCAGACGCTCGGCCTCTCCGAAGCCGAGTTCAAGAAGATGGGACTCGGCTCGCGCGACGTTCCGGACTGCCGCAAGTAGGCAGCAGGCGATGGCGTCGATCACGTCGCTTCGCCCGCGCGTTCGCGAGAGCGGACCGCGGGCGCAGCCTGGCGCGTCGTCCGGCAGCACCCTGCTGTCGGGCGACGCGCTGGTGCTCGACAGCGTCACGCGCGTGTTCGGCGCGCTGCGCGCCGTCGACAACGTGTCGCTGTCGGTGGCGGCGGGCGAGAAGGCGGCCATCCTCGGTTCCAACGGCGCCGGCAAGACGACGCTCTTCAACGCCATCACCGGCGACTTCCCGCCCACCGCCGGGCGGATCCATTTCTTCGGCGAAGACATCACGGCGCTGCCGCCGCACGAGCGCATCCGCAAGGGCCTGCGGCGCACCTACCAGTCTTCGCTGCTCTTTCTCGACCTCACGGTGCGCGACAACCTCTACCTCTCGGTGCGCGGCGTCGCCAACGGCCGCTTCAGCTTCTGGCGTTCCGGAAGGGCGCATGCGTCGACGATCGCCACCAACGACCTGCTCGAGCGCGCCCGCCTCTCGCACATCGCCGACACGCGCGTCGCCGACCTCGCCCACGGCCAGCAGCGCCAGCTCGAGATCGGCATGGCCCTGGCCGGCGCGCCGCGCCTGATCCTGTTCGACGAACCGGCCGCCGGCCTCTCGCCGGCAGAGCGGCGCGAGCTGGTCGCGCTGCTGGCGTCGCTGCCGTCGCACATGAGCTACCTCCTCATCGAGCATGACCTCGAGATCGCGATGCGCGCCGCGACCCGCGTGACGGTGATGCACAACGGCCGCGTGCTGAAGACCGGCACGCCCGACGAGATCGAGAACGACGCGCAGGTGCAGGCGATCTACATGGGCGGCAAACACTGATGGCGTGGTTCGACAAGAAGGCGACCGGCCGCGGCGCCGCGCCGGTGCTGCAGGTCGACGGCCTCGACGTTCACTACGGTCGCGCCCACGTGCTGCAAGGCGTCAGCCTCGTGCTCGAGCGCGGCGTGCTCGCGATCGTCGGCCGCAACGGCATGGGCAAGACGACGCTCTGCAACGCCATCACCGGCCTAGTGCCGGCGAGCGGCAGCGTCAGGCTGTTCGGCGAGGAGATCCGCGGCATGGCGCCGCATCGGATCACGCAGCGCGGCATCGCCTACGTGCCGCAGGGCCGCCGCGTCTGGCCCTCGCTCAGCGTCGACGAGACCTTGCGCCTGGTGGCACCGAAGAAGGCCGACGTCGAGCGCATTTACGAGATGTTCCCGCGACTGGCCGAGCGCAAGAACAACGGCGGCGCGCAGCTTTCTGGCGGCGAAGCGCAGATGCTCGCCATCGGCCGCGCCCTGCTGCTGGAGCCGAAGCTGCTGGTGATGGACGAGCCGACCGAGGGCCTGGCGCCGATCATCGTCGAGCAGGTCGTCGAGGCGCTGCGCGGGCTGGCGGCCGAGAGCGAGATCGCGGTGCTGCTGATCGAGCAGAACCTAGGCGTCGCCATCGACGTCGCCGATCGCATCGGCGTGATGGTCAACGGCCGCATCGCGCATGAGCTGGCGGCGGCCGAGCTGGGTGCCGATCGGGAGTTGCAGGAGCGCTTGCTCGGGTTGCGGTCGGGCGGCAGCGCGGATGACGAAGCCGATGCGCCGCCCGCGGTGGCCGGCGAAACGCAGCCGACGCAGGTCTTCACCGTGCGTCGCGCCCACGGCGACGGCGCGCCGTCGCTCGACGACCTGGCTCCGCGCACCGTGCGCGGCTTCAATCGCTGGAATGCGGGTGGCACGGCCGGGCAGGTCGCCGACATCGCCCGCGTCTCACCCTCTCCCGCACCACCCTCACCCCCACCCTCTCCCGCCAGCGGGAGAGGGAGCAAAGCGCAGGTGTTCGACTTCCCGGTCGCCGCCACCAGCGGTCGCGCTGCCTACGTCGCCGGCACTTTCGACACCAAGGGGCGCGAGCTCTACTTCCTGCGCCAGTGCCTCGAAAAGCTCGGCCTGCGCGTCGTCACCGTCGACCTCTCGACCTCGGGCAAGCCGTCGACCGCAGCGGTCCATCCGCGCGAAGTCGCCCGCCATCATCCGGGCGGCGAAGCGGCGGTCTTCACGAGCGACCGCGGCAGCGCCGTCGCCGCGATGGCGCTCGCCTTCGAGCGCTTCGTGGCCACGCGCAGCGACCTCGGCGGCCTGCTCTCGGCCGGCGGCTCGGGCGGCACCTCGCTCGCCACCGCCGGCATGCGCGCGCTGCCGGTCGGCGTGCCGAAGGTCATGGTCTCGACGATGGCCAGCGGCGACACCCGGCCCTATGTCGGCCCGAGCGACATCTGCATGATGTATTCGGTCACCGACGTGCAGGGCATCCACCGCATCAGCGAGCAGGTGCTGGCCAACGCCGCCCACGCGCTCGCCGGGATGATCGCCCACCCGCCGGCGATCTCGGCCAACAACAAGCCGGCGATCGGCCTGACGATGTTCGGCGTGACCACCGAGTGCGTGCAGGGCGTCGCCAAGCGCCTCGAAGCCGAGTACGACTGCCTCGTCTTCCACGCCACCGGCGTCGGTGGCCAATCGATGGAAAAGCTCGCCGACTCGGGCCTGCTCGCCGGCGTGATCGACGTGTCCACGACCGAGATCGCCGACGAAATCGGCGGCGGCGTGCTCTCGGCCGGGCCGAGCCGGCTCGACGTGTTCGCGCGCCATCCGCTGCCCTATGTCGGCTCCTGCGGCGCCCTCGACATGGTGAACTTCGGCGCCTGGGACACGGTGCCCGAGCGCTTTCGCGGCAGGAAGCTCTATCGCCACAACCCGACCGTGACGCTGATGCGCACGACCGCCGACGAGTGCCGCGCCATCGGCCTGTTCCTCGCCGACAAGCTCAACGTGATGGCCGGCCCGGTGCGCTTCCTCATTCCCGAAGGCGGCGTCTCGGCGATCGACCGCCCCGGCCAGCCGTTCCACGACGCCGACGCCGACCGCGCCCTCTTCGCCGCCATCGAGGAACGCTTCCGCCCGAGCGCCGATCGCAAACTCGTGCGCCTGCCGCACCACGTCAACGACGAGGCGTTCACCGACGCGCTCGTCGCCGCCTGGCGCGAAGTCGCGTCGCGAGCACCTGCCTCCACACCTGCCCGCACCCATGCCTCGCATCGCTAGACAAACGCTGCTCACGCGCTTTCGCGCCAAGATCGCCGCCGGCCTTCCGCTCATCGGCGGCGGCGCCGGCACGGGCCTGTCGGCCAAGTGCGAGGAGGCCGGAGGCATCGACCTCATCGTCATCTACAACTCGGGCCGCTACCGCATGGCCGGACGCGGCTCGCTCGCCGGCCTGCTCGCCTACGGCAACGCCAACGAGATCGTCTGCGAGATGGCGCACGAGGTGCTGCCGGTCGTGAAGGACACGCCGGTGCTGGCCGGCGTCAACGGCACCGATCCGTTCATGATCGCCGACGAGTTCCTGCAGCGCCTCATTGGCCTCGGCTTTTCCGGCGTGCAGAACTTCCCGACCGTGGGCCTCATCGACGGCACCTTCCGCGCCAACCTCGAAGAGACCGGCATGGGCTACGGCCTCGAGGTCGAGATGATCGCGCGCGCCCACGCGCTCGATCTGCTGACGACACCCTACGTGTTCAATGAAGCCGATGCCACGGCGATGACGAAGGCCGGCGCCGACATCGTCGTCTGCCACTTGGGCCTCACCACCGGCGGCGCCATCGGCGCGCAGACCGCGCTCACTCTCGACCACTGCGTACCGCTCATCGAGGCACGCGCCGCGGCGGCGAAAGCGGTGCGCAGCAACGTCATCGTGCTCTGCCACGGCGGCCCGATCGCCACGCCCGACGACGCTGCCTACATCCTCGCCCACTGCCCGTCGTGCCATGGCTTCTACGGCGCCAGCTCGATGGAGCGGCTGCCGGTCGAGACCGCGCTCGTCGAGACGACGCGCCGCTTCACCCAGATCACAACCCATCGTCATCCTGAGCGTAGCGAAGGATCTCGGAGTCCGCCGGAGCGAGATCCTTCGCTTCGCTCAGGATGACCTTTCGGAGATTTCCATGTCAGGTACGCAGTTCGGCAGCTTCATCCTCGGCCTCGTCGTCGTCGCGATCGTCGTCGCGATCGGCGTCTGGCTCCTCCACTGGCTCTACCTGCGCAGCTCGAAGGAGCGCTCGTTCGTGCGCACCGGGCTCGGCGGCCAGAAGGTGGTTCTCGACGGCGGCGCCTTCGTGCTGCCGATCGTCCACGACGTGATCCCCGTCAACATGAACACCCTTCGCCTCGAGGTCATGCGCGGCCGCGACAAGGCGCTCATCACCCGCGACCGCATGCGTGTCGACCTGATCGCCGAGTTCTACGTGCGCGTCGCGGCGCGGCCGGAGTCGGTGGCGGCAGCGGCGCAGACGCTCGGCCTCAGGACCATGGAGCCCGAGCAGCTGAAGGAGCTCGTCGAAGGCAAGTTCGTCGACGCGCTGCGCACCGCGGCGGCGGAGATGACGATGGAGGAGCTGCACGAGAAGCGCGGCGCCTACGTGAAGCGGGTGCGGGAGACCGTCGCCGAGGACCTCACCAAGAACGGTCTCGAGCTGGAATCGGTGTCGCTGACCCAGCTCGACCAGACCGGCATGGAGTTCTTCAACCCGAGCAACGCCTTCGACGCCGAGGGCCTAACGCGGCTCACCGAAACCATCGAGCAGCGCAAGAAGCAGAGAAACGACGTCGAGCAGGACACTCTGATCGCGATCCGCAACAAGAACCTCGAGGCCGAGAAGCTCTCGCTCGACATCGACCGTGAGAGCGAATACGCGCGCCTCAACCAGCAGCGTGAGGTCGAGGTCGCGCGGGCGCGCCAGCGCTCGGAGCTGATGACCGAGCGGGCGCAGCGCGAGGAGCAGGGCGAGAGCGCGCAGATCGCCGCCAAGCAGACCATCGACGCGGCCCGCATCCGGTCGGAGCAGACCATCGAGCAGGAGCGGATCGGCAAGGAGCGCACGATCCAGGCTGCCGAGATCGACCGCCGGATGACGGTCGAGCTCGCCGAGCAGAAGCGCGCCATCGCGGTGGCGAAGGAGAGCGAGGCGCAGAGCAACGCCCAGGCGGCCGCCGACACGGCGCGCGCCGACGCCGTCACTGCCGAGGAAAAAGTATTCACCGCGCGCGAGGTCGAGATGGCCGAGCGCAAGAAGGCGATCGAGCTGATCGGCTCGCGCCAGATCGCCGAGCGCGACGCACTGCGGCTGACGAGCGCTGCCCGCGCCGAGAAAGACGCCAGCGCCGACCGCGGCGCCGCGGTGCGCGCCCAGGCCGAGGCCGATGCCGACGCCGACAAGATCAGGTCGATGGCGATGCGGGTGCGCGCCGAGATCGAGGCCGAGGCGATGCGGATGATGAACGACGCCCACAACATGCTCTCGCCCGATGCGCGCATGTCGGCGCTGCGGATGCGCCTGGTCGAGAAGGCCGAAGGGATCATCCGCGAGTCGGTGCGGCCGATGGAGAAGATCGAGGGCATCAAGATCCTGCACGTCGACGGTCTCGGCGGCGGCTCGTCGAATGGCATGAACGGCGACGGCGGCCACAACGGCGGCGGTGGCTTTTCCGACGGGCTCGTGAACTCCGCGCTGCGCTTTCGCGCCCAGGCGCCGCTCGTCGACCAGCTGCTGCGCGAGATCGGCATCGAGGGTGGCGACATCCAGCGGCTTGTCGGCGGCGTCAGCGGCGCCCAGGTCGCGCTGCCGCCGGCACCGCAGAAAGACAGCCAGTGATCCGTGTCTACACGTCGAGCGTGATCGATGCCAGCGCCGACACGGTGTGGTCGCGGATCCGCGACTTCAACGCGATGCCGCAATGGCATCCGGGCATCGCCGACAGCCGCATCGAGGATGGCGATTCGAGCGACCGCGTCGGCTGCATCCGCCATTTCCATACCCGTGACGGCGGCATGATCCGCGAGCGCCTGCTGGCGCTCTCCGACTACGACTACTCGTGCGTCTACGAGATCCTCGAGAGCCCGATGGGCGTCGAGAACTACGTGGCGACGCTGAAGCTCACGCCGATCACCGATGGCGGTCGCTGCTTCGCGGAATGGAGCGCCGAGTTCGATTGCGCAGAAGCGCGAGAAACGGAGCTCGTCGAGACCATTGGCCAGGGCGTGTTCCAGGGCGGCTTCGACGCACTGAAGCGCCACTTCTCGCGCCGATAGAAACGTGCTCCAGCACGTCGTCCGCTCGACCGTGATCGACGCGCCGATCGCGCGCGTCTGGGCGGTGCTGCGCGACTTCAACAGCCACGACCGGTGGCACGACGTCGTCGCCGAGAGCCGCATCGAAGGCGGCGAGCGCGGCGACCAGGTCGGTTGCGTGCGCAGCTTCACCTTGAAGGACGGCAACCGCATCCGCGAGCAGCTGCTGACGCTCTCCGACACCGAGTACAAGAGCACCTACTGCATCGTCGAGGCGACGGTGCCGCTGCAGCGCTACGTCGCCACCCTCACGCTGAAGCCCGTGACCGACGGTGACCGGACCTTCTGGCATTGGGAGTCGATCTTCGCCACGCCGCCGGGCCGCGAGCGCGAACTGCGCGAGATGGTGGCCGAGGGCGTCTACGAGGCCGGCTTCGCGAACCTGCGCCGCCATCTGAGCGGTGGCGGCGACCGGCGCGGATCGGCCGCTGTCGCGATGCCGTCGGCGCTGCCGCTGCCGACGAGACGCGTCGTCGTCCATCGCTACGGCGGCCCCGAGATGCTGCAGCCGGGCGAGGGCGTTGCGGCGGCGCCGAAGGCCGGCGAGGTCCGCATCCGCCAGCGCGCCATCGGCGTGAACTACCTCGACGTCTATCTCCGCAAAGGCTGGATTCCGTCGCTCATGCCGCTGCCCGGCGTGCCGGGGATGGAAGCTGCGGGAACGATCGTCGATGTCGGAAGCGAGGTGAGCGGCCTCTTGCCCGGCGACCGCGTCGCCTACCTCGGGCCCGCGCCGGGCGCCTACTGCAGCGTGCGGACGGTGCCGGCCGCATGGGTCGTGCGCCTGCCGACGGCGATCGAAGACGAGCTCGCTGCGGCGACGCTGCTGAAGGGCATCACCGCCGACTTCCTGCTGCGCGACCTCGGCCGCGTCGGCCCCGGCACGCGACTGCTCGTGCACGCAGCGGCCGGCGGCGTCGGCCTGCTCGTGTGTGGCTGGGCGCACCGGCTCGGCGCGACGGTGATCGGCACCGTCTCCAGCGACGAGAAGGCGCGGGTCGCGCGCGAGTACGGCTGCGAGCACCCGATCGTGACGAGCGAGCATCGCTTCGCCGATGCCGTGCAGTCGCGCTTCGGCGGCGCCGACGTGCTCGTCGACGGCATCGGCGACGCCGCCCGCGACGAGAACTTCGCCGCGCTCGCCCGCCGCGGCCACTGGATCAGCCTCGGCCAGGCGAGCGGCGCGCTGCAGCCGATCGGCACCGACCAGCTGGTCGAGAAGTCGATCACCTTCTCGCGGCCGGCGGTGTTCGACTACGTGGCCACGAACGCGGCGCTGGCCGAGCGCGCGGCGCGCGTGTGGGCGGCGCTGGCCGACGGCACGCTGAAGGCGGCGCCGATCGAGCGCCACTCGCTCGGCGCCGCCGACGAGGCGCATGCCCGGCTCGAGTCGCGCCGCACGATCGGCGCGCTGGTGCTGGTCGCCTGAGTCGTCGCCTGAGAATGCTTCGACCCGACATCCAGAGGAGGCCGCGATGATCGTCGGCATGAACCACTTCACCGTCATCGCCGAGGACCGGCAGAAGACGCTCGATTTCTACGTCGGCCTGCTCGGCTTTGCCGAAGGCCACCGGCCCGACCTCGGCTTCGACGGCGCCTGGCTCTACGGCGGCGCCGGCACGCAGGCGATCCTCCACCTCTATTTCGACCGGAAGCCGCCGGCCCAGCGCGCCGGCGTCATCGACCACATGGCGTTCTCGGCCACCGACGTGAAGGCCGTGAAGGCCCGCTTCGACGACGCCGGCATCAAGTACGACCTGCGCCGGCAGAAGGACTCCGGCATCTGGCAGCTCTTCACCTACGACCCCAACGGCGCCAAGGTCGAGCTCGACTTCGATCCGGCCGAGAGCCTGTAGGGGCGAGGGTCGGGGGCAGGCGTGTAGGCTCGCGCTTTCGCCTCACCCACCCTGACCCCGCATGGCTTCGCATCCCTACTACGAGCGGCACATCTTCTTCTGCCTCAACGAGCGCGACAAGGGCGATAAGTCCTGCGCGCACGACGGCGCCAAGGCCGGCTTCGAACACTGCAAGTCGCGCGTGAAGAAAGCCGGCCTCTCGGGGCCGGGGCAGGTCCGGGTCAACAAGGCGGGCTGCCTCGACCGCTGCGCCGGCGGCCCGGTCGCGGTCGTTTATCCGGAAGGCGTCTGGTACACCTATGTCGACGACAGCGACATCGACGAGATCGTCGACTCGCACCTGAAGCAGGGCCAGGTCGTCGAGCGGTTGTTGCTGCCGGCCGACGTCGGCCGCTGAGGCGCGCGCCGCGATGAACCCGCGCACGGTTCGCGAAGAGATCGCCGGGCCGGCCGGGCGCATCGAGTGCGCGATCGACCGGCCGGAAGCAGCGACGCGCGGCGTCGCCGTGGTCTGCCATCCGCACCCGCAGTTCGGCGGCACGCTCGACAACAAGGTCGTGCAAACGATGGCGCGTGCCTTCCTGCAGCTCGGCTGGGCGAGCGTTCGCTTCAACTTCCGCGGCGTCGGCGGCTCGCAAGGCACCTGGGGCGAAGGCGAGGGCGAGATCGACGACGCGTTCGCCGTGGTCCGCTCCGCGCGCGCGCGACCCGAGTTCGCGGCGCGACCCTGGGCGCTCGCCGGTTTCTCGTTCGGCGGCTACGTGGCCGCGACGGTGGCCGATCGTCTGCCCGAAGCCGACAAGCCGCAGCGGCTCGTCCTCGTCGGGCCGTCGACCGCGAAGCAGGCGGTGCCCAACGTGCCCGCCGACACCGTCGTGCTCCACGGCGAGGTCGACGACGTCGTGCCCCTCGCGGCCACGCTCGACTGGGCCCGGCCGCAGTCGCTGCCCGTGATCGTCTTTCCCGGGGTCGGCCATTTCTTCCACGGACAATTGGCGTCGTTGAAAAACGTGCTCGTGCGTGAACTGCACGACCTCGCCGCTGTCTGAACCCTGTCTTTCTCTTTCCGACCGACACCTTCTCGATGCCCATTTCCTTCGCATTCCCTTCCCGGCTAATCGCCTTCTTCGTCGCGGCAACGGTCGCGACGGCCGCTTCCGCGCCGGACCCGCAGCCGCCCGAGGTCGCGGCCAAGAGCTTCATCGTTGTCGACCTCACGACGAACCAGGTGCTGGCCGAGCGCGCTGCCGACACGCTCACCGACCCGGCCTCGCTCACCAAGCTGATGACGGCCTACATCGTCTTCCAGGCCCTGCACGACAAGAAGCTCGCCCTCGAGCAGCCGATGCCCGTCAGCAAGCGCGCCTGGGCGGAAAGAAAAGGCGGCGGCTCGCTGATGTTCATCGACACCACGATGACGCCGAAGGTCGACGAACTGCTGCGCGGCCTCATCGTCCAGAGCGGCAACGACGCCGCGGTGGCGCTCGCCGAGGGCGTCGCCGGGAGCGTTGAAGCGTTCGTCGAAATGATGAATCGCAAGGCCCAGGAGTGGGGCCTGAAGAACACCTCGTTCAAGAACGTCGCCGGGCTGACTGAAGCGGGCCACCGCAGCACGGCACGCGACATGGCCACGATCGCGAGCCACATCGTGCGCGACTTCCCCGAGTACTTCCCGTACTACGCGATCAAGGAGTACGCGTACAACAACATCGCCCAGCCCAACCGTAACCTGCTGCTGCGCCGCGACCCGACCGTCGACGGCATGAAGACCGGCTTCACCGAGGCCGCCGGCTACTGCCTGCTGGCCACCGCGCAGCGCGAGTATCCGAACCTCGGCGCCAACGGCAGCGCCGGCAAGCGCCGGATCATGACGGTGGTGATGAACACCACGTCGATGGAGGCGCGTGCCAACGAAAGCCAGAAGCTCCTCAACTGGGGCTTTCAGGCCTTCGAGACGGTGCGCCTGTTCGACGACGGCAAGGCGGTGGTGACGGCGCCGGTCTGGAAGGGCAAGCAGAACATGGCCCAGCTCGGCCCGGCGGCCGGCGTTTTCGTGAGCGTGCCGCGCGGCGAGGGCGCCAAGCTGCAGACGAAGGTCGAGCGCAGCGACCCGCTGGTGGCGCCGCTCGCCAAGGGCCAGCGCGTCGGCCGCATCCTCGTCGCTACCGCGGGGGGCTCGCCGATCATCGAAGTACCGCTGGTCGTGCAGGAAGCGGTCGAGCAAGCCGGCATCTTCGGCCGCGCCTGGGACGCCATCCGGCTCTGGGTGAAGTGACAATGTTTTCTCCGGAGGCGCCATGACCACCCACCTGCCCGACTCGCTCTGCTACCTCAACGGCGAATACGGGCCGCTCGCCGAGACCAAGGTGTCGGTGCTCGACCGCGGCTTCATCTTCGGCGACGGCATCTACGAGGTCGTGCCGGTCTACGGCACGAAGCTGTTCCGTTTTGACGAGCACATGGCGCGGCTCGGCCGCAGCCTCGCCAAGCTGCGCATCGCCAACCCGCATGGTCGCGAGGAATGGCTGGAGCGCTGCAGGAAGCTGGTGGCGGCTTTCGCCGAGCGCGGCGGCGAAAGCGACCAGGTCGTCTACATCCAGGTCACCCGCGGCGTGGCGCTGCGCGACCACGTGATGCCCGCGGGCGTCTCGCCGACCGTCTTCATGATGGTCAGTGCCATGAAGCCGGCCTCGGGCGAGCAGCGCCACCACGGCGTCGCCGTCGTCAGCGCCAACGACTTCCGCTGGGAGCGCGGCGACATCAAGAGCACCTCGCTGCTCGGCAACGTGCTGGCACGGCAGCTGTCGGCCGACCACGGCGCCATCGAGACGGTGATGTTCAGGAACGGCTGGCTGACGGAAGCGTCGGCGTCGAACGTATGGATCGTCCACGAGGGTGCGCTGCTCGGCTCGCCGAAGAGCGAGCACGTCCTGGAAGGCATCCGCTACGAGCTCATCAAGGAACTCTGCGAGGAGAGCGGCATCGCCTACAACCTGCGGCCGATCGCCGAGGCCGAGGTCGCTGCTGCCGACGAGATCCTGCTCAGCTCGGCGACCAAGGAGGTCCTGCCGGTGACGACCTTCGACGGCGAAGGCGTCGGCCACGGCGCGATGCGCGGCAAGCCCGGCCCCGTCTACGCCAAGCTCTACGAGGCCTACCAGCGCGCCAAGCGGGCGCAGTCGATCTGAGATGGCAGACGTTCCGCCCGAGCGGTCGCTCATCGAATACCCGTCGGCCTTCCCGATCAAGGTGATGGGCAGCAACGTCGACGGCTTCGTTCACGCCGTCACCGAGATCGCGCGCCGCTTCGACCCGGCCTTCGATGCCTCGACGATCGAGCTGCGGCCGAGCAGCGGCGCCAAATACCTTGGCGTCACGGTGACCGTCACCGCGACCAGCCGCGAGCAGCTCGACGAGCTGTATCGGACGCTGTCGACGCATCCGATGGTCAAGGTCGTGCTGTGACCTGACGACGTGATCGTCAAGCCGCTCGGCCTCGTCGCCTACGACTTCGCCTTCGACGCCATGCGTGCCTTCACGCAAGCGCGCAGCGACGACACGGCCGACGAGATCTGGCTCTGCGAGCATCCGCCCGTCTACACCCAAGGCCTGTCGGGCAAAGCCGAGCACGTGCTCGATGCCGGCGCCATTCCGGTGGTGCCGACCGACCGTGGCGGCCAGGTCACCTATCACGGCCCGGGTCAGGTCGTGGCCTATCCGCTCGTCGACCTGCGCCGGCTCGGCATCTACGTCAAGGAGTACGTGTTCCGGCTCGAGCAGGCGATCCTGAAGACGCTGGAATCGGTGGGCGTGACAGGCCATCGCGTGCGCGGCGAGCCGGGCATCTACGTGCGCCTCGACGACCCGCACGGCCACGCTGTTCTGCAACCCGCTGCACCGGGCCGCGACCCGTTCGCCGGCCTCGGCAAGATCGCGGCGCTCGGCGTCAAGGTGAGCCGACACCGCACCTACCACGGCGTGTCGCTCAACGTCGCCATGGACCTGCGACCCTTTTCCGGCATCAACCCGTGCGGTCATGCCGGCCTCCGGACGGTCGATCTTTCTACAATCGGCGTTCGTGCCCGCCCCGCCGACGTCGCCGCGACGCTCGGTGCCCGGCTCGCCGCCACCCTGAGCCCGTGATGACGCCCACGCCCACCTACGACGCGACCCTGAAGCAAAAGGCCGAGGCGAAGACGGCGCGCATCCCGATCCGGATCGTGCCGATCGGCGAGGTGCTGAAGAAGCCCGACTGGATCCGTGTGCGCGCCGGCTCGGCGTCGACCCGCTTCTACGAGATCAAGCAGATCCTGCGCGAGCACAAGCTGCACACGGTCTGCGAGGAAGCGTCGTGCCCGAACATCGGCGAGTGCTTCGGCAACGGCACCGCGACCTTCATGATCATGGGCGACAAGTGCACGCGGCGCTGTCCGTTCTGCGATGTCGGCCACGGCCGCCCCGACCCGCTCGACGCCGACGAGCCGCTCAACCTCGCCAAGACGATCGCGGCGCTGAAGCTGAAGTACGTGGTCATCACCAGCGTCGACCGCGACGATCTGCGCGACGGCGGCGCGGCCCACTTCGTCGCCTGCATCGAGAAGACGCGCGAGCTCTCGCCGGCCACCAAGATCGAGATCCTGACCCCTGACTTCCGCGGCCGCATGGACCGCGCTCTCGAGATCCTGAAGGCGGCCCCGCCCGACGTGATGAACCACAACCTCGAGACGGCGCCGCGCCTCTACAAGGAAGCCCGCCCGGGCTCCGACTACGCGTACTCGCTGAACCTGCTGAAGCGCTTCAAGGAATTCGCGCCGCACGTGCCGACGAAGAGCGGTGTCATGGTCGGCCTCGGCGAGACCGACGACGAGATCCTGCAGGTGATGCGCGACATGCGCGCGCACGGCATCGACATGCTCACGATCGGCCAGTACCTGGCGCCGAGCGGTCATCACCTGCCGGTGCGCCGCTACGTGCATCCCGACACTTTCCGGATGTTCGAGTCCGAGGCGAAGGCGATGGGCTTCACGCACGCCGCCGTCGGCCCGATGGTGCGATCCAGTTACCACGCCGACCGGCAGGCGCACGCCGCCGGCGTAACCGGCACCGGAGCTGCGGCCGGCGCTGCCTGATGCCCGCCGCGGCGAAGGACCCGCTCCTCGCCTGCGGAAACTGCCGTCGGGCCATGCAGCGTTTCGCGCTGCCGGGCCACTACGGCAGCAGTGTCGAACTCGATCTCTGCCCCGACTGCGACCTGGTCTGGTTCGACCTCACCGAGACCGCGCAGATCGCCGGCCCGGGCCTGCTCGACCTCATCGGCAGGATGGCCGAATCGCATGCGCGCCCGCACGAGATGCTGCGGCCCGATGCGCGCTGCCCCCGCTGCGACGGCAAGTTGGCGATCGCCCACAACCAGTCGCGCTGGGGCCGCTCATCGCAGCTGCGGTGCGAGCGCCGCCATGGCGCCTACCAGTCGTTCGCGCAGTTCCTCGAGGAGAAGGGTTTGGTTCGGCCGATGTCGCGCGTCGACCGTGCCAGGCTGCTGCGCGACAAGGGCCGCATCGAGTGCGTCAACTGCGGCGCCGCGCTCGGCGCCGCCGACGAGCGTTGCCGTTCCTGCCTGTCGGTGCCGAGCCTGCTCGACGTCGCCCGCCTCGCCCGCGCCGTCGACCCGCTCGACACCATCGAGCCGCACGCCGTCCACGCGACGCCGGCCAAGCCCGGTGCACTGCAGTGCGCGGCCTGCGGCACGGCCCTGCCGCCGGGCGAGACGGTGAGTTGCTCGCAGTGCGGCGCGACGCTGGCGATCACGAGCCTGGCCGAGGCCAACGCCAGCGTGCAGGCGCTGGCGCCGGCGTTGCGCGAGGCGGCCGCGCATCCGTCGCCGCGCGTCGTCAAGCGTCGACTCGACGCGCTCGATGCCGACCTGCCGCGTCGCCGTGAATGGGCGGCGACCATGGAGGCCGAGGCGCAGGAGCGGCGTGGCCTGGGTCGCGAGTCGTGGGACATGACAGGATGGTTCGAGGGCGACCGCAGTCCGCTCGTCGGCATGGCCATCGGTGCGGTGCTGATCTTCGTCTTGTGGCTGCTCGATCGCTGGGTCGGTTGAGTCGGGCTGGACCGCCGGCGCCGGCCGGCATGACGGCGACGCTGCTCGCCCTTGGCGCCATCGCGCTGTGGGCCACGCTCGCCTCGTTCGGCGTCGCCCTCGCCCATGTGCCGCCGTTCCTGCTCACTGGCCTGGCGCTGTTGATCGGCAGCGTGCCCTCGTGGCCGCTGGCGCGGCAATGGCGGGTGCCGCCATCGACGCTGGCGCTCGGCGTCTACGGCCTGTTCGGCTTCCATCTGCTGCTCTTCGTGGCCCTGCGCCATGCGCCGCCGCTAGAGGCCAACCTCGTCAACTACCTCTGGCCGCTGCTGATCGTGGTGATGGCGCCGTGGCTGCTGCCCGGCGTGCGGCTGCGGCCGGTGCATGTGCTGGCGGCTCTCGCCGGCTTCGCGGGCGCCGGCCTCGCCATCGTCGGCGGCGGCGGCTTCGGCGCCAGCGGAGGTTCGGCCTGGGGTTTCGTGCCGGCCATCGGCTCGGCGTTCGTCTGGGCCAGCTACTCGCTGCT